>Ga0310694_10001244_pt1 | contig 29632 bp, 23 predicted proteins | sample 174DNAGHGhighgp2_FD_203884 | JGI IMG/M metagenome (GOLD analysis project Ga0310694, IMG submission 203884) | Sheep rumen microbial communities from Palmerston North, Manawatu-Wanganui, New Zealand - 1742 DNA GHGhigh gp2 (v2) (version 2) | ecosystem: Host-associated > Mammals > Digestive system...
ATGCCGTTCTTGCCGAAGGCAGTCTCGGTGATACCCGTGAAGGTCTCGGTCTTGCTCTCGACGACGAACTGCATGTCACCCATCGCGTGGTCGTAGACCAGCGTCAGGGCGGGGTTGTACTCGAAGACGGCGGTGAAGAGGGTGTCGCTATAAGGTTTGATGGTACGCACAGCGTTGCTGTCGCCGTCGGTCCACTTCACGAAGTGGTAGCCGGGGTTCGGCGTGGCGCTGAATTCGTACTCGAGGAAGTGCTTGGCGATGGTGTCGCCGGCCACGGTGCCGCGACCCAGGCAGGCGCTGTCGACCACAACGGCCAGGTGGTACTCGTTGGTGTCGAAGACCGCCGTGAAGACACTGTCACTGGTCAGCGTCACGCTGCGCGGGTTGGCCTTCACGCTGTCGGTCCACATCACGAAGTGGTAGCCGCTGTCGGCAGTGGCGCTGATGGTGTAGTCCACGAAGTGGCGGGCGGCGCTGTCGGTACCGGCAACGGTGCCGAAGCCCTCGCTCTTGGTGTCCACATTGACCACGAGGACGTAGTGGTTGGTGTCGTAGACGGCATAGAGCACACTGTCACGCAGAGCCTTGACAGTGATGGGGTTCAGAGTATTCAGATTATTCAGAGTATTCAGATTATTCTGATCATCAATCCAGCCCATGAAGTGGTAGCCGGTGTTGGCCACGGCCGTCAGGGTCAGGGTGTCGAGGTAGGCGACGCTGTCGCTGCCCTTGACAAAGCCAGCCAGGGTGTCGGTGGCCAGACCGCTGATGTAGTACTTGTCCACGGTGAACATGGCCATCAGGGCAGTGTCGCTCACAGGGCTGAACACAAGGGTGTCAAGCACGCTCACAAGCACGGTGTCCTTGCTGTACCAGCCGGCGAAGGTGTAGCCATACTTGGCCTCGACGGTCAGGGTGTCGTTCAGGAAGTGCATGTCGCGGCCCGTCAGGGTCACGGTGCCCATCTCCTCGTTGGTGCCGATGATGGGACGCTCGTCTTTCTGGATGGTGTAGGTTACATTATATGTATTGGTGTCGAAGTAGACGGTGATGGTGCTGTCCATGGTCATGGTAACCATAACAGTGTCGGCAATCAGAGTATTCGGATTACTCAGATTATTCTGATTACTCTGAGCATTCTGCCAGCCGTTGATGTGGTAGCCGGTGTTGGGGGTGGCAATGACGCTCACGGTGCTGTCGGCCATGACGATGTAGCGGCCGGCGACGGTGTCGGCTTTCACATACTCCTGGCCGGGGACGGTGTCAATGCTACCCATCACGCTGTCGGCCACGAGGGTCAGCACATAGGGGTTGTGCAGGAAGTTGGCCTGCACCTTCATGTCGCCGTCGATGTTCACCGTGGTGGTGGCAATGCCGCCGTCGAAGACGAGGCTGTCGCTCTCAGTGACCTTGGCCCAGTCGACGAAGTAGTAGTCGCCGCTGACGAGCGTGGCGGTGAAGCTCAGCTCGGTGTAGGGGAGCACGGTGTAGTTGCCAGCGGCGATGTTGTAGCGCACGCCGTTAGGCAGCGTGGGCTCGCAGCTGACGCTGAAGGCGCCGGTGGAGGTGACCACCGTGGCGACGCCCTCGAAGATGCCATTGACAATCACATGGTGGCTCGTGGCGTCCTTGGCGACCATGCCGTTGCCACCCTGGATCTCCATGATGTCGCTGGCCTCGTACCACTGGTAGGGCAGGCCGATGCTCTGGGCCTTGATGATACCGGCGCGGGTCACGGTGTAGCCCTCATAGCCGCTGAAGTAGACCGAGCCCATGGCCTCGTCGCTCACGGCAAGCGTAAGCACGGGGTTGGGGGCGAAGGTGGCGGTCAGCGTGTCGTCGGTGGTGACCTTCAGGCTGACGGTCAGCGCGTCGACAGAGTCGCTAAGGTCGGGAGTGGAAGCCCAGCGCACCAGGTAGTGGCCGTCGGCGGGGATGGCACGCACGATGACCGTGGTGTCGGGCATCACATAGTAGGTGCTGTCGTTGGGGCCATGAGCCACGCCGTTCGGCAGGGCACGGCCGTAGTGCACGATGAACTGGTCGATCTGCAGGTCGTGGGTCGCCGAGCTGCTGATGACCAGCGTGTCGGTGCTCAGACCCTGGATCGAGCCGTATTCGTTGTTGTCGGTGGTGGTGATGGTGTCACCCTCGGCGTCGGTGCTGATGGTGCTCACCAGGTTGGTACCGTTGGTGACGTGGAAGTCCACCTGGGTGATGGTGGCGTCCTTGGCGGTGAGCACGATGCTGCTCACGCCGGCCTTGAGGAACATACCCTCGTCGTCAGCGCTGTCGGCGGCAATCTTGATGCCCTCGTTGCTGACGACCTTCCGGCTGATGCCGCTGAAGGACAGGCTGTCCTGCTCGACGATGAACTCCATGGTGCCGCCCGCGTTGTGCGAGAAGGTCAGGTGGCGGTAGTTCAGGCCGAACATGGCGCGGGCCGTGGTGTCGGCGGTCACGGTGAAGGTCAGGCTCGAGCTGTCGGGGAAGAGCGGCTCGGGCTCGGTGATGAAGTAGGCGCTATAGGCAGCGGTCTGCAGGCTGTCGCCGTTCTGGTCTTCCCAGTTGGCCACGTGGTGCAGCTCCGTGGCGTCGGCCTGGACGGTGACCTCGGTGCCGTAGTCAACACGGTAGGTGACGGAGTCAAGCTGGACAACGCCGGCGGGAAGGGCGGGTACGAAGGAGATTTCGATGGGCCAGTTGTCGGACACCCAGCTCGAGTTGGTGTATCCTATCGTGACTGTGGCCGTGCCTTGGAAGGCGGAGTTGATGGTGAATTTCGGGTAGTTGCTGCTCGATACGGTGCCCGGAGTGATGGCGTCGGTGCCGGTGACGGTGGGTATGGCGTTCTCATTGCCATGGACACCGTCCCAGCCGTAGAGCTCGCGGATGATGTTGTCGAATTCGCTGGGCGAGCCGTATTCGCACTGGTAGGTCTTCGGCAGGGTGACGTTCTCTTTGACGATGGTGTTGCCGTTGGCGGAGAACTTGATGGTGTAGCTGCTGCTGTTGCCGCTGGCGGCGCCGCCGAGCATCACCTTACCCCAGGTGGTGTCGCTGGCGGCGAGGGTGAGGACGGGCTTGTCGTTGAAGGTGGCCTCAGCGGTGGTGAGGGCGGCGGTCAGGGGGCCGTAGGTCTTCTCGACAGCCACGTTGCTGTTGGTGTCGGCATCGTTATCGAAGCGCACGAGGTAGGTGGTGTCGCTCGGCGTGGCCTTGACGGTGACGTCGGTGTTGTAGTCTATATAATATGTATTAGGAGCGGCGGAAGCGATGACGTTGCCCTTGCCGGTGCCGGTGGTGTAGCGGACTTGGTAACCTTCAATGTCGACAAGACCAACGACACTGGTTTTCGTGATACCGTCGTCATTGATGCCGCTGTTTGAACCGTCGGCTCGGAACCTTATGTATTTAGCAGAAGACTCATCACCTCCGAAGAAGAGGAGGACTTTCTGTCCGGTGGTGTTCTGCCAGGCGAGGGCGACGGCCTCGCCGACGGGCTGGAAGTCGCTCGGGAGGTTTTCGGTGGCTCTGACAAGAGTCCCGTTACTGGACCATTCACCGGGGACGGAGAACTCGCTGGTCAGCGCGCCGCCCTGGGGCACGATGGCTTCGAGGGTGCCGCCGTTGTTGGCCTCGAGGGTGAGGACGGGCTTGGCGGCGAAGGTGGCTGCGAGGGTTTTGTCGCTGCTGGGCATCTGGAAGGAGTAGCCGCAGGCGTGGTTGCCCACGGTGTCGTGGCCGTCGATGGCGCTGAGGTAGTGCGCCGAGTCGGGCGTGGCGGTGACGTTCACCGTCAGGCCTTCCATGACGCTGTAGGTGTTGTCACCGGTCTTGCTGATGCCGTGGGGGTACACCGGGACGGTGCTGGCCGTGCAGGTGATGAGCCATTGGTCGAATATCCCCGGTCCATAATCGCAAGAATAACCGCCGGTGCATTCACCGCTGATGCGGACAGTGACCCAATTGTCGCCTCGGTTGCTTATGCTCAACTTCTCAGATGGTTCGTTTACACCGACAGTGCCGACATTGTCATCATAGCTGAAGGTGGTGTCGTAGGGCATGAGGCTGGCGGGGATGGTAATAGACCTGTTGCCTTCGTCCGGATTACTGAAGGTGATGGTGTAGACGGTGTCAACGCTCTCGCCGTCGAGCTCAAGGGTGCCGCCGCCTTGGGGGGTGGCGAGGGTGAGGGTGTAGTTATTGGGGTAGACGGCGCGGAAGGTGTCGCCGCAGGTGAAGTTGGAGCCGATGTAGCGGTACCAGTTGGAGTAATAGGGGTCGGTCGGGTCGAGGTCGGCCCAGTAGCCGAAGTTCCTGCCTTGTCCGTCGTTAGCGGCGGCCATGAGAGTGATGGAGGAATGACTGTTGGTGTCGTAGTAGTAGACGGTATCGGTGCCGTTGGCGTACTTGCCTTCGATGGCCAGGCCTTCGACGCTGACATGCGGTCCGACGACGATGCTGTCGAGGAGCACGGCCTTGACGACCTTGTTGCTGCCCGGCATGAGGAAGTTCCAGTTGCCGGTGAGCTCGTCAAGGGCGGGGACGGTGGGGTCGGGGGCAATGTAGATGCCGGAGATTTTCATGGTGACGCCTTCCGTTCCTTTATTGAAATCGGACACCACCCAGGCGTTGCCGGGGGTGCTCATGTCCACCATGGGGGCAATGGTGTCGGTCCTTTCTTCCCCGAAATACATGAGGATGTTGCTGGCAGTAAAGATTAAGCTTTGGAGTTCGGGATCGTCTTTTAAATCAGCGCCGCCAGGATATGCTTGTGGCGTGCCGTCAATTGAGTAGCGGCCGGCCACGAAGCGAATGATTTCTTGCTGGCCGTGGCCGTAGGTCAGTGAGAACCCCGGGGCGAGGGTGTCGCCATCCATGAGGTCGTAGATGTCCACCGGTCCGGTGAACTTTTGCGGGGCGCGGGAGGCCCACGCGGCTCCTGCCACGCCGAAGAACATCAGCGCCAGGAGCAGGATGTGTTTTGTAAATTTTTGCATGTTGTTATTGTTTTTTGTTTTCTGTTGTTTCTTTTCTTTAAGGTCTTTAAGGTCTTTAAGGTCCTTAAGGTCTTTAGGGTCATGGCCGAGACAAAGCGAACGCCGCCACCTGATAGGGTGCGCGGCGGATATCTTGCGGAGAGGCGGCGGGGTTAGTCCTCCTTGACCAAGGCGGTGAAGTCGGACCAGTCCTCGACCTTGTAGCCCCTGATGTCGCGTACCGACAGGCGGAACCAGTCGATGCGCTTGAGGGCGTACATGGTCACGAGGCTTTGCGAAACATGTTCTCTTTCTCGAAGTAGACCTCGCCGGTGGCTGTGCGCGCCGAGATGACGGTGCCCACAAACGGGTTGGCCTCGACCTCGATAACTGTGCCTTCAATCCATTCGCCCTTCATGGTTAATTCGGGCGAAATCAGTACATTGTCTCCTTTTTTCATCTTGCAACGTTGTTTTGATTACGTTGCAAAGATACAACTTTTTCCGCACACGGCGAAAAAAATCTTTAAGATATCCGTTTGTCCCAGTATGTCAAAGAACTCTTTTTGTTTGAGCTTTTATTTTTATCTCAATCAGATTTGAAAAGATTTGGAAAGATTTTTGCTTGCGTAGCTTTTCTTTTACAATCTTTTACAATCTGCCGGAGATTTTATTCTTTTGAGCTTAAACCTTTCTTATTTATTCTTTTTATTCTTACGGAGCTTTAATTTTTAATCTCTATTAGAATGAAAAGAATATGTAAGAGTTTATATTAATTCCTGGGACAAATGAAAAGCCGCCACCCCCTCCGGGGTGCGCGGCGAAGAAAAGATTCCTTTGAGGAGCTACCGTTCCGAGAGCAGGGCTTCCATGTGACGTTTCACCTCGTTGTGGCCGACGGTCTCGGCCTGGCCGTTCTCGAGGCGGTTGAGCCGGTCGGTCACCAGGCTGCGGGCCTGCTCGGTGGAGTAGGCTATCGGCGAGGTGCGCTCGGCCATCAGGCGCTGTATGTTGCTGTCTACCAGCCGCTGGACCCAGCGTGAAATGGCGCCGTGGTCGGTGAGCATCGGGTCGATGCTACGGAGCTGGTTCTCATTGATATTGACGCTTACAGTACACATGATTGTATCTTTTTATTGTGCTGCAAAGATACATCATTTTCTGCAAACGGCAAAAACTTTTCTTCGTTTTTGTCCCAGTATGTCAAAGAACTCTTTTGTTTGAGCTTTTATTTTTATCTCAATCAGATTTGAAAAGATTTGGAAAGATTTTTGCTTGCGTAGCTTTTCTTTTACAATCTTTTACAATCTTTTACAATCTGCCGGAGATTTTATTCTTTTGAGCTTTAAATCCGCGGGGGGTTACCATTCCTGCCACCAGTAGCCCAGCGAGGGGTCGTATGTGGAGGTTGGAGAAACCACAGAGCTGGTCATTAAAAAATAGCTACCATTCATTTTATTTACATAACTCCCATCTATCGTTATCACGCCGGGGTTGCGCTGGGCAGTCTGCACCCAGTTCTCGCCCTCGACGTAGTTGAGCTGGAGGCCGGCCACGGTGATGGTCTGCACCACGGGGGCGTCATCCTCGAGCGTCACGCTCTTCACGCGGCGGGGGTTGCCGTCGGGCACGAGGGTCACGCTGTCCGTCTCGGTGATCAGCAGCGAGTCGCCGTCGATGGCGGCGGTCTTGTCGGTGCCGTTCACCTTCACCGTCCAGCCCGCGGGGATGTTCTTCAGCGCATGGGCCTCGTAGTACTCCACCTGCAGCTCCACGTCATAGTCCGGCGTCTGCCCCAGCGTCCACTGGTTCGCGCCCTCCTTCGTCAGCTCGATGGCGCCGCCGCCTGCTACTGCCATGAGAGTGGTAAGACCTGTCGTCAGGTCTTCGTCGAAAGTGATGTTCATAGAACTCGAGTGTGAACTGTTGGTCAGGACGCAGCCCCAACCGCCTTCGGCCTCAAAAAAGGCCGTATGCTCAACGGCATTACTCACCTTGGCATAGGCGCAAACCACGCCGTAGGCAGCATGCTGATACTCGTTGGCCGTAGCATTCCACTGATAGAGGCGGAACACAGGCACATCGGTGCAGTTGTAATTGTCCTGATAATTACTTACCTGGAAATCTTCGATTCCGTGATTATCGGTCGTCGACCAGAGACCCACATACTCCAGTTTCCACGGGCCGGCCGAGGTGTTGCCTGCCTCGAACCCACTGCCTTTGTAACCTACATATGGGTTCTCGAATCCTGAAAGCGAGGCCGAAGCCGTTGTCTTAGGATAGGCAGGATTGCGTTGACAATCGTAGCAATACTGGAAGATGTTCTCTTCCGTCTGCGCCCAGGCTCCCGCGCCGCCGAACAGCGTCAGCGCCAGGAGCGTCAAAATGCTTTTTCTTAAACTTTTCATTGTCGTTATGTTTTTAATTTGTTTTGATTCCGTTCTTTCGGGAGTCGCCGTTGGCGAGAAATCCTTCAAATCTTTTCAAATCCTTCAAATCCTTTTTTCTTTTGAACATGTAATTGCCATATAATTTCCCATTAATTAATTCGTGGTCAATTCGTGGTAATTCGTGTTATAATGTTTTATTTGTTCGATTTGTTACGATTTGTGTGATTTCTGCCCGCAGGGCACTCCTTTTCGCCGCGAGGGGGTTAGTTGTTCAGCACGATGGTGCAGACGATGGTGGTCTGGACCATGCCCATGCCCATAAAATTGTCGTTGAAAGAGACTGTGGAGGCAGGAGTGCCCGCCCAGGTCATTGATGAGTAGCTACCGCTCCAGCCCGTGCCGGAAGCTTCGCAACTGCCGGTCGTCACAACAATCCTTGTGAAGTTACCGAGGGTGGTAGAGAATGTTCCGCCACCCATGAGGTTGCCGGACCCACGGTCAATATTGCCAACTGAGACGGTGACACCGTCTTTTGTGAAACTTTTACCCCATTCCCCCCAATCGCTCTGGTTGATGGTGACGGTGGTTATAACCGGCAGGGTCACGCTGACGGGGCCGGCAATCTCGCTGTCGCTATGCTCGGCGTCGGCCTTGGCGTAGTACCACACATAGTAGGTGCCGGCCGTGCGGCCCTGGGCCGTGGGGATAGAGGCGCTGAAGCCGTCGGTCGAGGTAGGCTTCGTGTTCGTGGTGGTCACGGCATACATCATCGTGCCGCCGTTGGCCGTGCCGGCGCCCACAAGCGCCGTGGTCGAGCCGGCCTCGATGATGGCCGCCGCAGCCGTCGGGGCGGTAGCCACCGTAGCTGCCGGCGGCACATACTTCACAGCCTTCACGCTCTTCACCTTCTGGGTGCCGTTGTAGGTGGCGGTGACCTGCGAGCCCGACATCACATTCTCCAGCACCTGGGTGCCATCCACAGAGGCGTTGCCGGAAGCGATGCTCCAATGCTCAGCCTCCTCGGTGCCAGCGGCCATGCGGACGGTGATGGGCACCGCAGGAGCAGCGCAGCTGACGTAGACGTCGGTGCTGATGGGATTATCATCATCATCATTACCCGTGACATGGATAGTCGCCGTGCCCTCGAAGGTACCGCTGACGGTGATGGACATTATGTCCCCTTCGACGAAGTTGGCGCTCACCTTGCCCTCGCCGCCGCTGGTGACGGGTGCGCCGGTGAACTCGAAACTGGCGTCGCTAAACACATTCCAGGGCGTAAAATCGTAATCGTCAACTGAAGTAAAGGTCTGCGGCAGCGAAGTCACGTTCACCGTGGTGTTTATGTACCCCATGCTGAACCCGCTGAAGGTCACGTTGTAGGTTGTCTGTCCCCATGCGGGGCCGGCAGCCGCCGCCGCTATCGCCAGCACGGCCACCATTGTCTTGAATAATCTTCGTTTCATCTTTTAACGGATTTAGTTATACATTATATTATATTGTGTTGTTTTCGTTCTCTCGGGAGTCGCCGTTGGCGAGAAATCCTTCAAATCTTTCCAAATCCTTCAAATCATTTCTATGCGAGGAGCTCGCAGGGGGTCATCACGAAGCGGTTGAGGCCGGCCTCGGTTTTAAACGTGTCGAATTGCACACGGTTAAACGCCGGGTTGTGGAGGCACTCCCACAGGCCGAGGAACTCGATGGTGTTGCGGTTGCGCATCCAGTTCTGGATGGCGAAGCGCGGGTCGTCGGTGTTGCGGTAGCGGGCGATGTCGGTCAGCGAGATGAACTCGTTGCGGTAGTCCTCGGTGTAGATTCCCACCTCGATGCCCTGCACATGCAGCTTGTCGCTCTTGATCTTTCCCATGATGAGGTTTGTTGGTTTCTTTTATATTCTATTTATTCTTACAGAGCTTTATCTTTCGGGAGTCGCCGTTGGCGAGAAATCCTTCAAATCAATTCAAATCTTTCAAATCTTCATTTTATTTGTTTGATTTGTTCAGATTTGTTGGATTTCTGCTCGAAGAGCACTCGGTTTGTTACGATTTGTGTGATTTCTGCCCGCAGGGCACTCCTTTTCGCCGCGAGGCGAGTTAGTCGTTTGTTCAACGGTTGTCGGTCACAGTTCCGGCGACGGCCTGGCCGCCAGCACCGGCGCTACAATCACCGGTATTCTGACCAAGTTGTCCATTGGCGCCGTTGGTCAATGTCTCTGTTCCGCTGTTTATGGTCAAATCACCGCTTATGGCTGCACTACCGGCACCGCCACCACAATTATTGCCGTAATCACCGACACTGCCACCATTGCCTCCAGTGGCTGTCAGCGTGCCGCCGCTGACGATCACTGAGCCGCTGATGGCATCGCCGCCGTTGCCTCCAGAACAATCCGTAGATTGAAAGTCGACACTACCGCCGTTGCCGCCAGTGGCTGTCAGCGTGCCGCCGCTGACGATCACTGAGCCGTTGATGGCATCGCCGCCGTTGCCTCCATGAGCATCATTTTCTACTACATCGACACTACCGCCGTTGCCTCCTGTGGCTGTCAGCGTGCCGCTGGTCAGCACCAGCGTGCCGGTGCCTGCTACGGTTGAAGCGGTGCTTTCGTTCGTTCCGTTGACGTTCATCGTGCCGTTGCCCTGGATGGTGAGCGTTGCGCCGCTGGCAAGGCTGATGCCCTTGTTCAGGGTGAGCGTCTCGCCGTCGGTCAGCACCAGCGTCACGTCGCCGCTCACGGTGATGGCGTCGCTGTAGGTCAGGCCGCCAGCGGGCACGGCGTATTTGCCGTCGGCCCAGGCGGTCGTGGTGTTGTCAAGCAGGGTGGGTGGCGCCACATACTTCACAGCCTTCACGCTCTTCACCTTGCGGGTGCCGGAGTAGGTGGCGGTGACCTGCGAGCCCGACATCACATTCTCCAGCACCTGGGTGCCCTGCACAGAGGCGTTGCCCGAAGCGATGCTCCAGTTGGCGGCCTCCTCGGTCCCCTCAGCCATGCGGACGGTGATGGGCACGGGAGGAACGGCGCAGGCGACGGTGATGTCGCAGCTGACGGGATTCTCTTGATTATCACTACCCACGACATGGATAGTCGCCGTGCCCTCGAAGGTACCGCTGACGGTGATGGTCATTTGGTTCCAGCCGGGTATGTTGGCGCTCACCTTGCCGTCGCCGCCGCTGGTGACGCTTGCGCTGATGAATTCGCCACCGTTGCTAATCACCGTAAAGGGATAAAAATTTAAACCGCCAACTCCAGTAAAGGTCTGCGGCAGCGAAGTCACGCTGACCGTAGTGTTCATGACCGGGTTGTTGAACCCGCCGAACGTCACGTTGTAGGTTGTCTGTCCCCCTGCGGGCCCCATGGCCATGGCGGCGATTGCCACAAAGGCCACAAAAGTCTTGAGTAAATGTTTTGTCATCATATATGTTTTTGTTATTATCTTGGGTTTTGTTTTTCGTTTTAATCAGAAGTTTTTTTTATCTCAATCAGAACTTTTTCTTTTTGTTCTTTTCGTTCTTTTGAGCTTTTATTTTTATCTCAATCAGAACTATCAGAACTATCAAAACTATCAGAACTTATTTCTCCGACAGATTTTAAAAGATTTTAAAAGAATTCCTAATTCATCACTAAACACTAACCACTAAACACTAACCACTAAACACTCATCACTCCTCACTCATCACTCCTCACTCATCACTCATCACTCTTCTATCTCTATCAGAACTATCAGAACTTTTCTTTCTCCGGCAGATTTTAAAAGATTTTAAAAGAATCTTGTCCTGCGTCAGCATAATTCGAGTCATTCGCCTTAAATTGACCTGCGCAGCCTTTCTTTTACAATCTTTTACAATCTGCCGGAGATTATATTTCTATCAGAACTTTTCTTTTTCTATCTCAATCAGATTTGAAAAGATTTGGAAAGATTTTTGCTTGCGCAGCCTATCTTTTACAATCTTTTACAATCTGCCGGAGAAATAAAATCAAAACCGCCACCCGGAGGGGGGTGAGCGGCGGATATTTCGGAAAAAGTAAAAGTAAAGTGTAATTGCCGGTGCTTATTTCACCTGGCTTGCAAGTGTATCAGGCTCGCGTCTGCAGTCCCAGAGGTCGGCAATCTCTATGCGGTCGTCCACAATGCGATAGACAATCTTGTTCACCTTGGCGACCACAACACTCCGGTATGTTTGTGGCAGGTCAGCCAACAGCGGCTCTATCGGACCAAGGTAGGGGTTGTCTGCCAGGAGCCTTATTACCTCGCGGAACTTGGCTTTGAACTTTTGTTCCGCTCTTCGGCCAAACTCCTCCTTGATGTATTCGGCTGTGGCGCCAATGCGCCATTCGGCTTTTTTCGAGAAATTGACCTTCATCATACGGTCGCCTTTTCTAAGACCTCTTCTTCATCTAGTTCCATGCCCCATTCGCGGAAGAGCTCCTCGGCGGGAGTGTATCTTCCGGCGGCGAAATCGGCTTCGGACTCCCTAATTCTGGCGTGGAGCTCCTCGATGGTGTAGGGCTTCAGCTGCTCTTTGGAGCGTCGGCGGCTGGCGATGAAATCGTCCATCACGCGCTGCGCCCAGCGGTTGATGGATGCCATGTCGGTCAGCGAAGGATTCAGCTCGCGGACCTCTGCTTCATTGATATTCAGCGTTACTGTGCACATAATTATGATGTTGTTTTGCACTTATAACGCCCGCCCGGCGGTTTTATTGCCCGCCGGACTTTCTTTTTCCCGAAATATCCTTTATATCAGTCTGTCAAAGAACTCTTTGTTAATCTCTTGTCTTTATTCTCTTTTCTTAATTCGCCTGCTCGCGCTGCGCGCTGAGCGAGATCTCGGGGATCTTGTAGATTTTTTCCGCCGGAGGCGGGGATTTTCTCGGTATATCTTTTATTCTTTTCTTTGACCACGAATCTCTCGAATCTAACGAATCTTTATTCGTGTCCATTCGTGCAATTCGTGTTCGTTTATAAATCAAAACCGCCACCCCGGGTGGGGGTCGCGGCGGATATCTCGTGTGGGAAAATCTGTCCTGCGGGAGGTTATCGCTTCTTGCCTTTTCCGAAGAGGTCGGCGTGGGTGCCGGTACGGTAGAGCGAGATGATGCGTATCTCGCTGTCCTTCTCGTATAGCAGCAGCCAGTCGGGATTGATGTGGCATTCCCAATAGCCTTTGTAGTCGCTCGTCAGCCTGTGGTTGCGGTACTTCGGCGGAAGGACCTTTCCTTCTGAAAGCAAGGCGACAACAGCAAATAAATCGTTGAGGTCGAGCCCTCTTTTCTTGGCCAGTTTCAGGTCCTTGCCGAACTGACCGGTCGTTTTGACGATGAACTTTGCCATAGTCTCAGAGTGCTTCACACCATGCCTTGAAATCATCCATACTGTCGAGTTGCTGCATCGGTTCCTCGCCGTTGCGAACGCGCTTGACGAGGGCCATGGTCTCGTCGTTGAGGTATTCGCCCGTCTCGGGGTCCCAGAGGCGTGCCTTGTTGGGTTCGACCATTCTGCGGCGCAGCGATTTCACGAAGTCGTCAACAACGAGGAGCATGTCGGGGGTGAAGCCCGCCAGTCCGTTGTTGATGGATGTCCTGATGTCCAATGCTGTCATGATTGCGTTTGTTTTTCAGGTAATAACGCAACCGCCGCGGCTTTATTGCCCTCCGGTGGAAAAAATCTTCCCGGAGATATCCGTTATGTCAGTTTGTCAAAGAACTCTCTGTTAATCTCTCTCTTCTTATCTCTTATTCTCTCTGTAAATCTCTCTTCTTTATTCTCCTGCTCGCGCGGGTCTGGGCTCGGTTAATCTCTTTTCTTTTCTCCTGCTCGCGCTGCGCGCTCACGAGATCTTGTTGATCTTGTAGATTTGCCGCTTGCGCGGGGGTCTCGTCTCGGTTAATCTCTTTTTCTTTTCGCCTGCTCGCTTCGCTCACGACCCCCGAAGGGGTGATGAGCTCCGCTGAAATAAATCAAATACAGCGAATAAATCTATAAATCTTATAAATTATTTCCGCCTTCGGCGGGAACTCGTCTCGGTTAATTCCTAATTCTTAATTTTTAATTCTTAATTCTTAATTCCTCACTCCTCACTCCTCACTCCTCACTAAACACTAAACACTAACCACTAACCACTAACCACTCCTCATTCATAATTCCGTTGTTGTAATTTTCCACGGGCAAAAATAAGAATAATTTTATATATATACAAAACAAAATAAACGCGTGCACGAATTATCAAATCTTTTTCAAGAATTTTCACGAATTATCAAATAAAAAGGGGCTTATTACACGAAAAGTTTATATTTTTTTACACAAAAAGTTTATCACCAAAAATGACAAAACAGGGAAGAAAATGTTAAAAAATGCAAAAATAAGGGTGTCGGAAAGGGGCGGGAAAAGGGGAATCTCTATAAATCGCTGATTTCTGTGGTGTTAATTTCGGCGGGAAACAGCGGGGTGGCGGAGGGGTGACGGCGGGGGTGGCGACGGAAGGAGCTGGAGAACAAATGTTTGCACCATTTGACAACGGGTTTTTCCCTCCTGCTCGCGGGGGTCTGGGCTCGGTCAATCTCTTTTTCTTTTCGCCTGCTCGCTTCGCTTCGCGAGATCTTGTAAATCTTATAAATTATCGCCTTACTCATGCTCTGCCCGGAAGTTCACTGGACTTCCTCTTGCCTTCGGCGGTGACCTGTCGCGGTTATTTTTCCCTGCTTCGCGAGATCTTGTAGATCTGGTAGATTTGCCGCTTGCGCGGCTACTATCTCAATCAAAACTAAAAAAACTATCAAAACTTTTATCTCCGGCAGAGTTTAAAAGATTTAAAAAGAATTCATCACTCATCATTCATCACTCATCATTCATCACTCATCACTCATATTGTTCTCCTGCTCGCTTCGCTCGCGACCCCCGAAGGGGTGATGAGCACCGCTGAAATAAATCAAATACAGCGAATAAATCTATAAATCTAGTAAATTAACGCCTTACTCATGCTCTGCCCGGAAGTTCACTGGACTTCCTCTTGCCTTCGGCGGTGACCTGTCGCGGTTAATTCCTAATTCTTAATTCTTAATTTTTAATTCTTAATTCCTCACTCCTCCTTGCTATCTTCTCTACCTCTTCTCTACCTCTTCTCTACCTTTTCTCTACCCTTTCTCTACATAAAAAGTAGAGATGATGTAGCGATGAGGTAAAGGAAATCTACGGGAATATGGAAGTATATCCCTATCATTCTTGTTCTCCTGCTCCGCGAGATCCATCTCTTTTTTCTCCTGCTCGCTTCGCTTCGCGACCCCCGAAGGGGTGATGAGCACCGCTAAATTAAATCAAATACAGCGAATAAATCTTGTTGATCTTGTAGATTTTGCCGCTTGCGCGGGGGTCGGTCTCGGTTAATCTTTATTCTCCTGCCTTCGGCGAAATCTGGTAAATCTTGTAAATTATTCCGCCTACGGCGGGAAGGCTTGCGCGGCTACTATCTCAATCAAAACTAAAAAAACAATCAAAACTTTAATCTCCGACAGATTTGAAAAGATTTAAAAAGAATTCATCACTCCTCACTAAACACTAAACACTTAACACTAAACACTAAACATTCCTCATTCCCCACTCATAAATCATAATTCATAAATCATAATTCTCGTTGTTTTTGTTGTCTTTGTTGTCTTTAAAACAAAAAAAAGGGGCTGTTGTCTTTAAAACAAAAAAGGGGTTGTCTTAAAAAAAACAACGCAGACAACTTAGACAACATACTGTCAACCAAGTTGTTTTTGTTGTCTTTAAAGAAAGAGCGTCCCTCCGGGACGCTGAGATGAGAGGGAGGCTTGTTGGTCCCCAGACTGCCGTCTGGGGTTACTGAGAGAATGCTCCCTCCGGGAGCTATAAAATACACACATCACTACCTGCTACCTGCTCTCAAGATATTGTTTTTCTTGTCTTTCTTGTCTTTAAAACAAAAAAAGGGCTGTTGTCTTAAAAACAAAAAAGGGGTTGTCTTAAAAAAAACAACGCAGACAACTTAGACAACATACTGTCAATCATGTTGTTTTTGTTGTCTTTGTTGTCTTTAAAACAAAAAAGGGGTTGTCTTAAAAAAACAACGTAGACAACTTAGACAACATACTGTCAATCATGTTGTTTTTGTTGTCTTTGTTGTCTTTAAAACAAAAAAGGGGTTGTCTTAAAAAAAACAACGCAGACAACTTAGACAACATACTGTCAATCATGTTGTTTTTGTTGTCTTTAGAGAGAGCGTCCCTCCGGGACGCTAAGAGGTGGGTAAGGGGGGGGCTGAATCCCCAGACTTGCGTCTGGGGTTATTAATAGAGTGCTCCCTCCGGGAGCTATAAGATACACTCATCATTCATCACTCATCACTAAACACTAAACACTAAACACTCATCACTCATCACTCATCACTCATAGTTCCTCGTTCCGCTCCGCCATCTGCTCGCGGTAGTAGGTGGGGGTGATCTCGTACTTGGCCTTGAAGGCGCGGTTGAAGACGATGGGGCTGCCGAAGCCCGACGTGGCGGCTATATCGCTGATAGTCATGTCGGGAGACTCGGTGAGGAGCTGACAGGCATATTCCAGGCGCAGCTCACGGATGAAGTCGGAGATGGAGGCATAGTCCTTCTGTCCGTCGGACTGCCCGCCCGCCTCGGAGCCGCTCTTGCTGCCCTTGGTGAAGGCGGCGCCGATGCGGCGGTCGGTGAGGTGGAAGCGCTCCATGAGCGTCTTGCGGCCGAAGTTGTTGTCGAGGAAGAGCTTCTCCCTCCGGATGACGTCGCTAAGATACTTAAAGAGCTGTTCGTCTGTCAACGCGTTAATGTCTGACGGTGTGAATGCGTGACTGTCTGACGGTTCCGGTAGGGGCGTACCCCCGTGTACGCCCAATGCGTCGTTTTCGGGCGTACCCCCGTGTACGCCCAATGCGTCGTTTTCGGGCGTACCCCCGTGTACGCCCAATGCGTCGTTTTCGGGCGTACCCCCGTGTACGCCCAATGCGTCGTTTTCGGGCGTACACGGGGGTACGCCCCTACGGGTGATGTCGGCGAGCTGCTCGGCCAACACCTTGTTTTTGCGGCTGATAGCGCGGCGGGAGAAGCCGAGCCAGAGGCAGGACAGCACCACCAGGATGGCGAAGGCGGTGGCCGCGATGGCGATGATCCAGATCCGCTCGCTTCGCTCCTTCAGGCGCTCGGATTCCATCTCCTCCTCCTGCAGGTGGTAGCGTGCGGCGTATTCGTGGGCGCGGCTCTCAAGGAGCTGTTTGTGAAGGGTTTCCTTGAGGTCACCGTAGCGTTTGAGGTAGGAGGTGGCGGCGCGGTAGTTGCCCATGGCCTCGGCGATGATGGCGCGGCCCTTGAGGTTGGTGGCGTAGTTGCCGTTGACGGTGTCGTCGCCCATGCGGGCCTCGACCTCGTCGTAGATGGGCAGCACCTTGCCGTACTGGCCGAGGCGCAGGTAGGCCGAGGAGAGCATCATCCTGCCGTTGAAGGTCTTGGCATAGTCTGTGTTCTCGAAGAGGGAGAGGTAGTACCTCGAGGAGTCGAGGAATTTAGTGGGCTGTGATGAATGAGGAGTGGAGTTATCTGTTGGCTGACTGCTCATATCGCCGTAGGCGATGGTGAGGTAGCTGTAGGCTTGGGAGGTGTAGAACTCGCAGTAGCCCAGGCGTTTCTCTTCGTCGGGCGGCATGCGGAAGGAGCCGTCGTCGTAGTCGTCGGGGTGCTCGCGGTAGTCGTTGAGTTTCGCGACCATCCGTTTGGCCAGGGGGATGACCTCGTCGGGGCGTTCGACCTCGAAGAGGACGTAGATCTTGCGTTTGAGGGCGATAATGCAGGCGTCCATCTCGTTGAAATGGCGCATGTTGTCGAGTGTGGCGATGACGCCGTCGAGCTTGGCGAGGCCCTTCTCGACATCGCCCATGAGGGTGAGTACGGCGCCGATCTCTGCCTCGGTGCGCAGGGCCTCGGTCTCCTGGTCCTGCTGGCGGCAGAAGTCGGCCTTCTCGGTAGCCCAGCGGAGGTAGGAGACGTTGTCGCTGCGGCGGCGCGAGACATTGATGAGGAGGTCGAGGACATTCTGGTGGTAGCTGGGGTTCTTCGCCACGAGGTCGGTCTCGAGGAGTCCCTCGAGCATCTGACAGGCCGTGTCGATGGGCCATTCGTCGGAGGAGTTGCAGTAGACGGTGGCGCGGAGCAGGGTGGCGAGGTCGGGCTCGAGGGTGCCCACCAGGACGCCGGAGTCTATCATCGTCAGGGCGCGCTGGGGGTCGCTGCCGTAGACGGAGAGCACCGCTTGCTCGCTATACACGGTGTCGGCGGCGCCGCTGGCGGGGCGGTCTGCGCTGCCGCGATCTGAACAGGCGGCCAGGGCCGCTGTCAGTATACATGAATATATAAATGTCTTTTTCATCTTTATATAGTCGAAAGGTCTAAAAATCTTTTTTCTCCTGCTCGCTTCGCTTCGCGAGATCTTGTTGATCTTGTAGATTTGCCGCTTGCGCGGGGGTCGGTCTCGGTTAATCTCTTTTTCTTTTCTCCTGCTCGCTTCGCTCGCGAAATCTATAAATCTAGTAAATTAACGCCGTACTCATGCTCTGCCCGGAAGTTCACTGGACTTCCTCTTGCCTTCGGCGGGAACTCGTCTCGGTTAATTCTTAATTCTTAATTTTTAATTTTTAATTCTTAATTCTTAATTCCTCACTCATCACTCATCATTCATCATTATTCTTGTTCTCCTGCTCGCTTCGCTTCGCGAGATCTTGTTGATCTTGTAAATTTGCCGCTTGCGCGGGGGTCTCGTCTCGGTTAATCTTTATTCTCCTGCCTTCGGCGAAATCTTGTAAATCTTATAAATTAATTCCGCCTGCGGCGATGACCTGTCTCGGTTATTTTTCCCTGCTCCGCGAGATCTTGTTGATCTTGTAGATTTGCCGCTTGCGCGGGGGTCTCGTCTCGGTTAATCTCTTTTTCTTTTCTCCTGCTCGCGCTCCGCGCTCACGAAATCTATAAATCTAGTAAATTAACGCCGTACTCATGCTCTGCCCGGAAGTTCACTGGACTTCCTCTTGCCTTCGGCGGGAACTCGTCTCGGTTAATTCTTAATTCTTAATTTTTAATTTTTAATTCTTAATTCTTAATTCCTCACTCATCACTCATCACTCATCATTATTCTTGTTCTCCTGCTCGCTTCGCTTCGCGAGATCTTGTTGATCTTGTAGATTTGCCGCTTGCGCGGGGGTCTCGTCTCGGTTAATCTCTTTTTCTTTTCTCCTGCTCGCTTCGCTCACGAAATCTATAAATCTAGTAAATTAACGCCGTACTCATGCTCTGCCCGGAAGTTCACTGGACTTCCTCTTGCCTTCGGCGGGAACTCGTCTCGGTTAATTCTTAATTCTTAATTCTTAATTTTTAATTCTTAATTCTTAATTCCTCACTCCTCACTAAACACTAAACACTAAACACTAAACACTAAACACTTAACACTTAACACTAAACACTAAACACTAACCACTCCTCACTCATCACTCATATCAGCTTCTTGTAGTGGATGCGGTGGGGGGTGTCGTCGCCGAGGCGTTTGCGGCGGTTCTCCTCGTACTCGGTGTAGCCACCCTCGAAGAAGTAGACCTGCGAGTCGCCCTCGAAGGCGAGGATATGCGTGCAGATGCGGTCGAGGAACCAGCGGTCGTGGCTGATGACCACGGCGCAGCCGGCGAAGTTCTCCAGACCCTCCTCCAGGGCCCGCATGGTGTTGACGTCGATGTCGTTGGTGGGCTCGTCGAGGAGCAAGACGTTGGCCTCGCTCTTGAGGGTCAGGGCCAGGTGCAGACGGTTGCGTTCGCCGCCGCTGAGCACGCCGACTTTCTTGCTCTGGTCGGTGCCGCTGAAGTTGAATCTAGATATGTACGCGCGCGAATTGATTAATCGGCCGCCCACCTGCAGGTTCTCGTTGCCGCCGGAGATCATCTCGTAGACGCTCTTCTCGGGGTCTATCTCGGCATGCTGCTGGTCGATATAGCCTATCTTGACGGTCTCGCCGACCTCGAAGGTGCCGCTGTCGGGTTTTTCGAGTCCCATGATGAGGCGGAAGAGGGTGGTCTTGCCGCAGCCGTTGGGGCCTATGATGCCCACGATGCCTGCCGGCGGCAGGGAGAAGGTGAGGTTCTCGTATAATAGCTTGTCGCCGTAGGCCTTACTGACGCCGTTCACCTCCAAGACTTTATTACCGAGTCTCGGGCCGTTAGGAATAAAAATCTCGAGGTTCTGCTCTTTCTCTTTGACATCCTCGTTGAGGAGGCGGTCGTAGGCGGCGAGACGGGCCTTGCCCTTGGCGTGGCGTGCCTTGGGGGCCATGCGCACCCACTCCAGCTCGCGCTGCAGCGTTTTGCGGCGTTTGCTCTCCTGCTTCTCCTCCATGGCCAGGCGGGCGGTCTTCTGCTCGAGCCAGGAGCTGTAGTTGCCCTTCCAGGGGATGCCCTCTCCCCTATCGAGCTCGAGGATCCATCCGGCGACATGGTCGAGGAAGTAGCGGTCGTGGGTCACGGCGATGACGGTGCCCTTGTACTGCTGGAGGTGCTGCTCGAGCCAGTCGATGCTCTCGGCGTCGAGGTGGTTGGTGGGCTCGTCGAGCAGCAGGATATCAGGCTCCTGGAGCAGGAGGCGGCAGAGTGCCACGCGGCGGCGTTCGCCACCGGAGAGGTTCTTTACCAGCTGGTCCTCGTCGGGGCAGCGCAGGGCGTCCATGGCGCGCTCGAGCTTGGTGTCGAGGTTCCAGGCGTCGTGGGCCTCGAGGAGTTCCGTGAGCTCGCCCTGGCGGGCGATGAGCTTGTCGAAGTCGGCGTCGGGCTCGGCGAAGGCGTTGTTCACCTCGTCGTACTCCTTCAGCAGGTCGACGACCTCCTGCACGGCCTCCTGCACGACCTCCTTGACGGTCTTGGTGTCGTCGAGCTGGGGCTCCTGCTCGAGGTAGCCCACGCTGTAGCCGGGCGAGAAGACCACCTCGCCCTGGTAGTCCTTGTCGACACCGGCGATGATCTTCATCAGCGACGACTTGCCGCTGCCGTTGAGGCCTATGATGCCTATCTTGGCTCCGTAGAAGAAGCTCAGGTAAATGTCTTTCAGAATCTGGCGGCTAGGCGGGATAAGCTTGCCCACGCCTACCATGGAGAAAATAATCTTTTTGTCGTCGGGCATGATACGTAATTAAGAATTAAAAATTAAAAATTAAAAATTATGAATTATGAGTGGGGAATGGTTAATGATGAGTGATGAGTGAGGAGTGATGAGTGATTAGTGTTTAGTGTTTAGTGTTTAGTGGTTAGTGGTTAGTGGTTAGTGTTTAGTGGGGAGTGAGGAGTGAGGAGTGATGAGTGAGGAGTGAGGAGTGATGAGTGAGGAATTATGATTTATGAATTATGATTTATGATTTATGAGTGGTTAGTTTTTTTAGTTTTGATTGAGATAGGAAAGTGATGAGTGAGGAGTGATGAGTGATGAATTCTTTTTAAATCTTTTAAAATCTGTCGGAGAAAGAAGTTTTGATAGTTTTTTTAGTTTTGATTGAGATAGAAGAGTGATGAGTGTTAAGTGTTAAGTGTTTAGTGTTTAGTGATGAATTAGGAATTCTTTTTAAATCTTTTAAAATCTGCCGGAGAAAGAAGTTCTGAGAGTGATGAGTGAGGAGTGAGGAGTGATGAGTGGGGAGTGGGGAGTGGGGTGTGAGATCCGCGCAGCGCGGGCAGGAGAAATGAATTATCGATTGGACGACGGCGTGCCCTTGCCCTGCGCCTTGAAGGCCTTGGTCATGGAGGCCTGCGACGAGAAGCCGCACTGCTCGGCGATGTCGGCGAGGCGGCGGTCGGGGTGCTGGTGGATGAGGCTGATGGCATAGCGCACACGGTGCTGGCTGATCATGTCGTAGAACAAGAGGAGGAGATGGGTACGCTTCCGATGCTCGGCATTCTCATTGGGGAAGAAATAGCCTTCGCACATGATGAGCATCTGGATGGAGAAGAAGAGCAGCGAGAAGGCGTTGACATACAGCAGCGCGTCGCTGTTGCCTATCTGCAGCAGGTAGGGGATCTCGAACACCTGCAGCAGGTAGATGACCCCCACGGACTTCTGCGCGGGGAAGAGCTCATGGAAATGCTCGGCATAGGCCTTGGGGCGGTAGAACCACTTCAGTAGCCAGCCGTAGATATGCGTGACGATAAACGCCAGATTGGCAGAGAACAAGACCAGGTATGTGGTGTCGATATGTGCCATCTCCGGAGTTAGTCGACAAACTTGATATCCTTGACGTTAAGCTGTATCTCGGTGCGGCCGCGCCAGTAGTTCTCCTCCAGCTGGTAGCAGAGGTCGAAGCGGTCGCCACGGCGCATACGGCCCAGGTGCTCGCCCATCTGGAAGGCGATGGCGGGATAGGGCGCCGAGCGCTCGGTAAGCGGGATAGCATTGAACTTCAGGTGGTTGACACCCACCATACGGACGTTTCCGGTATCGACAAGCTCGCGCGTGACGAAGACAGGCACGTTGTTGTCGGGTCCGAAGGGGGCGAACTGCTTGAGGATGCGGAGGAACTTGGGGGTGATCTGCGAGAAGCCTATCTCGGCGTCGACCTCGAGCTCCGGCACAGCCTCTTCGACACCCACACCCTCGCGCACCAGCTGCTCGAAGCGGTCGACGAAGGCCCGCATGTTCTCCTGCTTCAACGACACGCCAGCGGCGCACTTGTGGCCGCCGAAATGCTCCAGCAGGTCGGCGCATTTCTCGAGGGCCTCATGGACGTCGAACTCGCCGGCGGAACGGGCCGAGCCGGTGATGAGGTCGTCGCTGCCACGCGTGAAGACGATGGTGGGCTTGTAGTAGGCCTCGACGATGCGGCTGGCCACGATGCCCACGACGCCGCGGTGCCAATGTTCGTCGAAGAGCACCAGCGACTGTCGACCCTGGTAGAAGGGGTCGTGGTCGATGCGGCGCTTGGCCTCCTCGGTGGCGGCGGTGTCGAGCTCTTTGCGCTCCATATTGTATTGGTTGATGTCCTCCGCCAGACGGCGCGCTATGACGGGGTCGTCGGTGAGCATCAGACGCACCGAGTCGAAGGCCGAGCGGATACGTCCCGCGGCATTGATGCGGGGACCGATGAGGAACACCAGATCGGTGATTGTCAGCTCCTTCTCGAAGTAGCCAGTCTTGGGCTTCTCCGTCTTGTCGGAGGCGTCGGACTGGTCTGACGTGTCGGCCTTTCGGCGGTCGACATGGCCGTATTTGAGGATGGCCTCGATGCCTGCACGGGGCTTGGTGTTGAGGACGCGCAGGCCGAAGAAAGCCAGCACGCGGTTCTCGCCCATGATGGGCACGATGTCGGAAGCGATGCTGACGGCCACCAGGTCGAGGTATTTCAAGAGCTTGAGTTTCAACTCCTCCTGACGCTGCTGACGGTGATGGTCGAGCTGCTCGGGCAAGTCGCACAGGCGCACGCCCATGCGCTGCTCGAGGTGTGCCTCGACGATCTTGAAGCCGATGCCGCAGCCCGAGAGCTCCTTGTAGGGATAGGGGCAGTCCTCCTGCTTGGGGTCGAGGACAGCCACGGCATGCGGCACCTCGTCGCCCGGCAGGTGGTGGTCGCCGATGATGAAGTCGATGCCGTGCTGCTTGGCATAGTCCACCATCTCCACGGCCTTGATGCCGCAGTCGAGGGCGATGATAAGCTTCACCCCCGTCTCACGGGCATAGTCGACGCCCTGGACGGAGATTCCGTAGCCCTCACGCTCACGGTCGGGAATGTAAAAGTCGATATTTGGGTCCAGCTCCTGCAGGTAGGAGTAGACCAGCGCCACGGCCGACGTGCCGTCGACGTCGTAGTCGCCATAAACCATGATACGGTCCTGTCGCTGTATGGCCTCGTTGATGCGCGCTATGGCCTCTTTCATGCCCTTCATCAAGAAGGGGTCATGGATTTGATCCAGTCCAGGTCGGAAAAAGCGCCGTGCCTCTTCAAACGTGGTGACACCCCGCTCTACAAGCAGAGTGGCGATGTTTTTGTCAACGCCCAATGATGCCGCAAGTTTCTCAACAGTCTCTAAATCATAGTCTTCTCTAATAATCCAACGTTTTTCTTTCATATTTTTCTGGCCGTAAAATTACAACTTTTTTTTCAAATGAAGAAAAAAAATTATCAACTATAATAAAAAAAGTTCTTCCGCGTTATCTATTTCAATGAATATCGCAGCATTGGTATCGGGAGGCGTCGACAGTTCGGTAGTGGTGCACCTGCTGAAGGAGCAGGGCTACACCCCCGACATCTTCTACATCCGCATCGGGATGGAGGACGAGGAGGGCTACATCGACTGCCCCGCCGAGGAGGACATCGAGATAACGCAGTGGATTGCAAAGAAATACGGCTGCCGCTTCGAGGAGGTGAACCTCCACAAGGAGTACTGGGACAACGTGGTGTCGTACACCATCGAGAGCGTCCGTAAAGGCCTGACCCCCAACCCCGACGTGATGTGCAACAAGCTCATCAAGTTCGGCGCCTTCGAGGAGCGCCGCGGCCACGACTACGACCGCATCGCCACCGGCCACTATGCCCGCACTGAACTCATCACTCATCACTCATCACTCATCACTTTCCTGGCTACCGCCGTGGATCCCATCAAGGACCAGACGGACTTCCTGTCGCAGCTGGAATACAAGCAGATACGCAAGCTGATGTTCCCCATCGGAGGCATGATGAAGAGCGAGGTGCGCGAGATAGCGCATGCCGCCCACCTGCCCAGCGCCGACCGCAAGGACTCGCAGGGCATCTGCTTCCTGGGCAAGATAAACTATAACGATTTCATCAAGAGATACCTAGGCGAACGCGAAGGCAAGATTGTGGAGCTGGAGACCGGCAAGGTGCTGGGCACCCACAAGGGCTACTGGTTCCACACCATCGGGCAGCGCAAAGGACTGTTTCTCAGTGGCGGACCCTGGTTCGTCGTCCGCAAGGACATCGAGGAGAACGTGCTGTATGTCAGCCAGGGCTACGACCCCGACGCCGCCCACGGCCACAAGATGACGCTCATGGGCTTCCGCCTCCTCAGCGGCTATTGGCCAGAAGAGAATCTCCCCGCCTGCGGCGGTAATCCAGAAATCCAAGAAAAATCTGCTGGATTTATAGATTTCGCGGAGCGGGAGATCAAATTCAAGATCCGCCATACGCCGGAGTTCCACCCCGGGGTGCTGCGTCCCCTGCCCGACGGGCTAGTGGAGATAGAGAGCGCCGACCGCATCCAGGGCATCGCCGCCGGCCAGTACGCCACCATCTACGACAAAGACGCCCACCTGGTGGTCGCATCGGGAATGATTGTGTGAATTAAGAATTAAAAATTAAGAATTAAGAATTAAGAATTAAGCTGGTAGCAATTTTAAAGACAACAGAAACAACAGAAACAACAGAAACCTCCTTGCCCTGCGGGCAGAAATCTATAAATCTTATAGATTAAAACGCTACGCGAAGAGCTGCGCAAGCCTTCCCGCCGAAGGCAAGAGGAAGTCCAGTGAACTTCCGGGCAGAGCATGAGTACGGCGTTAATTTACTAGATTTATAGATTTCGTGAGCGAAGCGAGCAGGAGAAAAAAAAAGAGATTAACCGAAACAAGCACCGCGCAGCGGGATAATCCACAAGATCTACAAGATCTCGCGAAGCGAAGCGAGCAGGAGAAAAAAAAAGAGATTAACCGAGACAAGCACCGCGAAGCGGGAAAATCCACAAGATCTACAAGATTTATTCGCTGCATTTGATTTAATTCAGCGGAGCTCATCACCCCTTCGGGGGTCGCGAAGCGAAGCGAGCAGGAGAATAAGAATAATGATGAGTGATGAATGATGAGTGATGAATTTACCGAGACAGATTCCCGCGCGAGCAGGAGAAAAAAATGATTTTAAGACATTGAACCTATTCTATTGTAAAGATATAACCCCGGAGGGCTTCTGCACCCTCGACGCCGAGGAGAGCCGCCACGCCGTGCGCGTGTTGCGCCTGCGCGAAGGCGACGAGCTGAACGTCACCGACGGCCGCGGCAACCTCTACCGCTGCCGCATCGTCACTGCCAATGACAAAGCCTGTGTTGTGGAATGCGTAAGCAACTCAAGCAATCAAGCAATCAAGCAATCAAACATTCATCTCGCTGTCGCTCCCACGAAGAACCCCTCGCGCATGGAATGGCTCGTGGAGAAGGCCGTGGAGATAGGCGTCGGCGAGATCACCCTCCTCAACTGCGACCACTCGGAGCGCTCGTTCCTCAAGACCGACCGTCTGGAGAAGCTGGCCGTCAGCGCCATGAAGCAGAGCCTCCACACAACCCTACCCCCCATCCACCCCGCCGTCTCGCTCCGCGAGTTAATGGGGAATGAGGAATTAGGAATGAGGAATTCCCAGGATGCGGCAGCCCAAGATTCATCATTCATCACTCATCATTCACCATTAAAATTCATCGCCCACTGCGAGGCCGACAAGCCGCGCACGCCGCTAGCCACGGCCCTGGAGCCAGGCCGCGACGCCATCGTACTCATCGGTCCCGAAGGCGACTTCTCCCCAGAGGAGATAGCCTTAGCCCTCGACAACGGCTTCCAGCCCGTGAGCCTCGGACCCAGCCGCCTGCGCACCGAGACCGCCGCCCTCTACGCTGTGACAGCCTTCAACCTAGCTAACGACAAATAAACTATGGTAGTTAAAGAAGTTAAAGTAGTTAAAGAAGTTAAAGACAAATGCACTAGACGGCGCTATTGTCTTACCTCCTTATCTCCTATCTCCTGTCTCCTTCTAATATTAATTTTCATTTTTCAATTATCAATTTTCAATTCAGTTTCGGCCCAGCCGCAAATCGCCCTCCTCAAATATGGCGGTGGCGGCGACTGGTACGCCAACCCCACCTCTTTAGGCAATCTCATTGCTTTCTGCAACCAGGACCAGCAGATGGGGCTCAACCCCGAGCCTGCCACCGTCGACGTGGGCAGCGCCGAGCTCTTCAACTACCCCTTTGTCCACATGACGGGCCACGGCAACGTGGTCTTCAGCGACCGCGAGGCGCAGAACCTGCGCACCTACCTCATCGGCGGCGGATTCCTGCATATCGACGACAACTACGGCATGAAGGACTTCGTCATGCCGCAGATGAAGCGTGTCTTCCCCGAGCTGGAGTGGGTGGAGCTGCCCTTCTCCCACCCCATCTACCACCAGAAATACCAGTTCCCCAACGGTTTGCCGAAGATTCACGAACACGACAACAAGCCCCCCAAGGGCTACGGCCTCATCTGGGAGGGACGCCTCGTATGCTTCTTCTCGTGGGAGTGCGACCTCGGCGACGGCTGGGAGGATGCCGACGTGCACAACGACAGCCAAGCCACGCGGCAGAAAGCCCTGCGCATGGGCTCGAATATCGTGCGCTACGTCTTCATGCAATAGAACATCACCCTAATAAATCGCCATGGTGCATATCGGCGCCAAAGGCGAGATGGCGCGTAAGGTGACCATCAACATGGACGGCGTCGCCATCTACCTCGGCGTGGCCTCGGTCTTCATGGCCACCTGCTGTGGCATCGACCTCAGCCTCAGCCAGTATATGGCCATTGCTTTTGCCTCCACCATCGCCTCCATCGGCACCCCCGGCATCCCGGGCGGTAGCTTGGCGCTGATGGCCATGGTCTTCGCCTCTGCCGGCATCCCCGTCGAGTGTGTCGCCGTTGCCGCCGGCATCGACCGCATCATCGACATGGGCCGCACCGTGATGTCCGTCACCGGCGACGCCTCCTGCGCCGTCGTCATGCAGCGCCTCACTGCAGGCCGTACTTCTCCCGAAGCCGACGAAGAGACCCCTCAGACTGCATCTGAGTAATGACTCGGTTGAGGAACAGCAACAAATCCTCCTGACCGCGGCGCATCAGCACGCCTATCTCGCCGTGGGTGAACGGTTCTTCTATTAGCGGTGCCGCCAGGCGCGGGTCGTCCTGCACATACCACGGCGCTTCGGTGATTTCGGTAATCATCACGTCGGCCTCGCCCTCGGCGATAAGGGTGGGTATCTCCTCATTCTGCTGATGGACGATGAGGGTGGCATGGGTGAGATGCTCGCGGGCGAACACCTCGTTTGTGCCGCCAGGGTTGATCATCACGCGCACCTCAGGGCGGTCGATGTCCTCCAGGGAGCGGAAGCGCGCCGTGTCCTCGGCACGGCAGAGGATAGTTTTGCCGTTGGCCAGGTAGCCGTCGCTCATGAGCATCGTCTCGCAGCGGGCGTCGGTGATAGTGATGCCACCCATGGCGAGGTCGAACAGCTGCGGCTCCGCCAGCACGTCGGCCGTCAGCGTCGGCCACGACGTGGGGACGAACTGAACGGTGACACCCAAGCGGCTGGCGAGGGTGTCGGCCAACTCAATGCCAAAGCCCCAATAGGTGCCGTCGGCTTCGCGATAGGTCAGCGGCCGGTAGTCGCCCGTGGTGCCCACGAGCAGCACGCCGCGCTGCTGTATGCGCTGGATGGTAGGCTGCTGCGCCACCACTGGCTTCTCGCCACACGTCGTCAGCGTCACAGTGCCGCCAAACAGCACCGCCGCCAGCACCAAGAATCCTGCTATACGAAAGAATCTCTTCATGAATTTCATTTTCGACTATTACAATTAATTTTATAAAAAAGGAATTCACATGCTCGGGTATTCCCGTTCGCACATCTTGCATTCCCACATTCTGACAGCGAAGGGCTTTGTGAGTTATATGATCCTTTGGTGTTCATTCAAAGAGAATCGATGACACTGGGATTAGATAGAAATTGGAACACACCTAGGGTCACGATTCCGTTGTTGTCCAGCATTGGGGGATAGTGTCCAGAAACAACAAGTATCTTCTTGAAAGAGTCGCTGATTTGTAGCAGCGAACGTTTCTCTTGTTGTTCCTTTTCTGCATCTTGGAGCTGGTAGGACGATTGGATATAGTAACGTCGGCTACCTTTGTTGGCAACGAAATCCACCTCAAGATTTGTCCTTGAGCCATTTGGAAGGCGCGACTCCACTGCCCCCACATCTACAGAATATCCCTGTTGTCGTAACTCGTTATAGATGATATTCTCCATCACATGACCTCTGTCCAACTGTCGGAACGACAATAGAGCATTGCGCAACCCAATGTCCTGAAAATAGTATTTCGATTGTGCGCCAATGTATTGTTTTCCTTTTATATCATACCTCTCTGCCTGCTCCACAATGAACGACTCTTCGAAATACCTGACATAGGATGCTACCGTTTTGTTTGTAATGGAAAGCTTCTTTTTGCTGGCAAAAGTGTTAGTCAGGTTGTTGATATTGGTCAAAGATCCCACGCTGGATGCCAGTACGCGAATCAATTCTCTGATTTCAGGAATATTTTCAATGCGGTTGCGCTCCATAATGTCGCGCAAATAAACAGTATTGAATAACTGCCGGAGGTATACCGACTTCTTTTCTTCTGTCTCCATCGACAGAAGGCCTGGCAATCCACCATAAAGCGAATATTCATCCCATGCCTCCTGTGTCGTACCGGCAAAAACGCTCAGATACTCACTGAAGGAAAGCGGGGCAAGGTGTATCTCATAACTACGGCCCCGGAATTCGGTGGCAATATCCGAGGAAAGAAATCTCGAGTTGCTCCCAGTCACATATACATCCACATTTTCAAAGTGATGCAAACTATTCAGTACCTCTACGAAATGGTCGACCATTTGCACCTCGTCAATAACCACATAGTGCATCCGATTGTTATTTGCAGCAAATGTCTCTATCTTATTCAGCAGCACATCTGGATTACGGAACGAACGAGAGCGCCATTCCTCCATATTGAGAAACAGCATATTCTCTTCGGGGATCCCCAGCTCTGTTAATCGAGTATGGAAAAGGTTGTTCAACAGAAACGACTTGCCACAACGGCGTATTCCCGTTATTACCTTTATAAGTCCATTATGCATTGAATCAACAAGATTATCAACGCAATGTTCTCTTTTTATTATCATGACATTCCAATTTTTTGCCAGAATTGGCTATTTTTTGGAATGCAAAGATACAATATTTTATTAATATGGCAAAATATTTTCACAAAATCAATGAGAATACATAAAAAAAGCGGAGCCGTAACGGTGAAGTGACCCCAAAAAGTTGGACAGATTAATAAAATCAGTTAATTTGTCTGTAGAAATGAGTTCGGTATTGCACCGGACTCATTTTTAGTTTCAGTTTGATGCGTTTGTTGTTGTAGTAGTCGAT
>Ga0310694_10001245_pt1 | contig 29625 bp, 13 predicted proteins | sample 174DNAGHGhighgp2_FD_203884 | JGI IMG/M metagenome (GOLD analysis project Ga0310694, IMG submission 203884) | Sheep rumen microbial communities from Palmerston North, Manawatu-Wanganui, New Zealand - 1742 DNA GHGhigh gp2 (v2) (version 2) | ecosystem: Host-associated > Mammals > Digestive system...
TGATGCGGTGTACGACCCACCGGCAGCCTTCGACCCATGCCAGCACCACATCGCCGACGCAGACATCGTGAGGCTTTTGCAGGATGACGCTCTCCCTGCCGCCAATGATAAACGGCAGCATGCTTCGCCCGTTCACCGGCAGCGTCACACTCACGTCCTCGCTCACCAGCCGAACCGCCTCGTCCAATATCTGCCCGTCAGTAATCATAAAGTTCAAAGTTCAATGTTCAAAGAACAAAGTTTCGCTGCTGCTTCGTCCGGCAGGCACTCCAGATGCCATACGGGGACGTTCATTGCCAGCGCATTCTCCGTCTCGTGCAGCCCGTCGGCCACACGGCTGTCCCACCGCTTGCCGCTGATGCTCGCCACCAGCGAGGCATAAGCCTGGATGCCACCCAGCCGCTGTATCTTGTTATACGGCGCCTGACTCAGCATCACGATGCCGCCCAGCGGATAGCTCACATTGCGGTAGCACGGCGTCTTGCCGCTCCATGGGGAACCATAGACGACGGGGGAAACGTCGCCCACAATACGAACAACAGGGTTGTCGTCGTTCACCAGCGCCGAGCCCTCGATGTGCTGCAGCCACAGCCGGGCATGGGTACTCTTGCCCGTGCCGCTCTTGCCCAAAAACATATACCCGCGGCCTCCGCGACTCACCACAGCGGCGTGGAACAGCACCGTGCCCCGATCCGCCGTAGCCAGCGCATAGAGCACCATCAGTGCATTGTCGATGGCCATCTTCGTGTAACGTCCCGTCGTCACAAGCCGCCCTTCGCGGTAGTCTTCCGAACACACCAGCCACCCGGCCGTCTCCTGCCACCAGCGGAATTCAAACACCGCCTCACCGTCTGCGGTCCGCCCGCAGACTACCTCCTGCCCCTCTTCATCCTGGCGCAGCTCCTCGCTATAGGCCGGCGCCTCGCCACTGCCGATGGTCAGTTCAAATAATGGTGAATGTTGAATGTTGAATGTTGAATGATTGTCGCAACGAAACGGCTCATAGTTCTCCATCAGCGCCAGGAATTCCTCCCCGCCACTGACGCCGAACACGTGTCCGCCCACTTGGTAATATGCCGTCTTCATGTTGCTCATCACTTTATAGGTTGCGAAGGTACAAAGAAATGTGCGAAAAACCAAAAAATTAAATGTTTTTATCAAAAAAAAAGGAGACTTGTCTCGCGACAAATCTCCTTGACAACTTATATAATTATACACGTTAACAAAAAGCTATTGTTTGAATCTGACCTTCAGTCCGACGACCAGCATGCGGCCGGGACTGTAGAGCGCATACTTGCGCAGCGACGAGTCGATGCGGCGGTCTACCTTGTCGAACACATTGTCCACACCGATGCTCGGTTCCACGAAGGCCCACTTCGTACAGTCGAAGCTATGCGTCGTATGCAGGTTCCACACGCCGTAGCCCGGGGCGTCCTCATAGTCGGGATAGTAGGTCTTCGACTGCAGGCGTCCGTTCACATTCACGTTCAGCGCATATTTGCCCCAGCGGTGATGGTAGTTGGCGGCAATCGTCGCCGCATGGCGGATGCTGCGTTCCAGCACGGTCCACTCCTCGCCGCTCTTCGTACGGGCGTAGGTGTAGACGTAGTTCGCCGAGAGGTTACAGCCCTCGAACACATTCGCCGACACATTCACCTGCATGCCCTTCACGTCGCCCTTGTCGCTGTTCTGATACAGCGAATAGCGCTCCAGCTTGGCAGCCTCGGCATCGGTCATCTCCGTAAACTCCTGGCGCAGCATTTGCATCGATGCGTCGTCCACGGCAATATTCTGGCGCACCACCATGTCGTTGATACGGTTCAGATAGCCCGTCACACTGACGGCAATCTCGTGCGTGCGGTACTCGGCGTTCAGTGCTACGTAGTTGCTCTTTTCGGGCTTCAGATTGCGGTTGCCGAAGATGATCTGCGGCTTACCGCGGTTTACGGAGTAGTAGCGGTAGTACAGCTCATCCAATCCCGGGGCACGGAAGCCCGCCGAATAGGTGGCGCGCAGACGGAAATTCCCCGGGGCATACATCAGCGTGGCCTTCGGCGTCAGGTGCTGGTCGAAGGTCTCGTGGTGCGTCAGGCGCAGTCCCACCGTAGCCGTCACGTTCTTCACCACGCGCTGCTCGTGCTGGGCATAGGCCGCCAGGGTATACACGCGCTCGCTGATGCTGCCCGACGTAGCCGTCAGGTAGTCCTTGCGCCAGTCGGCTCCGAAGATGGTCGTCGAATTGTCCATCAGTCCGAGGATGGCCTTCAGCTCGCCGTCCATGGTGCGCTGCTTCTTCGACTGTACGTATTCGCCCACGGCATAGGTCTTCGTTTCCACGTCGTACTCCTTGCCGTAGCGGAATCGGTCGACGGTGAAATCGGCCTGCAGCGAGTTCTTCGCTGTAAATTTATAGATGCCGCCCACGTTCCAGCGCAGTCCCTTGTAGCGCATCTCGTAGTCGGTGCCGCCCGTCACGTCCGAGCGTGTCTCGGGACGGTCGGTGATTTTATATGAATAGTCTAATCCTGCGTTCAATGCAATGTGTTGGTTGGGGGCATAGGTGAATTTCTGCCCCACGATGTTCGACCGGTAGCCCGTAAAGAAGGGGGCTATCGTCTGCTGGGTCTCTGTGTCAGAGCCCTTCTTGTATTCTAAGTCTGTAGTTTGGTAGCTGTCGGCGCGGTCGTGGGTAAACGACGTATACGAGCCGAAGCCGTTGGTAAAAATATCCAGGTTGACGCTTTCCGTCAACACGCCGTGACCACTCACGCGGGTATCGCTGGTCACGCTCACCAGCTGCTGTGTCGGCTGGTCGGTAATGATATTGATGACGCCGGCGATGGCATCCGAGCCATAGAGCGACGAGGCCGCTCCGTCGAGCACCTCGATACGCTTCACGCGCGACATATTAATACGGTTTAGATCGACATTGTTCGAAATGTCGCCCGAGAGTTTCTGACCGTTGATCAGAATGAGGATATACTTGTTGCCCAGGCCGTTCAGGCGCAAAAAGGTGCCCATCGAGTTGGGTGCCATCGACGCCTGGGGCATCATGCGCGTCAGCACGGCATCGAACGTCGTGATGCCCTGCTCGCCGATTTCCTGCGACGACAGCACACGCACCGGCGTCGCCGTCGACTTCAGGCGCTGGTGGTGGCCAGAGCCCGTCACGACCACGGGGTTCAGATTGTACGTGCGGCTCGTCATCGACGAGTCACGACGCTCCATCTTATGAATCTGCGCCCCTACGGGGCTAAATAATAAATAAGAAATAAAAAATAACAAAGCGCGTTGTTTCAACATCTCTTTTCTTTTAATGTCTTTTTTCCTACTTTTATCTTTTATCTCTTATTTATTATTTAGGCCATAGGCCGCATTACTCTTCAGGATACATTGAATGGTAAGCATCCTCCAGGAATTCAGCATTCTTTGTGTGGTTGATCCAAACCTGCAGAACACCGGGCAGTTCCAGCAGACCCTGTGGGTGCTTGCCTGCCAGGGGAACATTGGCTGTGTAGCCTTTGTGGTTGAAGAACTCATACCAGCTGTTCTCCTCGCTCTCGGGATCCTCGTCATCCCAATAGTCCTCACCCTCACCGGCCATGTCGTTGTGAGCGTGGTCACCGGCAATCGACATCAGCGCGTGCAGAGAGATCTTGCCGCTCTTGATGCCCTTTGCCTGCATACGGCTCATCACGTCCTGCTTGTAGTTGTCGGGCATGTCGACGGTACCTACGAAATAGTTGGGGCTGAATTTCTGCAGATCCTGCTCCAGCTGCGTGTAGCGGATGTTAGCCTTGAAGGTGTCGTAGCTGTCGGGGTTACCGTGACCCATGAAGGCCACCACACCCTGAGCAGCCTCAGAAGCGTACAGCTTATTCAGCTCTGCGGCAACAGCGGGAACATCGACCTCAGGATCGCTCAGCAAAGGCATACCCAGGAAGATGCCCTCGTCCAAGGCCAGCTTTTCCAGATACTCATCGTCCAGGTGGGCATTGCCAATATAACCATTGTTCATGAATTTCTTCACACTGGCCACTACAGCGGCAAACTCCTCACCGGGGATGACCTGCAGCGACTGGACGTAGATCTTGCTGTACTTGGCGGCACCGATGGCATGCAACAGATAGCGGGGCTCGTAGTAGTCGCGTTTCACAATATTGCCATTGTCGTCAACATTCTCACCGATAGAAGCACGGTTGATGCAGATGTCGCTCGAGAAGCTGATGTACACGTCAGCCTCGGGGAAAGCAGCCTCGTAGGCAGCCTTGGTCTTGTCGAAAGCCAGGAAGGCGTTGTTCCATGTCGAACCGAAAGCCACCAGCAGCACAGCGACATTCTTCTTCGACTGAGCCTTCTGGGCAGCCACCATCTTGTCGTTTACCGAGAATTCGGAAATGATGTTCTCAACAATCTCCGTTTTTTCATCGTCGTCACTGCCACATGCGGTGAACACGGGAGCTGTCAGGGCCAGAGCCATTACTGACAGCACAAAATACTTAATCTTCTTCATTGTTACTTGTTTGTTTAGATGAATAAATATGCTTTTTAACTCGTTTTCCGTAGTTGAACTTAATGCTCAGCGTACCGTACACCGTCGTCCCCGACGTGTTGGTGCCCAGGTGGTAGGGGCGCATCGTGCGGTCCACATAGTTGAAGATGTTGTCCACACCCACCTCCACGCGGTAGGCCAGCATGCGGTCCTGACGGCCCAGGTCGTGCGTCGTGTTCACACGCCATATCTGGAAGGCCTTGCCGTCGCCGTTGTTCTGGTAGTAGCGCTTGCTGCTGCCGCGGCCCGTCAGACTGACGCCCAGCGCATACGTCGGGCTGAACGTATAATTATACATCGCCGAGGCGTTCCACTTATGGTGTGCCGTACCGTCGATGGTCACCGTCATCATGCGGTCCTTATGCTCGTCGTAGAGGTGTGCCTTCGTGTCCAGATAGCTGTATGCCGCATTCAGCGTCAGCCCCGCCATGACGCGGTACGACAGCGTCACGTCCACACCGCAGGTCCGGGCGTCGTCCATATTCTTATACATGCGCGCCTGGACGTTGGTACTGCCGTCGCCCAGATAGGCCGTGGTGATGCCTGCGGGAATCTCGCCCGGCGACACGTTCACCAGCGCTATCATCTGGTCCAGCTTGTTCACATAGCCCGTCACCGATGCCGTCACCTTGCGACCGCGATATTCCACATTGGCCGACCAGTAGTTGCTGGTCTGCGGTTTCAGGTCCGTGTTGCCGATGTTGAAGAACGTGCTGCTGCCCATCACGTGCAGGTAGCGGTAGTACAGTTCCTTTACCGTGGGCGTCTTGAAACCCTGGCTCCACCCCACGCGGAAGCGGAAGTCACCCGTCGAGACCATGGCGCTCACCTTCGGACTCAGGTGGAATCCGAAACTGCGGTTGTCCACCAGTCGCAGACCTGCCGTCACGTTCAGCCAGTCTACCATGTTCAGCTCGTCCTGCACGTACACCGCTCCCGTCTGGTCGCTGGCCGTACCCGTCGCCGTGCGCTCGGGGGCCTTCAGATAGTCGTAGCGGTATTCCGCACCGGCATTCAGCGTATTGCCGTACGGCAGGTGGAAAATGCCCTTCAGCAGTCCCATCACGCGCTGTTGGTCGCTCTGAAGTTTGCTTTGTCCGGGCAGCATAGCCACCGAGAACCACTCGCCGTTCTGCTCGCCGTACTCCTCGCCCTGCAGCAACACATAGTCGTAGTGCTTCGCCGTATAGTCGTAATAGTAGGCGTGCTTGTTCCAGTCCAAATCAAAAGTGATATAATTTGCCTGTTGGGTATTCCCTTTCCGCATATCACTCCCCTCGCCCCTTGGAAAGGGGTTGGGGGTGAGGCTCCACTTTCCTCCCACGGAGGCCGATGCATTGTTATACCTCAAATCATAGGTATACACGTCGCAGCTGGCGTGCGTGCCATTCCGCGGACGCATGATGTTCTTCTTGTAGTACGAGCCCTCGGCATACAGTTCCAGATTCTTCCGCGGCTGCCAAGTCATGCGTTCGGCCACCTGCCAGTTCTGGAACTTGTTCACCGTCATGTTCTTGCTGTCCGTCAGCACCATGGCCTCGGCCCACTCCTCCGTGGTGTTCTGCCAGCCGTCGCTGCGCTGCAGCTGGAAGTTCGTCTGTGAGTTGAACTTGCCAAAAGCAAGTCCCACGCTGTTGTGCTGGCGCAGGTCGTTGTGCGAGCCGTAGCGTGTCACATTGTCAGCATACACGCCCTTCTCGGTATGTTTCTCGGTGATGATGTTGATGACGCCGGCCATCGCGTCCGAGCCGTACAGCGCACTCTGCGCACCCTTCACAATCTCAATCTTCTCGATGTTGTGCGGGTCTATCAGGCCCAGGTCGTTCTCGCCGCCCACATCGCCGTGAATGCGCTTGCCGTCAATCAGAATCAGAATATACGAGTTGCCCAGACCGTTCAGCTGCATCTGGCTTCCCATGTCGCCCTCGTTGAAGGCAAAGCTCGCCGTCAGTCCGCTCAGAATGTCCTCCAGGCTCTTGCCGCCATACTGCCGCAGCATTTTCTGCGTGATGACCTCCGTCTGCACGGGGGCATTCTTCAGCAGGTGCTGCGTGCCCGTACCGGTCACCACCACCTCCTGCAACGAGTCCGAGCGCCAAATGTCGCCCTGCGCAAAACAGCCCATAGCCAACAGCCAAAGGCCAATAGCCCATGTTATTCTCATCATGTTCATCTTTTTTCCGTCACCGCATATTCCTGTGCGGGCGTCACCATATGGAAGGCAGGCTTGACGCTTCGCGTCGAGTCCTGTTCTCGCTCGGCAGTGTTGAAACGAGTTTCACACTGCTCTCGCTTCAGGCAGGTCTTCTGACTTTCCCCAGCCTGCTCTACCTTCCCGACAACGTCGTCAGTGGCGTTATACGAGCAGACCTCATTAACGGGGATTACAGCTGCAGGTACAGTTCCGGACTCTCACCGGATTCCCTTACATCAGGCGACATCAGCCGCCAGATTGCCTTATCCGGCTGCAAAAGTAGTAAACATTTGGCAAAAAACCAAATAAAACGGCATATAATTTCCGTTCGGGAAAAAAATATTCAGCGCGACTCAAGTTCTCCGACGTCTAATAGCACGGCATCGGTGCTGGTACAGATTTCGGCAGCAAGCTCATTAAGACGGTGAAAACGGCCATAATCAGTCGTTTCCTGATCGAGTTCCCAAGGATACATAATCAGCAACGAGCCGCTTGCACAGGCTTCAAAGCGATGTAGTTCGGGTTTCCAATAGGGTGCTATCGGCTCTTTCTGCAATTGGATGACGGGGAGTCCTTCGTCGATGGCTGCGTGTATGACAAGGCTTTCTCCTTTCGAGATACCTGGCGACACAAGCACGACACCCTCACGTGCTTCGTTGAGCTGGCGGTCGCGCTCACGGCGATAGCTGTCCGTTTGTTCCGTTGGGAGTCCTGTCTGCTTATCACGGCGATGATAGAACACCTGCTCCTTCTCGGCACGTTTCAGCAAGAAAAGAGCCCCGAAAGCGGCAAAATCATGAGTGCCGATGCGCAGATGGAGACGGCGCTCCATCAGATGGGGCAGCTGCCGCCGTATCAGTGCGCGCAAGGGGTTGTCGGCCATATAGCGCTTCACATTCTCCAGCATGCCCGGCCGCTTGATGACGCGGTCGTGATAGCCCCGCTCAAAAAGAGGCGGTCCTGAGGGCCTTACCACCACCGCGGTACCCACAGCTGGGACCGCAGCTGACGCAGCGGGAACAGCAGCAGCGGGAACAGCAGCAGCCGCAGCGGGAACAGCAGCCACAGCGGGAACAGCAGCAGCGGGAACAGCAGCAGCGGGAACAGCAGCAGCCGCAGCGGGAACAGCAGCCACAGCGGGAACAGCAGCCACAGCGGGAACAGCAGCCACAGCAGTGCCCGCCGCATAAGCGGCGGTCTGTTTCTTCGCCCACCAAGCGCGGGAGCAGCCGCCCTTGAAACTGCTAATGACATGCCCCAGGCGCTTCCCCTCCGGCAGGCGTTCCCTAACATAAAGGAGCAGGTGCAGATGATCAGGCATGATTGTCGCTTGCCAAAGTTCAATCTGGGGATAGAGACGGCATATCTTTGGCAGCTCTTCTTCTTGAACAGCGCGGCCAAGGTCGCTAAGAACAATGTGGGGGAACGTTGCTGACCCACGTGGGGCTCTGATGTCGCCTACCAAATGTCCGAAAAGTCCATGTCGCCCTTCTATACATAGTGTGACCATATACAAGCCAGCATGGCCATAGTCCTGCCATTCGGCACGACGATGCTGGTTGTGCTGGATGGCGTGAGGCTGCAGTCCGCGCCGTATCAGATCCTCCTTAGAGGTGGGCATAGAGAAGCATGTTTGGGTACTATTTGCGGATCAGGGTAGAGCCCAGAGTGCCAACCTGTACGGCATAGACACCGGCGGGGCTTCCTGCGGGCAGGGTGATGCTGCCACCGGCAAGACGCGTAGCGGTGACGAGGCGTCCGTCGGTGGTATAGATGTGCACGGGGGTACCGTCGGCTGCACCGTCGATGAAGAGCCGCCCGTCCGTCATGCGGAAGGTGACGCCCTGCGGCTGGTGCTGCGACAGGCCGGGAATGCTGGTGGGCAAACCGAGGATGTCGAGCAGTCCGGCATAGGCATCAATCTCGCCCCAGCCATAGAAAATGTTCTTGTCGGTTCCCGAGAAATCGGGCTCGGGCTGGTGGCTGGTACGCTCAATGACGCCGTGGATGTCCTCAGGGGTGAGGTCGGGCTTGGCCTGCAGCCACAGGGCAATGACACCAGCGGTAATCGGTGTGGCCATCGACGTACCGCTCATGGCCCACATGGCATAGTCGCGGCCGTAGTGACGGGCACGGTATGCCGCAAGCGGGGTGACCTCCTTTTTGGTGGCTTCGTCATCGCCATTTTTCTTGTAGAAGCTATTCAGCGCAGAGAGGATGTTATGACCGGGCGCCACCACATCGGGTTTGATACGTCCATCGACAGTCGGTCCGCAAGAACTGAAACTGGTGAGATGACCCTCTTCGCTACCCAGCGCAATATAGGTGGCGGGCTCACCATTGACGTTGGTAAACTCCGTGCGGTGGTGCATGGCACCGACGGTGATGGCACGGTCCAGGAAGGCGGGGGCGCCAATGGTGCCGACGTTGCAGCCACGCGAATTGACGTGGTTCTTATTGCTGAACACAGTCTTGCCGGGGAACCGGCAGTCGTTGATCAATTCCAGTCCTACGGGAGTATCAATCTGCAACCGCCCCAGTATGTCAGGGGCTTTGGCATAGCTTTCAGGCAGCATGAGCAACGCGAGGTAACCGATGTGGCCACCGGCCTGTTTATCGGGCATGAAGTACACCATGAGCTTGTTGTCCGCCTGCACATAGTCACCCATGGTGGCGTCATCCCATTTGTCGGGCTTGGGCAACAGGATGCTGTCCTTATAATCTTCGCCCTTCGACGCGGCATCCTTTGCCGCACGGGTATCGAAGACGATGGTTTTCTCCAGACCGTCGAAGGTCATCGTGAGGATGAAGTCGGGGGTGTTGTCCTCGCCGCGGATATCGAAAGCATAGAAGGGCTTTTGCGCCGACTTGTAATAGATGGTATGATCGAGGGGCTCGGTGGCGGACTTCTTCAGATAGGTCATCATACCACCATCATTTCCTGCCGCAACGGCGACGATGTGTCCAGGGCCGACGAGCTGGTTGAACACCTGTTCATAGAGTGAAAGGTCGTCAATGAAGTTCGCCGCGGCGCCAAAGCTCCAGTTGACGACACAGGGCTGTCCAGCGGCATCGGCAGCCTCGAAAATCTTATAAAGCTCCACCAGTTCGACGATATTGCTCAATCCCACGTCAAAAAAGGTATCGTCGAAGGGCAAGTCGATGCCGATATGACGCGCCACATAGTCAGCGAAATGGTCCAAGAATTCTTCATTAATGTGGCCGAGGGGGATATAGGCACCGCGAATGTCGGCCTCGGGAGCCATACCCACGAAACGACCGTCCAGTCCGTTACCGGCCATCGAACCCATGACGTGACAGCCGTGATTATCGGTATCGGCATTGATGCAGTGGCGTGCCAGCAGCATCTGCTCGGGTGAGGTATAGAACACGCCTACCACATCGTCGTTGGCATCAGGGGCCATCGGATCCCAGAACCACTGGATGCGCGACGTGCCATCAGCATTACGGAAAGCGGGATGGGTGAAGTCGAAGCCAATGTCCATGACGGCAGCACAGACGCCCTTGCCGGTAAAGGCCTGTGGCAGCGGGGTGGCTGCCGACGCCAGCTTGTCGACGCCAAGAATCAACGCCGACGTGTCGTTCTGTATGGCAGACAACTGACTGGCCTCCATGCGTAGGATGGCATCGCTCTGGTCGAGCACGCCGAGGCTGTCCATGGGCAGGAAGGCGGCACAGATGCCATGGCCGAAGTCCTGCCATACCACACCACCCTTCTGTTTCACAGTGGCTGAACCATCGGTACTGCTCACCAGCGCAAGCATATATTTCATCACCGGACAGCCCTGTACGCGCAACGGTCCGCCATGCTGTCTCACGGCTGTCTGCTGTTGCCGGTACTGTTCAAGCAACCAAGGCGACATCTTGCTGCCACCCGCAACCACCTGGGCCCAAAGCCCCATAGCGCACATCAACGTCAGTGCAAAACAAACAAATTTCTTCATTTTAATCACTATATTCGCTAATTGTATTTTCACTCTGCAAAGATACGAAAAAATAATGAAAACACCAAAAGAAAACACATCTATTTTCATTTATTTTTCAGCCTCCGCGGCGGGTGTCTCATAATCATCAGCAGGAGCCTTTTCTTGACTCACAGAAGTCTTCTGTCAAGTAACGGGAGCCTCTTATTCGTGATACTATATAAATAGGTGGTCGACGAGTCGACAAGTCGACAAGTCGACAAAACGACAAAACGACAAAATGAAGTGACAAGTGACAAAACGCGACTGGCGACAAAGCGACAATTGCTCTTTTCATTTTGCACAAAACACTCACGACAAATTTATATATATTATATATATATTATAATATATATATAATATATATAAATTATTATTACATAATAATTTATGTCACCTTTGTCCACTTCCCCACAAGCTTTTTCAGTTTCAACACACGAAATGTCGCTTTGTCGCCTGTCGCCAACAAAAAAAACATTTTGTCGTTTTGTCGATTTGTCGCCATTTTGAAAATAACTTTTGTCGACTTGTCGACTTGTCGACTCGTCGAGACAATGTTTAGAAAATGACTTTTGTCACTTGTCACTTTGTCACTTCGTTTTGTCAGCACACCCCCAATTTCCCGATGAAATGGGCGTTTTTTACTGCTGGGCGAGGAATTCCTGGGGAGTGACGCCGGTGAGGCGCTTGAAAGTGGTTTGGAAATAGGTGCGGGTGTTGAAACCGCAGTGTTCGGCAATGGCGTCGTTGTTCCATTCGGGATGGAGGGTAAGCTGTTGCTTGGCCTCCTCGATGCGATGGTAGGTGAGCCAGGGGTTGAACAGTCCCTGACGGGTGGTCTTAAGCCAAGCGGAGAACAGGTAGCGCGGCACATGCATCTCGTCGGTGGCGGTCTGAATGGTGATGCCGGCATGGAGATGGCCTCCACGGGCGAGCCAACGGTCGACGGCGGCGGCGATGCGCTTCATGTCGTGCTCGGAGAGTTCGCCGCCAGCCTCGCTGTCGGCAGCAGCCTGCTGTTCGTCCTCCTGCAAGGAGCGCTCGACCTGCTGCAGATCGTGCAGGCGGTGACGGTCGAGACCGTAGCCATAGAAGCTGACGACGGTATAGCTGATGCAGAAGAAGATGATGAGGGTATAGACGACCAGCAAGGGTCCGGACCAGAAGATGACGGCCGGGGCGAAGACCGCCGAGAGGGAGAGCAGCATGGTGCTGTTGCGCATCCAACGGATGACGCCACGGTGCTCGCGGTCGAAATAGTTGTCCATGGCCAAGCGCACGCGGCGGAACTCCTGCCACAGACGGACCGTGTAGTGGAACTGCATGGCGGCATAGACGATGGCACTGAGGACCTCGGCAAAATAAAGCCGCCGGGTGACGGCAAGGACGCCGTGGCCTGCGGTGGGATTAGCGCCAAGGAGCAGAACAACCACCACGACATAGCAGCCTAAACCGACGAGCCAGTCCTGACGGCGCAGGGAATTCTGACGCAGCAGGTTGAGAATGGCCATGCCGAGGAGCCACGCGCAGGGAATGAAGAAGAGCAGATTGACCAATACGGCGGGCTCGACGCCCATCTGGCGGAAATGTAGCGTGTATTGCAACAGGAACTGCACGGGCAACAGCGCCGTACCAGCCACCATGAGCCAGCGGGAACGATTGTAGACCTGTCCGCCCTCACCACGCAGGGGCAGCATGAACACCAGCATCAGGGTCAGGAAACCCGTCAGCGTGATGGCAGCGAACTGGATGTGCTCGATAGGAATCACGCGGCAAAATTACGAATTATCGGACGAAAAAACAAAGAAAAAAAATAACTTTTTTTGCCGTCGAGGCACAATTTTTGACATTAACATTCAAAAAACGCCCATTTCATCGGGAAATAGCAATGCCGTTGGGGGTGTTCAAATTCTCACAATTTGAACACCTAATTCTTAATTTTTGAACACCATTCTTAATTTTTGTACACCTTAATAGAAAAAATGTTCGTACCTTTGCATTCGAAAATGCGAGAACGGGCTGCACCTCGGCAATTCAAGCAAGCTTGATTGCACTCGGTTTGCACCGTCCTTGCAGTGTGAAATCAAAATTCTGGGGGTCGACCATAGACCCACCATTAAGATCTGAGAAAAAAAAGAAACAAAAACTGAAGGGGTCGGCCATAGACCCAACCATTTAAAAATCGAAGCCCATGATTGTCCAAGACCTATATTACATCGTCCTGCTGACAGCCGCCATCGCGAACATCGTGATGAGCGCTGCGCTGTTGGAGGGCAATGTCAACTACAGCGAATACACGGTGTATCGCCGTTCACGACTGCTGACGGCGCTGACGCTTCTGGTTTTCGCGGCAGGTTTTGTGGCCCACAGCCAGCTGTGGTGGCGCGAAACGTGGCCTGCAGGAGCTTCGGCACTGTCGGTGAGTTATTTCCACATGGCGGCAATCCTGTTTGGCTGGAGCCACATCTCGCTGCTGAATCCTAACTACCTGTCGCGCCGCGTCATCGTGCGCGACGTTAGCATCCTCGTCCTAGGCCTCATCGCCTACTGGACGTCGGCTAATTATGCATTAAGCATTATGCATTATGCATTTGGAATATTCTTCCTCCATGCCCTGTGGATATCGTATATATTTTATAGTACGCTCATGCGCGTGCGTAGAATGACGAAGCAGTTGCCGCAGAACGACGACAATGCGCGCTGGTGGACGGACGAGAGCCGGAGGAGGGTGATAGGTTTCCAGCGCTCCATCCGCGTCAGCTGCCACCTCATCGTCTTCTTCGGTCTGGGCAGCATCGTGGTGACGGCAGCATTCCCCACGCATCAGTGGCCGTTCATCGTCTTGATGGCCCTGGGCATCGCCGTGTTCTGTTACATCTACTACGGACTGGTGAACTACGGCTCGGTGATCGAAGCCGGCACCAACGCCACCGAGGACATCTATTCATTAAGAAAAAAGAACAAAAACGAAATAGAGATGAAACGATTTAGAACTGAATTACAGGCATTTTTCCTGTTGGCGGTGCTGCTGATAGCCCCCGCCCAGAACGTGAAAGCCGATGAGGATGTGGCACGAATCTACATCCCCACCATCGACATGACAGTCACCCCCGATGGCGGTAGCGGCACGCGCACCTTCTCGGTGATTACACCCGGCCAACCGTATTTCACCCTCTTCATCTGGTTCCTGAACGACAACGGCAGGAACAGTTACTGGAAGGAAGCCCCGACACTGGAAATCGACAAACACACTGTCGTGCTGAAGGACCTGTTCGGCGACAGTGAGCCTCCCAAGGTTCATTGGGAACAGCTGACCTGCGAAGACCGAGGTAAGGTACATTACTGGGTGCGCTACAAGACGTGGTTCGACGTCGACAAGTCGAAATTCTCGGAATTCGGTTCCGAGAATCCCACGATTCCCATGCTCGACAATCCGGAAGACCACTACTTAGTGGTGGACATCCTGTTCCCCGAGAACGAGGTGGGCGACACGCACGATATTTCCGTATACGGCGAACTCGTCATCGACCAGGATAAGGACGGTGCCGTCGTAACTTATGCCAAGGACTTCAACGGCAAAACTACGCTGGAGACGGTGAAGACTAAGGGTCCCTTCGACGCCAATATGATAGACACCAATGGCAATATAGCCCAGAACAAAGGCATGCTGACGTGGACCAATCCCGCCGAGCTGACGCTGAAATCGCCCGAAATGTCGAAGAACAAGAGGGACGACTGGGGCCTTTACCAGACGTACCTCGACGGCACTTGGAGTGACTACGTCAAAGAGGGTAAGATTACCAGCAAGAAGGCATACGACAGGAACAGCGATTTCATCGCCATCGATTCCGTGGCGATGGCCTACTACTACCACACGGCAGTGGACTGGAGCGATACGCTGCGCCACAATGCCAACTCCCGACAAGCGAAGTATGAGTATGTCAAGACGTCGTTTAGTAATTACTGGAAAGACGCCATCAACAACCGCCAGTTATACGCCGACGGCACTGGCTACATCTGGGGAGACGCTTTTACTGTTATTCCCAGTGGCAACCCCGGAAGCGACGGAACCTTTACGGGCGGCAGCTTCCTCTTCCAGCGTAAGGACAACCAGCACTTCACCCACCTGGCACTGCTCGATGCACAGGGTGACACGCTGACCCAGTGGTGTGGCTGTTCGCAACAAGAGAACCTCACCATCCCGCAAGGCAAGACGGTGAAGTACATCTACATCGAATGCGACGGTCTTATCTACGGCTACCCGGTGCGTTTCGTGAAGAGTGGAATCATGGACCCCGACGACGTCGTCTACCCCTCGGAACTGACGGCGACGCCTAACCCCTGGAACAGCGAGATAGCGCTGAAGTGGAAGGCCAACGACATCAGTACGATCGATTTGACCCATAAAAACTATGACGGCAGTTACGACGTCTACCGCGACGGCGAACGTATTGGTTCGGTAGACGGAAGCACCAGTTCCGATTACTCGTATATCGACGGCAAGGCAGAATTCGACAAGAAGTACACGTACACCGTCAACTACATTCCCAAGGCGTGGACCGACACGATACCCACGCCATGCGTCACCGATACCGTGATGAGCACCATGAAGCATACGGTGTCCATCACCGACTTCCAGGGCTCGGCCATCGCCGACGGTTACAAGCTGTCGTGGAAGCTGGACTGTATCCTCAACAAAACGGCAGGCTACGAATTCAAGCTCTACCGCAAAGAGATAACCCCCGACATGGGCGTTCCCACCCCCGCCGACTTCGACGGTCTGGAACCGATAAAGATCATCGGCGTCACGAGTACACAGCCCACGGCGTACACGTATACCGACAAGGACGTCAACTCGACGTCGAGCTATGCCTACATGGTGGCCCTGGACGCACAGGAAACCACCATCACGGCGACTTGTATGCCCGACGGCCATCCCGACAGGTCGCACCCCCACGGCATGTGGGCGTCGTGCGGCACCCATTCCGACTACATCCACATCGAATGGGAAGCCGACGTGCGCAGTGGCGACAAGATGGTCTACAAGCTCTACCGCCACGTCATCGCGGAAGGCGAGCAGAACATCAACTCGAAGGAACAGTCGGACAATGCACACTTGCAGTGGGACTACCTGACCACTATTGAATCGACCGAAAAGAACGTATCGTACGACGACCACACCGCCACGCCAGGCAACTACTATGCCTACGCCGTCATGTCGAGCGTCAACGGCTCGAGCGACGTCACCTATATGGGCTGCGACGGATTCATCCGCAACACCGGCATCATCAACGGCCGCGTGAGTTACGAGGGCGGCAAATATGCCGTCGAGGGAGCCCGCATCGACCTGCTGGCAACGGGTGCCGTGGGCAACGAACTGTTCAACTCGCTCAGTCTCAGCGGCGATCAGAGCGGTCTGCGCTGGGCCATCAGCGAGAAGCAGATGCACAACTACTTCCGCAACCGTCCCTTCAGCGTGCAGATGTATGTTAATCCCGACAACGGGCAGGACGGCCGCTGTCTGTTCGACATCAACGGTACCGTGAGTCTCGCACTCAGTGGCGACGGCAGCGCTGACGGCTATGCACTGACAGCCACAGCCGGCAGCACGACCGTCACCTCGCAGCTGCACCTGAAGCCTAGCCAGTTCACCAGCCTGGCGTTTACCTACGACGGTAGCGGCAAAAGCTGGATTCACCTGATGGCCCCCGACTCGCTGGGACACATCGCTTCCGAACAGCTGTTCGACAACGTGGCACTCACGTGGACTGCTGATCAGGCAGGAGTGATGACCATCGGCACCACCTGCGACACGCTGCGCAGCATGCGGGGCTACATCGACGATGTGCGCCTCTTCACCCGCCAGCTCAGCACGTCGGACATCGAGAAGAATTACAACCACTACATGGGCGGCACGGAAAGCGACCTGGTGGCCTACTGGTCGTTCGACGAGCCCATCTCGACCCTGCGCCGTGCCTACGACTACTCGTCGACGGGTTCCACGGCCAACGAAAACCACGCCAAGGTGATGGCTGCCCAGCGCAACAGCGACATCCGTCCTACGACAGAACAGCTCGCGCTATTCTCTCTGACCGACACCGACGGCCACTACACCATTCAGAGCATTCCGTATGCCAACAGCGGCAACGACATCGGCACGGGCTACGACATCATTCCCTCGAAGAATGCCCACCAGTTCGACCCCGTCAGCCGTCATATCACCGTATCGGCTGATCAGACGACGTTCGACGACATCAACTTCACCGACAACAGCAAGTACACGGTGCGCGGCTTCGTCTATTACGAGAACACCACCTATCCCGTCAAGGGCTGCCGCTTCCTCATCGACGGCACGGAGGTGAGAGCCATCAACAACGACGTCGTCACCAGCGACGATAAGGGTGAATACCGCTTCGAGATTCCCATTGGCAACCACGTCGTCAGCGTCGTGAAGGACGGCCACACGTTCCTCAACGGCGGACACTATCCCGCCACGGGCACGTTCAACTTCAACAAGGACGTCAGCCACCTGACCTTCTTCGACACCACGAAGGCCATCGTCACAGGCCGTGTCGTCGGTGGTGCCATCGAAAAGGAGAAGCCGCTGGGACTGGGTCTCAGCACGGCCACGGTGGGTAGCGCCACCCTGCGACTGCTCACCAGCAGCAGCATGGAGGACGCCCGCAACATGAATGTCCGCCTCGACTCCATCTCGGGTGAATTCATCGCTGCCGCCGATTCGCTGTATTACGAGCAGGCCAACCCCGACCGCGTGCAGAGCATAGCCTACATCGGCAACAAGCAGGACGGCCAGGGCGACGTGAAGACCATATACATCAAGACCGACCCCCGTACGGGTGAGTTTGCCGTCAAGCTGCCTCCCGTACCGTATTATATCGAGACCATTGTCGACAACAACACCGAGGCCACGACGGCCCTGAAGGAGAAGACGCTGCTCGACTGCTCGGACGTGACGCGGTGGCAGCGTGCCGCAGAAACCCAGACGTCCAGCGCCGGCAAGGTCGATACCCTGGCCACGTTCGACTATAACACAGCCTTCGTGCAGACCTACTTCGCCGCACCCGCCATCAGCGTCGTCCAGAACGGCAGCAACGAGGGTGTCTTCGGCGAGAAGAACGTGCCGGCAGGAGAACTGGGCGCTACGAAGGATACCTACACCGAGACGGGCGGCGTGGTGACCTACAACTACGGCGTGCCCATCTTCACACAGGGCATGTCCTATCGCCTCGACGTCTCGGCTTACGAGCAGTACTTCAACTACGATGCCGACGCCGAGCACCCCATCGAGACACGCATACCGTCGACGGAAGGCCTGCTCACCATCTCGAATCCCATGACGCAGGATGCCGACACCGTGGCTTTGGCACCGCTCGACTCGCTGGGCCGCTACGTCTACACGTTCCAGCCGCTGAAGGTCAACGAGGTGGCACCGTATACCCAGCCGCTGAGCTTCGCACTGACCATCGGCGAGAACGTCTATCCCTGGAACTGGACCTACCGCGGGAAGGACGAGCCGCTGCAGTGTCTGGTGCTGGGTACCAAGGTCACTGGCAACACCAGTGTCACCGCAGGTCCCGACGCACTCATCAACATCATCCGCGACCCCTTCGGCAGCAATTCCAGCGTGACGTGGGAGAAAGGCTCCGAACTGTCCTACGGCTTCGACGTGAAACTCAAACTTGCACTCAACTGGGCAAACACTATGGAGAATGAAGGAGGGTTGGATGTAACCATGGCCTCTGGTGTGGGAACATATATCTTCACAGGTTCATCTTTAGCTGCCGGCGTATCCGAAGGGTTTTCATGGAAGAACAGCCTCGACGTAAACGGAGGCAGCACGTGGAGCTTCGAGAACACACAGTCCGTCTCCACTTCATCGGAACCCCACTTCGACGGTCCCAATGGCGATGTCTTCGTGGGCATGTCCACATCCTTCATCTATGGCAACGGTCTGCAGGTGATGCTCGTCGACGATCAGGCTGGCGACTACCGCATAGGTACCCAGCCCACCGTAGCCGTGACGCAAGGCATGGATACGAAGTTTGCCTACAGCCAGGACTACATCATCACCCAGCTCATCCCCAACTTCAAGCGGTTGCGTGAGGTACGCCTGCGACAGGTCAGCCAGGAATATCTGGAAACAGCCAGGTCGCAATTCCACAACGACACCGACTCCATCGTCTACATGACCAGCCTGACGCCCGACGACCCGCGTTTCGGCACCAGCCTCGACGACCCCGTTTGGGGCGACGATGCTGTCAGCTACTACAAACTGAACTGGGGCCCCGACAGTCTCTACTATTATGGTCCCAGCTACACCGCCTTCCTGCCCGTCAGCGGCAAGTACGCCGACGAAGAGGAGTCGTGGGATGCCATCAGGACCATCAACAGCAATATCCAGATTTGGGAAGGCTTCCTCGCAACGAACGAAGAGTCGAAGGTGAAAGCCATCAACCGCGAGCCCAAAACAACCATCAGTTTCTCCGGTACGACGCTTTCCTATGACCATATTGAAACGACGACAGGTTCCGAGGGCATCAGCTTTGAGACAGCAGCCAGCGTCTATCAAAAGTACAAAGTCGGAGCAAAAATAAAAAACACAGCTACAAATACAGCTTCAGGCAGTTACGGTATCGAGTATGAGCAATCATTCAACCCCTCGCTCATCTTCGGCCAGACCATGCACTCCTCCTACACGGTGAACATTGCCGACAACGTTGCCAACAATACCCACGAGATGGCCGTGTACGATGCCGACGACGGCTTCGGCTACATCTTCCGCCAGGTCAGCGGACAGACCAGCTGTCCTTATGAGGGTCTGCAGCTCACGAAGTACTACGAGCCCGGCAACCACGAGCTGTCCAAGGCCACCACGCAAATCGAGGTGCCTCACATCGACTGCGACCAGCGCATCGTCACTGCAGCCGATCCTGACGAAGGCGCCTTCTTCAACCTGAAGCTCTCTAATCCCTCGGTAGCCCAGGTGTATGATACTACCGAAAACGACTTCATCCTGCAGGTGGTCAGCGACAAGTGGGGCAGCCTGGCCGAGGTGAAGTTCAACGGCGAAGAAAAACCGAGCAGCTTAGGCGTATCACTGTCTCCCGGCGACAGCGTCATGATCACGATGAAGGTGAAACCCAAAGACAAAGAGGTGATTCATCTCGACAGTCTCCACCTCTGCCTCTACTCCGAATGTCAGAGCAGCATCAGCGACGACATCATCGTGGCGGCACACTTCCAGCCACAGGCCGAGAAGATTGAGCTGGCCTCGTCGCGCACACTCGTCAATACCGCCACCGACAGCACCCTCGTGCTGACCGCTACGGGCTACAAGCCCACGAGCACCATCCTCAACGCCGTGAAGCTGCAGCAGCGCAAGCAGGGCAGTCCCGATTGGGCTACACTGCACAGCTGGGTAACGGGCGTGCCAGCCGGCGACAACGAGAGTGCACTCGTCAGCGAGCGCATCGACACGCTGATCGATATGCATAGCAACATCGCCTATCCCGACGCCACCTACGAGTTCCGTGCCGTCACCGACTGCACGGTAGCCGGCGAGAGCGTGTTGGGCGAGAGTGAGACCATCACCGTCATCAAGGATGTCACGCTGCCCCGTCCGCTCTATCTGCCCGAGCCTGCCGACGGCATTCTCAGCCCCGGCGACAACATCACGGTGACCTTCAACGAGGACATCTACTCGCAGAGTCTGAACAAGCCCGACAACTTCAGTCTACAGGCCGTGCTCAACACCGACTCCGTGGCCCACGAAGTGGCGCTGCGCCTCGATGGTGCCACCACGCCGGCAGCCACTACGCAGACCGACCTGATGCTGGGCAACACGTCGTTCACCGTCTGCACCTGGCTTAAGGCCTCCGGCACGCCAGGCACCATCCTGCGCCACGGCGAGGGTGCCAATGCCCTGCGCCTGAACCTCGATGCCGACGGCCATCTGACGGCCTACATCACCGACGAGAACGGCATGGCACAGCCCTACACCTCGCCGACCACCATTCCGCACGACGAATGGGTATACCTCGGCGTCAGCTACGACGTCAATGCCGGTACCCTGTCGGCCCACTACACCAGCGCCAACAATGAGGATGTGCTCATCGGCGGCGTATCCGTCGGCCAGCATGCCACGTCGCAGGGCCGCATCTATCTGGGCGAGAACCTCCATGGTGCCATGCACGAACTGTCGTTCTACAGCACCAGCCTCGACTGGACCTCCATCAAGATGCAGATGTACGAGGGCAAGAGCCACAGCAAGCCGTCGCTCGTCGGCTATTGGCACCTCGACGAAGGCCACGGCACCAAGTCCGAGGACCTCGCCCGCAGCCGCCACATGCTCATCGCATCGCCCACGGCATGGTATCTCGAAAACGAAAATATCGCGCTCGCCCTCGGCGGTACGGCCAGCGTAGCCATCCCCTTGGGCGAACTGTCGGCTAAGGAGTCTACCAGCTTCCTCATCGAAGCATGGGCACTCGACAGCGGCAGCCCGGCGGAAAGCGCCTCGCTGTTCAGCCTCGACAATGGCGGCAAGCTCGACCTCATCGTCACCGGCGACGGCAACCTGAAGCTCGTCACCGACAGCACGACCGTCACGACGACCGTGGCACCGTTCACCCCGAACGAGTGGCACCACGTAGCCCTGAACGTGCTGCGCGGCATAGCCAGCGAGGCCAACCTCATCGTCGACGGCACGTCCGTGCTCACCCTGCCTACCAGCGCTGTGCCCGCCCTCGAGGGAGCACGCCTGTGGCTCGGTCGCGGCATGACGGGAGCCATGGACGAGGTACGCCTGTGGCACGGCACCAACACCCAGGCCACCATCGTCGACCGCATGTACACCCGCATCGACGCTACCGACGAACGCGGACTGGTGGGCTACTACCCCTTCGAAAAGTCGACCTACGATGAATACGACCAGCGCGTCTACGGCTTCTCGCTCGAGAATTTCGGCTACGAGCATAAGGCTTCTACCGCCCTCGTCACCGACGGTGGCGCCGTGGCTCCTCAAGCTGCGGGCAGCGCCCCCGGTCTGAAGTCGGCACCGCATAAGACGCTCCTCGACTTCGACTTCGTGGCCGACGAGCGCACCGTCTCCATCACCCTCGACCACAGCCCGCAGGCCCTCGAAGGGTGCATCGTCAACACCACGCTGCACGACTTCTACGACATGCACACCAACGTGGGTAATCCCGTCACGTGGAGCTTCGAAGTCCGTCAGAATCCGCTGACGTGGAACACCACCGAGGTATCCACCAAGGTGTCGGCCGGCAACGGCGGTACGTTCACCGCCACACTGACCAACATGAGTGGCACGACGCAAGACTGGTCGTTCGTCGAACTGCCGTCATGGCTCACCGCCAACATGACGTCGGGCACCATCCTGGCCAACCAGACGCAGGACATCGAGTTCACCGTGCCCAGCGGCATCGCCATTGGCAAGTACTTTGCCACCGTCAGTGTCCGCGCCGCTATCGGTATCGATACACCGCTCGACATCAGTGTCAGCGCCGAGGGTCAGCGTCCCGACTGGTCCAAGCCCGAGGGCTATGACGATTATATGACTGTCGTTGCACAGATCAAGCTCGACGGCATCGTCTCCACCGATCCCGACGACATGCTCGGAGCATTCACCGACCCCGCCGACGGTGGCTTAGGCGAATGTCTGGGCGCCGCTCAGCCGACGTATAACGAAAGCCGCGATGCCTACTACGTCCGACTCATGGTCTACGGCAACAGCACCATCGTGGGCGACACCGTCCGCTTCCGCATCTACGACGCATCGACGGGTCTGACCTATCCCCTGACGAGTGTCTCTACACCCGTCCTGTTCGCCATCGACGGTTCGGCAGGCAGCTTCGACAACCCCGTCATCGTCGAGAACACCGACAAGGTGCTGCAGACCCTGCCGCTCTACCAGGGCACCAACTGGGTGTCGCTCTATCTGGCGCCCGACAAGAACCATGTGTCTACCCTCTTCCAGCCTGTCACCGGCCAGATTAGTGCCATCGACTTTGCCGACGGACTGACAGTCAGCTACGATGGCACCGCATGGAGTGCCGACCATCCTGTAGGCACCGCCGAGATGATGAAGGTCAGCATGAACGCACAGGCCGAGCTGCCCGTCGTCGGCGACGCAGTGAATCCTGCCGACTACCCCTTCACCATCAAGCCTGGCAACAACTGGATTGGCGTACCTTCCGGCAACGCCATGCCCATCGGCGACGCCTTTACCGCCCTGTCGCCCGTCGAGGGTGACCAGGTGAAGGGCCAGACAGGCTTCAGCATCTACGAGAACACGTCATGGGTGGGCGACCTGCAGTTCATCGAGCCCGGCCAGGGTTACGTCTACACCTCCGGCGCCGACCACGAGAAGACGTTCTGCTTCCCGTCCAGCGTTCCCGCCCGACAGGGAGTCCGCCGCCTCGACAACCTCAAGGGCATTGCCGCCAACTACCGCTATGCCCACAACATGGCGCTGGTGTGCACCGTCCACAACGAGTATGGCGAGCCCACCGACGTCACCTCCGTCGAGGTGCACGATGCCACGGGCGAGTTGCGTGGCCGCACCACCCGTCTGTTCCGCGACAGCCTGCTGCTGCTCGTCGTCAGTGGTCAGACCGAGGGTGAGCCGCTGGTTGTCAGGGCCAACGTACGCGGTGCCGACGACGGACAGTATGCTACGCTGCTCCACTTCAAGCGCGACCACCTCACGGGCACCCTGCGCCGTCCGCTGGTCATCGGCGCCGCCACCACCGACATAGCGGCACTGGTGTTTGCTGCCGACAGTCAGCTGGCAGTCTACAACATCGCCGGTCTGACGGTCTATCAGGGTCCCGCCTCGCAGTTCGACAAGCATCAGCTCCTGCCCGATGCCGTCTACATCATCCGCGAGACCACCAGCGCCGGCCAGGTAAACACTTACAAAGCCAAACTGGACCGGTAGACCAACACCCCCATCGAATGATAAAAATCGGACTGACCTCACATCAGTCCGATTTTTCGTTCGGATTAATCAACTTTCTCACGCTCAAGAATGATATTATATTCTCATTCTCTTCGAAAGAGATAGAAAAAAATTCTCCTACCTTCGGATGGGAGAAATGAAAATAAATCGAATTTTATTTTGCATTTCGCTCGTTTTTTCGTACCTTCGCAGCCGGATAAGGCAATCTGGCGGCTGATGTCGCCTGATGTAAGGGAATCCGGTGAGAGTCCGGAACTGTACCTGCAGCTGTAATCCCCGTTAATGAGGTCTGCTCGTATAACGCCACTGACGACGTTGTCGGGAAGGTAGAGCAGGCTGGGGAAAGTCAGAAGACCTGCCTGAAGCGAGAGCAGTGTGAAACTCGTTTCAACACTGCCGAGCGAGAACAGGACTCGACGCAAAGCGTCAAGCCTGCCTGCCATATGATGACGCCCGCACAGGAATATGCGGAGACGGTAAATGACGTAAAAAAGAAGCGATGAGAAGAGCGGTATGGCTGATTGTATGCCTGTTGCTGACGATGAACGTAACGTACGGCCAAAGCAGGAGACAGAAGAGCCAGATGAGGGACTCGGTGACGCTGGAGACGGTGACGGTAACCGGTAAGTCGAAGACGCAACGTCTGCGCGAAGGAGCGCTGGCGGTGAATGCTGTCGATGTGCGCTCGCTGGTCAGCTCGATCAGTTCGCTCAGCGGCTTGATAGACCGCACGACAGGCGTGAAGATTCGCGAGGAAGGCGGTGTGGGCTCTGATTTCGACCTGTCGATCAACGGTATGTCGGGCAATGCGGTGCGCTACTTTGTTGACGGTGTGCCTTTGGACACGAAGGGTTCGGGGGTGACGCTGGCCAATCTGCCCGTGAGCATGATAGACCACGTGGAAATCTATAAGGGTGTGGTGCCGACATGGCTAAGCAGCGATGCCTTGGGCGGTGCCATCAACATTGTGACGAACCGGAAACGGACGAACTATCTGGACGCCTCGTACGGCGCGGGGTCGTACCATACTCACAAGGGTGACATCAGTGGACAGCTGGTGTTGAAGAACGGTCTGACCATCCGTCCGTCGCTGGGTGTGAGCTACTCGAAGAACGACTACATGATGCGCGACGTGGAGGTGTGGAGCGAAGAACAGGACGACTATATCAAGACGGACCGCCGCCGATTCCACGACGACTACCTGTCGGTGATAGGCATGCTGGAAGTGGGATTTACCGATAAGTGGTGGGCCGACGAATGTTTCGTGAGTGCTTCGTACAACAAGCTGGAGAAGGAGATTCAGACGTCGCAGGTACAGACGAAGGTGGTGGGCGAGGCCGAGCGGCAGTCGGATGCATGGGGCATTGCCGCCCGTTACCTGAAGCGCCACTTCCTGACGAAAAACCTAACGGCTGCACTGTCGCTGTCGCACACCTGGGACCACTCGGTGACTGTTGATACGGCATACCGCAAATACGACTGGAACGGAGACTATATCAAGAGTTCGCGCAACGAAATCAATGGCCGGGCACGTACGCTGCGACACTACAAGCGGCCACTGACCATCGCCCGTGCCGATTTGAACTACGTGCTGGGGGAAGGGCATCTGCTGAACCTGAACTATTCGCTGAACCGCACGGGCAACGACCGGTGGGACGAGGTGGACGAGAGCTTTGAGCCGGCCAACGACGCGCTGACGAAACACATCGTAGGACTGGCGTACAACCAGTCGCTGTTCGGCGGAAAGATGAGCAACACGTTCTTCGTGAAGGATTACATCAACCGCCTGAGCATCGAACAGACCGACATTCCCACCGTGACAGGATCGCGCGATGTGGAACCATCGAGCACCAGCAACAGCCTGGGTGGTGGTGTGGGACTCAGGTTCCAACCCGTGGAACCCTTTGCCGTCAAGGCCAGCTACGAGCACAGCGTGCGACTGCCACTGGCACGCGAACTGCTGGGAAACGGTACGACTATCTATGCCAACGTAGCCCTGGAACCGGAAAAGAGCGACAACGTGAATCTGGGTTTCTTCGGCACGCTGAAGAATGCACGGCACACGTTCTCGTACGAGGTGAATGGTTTCCTGCGCTATGTGGACAACTACATCCAACCGCAGGTGTCGGAAAAGGAGGGTATGATGCAATACGTGAACGAGCCGGCAGTACACATCAAAGGTGTGGAAGGCGAGTTGCGCTACAACTGGGACAACCGACTGCAGCTGATGGGTAACATGTCGTGGCAGGATGCCCGCGACCGTCAGGAATTCAAGAACGACGGCAAGCCCTCGGTGACATTCAACAACCACGTGCCGAACCGTCCGTGGCTCTTTGCATCGGCCGAAGTGCGCTACGATGCAGCACACTTGGTCTCTCACTTCTTACCAATGACCTCTCACCTCTACATCGGCGCCGACTATCAGTGGGTACACTGGTTCTTTCTGTCGTGGGAGGGCTACGGTGCACTGGAGACCAAGGCCCGCATTCCGGAGAAGAACATCGTGGGGGCCAACATCACGTATTCGTGGAAGACGGGAGGACGGAAACACGGAAACGGGAAGGCACACAGCCAGGAATACAGCGTGTCGCTGGACTGCCAGAACCTGCTGGATGCCACCGTCTACGACAACTACAAGTTGCAGAAGCCCGGCCGCATGCTGTTTGCGAAATTCAGAATCAATTTACAGTAATACTTAATTTATTATCATTAAACATTAACAACATGAAGAAACTTAAATTTTATCTGATGCTACTGGTAGTCGTGCTGGCTACGAGTGCAAAGGCTGAAAACGTCAAGTATCTGGTGCTGAATGCGGGAGGCGAGGAAACCGTCGTCGCCCTGGCAGACAGTCCGGTGATGACTATCAGCGAAGGTATGTTGAAAGTGACGGTTGGCGGCGAAGAGGTGCTCACGGCATCGTTGGAAAACGGGCTGACCTACAGCTTCAAGGAAGACGGATCGACTGGTATTCAGGAAATCCAGAACGAGGAGGCTCCACGTTTGGAGCGCGGTCACGTCTACATCTCCAACGCCCAGCAGGGCGACATCGTCAGGGTATTTACCATCGACGGCAAACTGGTGAGCTCGCAGCGCATCGGCGACGAGGGTACGGCAGACGTCGACCTGACCACTCTGAACAAAGGACTCTACATCGTAAAGTCTGCAAAAACAAGCATTAAAGTCATTAACAAATAAACAAGCTAACAATTATGAAAAGATTATTACTCAGCATCGTTGCCATCGTGAGTCTGTGCCTCAGCGTCAGCGCACAGGAGTATCACATGCTCATCACCAAGACCGACGGTACCATCATTCCCGTGGCCGCCAATGACATCCAGAACGTGTCGTTTGTTCCCATCGATCCTATTCCCGATGTGGTCCGCCACTTCGACCTGACCGTCACCGTAGGCAAGCAGGGCGGTATGGGTCGTGACGTCACGACTATCATGCAAACCCGTCAGTCGCTGACCGAGGGTGAAGTAGTAGACTTCAAGGGTGTCGGTGCAGAAATCAATGCCGACTACACCATGGAGGCCATCTACAAAGGCAAGTACTACTACCAGGTACCGGTATCGTCCGACCGTTTCGTGAAGTTGCAGTTCAAGGACAACAAGATGGAAGTGGTGAAGCAGCGCCCATTCAAGGAGAACACCTACAAGGCCCGTAACTACACCCACGCCTGGCTGAACGACAATACGCTGCTGATTATCTCGACAGACGGTGAGCACAAGCAGGTCATTTGGACGAAGCTGAACACCGACGACATGACTATCATCAGCGAAGGTACGCTGAACATCAATGTGGCTGAAGGCTACAATGTGCTGACAACCAGTGGTGTGGCTGCATACCGCAAGAGCGACAACAAGGTGTTCTACTTCTACTACAACAAGAAGGAGACCAGCGGTAGCAGCAAGACTACGAACGAGCCGTTCTTCCGCATTGCCGTCATCGATCCTGAGACGATGGCCGTAGAGCAGGAAATCATCAACAAGGAAGCTGCCCAGATGACTCCATCGGCATATGGTGAGCTGTTGCAGAACGCCATCTTCTTCGACGAGGGTGACAATATGTACGTGTCGGCCTTCAACACTGTCAGCAAGAAGAACATCGGCTGTCTGCTGCGCATCAAGAAGGGCGAGTTCGACTTCGAGGCAGGCTACAACGGATTCCCCGGAGCCAAGGGTAAGCTACTCACCATACAGTATATGGGCAACGGCAAGGCACTGGCCTATTCGGGCGATAATGCTATCGGTACGTCTATCGACGCCTATGCTTATTACTACTCTATCGTCGACCTGTACAATAAGACCGTTACCCCGTTAGCCTATAACGGCACCGCGATTCCCTATAGCAGCGGTAGCTTCTCGCAGCGTACAGCCGTCGACCGTGCAGCAGGTAAGGCCTATATCGGCGTGAACACCGAGACCGCCCAGCCCCAGATTTATGTCTACGACATCAAGAGCGGCGAGGTGGCCGAGGGCTTGAAAGTGGCCGAGGGTTACTACTTCGAGCAAATTAGACTCATCGAAGACTAAAAGCAGAAGAACTCCGTGCAACCCGCACTCAAGAATCATCCTATAGCATTCCTCTCGTTAGGTCCTGGCGACCCTGAGCTGTTGACGCTCAAGGCCGTCAGAATGCTGCGTGAGGCTGATGCTGTGGTGGTGCCCGTCACGGAAGATAGCGAGGGAACAGTGAAATCGCGGGCTGCCGACATCATTAGCGAAAGTTATGCAACGGTCAAGATGCTGTGCTACGCACTGCCCATGCGACGCAACCGCGAAGCTGTCATGAAGGTCTACGACCACATCTGCAGCGAGATTATCGAATGGTATCACCGCGGACAGCGCATCGTCGTAGTCGTCGAGGGCGACGTGAGCATCTATGCATCTGTTCATTACATTCTGGACCGTTTGCAACAGCAAAACATCCCGGTGACACAAGAGCCGGGAATACCGTCTTTCATTGCCGCCGCCGCATCGGCCGGACTCTCTTTGATTAGCCAAAATGAACGTTTAGTCGTGCTGCCAGGCGATGCTGATATCGAGGAGCTCAGGCGACTACTTACGAGCCGGCATGTGGTGGTAGTGATGAAACTGTCGCAGTGTCAGCAGGTACTGAAAGACTATCTCGTCCAGTATCCTGCTACGCTGTGTCACTATTTTGAGAATGTAGGTACTCCGGAGGCTTTCCACACCACCGAGAAAGACGTGATTCTGAAGCGTCAGATGCCTTATTTCTCACTTTGTGTCCTCTTTCCTGCTTGAGTTTGCGTTTTTTTATGTAAATTTGCAGCATGAAGCAGGCCTTTTTAATTTCAGCACCAACGAGTGGCTCGGGCAAGACGACGATTGCCCGGGGGCTGATGGCATTGCTGACAGCGAAAGGCATGAAGGTGCAACCGTTCAAATGCGGTCCGGACTATATCGACACGAAGTTCCACGAGGCGGTATGCGGTAGGCCCAGCATCAACCTCGACACGTTTATGGCCACACCAGAGCATGTGCGTGAGTTGTTTGCCCGCTATGGCGAGGATGCCGACGTGAGCATCGTAGAGGGTATGATGGGACTCTTCGACGGCTACGACCGCGAGCGGGGTTCGTCGGCCGAGATTGCCAGCGTGCTAGGGATTCCCGTCGTGCTGGTGGTCGATGCAAAGTCGGCAGCCTATTCGATGGCCCCGCTGTTGCAGGGATTCATCAACTTCCGTAAAGATGTTCATATCGCAGGCGTCATCTTTAACAAGGTGGGCTCGGAGCGGCACTTCCGGATGCTGCAGGAGGTGTGCAACGACGTGGATATCGAGTGCTTCGGTTATCTGCCCAAGCAGGCCTCATTGGAACAAGGGTCACGCTATCTGGGTTTGGATTTCTCGGAAAAAGCTGAGAGCAAG
>Ga0310694_10001246_pt1 | contig 29602 bp, 29 predicted proteins | sample 174DNAGHGhighgp2_FD_203884 | JGI IMG/M metagenome (GOLD analysis project Ga0310694, IMG submission 203884) | Sheep rumen microbial communities from Palmerston North, Manawatu-Wanganui, New Zealand - 1742 DNA GHGhigh gp2 (v2) (version 2) | ecosystem: Host-associated > Mammals > Digestive system...
CTATCTGCGCCGCGAGTTCTCGTACACCAACTACGAGCAGAAATACAGTCTGCCGGAAGACGTGAACGAAGAAGAAATCAACGCCAAGGTAGAAGACGGTATTCTGACTATCGAACTGCCGAAACTCCAGAAAGTAGTAGGCAAGACGACGAAGCAGATTGAGATCAAGTAGGCGTTCAGCCATCAGCTATCAGCAGTCAGTTATCAGAAAACGGCAACCGGAAGGCTGCCGTTTTTATTGCAGGAGAGTTCCGCGGACATCGTAGAGATGCCCGTTATAGTTCAGATATCTTATACTGAAATAGGTTTACTCATAAAACGAATAAAAAGTGTCAAATTTTAAGATTTTAGTTTATGAAGCGAACACTTGGACTTACGCCAAGATGTCTTTGTATTCGTCTGTGCGGGTGAGGAAGGCTTGCGCGTAAGAACAGACAGGGATGATGTTTTAGTAGGATTTCCTTCCAATTCCAGAAGTTTCTTTTTTATCTCCGTTCCGTATTCGTAACCGCCTATTTTGCCATGCGCGGCAATGACTCGGTGGCAAGGGATGATGAGGGCGATGGGATTGGCTCCGACGGCTTGTCCGACCGCTTGTGCGGAACGGCAATCCACCATCCGGGCAATCTCTCCGTACGTCTTTGTCTGACCAAACCAGATGGTAAACAAAGCCTGCCAAACGCGTTTCTGAAAAGCGGTGCCTTGCGGATTGAGTCGCGGTACGTTACATGGCCGTTTGCCGGCAAAATAATCATCTAACCATTGGATGGTTTCCGCGATAATCGGCGGCGTTGGGACCACTTCATCCCCGGCTTTTTCTTGTGTTGTTGAGGCGACACAGGCTTGCTCTTTACTAAACCGCAGGCTTGTTATCGCCTGACCGTCACTTTCTATGACGATAGGTCCCAGAGGCGAGGTATATGTGGCAGTAAAGGTTGTCATAACAGACCGATAGTTTCGAACATCCGCCGATAGGCAGCGGCTTTCTTGTCAAGGGATAGCGGATAAGCGCGTGAGGAGGATGGCATTCGCCAGAAACGGATGGTTCGTCCGGCGAAACTTGTTTCGATGAATTCGCCGACTTTGGGCAGAACGCAATGAAGAGTCTCTGCTAATGTTTGTGCGGCTTTGCCGCCTGTGCAGCAGATGTCATGGCATTGCGGGATTGATTGCAAGAGGGCGGCAATGTCGGTTGGTTCGACTATTTCCAGATGTTCATCCGCCGCATTGCCTTGCAAGCGAATGACGGCTTGCGCCGTGTCGAAGATGGCAATGCCTTTTGTTTCGCAGAAAGAGACGATTTCTTCACGATTGAACATCTTCTTTCCTGCCTTTGTACATTGTACATTGTCCCTTTGTACCTTCATAAGGTCCCTTTGTCCTTCAAAATGGGTCTTGTCGTCAAAGAAAATCTGTCCCATGATTCGCCACATGTCGTTCTGCGGGTTGGGATAGAAGAACTCCATGCACCACCGTTCCTTGGGCGGCGGAAAACTGCCGAGCATCAGCAGCTGTGCGTTTGTCGGCAGAAATGGCCGCAACGGATGACGTTCTATTTCGGGTGTGGCAGACATCTATTCATCAATTACTTCGATATAGAAACTGAACGGGCGTCGCAAGCGTGCTCAATAGGGTTCTCGTACTGCGCTATCAGGTCGGGATAGACCGTTTGGCGAATAGCTGTGATTCGAACTGTGTTCATATTTTTGATGGTATCGAAACAGTTATTTTTTAATTACGGGTGCAAAGGTACAAAAAATATTTGATGTGTGCAATGGCTTGTGTCTTTTTTTGTTAATGAAAGTGAAATTTATATAAAAAGACACAAACTACATAGCCTTTATCCCCTTCTAATTTCCTTTTTTGTACAATTTGCTACCGAGTTTAAGGTACACTCTCCGTATGGAATTGTATAGTTACAAAATTGCTACATTTTTTGAATTACGCAAGAGTTTAGGCATAAAAATCCATATTTTTTGTGTTTTTCTTCTCTAAAATTTGCGTATGTGATAGATTATTTGTACCTTTGCAGCCGAATTTGACTTTTCGAAAAGACAATAGCACAAATATTATGTCTTTTCAATTCGACAAATATATAGAAAATTAACTTGTTAAAACGACAATTATGCAAAGACTAAATGCCATGTACCTGCATCTTTTGGATGAGGTAACATTCGGTTTTACGAGGTATTTATACTCCCAAATCAATTGGGATAATCGTCTTATTCTCTTGAAAGGTCCAAAAGGAGTCGGCAAAACAACGATGCTCATCCAGCATATCAAACGTACGTTTACCGATACCTCCAAAGCCTTCTATGCATCTGTGGACAAGTCGTGGTTTGCGACTCACACGATTGTTGACCTTGCTGAATATTGTGTCACACATGGAGTAACGCATTTATTTCTGGATGAAGTGCATAAATACCAAGGCTGGGACAAACAGATTAAGGAGATATATGATGCTTATCCCAGATTGCATGTGGTCGTTACCGGCTCTTCTATGTTGCAACTCAGCGAAATGGAAGCGGACTTGTCCCGCAGATGTAGAGTATATACGATGCATGGATTAAGTTTCAGAGAATTTTTAGAGTTAGAAAAAGTAGCAACATTATCACCCATATCATTCGACGAAATACTGAATAATCACCCGGTTATTGCCGCACATATAACGAATCAACTACCTGTTTTTAAGTATTTTGAAGTTTATCTCGAGCATGGTTATTATCCGTTTTATAAAGAAGAAGGAGATGGTTTCGCGAATCGCTTAGAGAATGTGGTCAATTCTATTATTCAGGTAGAAATGCCCTCAATAGCTAATGTTTCATACGAATTAGTGTATAAAATGAAAATTCTATTGGGTATTTTGGCAGAGCTTAATCCTTATACGCTCAATGTGTCTGATTTGGCAAACAAATTAGAGTCATCCAGAGACAGCGTGTATAAGATGCTTGATTTGATGCAAAAAGCGGGACTGATTAGACGCTTGTATCAGAAATCTACAGGAATGAAAATCCTGCAAAAGCCGGAGAAGATCTTGTTTGACAACACAAACTTAATGTATGCACTATCTCCAAATGTTGATGTGGGCACTATGCGCGAGACCTTTGTTTCCAATATGCTTTGTACGCATAAATTAGCAATGCCTCAGATTGGAGATTTACAGGTTGACAACCACTATCTCTTTGAGGTTGGAGGCAAAAACAAAAACTATTCACAGATTGCCAATTTGCCGGATAGTTATGTCGTTGCAGATGGGATAGATGTTGGAATCGGAAATAAAATCCCGCTTTGGCTATTCGGAATGATGTATTGACATACAAAAATCATCTTGCAGGGCAACTACAAGATGATTTTTTATGTAATTTATCTTTCAATTTTCATTTTATCAACACTTTCTATCTCTAAAATTTGCATATCTCGCAAAAAAGTTGTACCTTTGCGGCGAATTTGTATAGTGGGTTATACAAAACACATTTGAATTTGTATTTTACGCTATACAAAATTGTAGTGTTTTTGAATAGGCAACAATACAAAAAAAAGACAAATATGCAACGGTTATTTCAACTTCAAGAGCAGTTATTGAACTTAACGCCAATGAAGATTATGCGGCAGTGTGCGTCTAAAATCAATTGGGATCAGCAGTTGATTGCTATTCGTGGCGCACGAGGTGTTGGAAAGTCCACCATCATTCGGCAGTATATTCGGAATCATTACGCGAAAAATGATCAAACAGCATTGTATTGTTCGTTGGATGCCAATTATTTTGTGGATCATTCTATTTTGGAATTGGCAGAGCAGTTCTATCGGATAGGTGGTAAACATCTGTTCATGGATGAGATACACAAATATTTGAATTGGGGACGAGAGATCAAAGAGATTAACGATTATTACCCGGATCTAAGAGTAGTGATTAGCGGAAGTTCATTACTCAGTCTTACCCAAGGAGATGCAGATTTGTCACGGCGGTGCATGAACTATGACATTCCCGGGCTTAGTTTTCGGGAGTATTTGCAGTTCTATGAAGGCATCGACCTGCCAACCTGTTCGTTAGATGACTTCAAGGACTTACACGCGTTCATTGGACAAATTCACGAGAAATGCAAGCCTATGGCTCACTTCGACAAGTACCTTAGATATGGCTATTATCCGTATTACAAGAACAATCCTGTAGAGTACTACACGCTGATTAACAATGTGGTACGTTACGTGATAGAAGATGAGTTACCACGGATTTGTAAGGTAGAGTTGGAGAATACGAGGAAGATTCGAGCTTTAATGAACATCTTAGCAGCCAGTGAACCATACGAGGTGGACATATCGAAGATGTCAGTACAGAGCGCGCTACAACGACCAACGGTTTTGTCGTATCTTAAGTTTTTGAATGATGCCAAGTTACTGAATCTTCTTTACAGCGATTTGCTGAACGTCAAGAAGATGCAAAAACCGGATAAGATCTATATTGAAAATACCAATATGCTCTATGCTCTCGCTACGCACCCGATTAAGGAAGGTACATTACGCGAGACTTTTGCCGTGAACCAACTGGGGGTTGGACACGAGGTGGAATACGGCAAGAAGAAAGGAGACTTTAAGGTGGATGGAAAATATACGTTTGAAGTGGGTGACCCGAGTAAGGACTTCACGCAGATAGCCGGAGTACCGGACTCTTATATACTTGCAGACGATATTGACTATCCTTACGGCAATAAACTACCATTGTGGATTGTCGGCTTCTTGTATTAGTTTTTATCAAAATATGTCAAAATCATCTTGCAGGGCAACTACAAGATGATTTTTTGTAATTTATGCTCAGTGCCTGTATAATCCTTAGCGTCACCTAAGCATGAGAGTACGGGTATGGTCTAGGATTACCAGGTAATTACTCCGTATTTGGTTCGTATTTAGTCCGTAATTCGCGCATAAAATTTACGGGCTACAATACATTTTGCAATAAAAAAATTTCGGGGTCAGCATGATTTTTTGCTCAAAAAATTTGCGGGATACAAAAATTTTTAGTAACTTTGCACCAAAATGAATGAGATACAAGCACATATGGATGGACGTATGAACGAGATGAATCCACATATAGATGCGCGGAGGGAGTCGATGGCTTATGACCTAGCGGAGGAATTTGCTATGCATACCAACCGGCCGCTGTTTATCACGGGGAAAGCGGGAACGGGAAAGACGACTTTTCTGAGGAAATTAAGGGAACAGACGCCGAAGAATATGGCGGTTGTGGCTCCGACCGGTGTGGCGGCTATCAATGCCGGCGGAATGACCATTCATTCGTTCTTTCAGTTGCCCGTTCGGACACTTATTCCGACACCACAGTCGTACAAGCAACTATTTGCAGAACAGCGACTTACACAGCGCAAACGGAATCTTATTTATCATCTGGAGATGCTTGTTATTGACGAGATCAGTATGGTTCGTGCGGATGTGTTGGATGCGATAGATCAGGTGCTCAGGCGATATAAATACCGCAAAGATCAGCCTTTCGGCGGTGTGCAGTTGGTGATGATCGGCGACCTGTTTCAGTTGTCGCCGGTGGTGACGAGGGGCGATGACGAGGAGGCGATGCGGAAGTATTACGAAGGACCGTATTTCTTTCAGGCAAAGGTGATGCAAGAGTTGCAACCGATCTATGTGGAGCTGGATCATGTGTTCCGGCAACAGGATCAGACGTTTGTACAACTGCTGAACGAAGTGCGTGAGAATCAATTAACTGCGCAAGGTCGTGCGTTGCTTAATGGGCGGTATAATCCGCGGTTCCGGAACACGGACGAGGATTTTCATATTACCCTGACGACCCATAACCGTCTGGCGGACGAACTGAACGAACGCGAGTTAGCCAAACTGCCGGACGAGCCGCATGTTTTTACGGCAGAGATCAAGAAAGATTTTCCGGTGAATATCTATCCGACGGAGGAGACCTTATATTTGAAAACGGGCGCGCGTGTGATGTTTGTGCGCAACGACGACCAGAAACCGCGGCGGTTTTATAATGGCAAGATCGGCTTGATTACGGAGATTGATAGCGACAAAATCATTGTGCGTTGCGAGGACGGCGACATCGAAGTGACGCGCATGGTGTGGGAGAATATCCGCTACAAAGAGGACGAGAAAACGGGCAAGATCGACGAGGAGATTTTAGGTACGTTCACCCAGTATCCGCTTCGGCTCGCGTGGGCCGTGACGATTCACAAGAGTCAGGGTCTGACGTTCGACAAGGTGATCATCGACGCGGCGCGGGCATTTGCGGCAGGACAGGTGTATGTGGCGCTTTCGCGTTGCCGGACGCTGGAAGGGATTGTGCTGTCTTCGCCGCTGGATTATGTGGAGTTAGACAATGATCCTTCCGTGCTGCGTTATACGGACAGCCAGCCGCCCGTAGAGACGATTCAGCAGGCACTTCCGACAGCGCGCAAGGAATATGAGATTCAGCTGTTTAGTGCGCTTTTTGACTTCCATCGGACGCTTTCGCTGGTTGATCAGATGCGCAAAATGGCAGCGTCCAAAGTGTCGTTCAATGAAGAAAGTTTGCCGTTCTTGGACGCGTTGCAGCCTGTTTTTACCGAGTGGCAAACAATCGCGGATAAGTTCCGGCCGCAGTTGACCAAACTGCTGGTGAGCGGCAACAAGAGTTTGCTGCGGGAACGTTTGCATGCTGCTTGCGGGTATTTTGTGCCGTTGATGCAACCTGTGGCGCAAAAGATAGCCGATCATCCCTGCCGTTGTAAGAACCAAGCGGACGCCAAGGATTTTGAACCATTGTTAAGCGACCTGTTCTTGGGTCTGCACGAGAAGATCCATCTGATGCAAGCGTTGATTAAGACGGATGAGCCTTCTTCGGAATCGTTGCTTCAGGCCCGCAATACATTCGTTGCGCCGATGGAAGAACTATGTAAAGTACAAGGTAACAAAGGACAAAGGACAAAGGGCAAAGCCCAAGAAAAGGACAAAGGGACGATGTACAATGTACAAAGGAAAGAACCGGAGGTGATAGATGACATGGCGGTGGAGGGGATGATTCATGACATGTTGGAAGATGGAAAGCCGTCGCCGTTCTTGTTGGATTTTATAAAGATGATGCGTAAAAAGCGCGCTCAGGAAGCACCCGAAACTTCGCAAGCCGGCGCACGATGGACGGTAGAGGACGATTTGCGACTGCGTGAACTATTTCAGGAAGGCACTCCTATTGCCCAACTTGCAAGATCCTTCAACCGCACACAAGGTGCTATCCGTGCCCGTCTCAAGAAATTAGGCTTGGTTGAATAAATAATTTTTAGAAATTTCGCACACAATTTTGAAATGGCATATTCTTTTCGCGCATATTATCCGTACTACAAACGCAACCTCAAGTTGGCGTTTCCGGTCATGCTGACGCAGTTTGGAGCTGCGTTGGTGGGACTCGCTGACTCGATCATGGTGGGGCACTACGGCACAACCGACTTAGCAGCTGTCAGTTTCTCTAACGCGCTGTTTTTCACGGTAATGGTCTTTGCAATGGGTGCTCTCATGGGCATCACGCCGCTCGTCGGACATGTACACGGACGGATGGAGAAACTGCTCAAAGAAGGCACAACGGATGATGAGATTGCCCATAAGCACGAGCAGATTACGTCATTACTGACGAACGGGCTGGTTTTTACGGGGCTGATGAGTGTTCTGTCGTTGGCTATACTGGCCCCGTGTATCGGAGTGTTGGATTTGTTTGGTCAGGAACCCGAAGTAACAGTTTGCGCGCGGCCTTATTACATCCTCATCGTGCTCTCTATCGTGCCGTTTCTGCTGTTCACGTTCAGCAAGCAGTTTCTGGAAGGACTGGGCAACACAACTATCGCCATGCTGATTACCATCGGCTGTAACTTGCTGAATATCTTGCTAAACTGGGTGCTTATCTTCGGTCATTGGGGCTTTGAAGCGATGGGCGCCGAAGGAGCAGGATGGGCGACGCTCATCGCACGATGTCTGATGCCGGTTTGTTTCTTTATTGCGATGGTGAGCAAGACCGAATGGCGGCGTTACATCGTCTCTATGCGGTGGTTTCTTATCACGCGGCGCGAAGTGGAGAACCTCATCACCATCGGCTTCCCGATCGGTCTGCAGTCCTTCGCCGAAGCGTTCCTGTTCACGGCCTCGTTCGTCATCATCGGATGGATCAACAAAGAGGCTTTGGCAGCACATCATATCGCCAACCAGATGGCGGATCTGACCTTTATGTTGGCCCTCGGCATCGGTTCGGCGACCACTATCCGCGTCTCTCATCAGTTGGGCAAAGGCGACCTGCAAGCCGTGAAGATGGCGAGCCATGCGTCGGTACATCTGTGTCTGCTGATGAACACGATCGGAGCGGCTATCATGATCTTTGGACGTAACATCATTCCGTATATCTTCACCAGCGATCCGGAGGTTATTCCTATCGCTTCGACGCTGCTGGTGATAGCCGGAACACTCCAGTACGCGGACGGGTTGCAATGTATCGGAGCGGCGATGCTCCGCGGCATCCAGGACGTGCGCGTTCCGATGCGCATCGCAATGTTCGCGTATATAGGCGTAGCGCTTCCTTTGGGACTCGCCCTCACGTTCCCGATGGGACTGGGCGCCAAGGGCATGTGGATAGCGTTTGTCATCGCCCTGGCTATACCCGCCGTACTCTTCCATGTGCGGTTCCATAGGCAAATGAAACGACTTAAATTGAATGGTTTAGACGAAATTGAACGATATGAAGAACGAAGTTAATCGTGCCTTTATGGCTAAAAAAATTCTCTTTTATGCAATCTTAGCCGTGGTTCTTGCGGCTTGTCAGAAATCGCAGTCTCTCGAAGAGAGAGCGACCGAGTTATGTGCGTATATCCCTGATCATCAGTTGCTTGAGAAGTCTCGCGACTACATGACCGAAGATTTCTACGCGGTGTTAGATACCATGTTTTATCGCCTTCCGGAACACGAAGCGATGGACCATGAGTGGCTCTATTATTTCGTAACCGGGAATGGTGGTACGATCGCTGATTTTGAGGTAGTTAAGGTGGAGCAGACAGACAAAGACCACGCCCTCGCAACCATCTCTGTGCGCCAAGTTTGGGAGGATGGCTCGTTTGACGAGAGTACCGACATTGAGGAACATCGGCTGTATATGGAGCGCGTGAACGGCGAATGGCTCATCTCCGATTTCGATGAGCACAAAGCCGATTGTATTCGCTATATAGCGATCAACCGCCACGAACAGGCGGTACGTCAGGCGATTAGCAATTACTTGCTGCGCGAGATTGCACCCTCTTATTTGCAAGGCGAACTATGCCTTCCGACGCTGATGATCGTGGCGGAGGAAGACTCCGAAACGGAACACATGTTTGTCTATGGTGATTTCTGGGTCTTCTGGTACAATGTCTCGCACGATACGCTTAAGACTGTTTCCGGCGGTAATCATGCCGGACGTATGACCATCAGCGAGGCGGGCGATTCGCTCTATGTATCCGCTTTTTGGGAGACGGAAGACGGAGCAGGCAATGCAGCCAGTGCCAAACGGATCTTCGGCGACCACTACGATGTCTATGAGTCGATGCACGCCAATGAGGCGGTCCGCGAAGCCGTACGTCGGGAGCAGCTTGAAGAAATGATCCAACGCTATCATTGGCATTTCCGTTATTATCAGGACTACGGCTGGCCGGCTGTACAATTCAAACATTGATTATGAGCAAAATAGAGAAATACCAAACCCTCCTTCCGCAAATCGAATCGCTTATCTCAGGAGAGACAGACCCAATCGCCAACATGGCAAATGTAGCCGCTACACTCCACGAAGCGTTCGATTTTTGGTGGACAGGCTTCTGCGTAACGACCGAAAACACGCTTGTCTTAGGCCCCTTCCAAGGCCCCATCGCCTGTACGCGTATTCCGTATGGAAAAGGAGTCTGCGGCACTTCATGGCAACGCGCGGAAACCGTCATCGTGCCCAACGTCCATGACTTTCCCGGACACATCGCCTGTTCCTCAGCCTCCAACAGTGAGATTGTTGTCCCCATCCTTCACGACGGCGAAGTCACCGCCGTTCTCGACATCGATAGTACCGATTTCGGCACGTTCGACGAAACAGATAAAATGTTTTTAGAACAAATAGCAAAAATTTTGTAATACTATCCTATAAACAACTGAAAATATGACGATTATATTTGATTTAGATGGTACGCTTCTCCATACGATTGATGACTTGGGTTATGCGTGCAATTATGCCTTGGAGCAGTCAGGTTACCCGACGCATCGCATAGAGGAATACCCGCGGATGGTGGGGAACGGCATCAATAATCTCATTCGCCGCGCTTTACCGGAAGCGGAGCGCACGGAGGAGAACATCCTGCGCGTTCGAGCACATTTTGTGCCGTATTACGATGCGCACAACTGCGATTACACGCGTCCCTATGACGGCATTCCCGATCTGTTGAATACACTCAAGAAACAAGGCCATCTCCTTGCTGTCGCCAGCAACAAGTACCAAGCAGCCACTGAGAAGATTGTCAGCCATTTCTTTCCGGGCGTTTTTGATGTCATCCTCGGCGAACGAGAAGGCATCCCCCGCAAGCCTGATCCGCAGATCGTTTATGATATTTTTGACCGGCTACGCCTGACAGAACACAGACCGGCTATGCCTGACAGAGTACAGACTGAGTTACTTTATATCGGCGACAGTCTGGTGGATTTTGAAACGGCAAAGAATGCCAACGTGCCGTTTGTGGCATGTTCATGGGGTTTTGTTCCGCGTGAGAAACTGGTAGAAGCCGGTGTCTCTCGCATCATCGACCATCCCGCAGAACTCGCCTTGGACGTGTATATTCAGCAAGTTATATTGCCACAATACGATGCCTTTGATGGTGGACATCGGCGTGATCATGCCGAGACGGTCATCTGCGAGAGTCTCAAACTGGCGCGTACCAACCATGCCGACGAGACCATGGCGTACGTCATTGCCGCGTACCATGATTTGGGCTTACGATTCGACCGGGAGAAGCATCATATTCATTCCGGCGAAATTCTGATGGAGGACGAGAATTTGCGTCAATATTTCACGCCCGAACAACTCCTCACAATGCGCGATGCGGTGGAGGATCATCGTGCCAGCGGCAAGAATCCGCCCCGCACGATTTACGGAGCCATCGTCGCAGAAGCTGATCGGCAGATTGATCCGCTTACCGTCATCCATCGCACTATGGCGTACAGCCGTAAGCTTTTCCCAGATGCCGATTTTGAGACCCTCTACCAACGTTCCCTCGATCATCTTCACGAGAAATACGCGGAGGGCGGTTACATGAAACTTTGGCTCAATTCCGAACGCAACGTCCAAGGCCTCGCCGACCTGCGTTCCCTCATTCACGACGAACCACGCCTCCGGGCTTTATGCCTGGAGTGGTTTGAGAGACACAATACAAACCAGTAGATAGCTCCTCCAACTATCACTCCGCTTGACTATTTAATTATTTACCAAATCTCATCTTTTTTGTGTGCATTTGGTACGCTATCATGCTTTTTTTACCAAAAAACGCATTATTTTGTACCAAATCTCACTTTTTTCTTGCACATTTGGTAAATTATTTGTATCTTTCTCACTATGGATGATTTGTTTGAATACTAATGCTTAATCAAAATAAGTCAAAAAATCATCTTGCAGGGCAACTACAAGATGATTTTTTGTTTGGCTTTATGAGTTCTATTGGATTCTATTGCTTCTAACGAATAGCTGCAAGTTGCTCCTTATGCAAACGCTTACGCTCTGCGCGATTACGCTTATTGGTCATGTATATGCCAAAACCTGCCATAGGATGATGCCATTCATCATCTTCTATGCGCTCTAATTCGGCATTTTCCTTACTGCGGAGTTTGATTTCTTGACACCAAAAACGGATGTCGGAAAGTAGTCTTTTAGTGTATTTAAACATAGTAGAATTACTTTTTAAGTTTCAAATAAAGTTGGTATGCTATTAGCACGCATGAATTGACAAAGATGGAAAGATACTTATGCCGGATGCTAAGATGTGCTATTTTATTCCATCCGTACATGTATTTATACATCCGCGGATCTGAATAAAGAGCATGTCGATTGACTTTAGAATCAATACGTCGATAGAATCGAACAATTTCTGCCTGAGAGTTCAGTTTGTATAAACGTTTGAGCGACATGGTTACATTATGGATAGCACCTTCGAGCACTCCGTCTGCAAACTCCTGGATACCATCATCTGTGCGATTGCCTGAATCAATGTCTTGCTGGATGATGGTATAGAAAGCTAACATCCTTGTTCCAAGTAGCAAATAGTCCGATTGGTTTTTGAATGATACGCTATGCGTAGTTGAGCCTTCGCGGTAATAAGCCAAGTAACCTAATGCAGGAGAATAGAGCATACGTTTGGCATAATACAAATGAACCATTACGAAATCCGAATCTTCATACAAAACTCCTTCTGCAAACGGGTAATTGGTTTTATCCAAGAAGTCCTTGCTATAAATATAAGCCACAGGACCGGAAAACCAATAGGAATGTTTGTTTTGCATCTCCACTCCTGAAAACACTTGCCCTTTCGGAAAACTCAATCGCTCATTCTCTTTTGTTATTTGCCCATTTTCATTGACATTCGCAGTATGGAATGCTACCATATCCGCTTGTTTCTCTTTGGCTAATCGGATAGCGTCTACCACTCCTTCTGTTACCGCATCATCACTATCAACAAAACAAATGTACTCCCCTTTTGCCACACTCACACCTCTATTCCGCGCTGCTCCCTGACGGTTGTTCTTTGTTTGGCGGAGTAGAATAAGATTGCCTTCGACTTTCGACTTTATACTTTCGACTATCTGGCACGTATTATCCGTGCTACAATCATCAATAAAGATTACTTCCAACTCTTCCTGTTTGAGCGAAAGCGCGTAGATGCTATCCAAGCACCTTTTTACCGTGTGAGCGGAGTTATAAGATGGGATGACAAAAGAGACTAACATATTTAGTGAATCACATGGTTCTTCAAACGTTTCAATTTTAAGTAAGCATATCCCAAAACAGGAGGAAGGAAAAAATGCAGTTGTCGTTTTATTTCGACGTCTTTGATCTTTCCTTTCATCAATAACCGATATGGATGGTAATCAAATCTCTTACGTAGTGCGTTATAATTATGCCAATAATCAAAATTCTCATCAAACACATTGCGTAAATATACCCCGAAATAATACACGGCACATTGATCATATAAGTCCTTTTGTACCAAAGCAGGATGATCTAATACATAATCAATTGTATCATAACAAGAATCCAAACGTTTTTTTAATTGTCGACTATATTCTGCCGTAATACTATTTTCTCGGATTCTATAGAAATACGTAACATGTTTGCTTACATAGAGCGATTGGACAACTTTACAGCATTTGTAGGTCCAAAGCTCATCTTCATGAAGTTGCCCTTCTAAGAATGACAAATCATATTGCGTAAACAAACTGTGTTTGACGAGCTTATTCCAAGCCATAACGTATATCATTCTCGGATAGTAGAATCTGCTAAAAATCTCCTCATTGCCAATTATAGCTCCTTCTTCTTGAGGTAGAAATATTATTGGACGCGGATTGCCGAACATTTCTAAATCCCCAAGTACCATATCGTACTCACGTTCCTTTAGTGGTTGCGTCAATACATCAATACAATCATCGGAAATATAGTCATCACTATCCAAATAATAGATATAATCACCTGTTGCAGCATCTGTTCCTGTATTACGCGCAGCAGAGAGACCACGATTGTGTTCATGATGTAAAACAAGGAACTTTATTGGACCGGTATAATCTGCAATCAGTTGTTCGGCAATAGATATACTATTATCCTTACCACAATCGTCCACAAGGATGCATTCTATCTCGCCTTTATATGTCTGCCGCATTACTGATTGCAGGCACTCTGTTATGTATTCCTCTACATTGTAGATCGGAATAATGATGGATATTTTAGGTTTTTTTATCATAAATTCATGCTTTTTTGCATTAATTATCAATTTTTATTTGCATATTTCAATTAAAAGTTGTACCTTTGTACCCGAAAACGTTAATTTTTGATATTTCATAACCATCAAAAACGTTAATTTTATCACACTTCAAAGTACCAAAAACGTTAATTGCATATTTTTATGAAGCGAAAAATCTATTCACAATTAGTTCATTGGAAGAATACTTCACAAGGAAAGAGTGCTCTATTGATTGAGGGCGCGCGCCGAATTGGTAAAAGCTATATCGTAGAGGAATTTGCCCGCAACGAATATGATAGCTATATCCTCATTGACTTTAACCATGTTGATGCCGAAGTTCTCACGATATTCGAGCGCTATAACACTCGGTTAGATTTGTTTTTTCAAATGCTTTCCTTACATTATGGAGTAAATCTGAAAGAGCGGAATTCGCTTATTATTTTCGATGAAGTACAGCAATATCCTCCAGCACGAGGACTGATTAAGTACCTTGTTGCAGATGGTCGTTATGACTATATAGAAACAGGCTCGCTTATCAGCATCCATAAGAATGTCAAGGGTATTGTTATTCCTTCTGAAGAACAACATTTATCGATGTATCCGATGGATTTTGAGGAGTTTCTGTGGGCTATGCACGAAGATAAGCTAATGGCATTTATTCGTGAGTGTTTCGCACAAAAAACAGAACTTGGTCCTATTCATCGTAAAGTAATGGATCTTTTCCGCTTGTACATGTTGTTGGGCGGAATGCCACAGGTACTTCAAACCTATATTGATACACATGATTTCCGTCAGACGGAGGTAATCAAGCAAAACATCATAGCCCTTTATCGTGATGACATTCGTAAGTATGCCACGGGAGCCGAGGCAAAGGCAGTGTCTGTATTTGAGTCGATTCCTTCACAACTGCAAAAACACGGAAACAGATTTGTATTGGCTGATTTGAATGTCAATGCACGATATGTGAATTATGAAAGTTCATTTTTCTGGCTTCGTGACTCTCGGATTGTCAATATCTGTTATAACACTCTTGCTCCTAATATAGGTCTTGGCATGAACACCGAGCGTACTACTTTGAAATGTTATCTGGCAGACACGGGATTATTTCTTAGCCTCGCATTTGACGAGAATGGAAATATGCCGGCAGAATTATATGAGCGTATTATGCACGGCAAATTGGAAGTCAATCTGGGCTTTGTTATGGAAAATATGGTGGCTCAAATGTTGACAGCTGCCGGGCATAAGTTATATTACTATTTTCATACCGATGCCGAGAATGCAGCAGATACAATGGAGATTGACTTTTTGATCAGCAAGCCCTCTATAACCTCTCGCAAAAATATATGTCCGATAGAGGTAAAATCTTCGGCGCGATATTCTTTGACTTCTTTGAAGAAATGCATGGATAAATTTGGCAATTATGTCACCTCACCCATTGTATTGCACACTAACGATGTACAAATCAAAGATGGTATAACATATCTTCCTCTGTATATGACAGGTTTGTTGTAACCGCTATAATTGAAATATGTCAAAGATCAAATTTTATCACAGACACATCGTGTCGTGAATAGTATTTTTCCGATGGATGTCTATGCTTGCATAAGCAATCCATTGGATAAAATGGTATTCGGACGTAAGTCTTGATAAAATTTGCAAAGCTACCCTCCTAACATTCGGGGGAATCGCTTTATGCAAATCGGCTATCAAAGACGAATTACAAAATACAAGGCAGATGTCCGAATATGTCAAAGATCTCTTTTACAACCGTCCTCTCGGGGGGGGTGTTTTAACTTTTATATTGGTGGTTTTGCACAAATTGACAAAACAACGGTAAAAATACCACATATCCTACTAAGTACATCCATAGCATATAAGGATATAGGGTTGTTATCTCAAAATACGTAATAGCAAATTGAATTGTTAGTAATATCAAAATATGTGTTACATAGATTGTCATAGCATTCTGCCCGACAATCTCAAGCGGACGAACAGAAATATACTTACACGTAAATCGGCATATCGTATTAAATGTAACGATTCCGCACAATGCGACGGGAAGCCATAATAGATAATTTCCTGCTAAAAGTTTATTGTACATCATATCTACCATGGGGAATCCAATAAAGCAGCAAATGATAAATACCATCAGACAAGGGATGATAAGCCACCATTTATTCTCATACTCTTTCAAACCATATCCCAACACTAAGAACGAGAATCCAGCGGCTCCGTTTGCCACCCAATAAGGGAGCAATCGATGATTGAAACGAAAAGCCAAAAATGCTATAATGTAACCCATTAACACTAATATGAGGATTTTCACAATATAATATTTCTCGTCCTTTTCCGGCAATGTTAGATTTGCCATTAATCGCACACCAAAGAGCGTCAATAAAAACCATAAAGGTTCATTTAGAGGAACTTTACCCGTTAAGAATAGTCCTCTTACGATTGAATAGGTTGCACTCCGCAGTGTCAATGTGTGTTGCAGCACTCCAAACGCAAGAAACATCACATATCCGATAATCGACCATATAACAAATGTGCGCAATAACTTGCGAGCATCCTTGTCTAATTGTTCCTTCCATGGGCGCTTTCTGAAGAATTGTCCGGATTTATAGAAGAACCACGGCATAAAGAAACTAAGATATGGAAATAGTATGCATGGATTGATAATCTCAATTTGCCCATCAGAATTCACATAGGCATGTAACCCTTTTGGCAAATGTGATAAGTTACTTATTCCCCAATAATCGCTCAAATCAAAGTTCCATGCGTAACACAACGCGTGGTAGATAATCATCCATAAGATCATTATCCCCGCTCCTAAATCAATATGTCGAATTCTATCTATCAATTATGTTGGCATATTTTATTCCATCTTTTAACGAACCATCTCCAGCAACGGCGAACAAAGAATAGTACATTTTGCAACGTAGTGCGTTTATAGTCCACCATATTTGCTTTCCATGATGCAGAAAAATGATGTATGCAATATGTATTATCCGTGGGATTAATCTCAAATGTTAACCATGATTTGGGGCTAAACCAATCTGCGGGGAAAATACTAATAGAGTTTTCTTTCCAAAACCATTCCTCTTTGTTATCACATGAAACAATATTATATTTTTCCTCTAATCCTTGCCTCATAATAAGAGGTAACTCCGTTGTCTGTAATTCTCCGAAGATATTAATAAAACTTCTTCTTTTATAATAATCTAGACATGTTTTTATCCACGGCAATCCTTTTTCTGCTCCAATGATAGCAGCCTCAATGCCTCCGCGTGAATCTTTCTCTTTCCCAATGAAATATTTCAAATCGAGTAAATCATCAAACGACTTTAACACTTCAACATCTGAATCTAAATAAATGCCTCCGAAATTATACAATGCATAAAAACGAATATAGTCTGCCACAAAAGCATATTTCTTTGTGGCAATAGCCTGATCAACCCATTTAGAGCCTATTGCGTGTGCTTTTGCATAATCCCAAACTACAATTTCGTAGTCGGGTAAAGTGCGCTTCCAGGAGTCGAAGCATTTCTGAATTTTCTCGGGGAATGGATCTCCACTAATCCAGCAATAGTGAATAACTTTAGGTATCATAGTTTTACAAATCAATTGTTTTTAAAAGTTTTTCTAATTTATTTCTATTCTCTACAATCATTTTATCCGCATATTGCCAATTTACAGATTCCTCTACAATATTTAAATCTCCTGAATAAATACGCTTTTGTAATTTGAATTGCTCCGCGAGATGAAAAATTCTACTATTCATCCCTGTCATTATTCCTGTTAATGGAAATGTTAGGAATTGTTTTCTATATATTATAGACATCGCCATACCATGGTATGAGTTGGTAAAGACGTATTCTGCGTTCTGCAAAACATACAACCACTGTTCAATTGTGGCATAGCATTTCGGGAAATCATCTTCTCTTCCTTGGCTGGCAACATAAACAACTTTTAATTCGCAATTTCTTGCCCATTTAAATATCTCATTTACTGTCGGTGATATTTCTCCACCTAATAAATAGAGCATTACATATCTTTGGGGAAGATGATAATCTTGTATATCAGCATACTTTTGGTAAATAGTTGGAGAAATTAAAAATGTTGGATCTAATACTAATTGCGCATCTTTACGCCCACATGCTTTACAGAAATCAATACCGTTTTGTTCCCTTACTGTAATAAAATCAAATTTCGCTAAAGAAGGAGCAGCTATTTCAAGTTCATGTTGATTGAATATCTTATGCCCAACACTCGGAGCAATTGAAAAACGCTTTATCCATCCATAAGGAAAATCAAGTAATGTATCTTGAGATAAATACGACCACATCTGATCACTTCCAACAGCAAAAGCATATACATCCTTCACGTCCTCATAATAACATGAAAGAATATGAAAGTGTTTTTGTCTAAATTGCTCAAAATGTCTTGGATGTAACTCTTCATATTTTTGTGTAATCTCGGCCCATTGCTCAAATACTTTCTGCTTTTGCGCATCTGATGGTTCGCCTTCTTGCCTTTTAGACAAATAAAGATTTTTCTTAACCACTCTATTATACCAGAACAAACGAAGTACTTTCTTTAATGCTCTTCTTAGTTTGTGCTTTATCTTACTATATGTTGTACCAGAGGATCCTAAGGGTTTATATAGGAACGCATAATGTCCTCGCGACTCAAGATATTCTTGAGTTGCTAAATATTGCAACACTTGTCCATAATTATCCAGAGTATTACTAAAAGTAATTATGCCGATATGTTTATTCTTCATGATATATGCAATTTTCGTTTTATTTTTCTAATGATTCTAACGGCAATAGGATCTTTATCAATAAAATATGACGCCACTTGAAAATCTGTCAAATTAAACAAACGGAAGAAACACCATCGTTTATATTTGGGTTTACGCACACTTTGAATCAAAGACGGATTATGAAATAGTGGCTGCTCCAAACCTATCAATACACTTTCCGCTAGTTGGAAATCCTTAAGTATACCAAATGCTTTTGTAGAATGAATTATCAATAATGATGTTCCTTTATCATCATACATTTTAGGCAAGTAATATTGAACACCCCATGCATCTGCTATAGTAATATCTGTTACACGATGAATACTCTTAAAATGGCAATCATAACAAGACTTACGTTGATATATATCTTTCAAGAAGCCTCTGAAATAGGTATTTGCCATTTGTTGCTCGCGCCGAGTAGTAGTAGTAGTAGTAGTAGTAGTAGTTACGCATTGGAAATTCAACCAGCCATCTTTCTTATCGCGAAAATTAAAATCAAGCAAGGTGTCTCCATGTAGAGTCTCTTTCAGATATTTTCTCCACACTCCCGGACTTGGAACACCATGACATATAAAATCCACTGCAAGAAGATTATTATAATCTCTCTTCAGATATGCTCTCAGTCCTCCTATTTGGCATGGGGTGCCAACAAATAACACTTGGCGACCTGCATCAAGGAATTGTTTCGCTTGTTTGAAAGTATCTCCAATCCGACTCTGTACATATTTGCTGCGCATAAAAGGTTCAATGCCTTCTATCGTTTCCGTGTAATCATGCACAACCTCCCATTGATCATTGAACCGCGCGCCAAATACCACTCCGCCTTGCTCTATCGTCCATTTGGCTAAAGCATGGAACATTCCACCCGAACTGCTCCGCATCCGTATGTCCTCATCTTTGTTAATTGCGGCATAAGCTTGCGTCTCAAAGTCTGTAGGTATCTCAATAGGATTAAGTATCGGACATGTTTTCTCGCATTTATGGCAACCGATACAAGTCTTTGTTTCTATATGCGGTTGCAAGAAGCCCTCTCTATCTTCCTTCATAGAAATACTTCCCGTCGGACAAACAGACGCACAAGCCGCACAGCCGGTACAAGTATCGGTTGATGCCAAATGTATGTTATTGTTTCTTTTCATTTACTTTCTATTCCCCTTTCATTTCCGAGACATCATCGAATCATTCCCGAGTCAATCCCGAGGGATTATCGAACCATTCTCGAAAGATTATGCTCTGCGAGCAATGCTGTGCGCTACGCGCAATGTATTATGTTTGATGTGTTATGTTTTATGTATTTTCGCGCGAGGCTCGAGTATATATACAACAAAAAAGCGGTAAACCTCGCGTTCGGCAACAAGTGTGCAATGGTCCATACCGCTCTGCTAAATGGACGGGCAACTTATGCCTCCGCTCTCCCCACTAGATGCACTATCGTTGGCATCTGTCGGGGACCCCAAAATAAAATAAAAGCGGTAAACCGCTAATTGGATTTACCGCTATGAGATGGCCTATGCCCTTATAGTATATATTCTTAATACAAGAAGCCTATTGCCCAGATTGGCAATTTATGGCCGATGGCTGTTTCGATATTATCTGCCAAGATATACGAATCCGGCACATTCGCAACCTGCGAGAAGTCTTTATCTTCTCCGCCAACTTCAATGGTGTACTTGCTATCCACAAAGAAATCTCCTTGTTTCTTCATAAACTCCACTTTATGTTTCGCAGCAAGTTGATTGACTACAAAGGTTTCTCGTACTGTACCGATTTTAACCAGATTAGTAGTCCACGCGTATAGCATATTCGGATTGTCAATATAGATCTTATCCGGTTTCTGCATACGTTTCACATTCACCAAATCGCAATACAACAACTGCAAAAGTTTTGCTTTCCCCATATAATTGAGATAAGCCACGACCGTATCACGTTTCAAGCCACTTTGTACGGACATCTTGGAGATATCCACTTGGAATGGTTCGCTTGCGCACAACATGGTCATCAGTGATTTTATCTTACGCGTATTCGCCACATCCACATTGCATATCCGTGGCAATTCGTCATCTATGATATTATTCACAACTTGTTGAATAGCAACGTAGTAATCAATCTCATTCTCTAAATAATAAGGATAATAGCCATACTTGAGATACTCATGAAAGAGCGCTACCGGGCGTCCTAATTGATTCATCTGACGAATCAGCGGAGCAGGGTTAGCCAACACCTCTTCCAATGGATAGACAGGCATCTCGATACCTTTGTAGAAATGCAGAAACTCACGGAAACTCAATCCTTGTATATCATGATTGATGCACCGACGACTTAAATCCACATCTCCTTCCATCAAGCTAAGCAGACTACTACCACTGATAACTATTTTGAGCGTCGGATAGAAATCATAGATCTCCTTTATCTCACGACTCCAGTTATCATACTTATGAATCTCATCTATAAAAAGGTGCTTGCCGCCACTCAGATAGAACTGTTCCGCCAAATCCAAAAGGGAGTGTGTAGAAAAATAACTGTTATCGCACGACACATAGAGCACTTGGCGATCCATGTACTCGTAATGTTGTTTGATATACTGGCACATCATAGTCGATTTGCCGACACCTTTCGGTCCGCGGATAGATAACAAGCGAGCATTCCAATTGATTGTTTGTGCCCATTGACGCACGATTTTCATCGGTGTGAGGTCCATTAAACGATCATGTTTAAAGAAAAGCGAGTTCATATATTTGCCCTTTCAAATAGTCGTATTACTATGATATTTGTCCCTTGTAACGGACATATTTTATTTCTTTTTGTCCGTTTAACGGTGCAAAGATACAACAAAAGTTTGACATACACAAGTATTTTGGCTAAAAAATCAAATTTATTTGAGTTTTTTCGATAAAATGCTTGTGTATGAGCACAAACGTGCGACCGTATCTTCGGTGGGACCCTGCTTTTAGTAGGGAGGACCGAAGTACTCAAACTTTTTTTTGATATATGCAAGAAAAATATGCGAGTTTGAGCCAAAAGAGGTGATTTTTATACAACTTTGGCTGAAACTGATACGCGAGTTTGAGCCAAAAGAGGTGATTTTTATGCAACTTTGGCTGAAACTGATAATTTTTCTTTTACGGTAAATCCAATATGTCAAAGATCAAATTTTATCACAGACACCTCGTGTGTCGTGAATAGTATTACTTCTCTGTTCCCGGTAAACCGGCTTCTTTGCGCATTTGACGTTGGAGGACGGATTGCACATAACGATCCAAACGCAAATAAATATGGCGCTTGCCGGTTTTGCGATCAACAGGTGCGTCAGGTTCGGGCTCGTTGAGTTGGGCGTGCCAGCGTTTGCTCCATTCTGCTTTGCGGACAGGATCAGAGAGTTCAAGCAATGCCTCGGTCATCGAACGATGAAAAATAGAGGTATTGCGGATCTCACCTTCACGCAAAGGATGCGTCTCGTAGTCACGCGGATTGGCTACGAAATATGCCTCTTCCGCTCCGTAACCAACGACTACGCCTTCCTCATCGCGGTATGTCTTCCGTCTCCGGATCAAACTCTTTGGTTTCATGCTATTTGTCCACAAATTAAACAGATTTACACAAAAAAACATCTTAACAATTCTCTGGCGTTTGCCGGATCGTTGTTAAGATGGGAAATATTGGGAAAATCGGTATTTCCGTTTCGGACATCAAAAAACGCGGATCTCTTCTCTTGCTTATCCGCCGTTTGTGGTCCTAGGAAAACCAATATATCCGAATAAGCAATGCAGAAACCCACGCTGTGTATATGCGTACACACGCGCCTACCTATATAAGGTACACGCGGGTGCATAATACACCCCATGAGCATCTACCACTACTTGTTTTTTAGATATATTGACTTTTTTTGAAATTTCCTAGGTTTCAAACGGTCAAAAACAAGCGTTAGTAAACGCCATTAAATATGTCTGCTCCCTCACCTGTGACATCTATGCAGACACCCCAGCGTGAGTTTGCGAGTGCAAAGGTACAACAAAAGTTTGAAATACGCAAATTTTATGGGGAAAATCTTGCAGATATGCGTTTTTTTTTGTAATTTTGCACCCGAAAAGCGCAATTAGTGAAAATGACAAAGATTCTTTTTATCTGTCACGGCAACATCTGCCGGTCACCGATGGCGGAGTTTGTGATGAAGCAGTTAGTGGAGCAAGCCGGACGTGCAGATGAGTTTGAGATTGCTTCCGCGGCAGTCTCAACCGAAGAGATTGGCAACGATATCTATCCTCCGGCTAAGCGGATGTTGGCTGCCAAAGGTGTGCCGTTCACCCATCGCGCAGCGCGACAAATGACGCGTGCTGACTATGCCTATTACGACTATATCGTCTGCATGGATCAGAGCAATCTCCGTTGGATGAACCACATCATCGGAGAGGACTCCGCCCATAAAATATCGCTGATGATGCAATGGGTGAATAAAAATTGTCAAATGTCCAATATCCAATATCAAATACCAGATGTCTCTGATCCTTGGTACACCGGCGATTTCACGAAAGCGTACAACGATATTTTGGAAGGTTGTCAAGGAATGTTAAAACAGCTTTAATATGAATTACGAAATCATTTCCGAGCGGCAGGAGAAAGTCCTCCGCTATCTGGACGAACATAACATCCCGTTCTCGACTTACAATCACCCCGAAGGAAAGACTATCGAGGAAGCAAAACGCTGGTGGCACGATGACGGGAGTGTGCATTGCAAAAACATCTTCATGCGCAACCACAAAGGCGATCAGCACTACCTGATTTGTTTCCCTTGCGACTACGATCTGGCGATTCACGACATCGAGCATTGGCTCAAGGATGTCCTCGTCTCACAAGGTCTCAAAGCACCCGGCAAACTCTCTTTCGCATCCCCCGAACGGATGATGCGCTACCTTGGTCTCGAACCCGGAAGTGTCAGCCCTTTCGGACTCATCAACTACACCGATCATCACGTCATCCTCTTTCTTGACAGCCGACTCAAAGACGCGCCCTCTCTGAGCTTTCACCCCAACGACTGCAGAGGAACAGTAGTCATCACCCAAGATGCTTTTCAGCAGTACTTGTCCCTCGTGGGTAATAAAGTCGAATATATCACCACTTGCTAAAACGGGTATGGCGGAGAACTCTCTCGAGAAGTTTGAGCCCTCGGGAACAAAAAAAAGGTGCTCATTGCACCTTTTGTGTCCCCCGAGGGACTCGAACCCTCGACCCACTGATTAAGAGTCAGTTGCTCTACCAACTGAGCTAGGGAGACTCGCGTTCCAAATTCTATTTTCGAAAAGCGGGTGCAAAGTTACTGCTTTTTTTTGACATGACCAAATATTTTGGCAAAAAAATGCAAAAAAAGGGGTGTTTTTTCAGTTACTCGTCTAAAAAAGCCAAAAATCTCCCAAAAAAGACTATAAATTTTGGGCAAAATGCTCTGCCTCTTCTATTTGTTCTATCTTTCCGACATCCATCATCCGATAGTTTTGAGGAACGAAAGATTGGAGATTTGACATCTGAGATTGATGATTGGATTCGCACAAATGGAGATAAAAATCAATCAGCGAAAATTTGTCTTGCGTCATCTCCCCTATTCTCTTCAATACTTCTGGGCTAAGGATCTGCATGCCGGAAAAAGCCAATAAATGGAGATGGGATATTTCCTCAGGCTGGCTGAGTCGCTGAGATTGCAGTTTTTCAGGTTTGACTTCTCCGGTAGCAATATTCGTCCATCCGTGCAGCATTCCCGCTTCGTCAAATAGCAGGTATCGCTGGGTCTTTCGTTCGGAGACCACCAATTGGCTTACCCCGCTTTCCTCATATCGCGCAATGAGCGACGGGATATCGATATTAGAAAGGATATCCACGTTGCAAGCGAGGATCGGCTCATTCACCAACTCCCCTTGTGGGGAGAGCCGGAGAGAGGTTATCACTTTCTTCAATCCTCCGCCCGTATCCAGTAGTTGGTCGCGCTCGTCAGAGATAAGAATATCACACCCCCACCCTTCATTGGCACGAATGGCATCGATGATCATATCCGGGAAATGATGCACATTTACAATGATATCCGTGATTCCGGCATCCCGCAGTTTCTCCACTTGCCATTGGAGGAGCGTTTTGCCGGCAAGAGGCACAAGTGCTTTGGGCATCATGTCCGTAAGGGGTTTGAGGCGTGTGCCTAATCCTGCTGCAAAAATCAATGCTTTCATAATTACAATGTTCTGTCGATTCCTCGTTCGCGGTGAATGAGGTGGATAGGGATATTATACTTCTCTTTGAGATGTTGTGCCAAGTGTTCGGCGCAATAAACAGACCGATGTTGTCCTCCTGTACAGCCAAAGGAAACCTGTAGATTGGTAAAATCCCTTTCAATGAACCGCTCCACATGGTGATCCACCAGACGATAGACCGAATCCAGGAAAGTGAGGATCTCGCCGTCCTTTTCGAGAAAGTCAATCACCGGCTGATCCAAACCGGTTAATTGCTTATATTCTTCATATTTACCGGGATTGTGGGTAGAACGGCAATCAAAAATATATCCTCCTCCGTTGCCGGACGCATCGGTCGGCAAGCCGCGCTTAAAGGAGAACGAGTAAATCGTTACTAATAGCATATAAATAAGGGTATTGGGATTGTAATTCGCTATGTACGGCAAATAATTCTTGCAAATTGCGCAAGGCGTTAGGAATCGATTCGAGGAAATGAGGCTTGCGCTCAAAATACCCCCGAAAACCATACGCACCGAGAACCTGAAGCGTACGGAAGAGGACAAAATGAGGCAGAGCCGCTTTCCACTCTGTTTCTGCCAAACTTGGCTGAAGCTGCTTGAGTTCGTCCAGATACATATCTATCAGTTCATCACGAAGAGCCTGCGGAATGTTCGCCTTGGCTTGCCATAGGAAGGAAACGACATCATATTGCGTGGGACCGCGTCGTCCTCCTTGAAAATCGATGAAGTATGGTTCTCCTTCCCGAATCATGACGTTACGGCTTTGGAAATCGCGATAGAGGAAGAACCCACTCTCTGGATCCCCCCGCAAAGGAGAGAGAATATTTGCTACAATACGGTCAAAATCATCCTCTAACCTCGGCTCGGAGAACTCAATCTTGGTTGCTTTGAGAAAACAATATTTAAAATAATTGAGGTCCCAACGAATGGAACGTTCATCCATCTCAGGAACAGGAAAACAAATCTTCCAATCAAAGTCCCGAGCCCCGACCACTTGTACGTGCGCGAGCGCGCGTAGCGTGCGTTCTAATAAGGTGCGCTCTTCCGGCAGAAAACATCCCGTCTCGCGTCCATGACGAATCACATCAAAGAGGATAGTATCTCCCAAATCCTCCTGCGTATAACTCATTTCATCTTCGCTAACCTGATACACCTCAGGAACGGGCAAACCCAACGCATGAAAATGGCGTGCCATATAGATAAAAGCACGATTCTCATCGCGATTCGTCCCGACCACACGAATAAACGTCTTGCCGTTGGCGTCCGTCTCACGCGTATAAATCCTATTTGATCCTTGTTGTTGCACGGAATGAATTACAAATTAAAATTACGTATTTCTTTAGCAGCGGAACTGTAGTGCGTTATGGATACAAGTCACTTTGCAAGGTGCAATGAAATTCTCCAGAATTCCATCTGCTTCTATCATCAGATGCTTGCGATAAGCGATCTCTATCTCCTTGCCGATGATGGGATAAACGAACGGCAGTTCAGTCAATTTGCCGTTGAAGAGATTAGGCAAAGCTTCCAGAACTTGCCGGAAGGTCGGTTTTTTGATAAACATCCCGTGGAACACACCGTCAGAGGGATCCGCTTGAGGATTTTGCTTAATACCTCCACCGGAGAAAGGTCCGTTTCCGATATTCATGGTGAAAAGCAGATCGTTCACCGCCTCTTTACCATCCACGGTCAGAGTCATTTGTTGCGCCTTATGCTCCACGATGGCAGCAATAAGACCGAAGAGATAGTTCACATGATGCGAACCGATATAGTACTTCAGCGTCTCCGCTTTGCGGCAACACAAAGGATCCACCCCGAAACCGATTGAATTGATGAAATAGCGATGATGCTCAATGCCGTTCCGCCAATAGGTGAGACAACCGATATCGATCGGATGTCCCGACCCCTCAAAGAATCGCTTGAGACTCTCTTTATGGTTCTTGGTAAGCGACCAGAAGCGTCCCCAATCATTACCGGTTCCACGTGGCATGAGTCCCACTTGAATTTTCGCCTTTTGCTCCGGACTCAAAGTAGAACGCATGATTCCGTTGATGGCTTCGGAAAGAGTACCATCTCCTCCTAAGATCAATATCTCGTCGTACCCTTTCTCCACTAATTCGCGCGCCAACTCCATGGCATGTCCCGCAAATTTCGTCACGCGGTATGCAAACGGCTCATGCCTTTTACGGAGCAGTTTCCACAGGTATATACGCTGCGCACGAAATGCTTTCTTTCCCGACTTAGGGTTAATAATGATGCCTAACATGATTATAAAGTACAATTTAACAAAGTACCATGTACAATTTGTGATTTGTAATTTATGATTTGCAATTTGCGAGTGCAAAGGTACAAAAAAAAATCGACATACACAAATGTATATCGATTTTTTTTGATTTTAGCTATCGGCTATAAGCCTTTAGCGTTGTTTTTACTTGAAGAACTCCTGTACTTTTTCGTTCAGTACGATTTCCTCTTGGAAGACGTAAGCACCCGTTTTAGGCGACTTAACCATCTTGATGCACTTAGAGTGCGCGCGTCCGGAGTTTCCGGTTTGAAGGGTTGCCACCGCTTTCTTTGCCATAGTTCTAAGCCTTTCTAAAATGAGGGTTAATTACTTAATCTCCTTGTGAAGAGTGTATTTCTTCAAATAGGGATTGTACTTCATGAGTTCCAAACGGTCCGGAGTGTTCTTACGGTTCTTAGTCGTGATGTAACGGCTCATTCCCGGAACTCCGCTGTTCTTCTGCTCGGTGCACTCAAGGATAACTTGAACGCGTGCTTCTTTTGTTTTCTTTGCCATAGTTCAGCTCCTTTCGTTAATTGAGATAGCCCTTCTCTGCAGCTTGTTTCAGCGCGTTGTCGAGACCGATCTTGTTAATTGTTCTCAGACCTGCTGCACTCACGTTCAGCTCGATCCATACATCTTGTTCTACCCAGTAGAACTTGCGGCGGAAAAGGTTCACATCGAACGTCCTTTTTGTATGACGTTTCGAGTGCGATACATTGCAACCGCCCATGGCTTTCTTGCCTGTAATTTGACAAATCTTTGACATTGTATTATATATTTTATATTTTTTCCAATTCAAGTATTCTTCGCACATTTACACGAAAAATCGCGCAAAGGTACTGCTTTTTTTTGACATACGCAAACTTTTTTAGAAAAAAATGCAAAAATTCTTTCTTTTTTAACGCTTACATGCCATATTTGCAATTAAACATCTATTTTTTTGAGAATTATTTGCACATATCATTTTTTTGTTGTATCTTTGCAGCGGATTTTAGATTAAGATATGCAATATTCGATCAAAGACGTTTTTTCTCCAAAGTTATTTCATACCCTGCGTCACTATAATCGTGCGCAGTTTGGTCAGGATGCTTTAGCCGGTATAATTGTCGGAATAGTGGCTATTCCGTTGGCAATTGCGTTCGGTATTTCCTCCGGCGTGGGTCCGACCGAGGGGTTGATAACCGCGATCATCGCGGGTTTATTGATTTCCATTTTAGGCGGTAGTAAAGTGCAGATAGGCGGTCCCACGGGAGCCTTTATCGTCATCATCTACGGCATCATTCAAGAGTACGGTTTAGCGGGTTTGACCATCGCTACGATCATGGCAGGTATTTTGCTGATTTTGATGGGTTTATCGCGCTTAGGTTCTGTCATCAAGTTTGTACCTTATCCCGTTATAGTCGGTTTTACAGCCGGTATTGCGGTTACGATCTTCAGTACTCAAATGAACGATTTCTTCGGCCTCGGCTTAAGCGATGTACCGGCGAATTTCGTAGATAAATGGGTATATTATTTCCAGCATTTTAATATCAATTGGTGGGCATTTGGAATAGGTCTGTTCTCTTTGCTGATCTGCATTTTTATGCCCAAGATCACCAAGCGCATTCCGGGCAGTTTGGCGGCCATCATAATCGCCACGTTCATAGTATGGTTGCTTAAGAATTATGCCCCTTCGTCATGGGGCGTTGCTTCGCTTCAAACCATCTCCGACCTTTACGAACTGCCGAACGGAATCCCGGCTCCGCATTTGCCATCAATGGAACTGGCGGAAGGGGAATCATTCTTCACGTTGATTCAAAAACTCTTCCCCTCTGCGTTCACTATCGCCATGTTAGGAGCGATCGAGTCACTCCTGTCTGCGATGGTAGCAGATGGTGTGATCGGCGACAAGCATAATTCGAATACAGAGCTCATTGCGCAAGGAATAGCAAACGTGGTGGTTCCATTCTTCGGCGGAATCCCTGCCACAGGTGCTATCGCGCGTACGATGACTAACATCAATAATGGTGGACGCACGCCCGTCGCGGGTGTAATTCACGCGGTGGTATTGCTGTTGGTATTACTCTTCTTAGGGCAACTCGTGGGGCTCATTCCGATGTCGTGTTTGGCTGCTGTTCTGATCATGGTAGCTTACTCAATGAGCGGATGGAAGACCATCGCAGGCTTGTTCAAGCATCGTACAAGGGATTTCTGGGTACTAATGATCACATTCTTCCTGACGGTTATTTTCGATCTGACAGTAGCCATCGAAGTGGGGCTGCTTTTAGCTATGGTATTGTTCCTGATGC
>Ga0310694_10001248_pt1 | contig 29576 bp, 37 predicted proteins | sample 174DNAGHGhighgp2_FD_203884 | JGI IMG/M metagenome (GOLD analysis project Ga0310694, IMG submission 203884) | Sheep rumen microbial communities from Palmerston North, Manawatu-Wanganui, New Zealand - 1742 DNA GHGhigh gp2 (v2) (version 2) | ecosystem: Host-associated > Mammals > Digestive system...
GACGAGCGACCGCAGGCACAGCAGCAACGCATACCGGGCATGTAACAAAATTGCGATTTTCCGCAGATCGAAAGCAGGGCGAAAGCCTTGCTTTTTTTGTGCGAATATAGGTGAGTAAATAATTTAGCAAATTATTGTTACATTTGTTACATTTTATATAAATAATATATAACTATCTATAAATCAATAAAATATAATGTAACAAAATACACCCTTATTTGTTACAAATTGTTACACTTTGTTACACACTTTAGGCAGAATGTAACAAGTTGTAACAGCCTGTAACACCATTTTGTTACACCTTAAACTACTATAAATCAACAAATTAAATAGAATGTAACAAATGTAACAAAAAAATCACTATTACTGCGAATATAATGCACCCTTATATAATTTTATGCGATTCGCGTCTGCTATCGTCTCGTATGTCTCTCGTATGTCTCTCGTAAATAATCCGACCGCGCAAACCTTGGTTTACTGTTTGACGATTTTCGCGTGTTTTATAGCCGGAAAATTTGCACATGTCAAAAGAAAGCACTATCTTTGCCGCTGATTTCATTCGGTCGGATATATGAAGTAATGCGAAAACAATATGAAAACCGCACTACTTATTTTCTTTATTTGGCTGACCGGATTCCTGATTTCCTATGTTATCTATCGCCGGGCTATCAGATATAAAGGCACGGCAAACGTGTTTGATTATGCCATGGCATTTTGTGGCGCTACGCTTTCGTGGGTATTTCTCTTGATCCTCTTTGTTGGCTACTGTAGCATGAATGCAAAGAAATGGAAAACAGCTATTCGCTCATGGTGGAGTAGGTTATGATTTCTGCGTGAAAACAATATGAAAACAATATAGAAAACACTAATATATAAAACTTTGTTTTATGGAAAATGAAAAAGGTAAAAACAAGCGTCCGCAGGTAAACGCTTTGTACTGCCCGGAAGTAGTAGCCGACGCAGTAAACAATCATTCATGGTTTGCAGGTTGCATGACCGGTGCAGACAAGGCAAACAAATTGCTGGAGGCGCTGAATTTCGCAGACCAATGGAAAGGCAGAGAATCAGAGTTGCAGAATAGCGATGAACAGATCAAAGGCTTGCAGCAAAAAATCAATGATCTGAACGCCTCTCATGCTGCCGAGGTAAAACGGTTGCAGGGGGAACTGGAAGAGGCAAAGACGAAAGCTAACAGCGGCGATGAAGATGTAAAGAGCGCGCAGGCTGAAAAACAGAAAGCTGAATCAGAGCGTGACGAGCTACAGCGCAAACTGGATAAGATTATCGCAGAAGCCGGTAATAAAACAGGCTGGGATTTAGTAAAGGCTTGTATTGATCCGGCGTATGCAGCTGTATTGGAGGAACTGACGAAACGGCTTGTAGAGAAATTCAACTTGGACGAGTTGGAGCCTCAAGAGGTGTTGATCAGCTTCTTTATGCAGTACTACTATAATCAGGAATGGGAGTTCAGCGGAATGCCGTTTATTATGAAGCAGTCGGAAATACTGGAGATCGTGCAAGGTGTTTATCCGGATATGACCGCCAAGGTATTGCGACAGGCTTTGCAAGTCAAGAAGAAATGAACAAAACTATTTTAGCTATAGTAAAGCGTTTTTTGCCGCAGATCAAACAATCCGCGTTGCCTGCAATAACCGGTGTGTTAAAGCAGGTGACGGAGGATGTGAAATTACAGGACGGCGAAGACAGCGCATGTATAATGGTTTCGCAGTATAATGGTGAATGGTGGGCTTATGTAGTCACTACCACGCCGGAAAATGCGATCAGCCGGATTGTTAAACAAATGAAGCTGGACGATCTTCTTTCGTCCGGTCTTGAAATGATAGATAAAAATGCTGATTCCTGAAGATACAAAAACCGGCGGCTTTAGTGCCGTTCCCGGAAACCTTGGCTCGTTCATGCAGAGCATACAGGCGCATGAAGCGCCATCAGAAGAGTTTGTGCCTGCCGAGCCGGAAGATGAACCGTTACCCGGCGGCGAAGCTCCGATAGATTTCGGTGCGGAAGATGATCCCGACGGTGGCGGTGGTAAGGTCGTACCAAAAAACGTAGGTAAAGGACTTGCCAGGTTCGTGGATAAGGGTATGGCTTTCGGTGCCGGTATTTATGCACATGATAAGAGTGAGCGATTCCGGGCTACAGATCAGGAAATGGAAGAACTGGAGGAGGCTTTCGGTGACTTCCTGACAGATTCCGGTATAGATATTTCACCGGCGATCAATTTGATAATCGCTTTGTCTGCGATCTATCTGTTTAAGTTTAATGATCTGCGCATGATCCGTAAAGAGAACTTGCAGCGAGAGCGTCAAGAGGAATTGGAGGCACAGCGTCGCGAGATCGAGGCGTATAATGCTTCAAGGGGAGTAGAACATAAAGACGAAAAGAAATAATGGCGAGTGATTGTTCAAATATAACGACCATGACCGTGATCCTCGGCACAAACGGCACAGGCAAAACGACGGTAGAAAAGAATATCGCCAAGGGGAGCGGTCAGCGTGTGTTAGTGATCACTCCGGACGATCGCGAATGGACGGAGTACCCAATGACAGAACTTCGTTACGGTCACGGCGAGGATTTTCAATTTACCGGCATACGCCGCCATATATGGGACGATAAGCATACTTTGAAAATGCTCCAGTATTTTCAGAACGGTATTATTATCTTCGACGATTGCCGGGCGTATCTTCGTGCCAGTACGGCAGACGAGATTCGCCAGCTAATGATCCGTCGCCGTCAGCGGAATGTGCATATTATAGCTACGGGTCATGGCTTTACGGAAGTGCCGCCGGTTATGTTTACCTTTGCGACCGACTTTATACTGTTTAAGACGCGCGACAATATCAAACGCCGTGAGTCATATATCCGGAACTTTGAGGCGGTGCGTAAGAAACAGGAGGAAGTGAACGCCATCGCTGCTGGTCTGATCCCTCACCCGAAGAACTATCAGGACAAAACTCTTGCCGGGAAACGCGCAGAGGATATTCATTATTACGATCATATTGCGAACGAATGAGACCGATTCCTAAAAGTGAATTTGCCCGGTTGGTGCCAGTTAGTAGTAGTCAGCTTCTTTCGTGGCTCCGTGAGTATCGCGAGGACTTGCAGAAACTCGGCGCGAATGTGAGAGATAACACGCTGAATTATCTGTGCGTGCTGTATCTGTGTGACAAACAGGTAGTAGATACGAGAGAGATATATCCGGACGCTACACAAGACGAAATAAAAGAAGCATATAGTAAAATATCAAATTTATTGCAAAATGAAAAAGTTGTTTAATAGCATAAAAGCCGTTTTTCTGTGGCTGTATTTGTGGGTGGCTAAACGATGGCTAAAGATACGTTTACGTTATTACGTGCGCTGGATCGGACGCGCAAGTGTGCGCGATCAGCGTATATATTATATATTGTTGAATCCGAGTACGCGAGAGGTTTTGGTCTGTGACGGCAATGAGTATGCCAATATAAAGCGTAACCTGCGGAAGAATAACAAGGTGAAAGCCGGGCAGTATGTTTATGCCTGCGCTAATCCATGGGAGCATAGCGAATAGCTCTGTTTGTATCTAATTCTTTCTATAACTGTGTGTGGAAAGGGGCAACCGTGAGGCTGTTCCTTTTTTTTTGTCCGTAATCGTGCGCACAAAAGCACAATCGGACGCACTATGCCGCACTATGCCGTAATACTCCGTTTCGTTATTTAAGAAATGCGTAAATTTGCAGCACTTTTGAATAAATCAACTGTTTAACTAACATTAAAAATCAATCATTATGAACAATGCAAAAGTTACCGTAATTCTGTGCGGTGTGCTGGTTCTCGGTTTGGGCGTTTTGATTTGGCTCAACCGTGACAAATTCACTTCGGAAACTCCGGCTCTCGCTCCTGAGGCTCAAACTCCGGGCGGCGAAGCGTAAGCCTGTTAGGTGGAAACTATTTATTAACTCAAAATTTTTAAGAAAATGGCAAAAAAAGTAGGTTCAGTAGTAGTAGATGACTCCCTGTTGGAGGAAGCTATGAAGCAAAAAGCAGAAGGTCAGACGTACACCGGCGCAGGTGACAACCTGATCGACTTCGGTTCTGCCCGTTCGTTCATGAACGAGGACGACAGCGCAAAGCGTGTGAATATCGTTCTCAAGAACGACGGTAACGCAGATGTGGACGTTCAGTTCAACGACATTCTCGCCGCTGTAGCGGATGCGGTAATGTTGAAAGAGGGTACGGTCGTTGAGAACGTAACCGCAAAGGGTACTCCTCGTAGTTGTGATGTGCTGAAGAAGTACATCCATGTGTGCCCGACGCGAATCCGCTCGATTAAATTAAGTGCAAAGGAGACCTCGCAGCTGGATAAGCCGTTACGCTATATCCAAGAGAATCCGTTTACGAAGCACGCAACCGAGGTAGAGCGTATTCCGTCCAACTATCTGAGCTCCGACACTAACAACCCGAATATGGTAGAGGTTCGTGACATCTCTGACTGGCAGCTGTCTGATCTCTCAACGATCGTGTACACCGTAGGAGCAAAGCAAGAAGTAACTGTAACTATCCTCTTCGGCGCTTCTCTCGATATTGCCGGTGCGCTTGGTAAAAAGGCTAAAGACGCAGCCATGACGGTAGCCGCTGCTTATCTTCAGGCGCAGGGTCAGGGTGCGTAATGTGTAACTTCTAATTTTCGAGACTATGAATCAGAAACAAGTAGTCTTGGAGTTGATGCAAAGGTCGCAGTCGCATCTTAACGGTGTGGCTGCGATTTTCGCAAAAGCCGGGCTTCCTTTGGAAGAGGGCGCAATTCCAAGCGTACAACAATTTAATGCCCTCAATCAGTTCCACCCGGAGCAATTCTGTGAGCTGATTGACTTCCTCTATCCGGAGCAAGCCGGTAAAGCGAACGCCGGTAGTGCATGGGCTGGTATCGTGGGTGCTTGCTTGCAGGGTGTAGGCTCGATCTTTACGAGCCTCGATTCGGCGGCAGGTGATCAGCAGCTGCAACAACTGGAGTACGAGCGTCGGCTGGCGGAAGAGAAAGCCGCACAGCAGAAAAAGACGCTATATATCGTGCTTGGTTTGGTTGGTGGTGTAGCAGTCATAGGTATCGCGTTATTCTTCATGCTTTCAAGCCGACGGTAATGAGACCTCATACTATCACATATTTACCTACGTTCCCGGAGAATCCGGGCAACCCCGGTAGGTGCGAAGTGGCTTCGGGTGAAATAGAGCTGAATAGCGAAGCACTCCGTGTTTTACCGAATTATGAGCGTGAGTTTGTGGTAGAGCATGAGAAAGGGCATTATTATAAGCAGACATTCGATGAAGTGACGGCAGACGCCTATGCGCTGCAACAGCTCGCATTAAAGAAGAAAAATAGTTTGTGGCATTATGTTCTTTCAGTTCGTAATGTTTCGCACAATGATCCTCGCCGCGTCCGTGCTGCCGAAGTAGCTGCGCTTCGTGTGGCTGCGAAAAACGGTAGTGCTGACGCGCAGAGGCTTCTTCTGAACTATTACGCAAATGCCGATGGCGGCTATTACCTTGATTCAATCGGTCATGGTCATATAGAAGCCCCGGTATCGGTCTCTATGAATTGGAAAGTATTTGCTTTCGCTTTGCTGATCGTGGTCGGCGTTTGCATGTTTTTAACAATTAAAAAGTAACTAAAATGGTAATAACTCCCACAATGGCAATCGGCGGCGCAGCTGCTTTGGGCGTAGGCGCTTATGCGATCTCAAAAATTTCCTCTAACAAGGCAAAGGGTGTGAGTTCTGCCTTGGCTGATAGTGGCAAGACCATTACCGGTATGAGTGCCGATTCTGTTTCCAATGTGGTCATGGACGGAGCAACGGAGGAGTATAATATGGCTCGTGAGCGTTACCGTATGGTAGCCGGTGCGTATCCTCCCCGGTCGTGGACGATCGAAATGATCAACATGTGGATCGAAGAGCAATCGAAAAAGGAAGATCTTATAAAGCAGTATGTGGCACTTGTTAGCGCAAACTCTGCTTATGTGCAACGCGAGAACACAGCGGAGCTTACTTATCAGCAAATTCAAGCACTGATTGATTCAGCAAATGAAACCATATCTGCCGGTAAATCTCGCGACGCGAAAATCAAGGAGTATGACAACCTTGTTGCCGCTAATTCAAAGTATGTTACAAGAGAATCAACCTCCGGTCTTAATGCCGCGCAGGTACAGGCTCTTATTGAAAAGGCAAATGCTCAAATAGCTTCCAAAAAGAAAGTGGAGGCAGAGCATAGAAATCACCTTTCGCAGTTGTGTGATAAGTTCATACATAATGCAACGGTCTATCCGGGTATAGGCGCCGCTACTCTCTCAAAATACCACTGGGATGAGGCAATGCTTATGGAAATAAAAGCCTTACCGGCAGCCGATAAGAGAACGATGAATGAACTGCTATTAGAGAAGACAAACGGACAAGGCATTAAATGTTGTTCGTATCAGGCGGAAGCAAAGAGCCTTTGGAAATTCCATAAGACAATTCCGGAGATATGCGCCTTGAAAATCAACTCAGGGAAAACTGCTTTTAGTCGAAATGGCGCGTGGGCATGCCGAGAGGTCGTAGAAGCGTATAAGGCTGATAAAGTCGGAGCTGATGGCTCAATGGTGTCTGCCAGTCGCCCGGCAAGTACTAACCCGATTATTGCATTTCATTTGTCGCAATTATGAAGAACGAACTTTCCTTATATGTAGAGCCTGAAACTCTCAACGAAGAGACTTCAACGCTGGAGATGAAGCTGTATGCCGAACTCTCCGGACTAACTCAAAGTCAGGAGCAAATCGACAAACCGGCTGACAAACGGCTCGTGAAAGAGGTTCGCAAGGCAGCTGTGGAGAGCGAAACGCCGGTAGTCCCGGCTTCCGCTCCTGTAGTCGCCGGTCGTTCAACTCAACAAGCGGCGACATGCAGGCGGACATTCAAGTATGGCTTTACGATCACGGATTTTATTCTTCTGATCATCGCCGTTCTGTTATTCTTTAACATTATAACGAAATAAGCTATGAAAAGTCAAAACATTATTATTGCGGTCGTGGCTGTATTGGTAATCGCCGGTATAGCAATCGGTGTGTATTTTGCCACCAAAAACGACAGCGGTACAACTCCGCGAGAAATAGCGTATAACAATGATCCTCTTCGTTCCGGCAGTCTGTTGGATCGTCTGCGTGCCGAGCAGGACGCTGGCATGTACGACAAGAAAAAGGAAACAGCCGAGGGTGGCGAGGCTTAAATCTTTGAGTTATGGCTACAACGAATAATAACAGCGTATTGGGCAACTTGGCTTCGGTGGATATAAATATCAAGATCGCACCGCTGACAGTATTTTATATCGTCTTGCTGATTTTGGTAGCAGCAACGAGCGTGTTCCTTGTAGAAAAATATAGCTGATATGAGTAAACGGACTTATATAATCTTGGCGATCTGCTTGCTGATCATAGCCGGTAGTATTGGCGTGTATTGGTATCTGCGAAAGAAGCAAAAAGCTTCTGACGCAGGCGCAGACCAAACGCTGCCGTCTGCCGGGGATCAGCGCGCGGATTCTGATCCTGTTCTGAAAATGGGATCGAGAGGGGCGAATGTGAAGAAGCTTCAGCAGTTCTTGAATGTAAAGCTCTTTCTGGCTCCGATCTATGATAAGCCTAATCCGGTTTGCAACGGCAAAACGCTGGATAGTTTGGTCATTGACGGAATCTTCGGCGAAAAAACCGAGTGTGCATGTCAATGGTGGTATGGAAAAACAAGTGTCAAATTAAGCGAAATTCCCGATGGTACGTTATCCTGATTTATATACCGAGGCTATCAAGCCCGATATTATTGCCGAAACAGAGGAAGCCTCTTATATGGGGTGGTTCTCTCGCGGTAGTGAATTTAATCGCTCACTTCCTCCGGAGGAGCAACCGATCTGCCGTATTCGCAGGATTACGGAGACGGTAGAAGATGGAAGTACTGTAACCCGAACGCAGTACCCCGATGGAAAAGATGAGTATATTTTCGTGTGGAATGATCGCGAAAGTCTAACGTATAAATATCGACAAGCATGAGTACTCAATTATTGCAAACAAAAATAGCTCCGGCAAGGGTGCTTACTCCGGTTAAAAAGCCTACCGGAATAATCGTCAATACTTCTGCTATCGCTGCAAAGCAGCTTGATGTAACCCCGGACGGTCGTTCGTCATCTGCTGTTTTGCTGTCCGTAGCAGTCAATGAGACAAATCAACAGACTGCCTATACTAAAAAGTTGGAAGCCCAAAAGGCTTCCGAGGAGTCTTTTTTGCGGTCGCTTCAAGACGGATCCTATTTTGGTGTGATGTCCACTTCTTCGTATAGTGACGGCAGTAGTTATGGTAACAGCTATAACAATAGCAGCTATTCAAACGGCGGTTATGGTCAGTTTATAAGCCAAGACCCCGGTGTAGAGGATTTAGAGCGTTACGGTTTGACCCCAGATACGTCTCAACTTTTTCAAGTCCAAAATCAGGTGACATCTCGGACGAGTACCACGAGCGTAGAAGTTCAGGTAGTAAAAGACAGTACTTGGACAAAAATCAAGTTATTCTTGGTAGAGCATAAACTGTTTGCGCTCTTGGCTGTTTTGGCTGCTCTTTTTGTTGTATTTCGTAAAAATAAATAAGCACTATGAAACTTGTTCACTCTCTTTGGTCTCAACCGCTGCTTGACTCTGCCCCAATGGAACGTCAGACAAAAGCGGTGACAATGCTCTGGTGTTACGCTTCTTCTGTAGCATTCGCGAAGTACCACAAACAGCCTATTCGCCTGTACGCAGACGGACAAGCTGTCGAATTACTGTCGTTTTTGCCGTACGATGATGTGCTTCCGCTGAGAGTCCCGGCAGGAATTCCATCCTCTTTCTGGGCGGCAGGCAAGTTTTCTGCCTATGCGCAAATGCGCCCCGGTGATGTACATATAGACGGTGACGTGTTCTTGCAGACCGCTTGTGTCATGCACCTACTGGAACATGCAACAAAGAACTATGATTTGTTGGTTCAGTGCGTAGAAAATGACGGTAATTGTAATGTCGGTGCCTATGACGCGGTGGTTGATTTGCTGAATATTCACGGCGTTACGTATGACGGAAAGAAGTTTCCGAAGTTCACGCAGGCTTATAATACTGGGCTAATCAGTTTCGGTGATATGGGGCTGCGTGACAAATACGTAAATCTGTACTTTGATGCGATGGAGCAAATCAAATCAAAGCCAGAACTTATTACGGACTTAAAAGAAGCTTCTTCCGCACCGGATATTGTTCTGGAGCAACAATCTTTGTGCGGGTTGGCAGATGGTTATGCCGTTTACAGTTTGCTCGGAGCGGGCGAACTATCGTACAATTATAGTTGCGCGGTCGGGTACCAGCATTTGCTCGGAGAAGCAAAGACTTCGCTTCTATACAAGACGATTCAGCAGCTCTATGAGATTGACCCGGAGATTTTTGCGCTCACTACAGACGCAGTAAATAACTTGCTATTACAAAATCATTAAAAATGTAAAATTATGAAAGTACCCGAATTTAACAACCGGCAGCTGATCACGCTCGGCATAGGCGCGGCAATAGTCATTGTGATTATTGTTCTGCTTGCTGTGTATTGGAATAAAATCCGGGCGCGCATTGCTGACCGTCGCTTGGAAAGATCGTTTGAGCAGCAAATCACCGCGTCCGAGGTCACTCTGACGGAGTTTCAAGCTAAATCGTTAGCCGATCGTTTATACTCCGCCATGGAGGGCGCAGGATCGAATGAGGACAAAATCTACAGCGTGTTCAATGAGATCAACAGCTATTCTGATCTGATGATGGTGATGAAAGCTTTCGGAGAGCGCAAAGGTTTTTGGAACTGGTTCGGTTCAAAGTCCGGGCTTGTAGAGTGGATCAACGACGATTGCAGCAATGACGAGATCGCGAAGATCAATGCTATATTAGCAAGTAAAAACATAAACTTTAGCTTCTAATTATGGCAGGCGAGAAAAGTATTATATATGACCCTATTTTAGGGCAGTTTCGACGCAGAGACAAAGGCGGTAGCGGTTCGGAGTTCGATCCGAACGGTATCTATCCGGGGCTGACCGCCGGCAATCTGCTTGCGAAAGAGACGGACGCGGTGAAAGATAATCGCGTTTCGTTCCTGTTTCGTTCAACGGCAGGCACGCAGTCCGTTTCTGACGGAAAAGCCAAACTAACAGAGCTATTCGGTAATGTGGTTAATGGCGTTCCGTTCTCGGCTACAATGCTTCGTTCTATCGGTTATAATGCTTGTAATCCGGAGAATGTATATAAGGGCGCAAAGCTTAATGACGATGGCGCGATAATTGCAGACGCTTCGCATAATATAGCCTACGTTCATGTGCTACAGGGTAGCGTTGGCGGTAATAACGGCTATCGTGTCAAAGCAAAGACCGGCACAAGCTGCACAATTAACAATGTTGCATTTACTCCCGATCTTGGCACGGACGCAACCGTGTTAGCTCCTGTCACTCTGACGGACGGACGCACCGCATATATACCGCCTACAGACGGCTACTTGCTGATTGACACACCGGCAGACGAAACGGCTAATTTGCTCGTTGCGCTGGCATGGAGTTATGACCCGGAGGGAAAGAATGAGGATTACACCGAATCTGACGCACTTCTTCCGACTGTCCATGACTGGGGGTTGGCAAAAGCCGGTACGGTTTACGACGAGATCAATCTACTTGATCAGATTAAGACCATGCGCGTCGATCGTATGTTAATGACAGCAATGGTTTGGGAGGAAATAGTTTCCGAGCATACGACCCAAGAGGATATTGACGGCGTTCTTACCGATGTTACTGTTAATACGTATGAGTACCGCAGTTCTTCTATTGCTTCTGTCGTGGCTAAATCTACGGTTAATCTCGATCATTACGGCTTACAGTATGGTGTAACATGCGATCCGGACGGAAACATTATCGTTAGTACCGGAAACACACAGATTGATCCGGCGGAAGTCTTTGCCGGTGTATATCTCTACTATGAGCTTGCGGAGCCGGTAGTTAGTCTGGAAACGAGCGAAGCCATCTACGACATGGACGACTTCGGTACGGAAGAATTTGTAGGAAGTTCTGTAGCTCCTACTTATGCCACTTTCCTATATTTGCCAAATATGATTGACTTGGTACGTAATATCATCTTCAATTCAGAGCAGGCGAATATACGAGAGGAAAAGATGATCTTTGAGAATACAAGTTCTACCTCCTATGCGTCCGATGTGAATTGCACCGTTAAGGCTGTGGCATACTTCAACTGTTCCGGTTTGAAGTTCAACGGAAACAGCGTAAGTGAGGATTTTATTATACAAGCCGGTACGGTGTATCAGGTGAGCGTAACGATGTCAGCAGACAATGCTGTCGTCATATTAAAAACCGAGCAAATAAATTAGTACAATGATCACATACGACAAAACAAAACCGTTCGAGCAACAGACTGACGAGGTACAGGGCTACATTCGTCAGAACGTGATCGACATTCAGGCAGAGCCGAAAAGCCGTGACGCACTCGGCAGACCTGACACATACGAGTTTGCGTTTACAGACGCAACCGAAACCGCCTATGCAGTCAGCGTTAAAAATGAGTACATTTCTAATGCTTCGTGGGCACTTAAAACACAACACATAACCGTAAACGCAAAGTAACATGCCAGCAACTACTCTAAACTGGAATACCAGCGGCAACACATACGTACATGCGCAACTGGGTGACGACTTCAACGGTACAGGCGAAGCAAACCGTCCTTTCCGTTCACTCTATCGTGCTTGTGTCAAAGGTGGTACGATTATCGCCGCCGGTATCTTCTCCGAAATGGTGCCGTCTGTCAATGACGGAATAAGTATCTATGCCGATTCTTTTGGCGCAGCTATATTCGACGGAAAGCGTCTCACCGGTCTTGGCGGCGCGGTTCATAATCACGCTAATATAGCCGGTGACAATTCGCAGGGCTACGATATTTTTAATAAGTATATCCAAAACTTCATCTATCTCCGTTCGCGTGTGCCGGTGGGCTATGTGGGCGTTGGCTACTACTACTACAGCGGCAGCTACATCTATGTGGGCGGTGGTTCGCTTTTAGTCGATTCGTTCACCTCTACGGGCAACGGAAATGGTCATAATTGCGCGTTCATATATCCGAAGTTCAATGCTCACCAACCGGGTAACTGGCAAGATAGCAACGTACAGAGAATGACGGCGTATCATGCTTCGTATGATTACGGCTACAGACAAACGTATGTGGGCGTGAGAAATAACTGGAGCCGCACGCTCAAATCTACAAAGTATTATTGCGTGTACGATGATTGTCAAATGCCGGTTATATTCAACAATAACGCAGCTCTCACGTTCGATCATTGCGCGTTCCGCAATACTACGTTTATTATTCCGGCTTCGTTGTCGAATGACAATACGGAGCATACCATCACCTCACAGGAGATCGCGCTGGCAGCGGAAGCGGACAGCACAAAAGATTGCACGCAGATTATTACGGAGTGGGTAAATACCCACCGCATAGCTTCTACAAGCTATCTGCCTAATCTATTCTCTGTATGTGTCATGCTCAAAGATACCGATCCGCTGTTTAATAATCTGAATTGCGTATGGCGCGACGCTACGACCGGCGAGGTAGTGGACGCGGCGCATAGCGAAAATGCGTACATAGACCCGGAACTGTCCTCGTTCGATATTTCCATATCCGACGATAGCCCGGCAGTACCGTACTTGTCCGGTTACGGCGGCAACTGGCGCGGAGCACCGGCGACCATCTATAAGATGGCGCAGGCTGATACGCTGACGGTGGACGAAGAAGCAGCTGGAGACATTAAGATTGAGGGTAATCTAAAGTTTGAAACCGACACGGACGGAAAGCCGTTCATTACTTGGGCGAAAGACTTTGACGATCCGACGCTAACAGGCGCGTTCAAGGGTGGTTCTATTATTACTCGTCCGCGCAAAATACCGTCTGCACAGCTTTTCAAGTACCCGATGATCAGCGGACAATGGGCTGGTGCTTTTGTTGGTGAGGACGGACGCGGTTCTACTCTGATTGGGCGCACTATCAAGCTGACCGGCACAACGGTTCAGTTTGACGACGATGAGCCTGTAGCACTCGACAATGACCGTCTTTGGCTCAAAAATACCCCGGCGGCAAACGAAGTGGTTGCCGGTTATCGCTACATTCTCAAAAGCGGCTACGTGAATCTGTATAACAGCAGCAATATGTCTTATATCGAGTACACGCCCGGAGCGGTTATTTCGACGATCGCCGGTGATACGTACTTCTTGCGTCGCGTTTATGATGGCGAAGTACACCCGGTAGAGACTGTAGAACTGATCGAGCTTCTGCCTAATAACGGCGTGCAATACGATTATGCAAACCGTATGGAGATTCGCCTGTTTAACTCAAAGGCAGACGCAGACAATTACAATACCGACGCTGATCTGAAAGAAAAGGGCTGGATTCCTATTAAGGTAATTACGGACACGCTGACCGGCATACATTACTATGATCTGCCGCAAAACGACTTCGTATTTAGTCCGACGGACGGCTATCTGATCACGCAGAATCCGAACATAAACAAAACCACGCAGACGCTGGCGGTTCATGCACAGCACTCGGACGAGCGGCACGACGCATATATGGGCGACAATATGGCGGACTATCCGCAGGGCGTTTATACACGCACCACGAACGCCAACCGCGCACGTTATCCGTTCTCTCCGCTTAACAATACGGATATTTATGTACAACTGCGAATGAAGATCATTCCGTTTACGTACAAAGATTAAGCTATGTTATTGATCAAATCCATAGGACTGCTGACGGCGGCTAAAGAGCCAATGCAAGAGCACAAGGCACACCCTACGTATGCCAATCATCAACGCTTGCGTATTGATTCGATAGGGCTGCTGTCAGCGGCTAAAGAGCCAATGCAGAAGCATGATCCCCACGCTTCTTATTCATGGCTTCGTACTCTGCGCATTGACAGCTTGGGACTATTTGCCACTACAGCCACCGGCTCCCGGCTGAAAAAGGCGCGCGTCGTAAGAGTTAATAAACTCTTCGACCGGTAATGTGTCATATACTCCGTTCGCGTGTGCCGGTGGGCTATGTGGGCGTTGGCAACAACAACAACAGCAACAACAACAACAATGTGGGCGGTAGTTCACTTAAAGAGCTACAAACTTAAACAACCTGACACATTACCTCACTCAAAGTTAGTAGTGAAAAACAAGGTAGAAAGCACCATTATATGTGTAAGTAGCCGACTGGCGAACATTCGTAGGTGCTGCGCTAAAAGCGCTTATGAACAGAAAAGGAACAAGTAATTTATTTGAGGAAGTCGCAAGTATAGACAACCTCCGTAGAGCTTCCGAGAGGGCGATGGAGAACGCAGATCACGAAACCGTTTCCATGCGTGACTTCAAGGAGCACAAAGAAGAACGCTTGCAAGAGCTACACGATCTTTTAATTAGTGGGAACTATCAGACAGGCAAGTACTACAAATTTACGGTATATGAGCCAAAGGAGCGCGTTATCTGCGCACTTCCATTCTATCCGGATAGAATTGTACACCACGCCTGTATGCAGGTACTTTTGCCGATATGGGAAAAGAAGTTCACATCTGACGCATACAACTGCCTAAAGGGTAAAGGTACGCACGCATTCGTTAAGGCGATACGCGGCGCACTTGACAAAGACCCTGACGGAACAATGTATGTGCTACAGATTGACATACGGCACTTCTACGAAAGTATAAGCCACCGGCACCTAAAGCGGATCATTCGCTGGACGATCAAAGACAAGAGATTGCAAAAATTCTTGTTTGAGATCATAGCCAGTTGCAAGGAGGGCGTACCAATCGGCAATTATTTAAGCCAGTTCTTTGCGCTTCTGTTCCTGACGCAATTTGATCATTACGTTAAGGAAGTGATCCGGGCAAAGTACTACTTTAGATATTGCGATGATATGATCTTCATGGCGGCGACAAAAGAAGAGTTGTGGCGCATATTTGGATTGGTGCAAAAGTACTTGCAAGATTTGGAGCTGACGATCAAACCGAATTACAGAGTTTTCCCGGCACGTACAGGAATCGACGTTGTAGGTTACGTATTCTTTCCGACACATACCAAATGGAGAAAGAGAACAAAGCTCCGTTTTGAAAAGAAGTGCCTAATAGCACGCTCACAAGGAAAGACCGGCAAGGCGTTTAAGAAAGCGATCGGCGCATATCTTGGACTGATGAAGTACTGTAACAGTTACAAGCTGCGCCGCAAGTGGTTAGGAAGAGAATTTGATTTATGTTGCAATATGAAACGATTTTCGGACATAGCAGAGGGCAAGGATAAAATAGAGAGCTACGAGGGGCATAGTGTTTCTATTACCGAGCTGCTGGATCAGAGCGTAGAAATACACTCGTTCCGGCATATCAAGATACATGGCAAGGAGAAAGTGGTCGTGCAGATTTGTCGTGATGGCGAAATGTGCTATTTCTTCACCGGTTCTGCTGTAGTGGCAGACAAACTCGATAGGTACGCTGATCAGCTTCCGTTTGAAGCCACCATCTGCGAAGAAGTGAATAAAAACAATAATAAATACTATACCTTCAAATGAGACAGATTTTATTTACAATCCTATTAGCAGCCACTTTTGGCGGCGCAGACGCATATAATTGGGTCACACTATTTCTTGCGCCGGTCACAGCCATTATAGGCTGGTTTACAGGTCGTAGGATGCGCAATAATGATGCGATCCAAAAAATGCAGGAAACGATCAATTTGTTGGCTTCTAAAAACTCCGAACTCTATGCTAAAATAGAGGAGCAAAACAAACGTATCTCTCAACAAACAGAGAAAATAGCAGAGCTAACGCAGGAATTGACATTAGTCCGCAAGGAAAATGCAGAACTAAAGGACGGTCAGATAAGGATCAGTAAAGAGAACGCCGAACTGAAACGTATTATTAACAGCAAAAAATGAAGCTGACACGCACCGAATCTATTATTATTTGCATTAGCGCAGCTATCTGCGCCGGAATCGCCGCGTATATGGCTATTAGCGAGTATATGCGCGAGAAAAAAAGCAAAACGACACATAACTATCTAAATTCTACAGATATGTCATTACCAAGAGGCTACAGGAACAACAATCCGCTCAACATTCGCCAAAGTAGCGAAAAATGGGCTGGTGAAATCCGTCCAAGTTCGGACGCGGCATTTAAGCAGTTTAAGAGTATGGGCTACGGCTTTCGGGCTGCACTCAAATTGCTTCGTAATTACATCGGCAAAGGTCATAACACCATCGAGAAAATAATCTCCCGATGGGCACCGGCTAACGAGAATCACACCGATTCGTATATCGCGCATGTTTCACAGCGTACCGGAATACCGGCAACCGAGATCATCAACCGGGACGACCGGGACAAACTGATCGAAATAGCCTACGCGATGGCGATCAGCGAAAACGGACAAGCACCTGACCGGAAAGATATTGAGACCGGTTGGGATATGTTATAAATCACAAATCAAAAATCATTATGGCAACAAGAAAAAGCAACAAGACCCGGAAAGTCGAAACGACTTACGCAAAGGGTGGCGCTGTAGCGAAGCGCGCCAGCAAGATTTATGAATCTTGGAAACGAGAGTATGCGGACGATTTCAAACACGCCCACGGCAACCCCAAAAAGATCAAGGAAGCGGCTAAATCCTACCGTCAGAAGCACGGAGCGACGGCACGCAAACGCTGGGGCAACGCAATGAAAGCGGCGCGTAAGAACACCGCCGCTAAACAAACAGTAATGATGTTCTGATATGATCCGGCGTATAGGTATATTGGTCATGGCTGTATTGCTTTGTAGCTGTAGCGCAGAGCAACGGTTAGCCCGGCTGTTGAAGCAACACCCGGAACTGCGAACCGGCACAAAAACCGTGCTTGTCCCGGTCAATATACCTATACCGCATGAATCAGCGAGTATAGATATTGATGTGTCGGAGCTGCTGGAGTGTGAACCGGACTCGGCGGCAGAGAACAGAAAAAGCGAGACGGACACCGTGCAGCTTCCGGCATTTTCGGTCACGGCTGGAAATGCCAAGGCGACACTTCGCAAGAAGCCCGGCGGCAAACTGGAGCTGACGGCGGAGCAACTGCCCGACACGATCCAAGGCGAAGCACCGGCAGAAGTGCCGGAGATAACCGTCCATGATCTACCGGCGGAAGAATCGTCTATAAATACATTCTTCCGGATTCTCGGCTATATCGTCGGCGGTATTCTGCTGATCATGTTTATTTTGTTTATCCTTAAAAAATTCTTTTTCAGATGACTATTAAAGAACCTATTTGCAAGAAAGACGAAAAGCTGCAATATATAGCAGCTCCGATTCGTCCTGTGCCCGGTGGAAAGAAACGCAAGGCAAAAGCAACCAAGAAAGGAACGAAAAAACGCACTTGCCGCACATGCAAGTAATATCGTATGAAACAGAAATTAACAGATACTAACTATACCGTCAGCCGTGGAGGTCGTGTAGAGGACTACTGGATGACGCGAGTAATGCACCCTCATTACGCGCAGGAGGAAGCCAAACAGCAAGAGGTGGATATGGTAGCGATACTCAAAGAGTACAAGCTAAAAGGCTTTGAGTTCGGCAACTGGGTAAACCAAAACGATCGCTATGACTTTATTCATGCGTTCACACGATCTGCACAAATACTATCGGAGATCATCGGAAGCAAGAATATCGGTCTTGATCTTCTTGTAGGTGTGGCGTTCGGGGCACGCGGTCGCGGCGGCGGTGCTGTAGCTCACTATGAGCCTATGCACAATATGATCAACTTGACGAAAGAAAAGTCATACGGATCATTAGCTCACGAATGGGGGCACGCCATAGATTATAACCTTGGGCGGCACATAGATCAGAACAAAGATTATTCTTTCCTGACCGGTGGGCACTCTGTAGCTGCTATCTTGCCGACGAACACCGGCGCACAGCTGCGCATGTGGGCTAACGCGGTAGTGGACGAGGCGAAAGCTACACCGTCATACAAGCGTATCGAGAAAGCCGATGAGTATTGGCACCGGCGCACGGAGGTTTGGGCGCGATTCATGGAGCAATATGTAGCGTACCAATGCAAGCTCAAAAAGAAGTCGCCGCGCTATCTCGCTTTGACTTTTGAGGAATACACCAAAATGACACCATACTGGACGGAAGCGGACTTTGTGAAGATCGCACGCGGCAGTATGTTCTCATTTATGGCGGTGCTCAAGGGCGTTTTGAATAACCGCTACAATCTGACCGCCTCGCCGTACAAGTACAAGACGCGCGACATGCTATACCCGAAGCCGGGCAAAGCTCCGAAGCCCAAATATACGCTTCCGCTGTATGTAGTCCTGAAAGGTCGGAAACCGACTGACAGTAATATGCTGAAATTCGATAAGACCGAGATCAAGGACGGCAAAGTGTATTATATAGGTCGATCGGTGGACGCGACACCGAAAGAGGCATACCGGCACACTCCGGAAGAAAAGATTTTAGCCGATTATGACCGCGTACCTCGTCTGACGGCAGAAAAGGCGATCCGCGAGAAGTGGAATAGCGGAACGCACCAAAAAGCCGCGAAGCGCGCCGCGTCCAAGCCTGCAACCGGTAAAAAAAAAGAACCAACCGAGGCAAAACCGGTGAAAGCTCCAACCATTAAACTAAATAAGTTTTACGAAGTAAGAGGAACTTTGTTTAGTGGGTATAACGCTGGTACTCATGTAAGCATAATCCTGACAGAGGTATTATTTACAGACCACTTTACTATAGAGAAATTATTAGGCGCAGAGGGAATGAATTTTTACGGTATATCTACAAGTGGGAAACCATTTCAGAAAACCGGGAAATGCACAAAATCCGAAGTGCAAAGTAAGATCAACTATAGCAAGTCGAGATATAAGAAATGCCACAAGAGGGGCGAATGGGAACTGGAGATAGTACCAAAGAGGAGTTGGTACGGACCTGAGTACTTTAGATCGCTTGACGACGCAGAAAGATATATCCGAAGAATCGAAAAACTTTGCGGATACACAACAAAGCGGACTGAATTTCTTATAACTCAAAGCCACCTTAATAAAGTAATGGATAAGTTCACAGGTAGAACCACAAGATAACTAACAATCATGGCAACAAAGAAAAAAGAATTATATAGTGTTCGGAACGTACAAGTACTGAACATGCGCGATCTGCGGAAAATATACTCACACGCTCGGCAAATGGGCTGGATCATGGGTAACTACGGAACCAAGATCAAAAAGCTGGAGGAAGTGATCGTAGCGATACAAAAGGAGTTTAAGCGTCGTGGTAAAGCGCTACCGTATTAAGGTGAAATCTGAAAATAATGTATCAAAATCCGGGAGATATCGCATTGATCACTCCGGATGAATCTTAAAAATAGTAAATTATGACAAAGAAAGAAATGGCGAAAGAAGTTAAATCCGCCAAGAACGCAATGCTGAGCTATGTTCGCGGATTCAGCAAGGATAAAAAATCGCAATTAGCGATTGTTCGCGGTTACATTAAAAACTCAGCAGATAACTACAAGAAGGCATATCACGTGTACAAAGTACAAAAGGACACGGCTGATGCTTTCAAAGCGGAATTAGCAGGGCGTAGGGCTGCATTGAGAGAACTTCAAAAGCAGTAACCATAAACCACGAGACGCATACGAGAGACATACGGGACGATAAACCGTGTGCCTCTCGTTGTTTTAGAAGTCCGGACTATCCTCTGAAATGATACGTACCATATTCGGATCATAATGATTCGCGTAGCGTGTGGTCATGGCTAAATCATGGTGATCCGCCGCCTGCATGACCGTGAGCGGATCAATACCGGATTTAATCTTGTCAAAGAAGCCGGTATCTCGGAGCGAATACAGCTGCATTGTTTCCGGAAGCTTCAACTCCTTGCGCATTTTGTCCCAGTTGAACCAGTACATTTTTGTCGTAGAAGCCTTATCCGACGGTAGCCAGTAATCGCCAAAAAGGTAATCGTCAGGCTTGGCATTTTTGACATGATCCGCTAACATATAGCATAGCTCCTTGGAGAGTGGGGCGGAGCGCATGTGTCCGTTTTTAGTGATCGTGCCCGGCAGCTCGATTCGCAGCTCTGACAGGCGAAGCATATTCACCTTGATCCGCGTGATCTCTTTCGGACGAATGAATGAGAAATAAACCAGTTCGCTCACCATCACCATCTCCGGGCGATTCTCCGCAAAGTACTGTTTCACCTGCGCCCGGTAATCGGCAGGCACTAAAGTACGGCGTTTTTCTACTTGCTTCTTGGGCTTTAGATGAGCGAACGGCGATTCCTTGGTATAGCACTTTTCGACCGCCCAACTAAAGAACGCATTAGCAAGCTTCAGATGATTATTGTATGTCCGGGGGTGGGAACTGTGCGTGTCGGTGTACCAGTCCATATATTGCACGGCATGAACCTTGGTAAAGAGAGAACACCGGCAACCGGGCAGATTCTCCTCGATCCATTTGCCGAAGATATTGCAGAAGCTTTTGTAGGATCGTAGCGTGTCCGGTTTTAGGTCACGACCCTTTTCAGTAATGAACCGGGCAAGAACATCGCTCATTTTCTCATACAGGCGCGTATTAGCCGATTCGCCAAATGGCGACCAGCCACCGGCAAGCTTTGTGTTGATCGTGCAGACGATCTCGTTTGCAGCGGTGCGAAATTCGGTAGTGGTACGGTAACGCTTGCGCATAGAATTAAGGCGCATACGCTTTCGCTCAAAACGCTCTGCGACAGGATTCAGAACGTAGTACTCAATGATCCAGCCCATACCCTCGCTGTGATGGAGCACGGCAGGCTGATAATTGTAATTAAATCTTAGGTTTTCAGATACAGACATTTTTTTTCTCCCCTAACCGGCTTTGCAACCAATTAGAGGAGAAAAGTTTTCGGCACATTCTCGGCACACTTTTTCGTGTTATATCGCCGTGAAGCCTTGTTTTTACTTGTGTGTGGGCGTTTACGGATTCGAACCGCAGACCCTCTGCTTGTAAGGCAGATGCTCTAAACCAGCTGAGCTAAACGCCCTCTTTACTACTTACGATTTGACGATTTACCATGTATGATTTTCGTCGTTTCTCAAAAGCGAGTGCAAAGGTACTGCTTTTTTTTGACATGACCAAATTTTTTTGCAAAAAAATGCATGTTAGTGGTCATTTTTTTGCATTTTGTGGTGTTTTTGGTCCAATAATGCGATAATTATACCATTTTTTGTTCTCAAACCTATTGAATATTGCATAGCAAATTACCGTAATCGTGATTCCTACAACCACTCCTGCTAATACATCCGCTGCGAAATGTTGGCATAGATATATACGGCTGTAACCTCCAAGTGCAGCTGCGATAAATAGAACTATCTGAGTTACTGCGGTGATTGACTTTTTTGCAGCCAGAGTAGTTTGGGTGTTCGCTTCCGATTGCCCTTCAAACAGACATTTTGTGGCGATAATACTAGCCACAAAAGCCAAAGCGAAGAATGATGTTGTGTGGCCAGAAGGGAATGAGAACCAATGATTCATCCTGACTCCTTCCACCAGAGGAAGTTGGATGTCCGGCATATTTTCCGCAAACCAAGTAACAGGTCTTGGTGCGTTAACAATATGTTTGAAGATTTGTGTTGTCAGTGCAGAAAATGCCATTGCCGCAGAAGCCATAACTCCGCTGCCAATACGTCCAAAGAGTAATAGCAACAGACACACTATGTATGGAAACCATTCCGCTATTTGTGTGTAATATCTATAGAATAAATCGCGTGTGTGTGAGTGTCTGTTGCACAGTAGTATATGCAAATCCCCTTTCGGAAGGCATAAAAGGGCTAAGCCCAATGCTGCAACAAGCATTAGGCTTAGCGATATAAAAACTGCGTTTTGTCTGAAAAACGTTTTCAATGTTCTATGTTTTAGATTCTGAAATGGTTGTGCTCTAAGATTTGCGAATGGTTTATCTTACCCGTTGTCCGTAGATGTTGTATGAACGGTTGTCAATACGGATAACAATCTGCCGGTTCTCAATCCTTTTGCTTGCAGGTGCTTGTGTATCTGTAGATTCACCTCCGTAGTCTTCCGGTTCTGCTTTGATGATAATCGGGCATGAAGGTAGCCAACGACCGGATTTATCTTTCAGCATAACATATATCTCGTCATTTTCATGGAATTTGTTTCCTTCTCCGAGGTAGAGTATGGATGCATTTGTGCCGATGGAGTCACCGTTGAGGAACCATTGGTAATCCGTGAAATCATATCCTGTATTTCCTCCAAATCCTTTCTTATACACAGCAACGGTATTGTTAAACTTGTATTTGATAATCGTTTCGGGATAGTAAATCGCGAAATTGATAGTGAAAGGCTTGTTTTTTGGATTGTCGCAGTATTTGTCTGGCACAAGCAGTTCTCCGACGTATATACCCGGTGATTTGATGTTGCTGATAGGCAGTTCGATAGTACCGTTGGAGATGCTGTTATCAAGCGTAATCGTTTGATCCGGGTATCCGGGCACTTTGAATATAGCATCTCCCTCAATATCGCCTTTGATTTTCTCATAGGGTATGTTCAGTGTTTCTCCCGGACATATATGTTGAGTCGCGGAGTCGTTCGTGACATCCATTTTCAGGCAGGTTATCACTTCTACGCGGTATTTGCGGTAATGGTTACAACCGCGTGCATTCTGGGTGATATCTACCACATCCTGACTGGAATAATATACTGTACCGTTATATCCGACGACAGAATCTTCTCCGCGGATAGTATCCAATATTTCTTCTGTCTCCAGACAGTATAATTCGAGACTGAGCTTTTTGGTTACATAGCAAGGGTCATCGGGGTTAATTATTTTCGTAACACCCTCTGATGCCATCTTATCAAGAGCCTCCTGTCCCTCCGTTTCGATAATCTCTTTCTGTTCTTCAAGTGTCAGAGTTTTAGTCGTCGGATCTGTCGGAACAGTGTCCGGACGTACTACAGGGAATGAGAATTTGAGCGACGTTTCATGATCCAGACTGATGACGTTGCATCTGGTGTCCGTGGTAGAGAAAACCAGTTTGACCTCCACATCGTACCATGTAGGAGAGGTGTATTTGTGGTAGATGACATCGCTAATATCTGTAACATCAAAGAAAACAGTATCCGTTCCATCACCGAAGTTCAGTTCCACTCTCTCTATATCTCGAGTACGTGCGGCGTAGGAGAAATCGAATCCTATTTCATTATCTACACAGAATTTTTCATCTCCCATTATATCCACACCCATAGTTCCATCTTCAAAGTTGAATCCGTTCAGGTCAATACCAAATTTCACTGCAGCCGAACCGGCAGAGTAGGCATAAGACTCATCATCGCCGTTACCATATACGTGCGCGATAAATCCTTTGCTATTTTCCAGTGTGAAGACATTGATATCCTCCGTGTCATTTCCTATCTGGACACGTGCGTAGGAGTATAGGGGATTGCCGGGGACTTGTTCCCACGAGAGTTTATTCGACCAATCATTACCATATTCCCCCATGTAGGCTGTAAGCTTCGTATTGTTGCATGTAGGTGTTTCTGTGACGATGTTAAGGAAGTGTGCTCTCGTCTTCTTGGTATAGCAGGCACCAAAGGTGATCTTGTTAATTTTCTGTTGTACCGGGGAGAGCCATACCGAGGAAGGGTCTCCTTGTCCGTTTACAATTTCCGAAGCGGTAGCTCCTGCAAAACTGTTTCCGGTATCATAACTGATAACTGCAGCCGGACATGATGTCTCAATATAGATAGCATCAGCCGTGATAACTTGGTCTATGTGACATTCAATCTTGCTGAGGTTCTTGGTGTAAGGGTCAGCAGGTCCCTGCAGCAAGACATAATAGGTTTCTCCCTCGTCAATAAATGTCTGTGTGTAACCGTCTATAATAATTTCCGTATTACCGGTTGTAGCGGTAATACCAATGATGTTTCCATCCTTCTGCAATGATCGGGTAGCAATAAACTCTGTTCCCCAATAGTCAATAGGCATCATTTGTTCAAACAAACCGTCTCGTGCCGCAACACCGCCCGGCAGTCGTGTGACCGGACTACCGACATAGACAGCAATTTTCTTATTTCCTTGCGCAACGATATGTGTGCCCGCCAACTGAGCTCCTGAGTTACTGATCAGGTAGTATGTTTGTCCCTTGTCAAGCGTAATCGTGAAAGGTTTGCCATCATTGTTTTTTCCGTAGGTGTTCCCCTTCGGGGTGATTTCCACTTTGGTATTATTTTCGGTCGCCAAGATGGTAGTCATCGTCACGGGCTTATCAACGCCGTTTGCATTCGGTTGGAAATCCTGCAGATAATACTCGGATTGAAGTGCTGTGATAGGAAGCGCGTTGCTGGCGTCCATGGAATACTCTGGTGTGCGCATAATAACAAACACGGAGATATTCTCTGTAGCCGTAATATGCAGACCATAGTTGTTGATCTTATCAGCATGGTTATAGACATCTGTGGCATTGACATTGTTAGTCGTAGGATACCATTTGGAAGGGTCCAGATAGTAGTCTGCAGGGTCAACCTGCGCTGTATTATCACCAAACCGAGTCCAAGAACCAGCGGTTACATTTGCTGTGGCCAATTGGTTTCCTGCATAATCGGTAATGGTGACTGTACATGCTTTCTGCGCAGACACAGCAATCGTAGGGAACGCTGGGCTTTTAGCGCTTGGCGGCTGGCAAACAATCGTATTGGCTACCCAGAAATCCTTTCCCTCGGTGGAAGCTTGGCTCCACGCAGGTAGGGCTGTGCATGCGAATAATGCTACAAGCAATAATGATTTAAGTTGCTTTTTCATATATGTAGTATTTATATTCTCTCGAAATCCTCTCGAAATCCTCTCGACTCGATAGTGTCTCGATAGTGTCTCGCTAGTCTGATTTAGCTATATGTTATAGTATCTCAATCTCAACACGGCGGTTGTTCTGTCGACCTTCTTCGGAGTCGTTGGTGTCAATCGGTTGTGATTCGCCTCGACCTTCCGCTTCAATGCGTTCAGGAGCAACACCACGCTCAATCAGGTCTTTCATGACCTCGTTGGCTCGTCCTTCGGAGAGTTTCTGGTTGGCAGCGTCTTTACCTACATTATCGGTATGCCCGATAATCCGGATACGAATCTGCGGGTTACGTGCGAGATACATATACAGGTCGTTCAACGCTTCTTCGGAAGATGAAAGGATACGTGTTTTGTTAGTCGCAAAGAAGAGATTCCGAACGATGAACACTTCACCTTTCTTAACCGGTGAGAGTTGTATGTTCAGCGAGTCACCTATGTTGGCAATCGCCATATCGAGTGTATCATATCCGAATTGTGCAATATGAAGCGAGTATTGCGGTCCTTCCTCCATCATCTGTCTAACCGCCTTGCCTGTCGAATCGGCATTCAGAACATAAGCCGGTTCAGCAACATCGCTGCGGAAGATTTTTACCGTAGCCGGAACGCTCATGCCTGTCTCCTTGTTAAATACGCGTACGCGAAGAACGGGACGAGGAACAAGTGCAATGAGAACGGTATCTTGGCTGCCGACTTCAATAACATCATACTGGCGTGTAGCAGGATAGTACCCCGGTGCTTTTACTTCAGATATGTATGTACCGAGCGGATGTTTCTGCTTCAAGCCTTTGGCAGGATTGTACGGGCGCTCACGCATAACGACCTTGCCGTTCTGTGCATTGCGCGTCTCGATAGTGGCAGCAATAGCCTGCTGTGTCTCTGAGTTAACAATGGAATAGATAGCCGTGGAAGGAGGAGGTGGAACGGGACGTTCTTTCTTGCCCGGAATCTCAAACTGAATCATAAATTTGGCTCCAACGAACAAGTTGTTAAGTTTGGTGTCTCCGTTCATTGCCAGAAGCGTATTAGAGTGATCCACCTCTACAGCACCTGTGGTGAATGCCACGGGATCGGCCTGCGGCGTATTATTGGTATTCAGCACTCCGTATTCGGCGAACAGGCTGGCACGGTAATGTATATGTTGGCGTCCAAACGGCAGTCTCTGACCTGGTTTGACATTAGTTTTCTGCTTCGGGTCCGGCTGTTTCTGCAACCACTCGTCCAAGTCAACACCTACTTCGGCAGCAATACTGAGGTCCGGTTGGCGGAACTTGATTTTCTGCTCTGTCGTACCGTTCATTTCGTATATTCCCATGCCATAAGGTTCGAGCAGTGCAGGGTCATGCACTACGACGTCGTACAATCCTTTCTGTTTGTAGCCCAAGGGGAGTCCATAGTGCACTTTCGCTCCCAAGAGGAAGTAGTAGCGGCTGAACTGTGCACCAAACATTACCGGCACACCTATTTCGAACATATTACGAGTCTCCGTCACTTTGTCAAACAGATAATTGTAAGTCGAGCCGTAGGTCAGGTCCATACGTTCCGCCTGAAAACCATAGGTGGATGTGGAATTGAGGAAACGGAAGTCAAGTCCTGTTTCAAAGAGGAAATGTCCGTATTCCAGATTATAGGTTACATCCAGTCCGACGCCGGCGCCTCCCTTGAGTTGTTGCAAAGCATTGCTTTGGTTGAGCGTTCCGGCACCCATGTAAGAGCCATTGATTTTGTCCATCATGGCGGCGTAGCCTGCACGAAGTCCAAGACCTACATATGAAATCACTTCTGTCTTCGGGTTTTCCAGACTTTCCTGATATTTCTCGTATTCACGGAGTGCTTTCTCTTCTTTGGCGCGTTCCTCAGCTTCTTTCTTTTCAATAGCTTCCTGTTTCTGCTGTGCTATGCGGGCACGTTCCGCCTCTTTTGCGGCTTGCTCTTTCTCTTTGGCAGCCTGTGCTTTTTCTTTCTCTTTAGCCGCTTGCTCTCTCTCCTTTTCTTTTGCAGCCTGCGCTTTTTCTTTCTCTTTAGCCGCTTGCTCTCTTTCCTTTTCCTTGGCCGCTTGCTCTTTCTCTTTTGCCTTGGCAGCTTGTTCTCTCTCTTTCTCCTTCGCAGCCTGCTCTTTCTCTTTGGCAGCCTGAGCTTTTTCTTTCTCCTTAGCTTTGGCAGCCTGTTCTTTCTCTTTCGCCTTAGCCGCTTTTTCTTTTTCTTTCTCTTTAGCGGCTTTTTCTTTCTCTTTTGCCTTAGCTGCTCTTTCTTTCTCTTTTTCTTTGGCTGCTCTTGCCTTCTCCGCCTCTTTTTGCTTGTCGGTTTGTCCGGCAGGGGCTGGTTCCGGCATAGTTGCTGCCACGACCGGCGCGCAACTCAAACAAAGAACAACACTTGCAATTAATATGTTATAAAGAATATTCATCTTTGCTCCGAAGGCGTGATTCGTTTCGTTTTTCATATCCGTGTTCTCCTATTCTAACGATTATTGAATGATGAATTTGAAACTGCGGCTACCTTTGCCGGTCTTGACATAGAGCAGGTACAAACCTTTCTGTGCAGGTGCCGGAATAGTGCATCCTCCATCAGGAATATCAAAGCGCAGGTTCTCATATACATGTCCGCTTGCGTCAATCCATTGTGCATAACATTCGATGTCAGTCTTGCCGTTCCAATCAGCGTTCACATAAACCTTGTCACCAGACAGGATGCTATATGTGGCGGTAATGGTAAACTTGGATGGGTCGGCATCGAAATTATGTGCTTCTGCGCTGGTGTTAAAGGCCTTTGCGCATGCACAAGTTTTGACCTCAGACGCTTGTCCTTTGTTGATGGTAAAGCAGACATAATACGTATCGTTAATGTCACCACCATAAGGCAGGTCATAGAAATTAAGGTTTGCCGAAACCTGCCCTTCGACCGCTGTACTGTCCGATGTACGATACCATTGGAAATCGCTCAGCTCTTTGCCTGCAAATGGCGTTGTGAGTAATCCCAATACGTTATTATACCGCTGGTCAATGATATCTTTGTCGAAGTTCAACATGAAGTTCAGTGTCGTATCTGCGCCTCCGCAATCGGATTGGATAACCAGGTGGATGCCGTAGTTGACTTCCGGTTTGGCAGAGTTGGGAATGGTAATTTCAAAGTGACCGTCTTTGATTACCAAGTCGGAATCTTCGAATCCATCCTCCTTGGCTTTAGCGTCAAACTCTACGGTCACGTTGTCTCCGTGCAGATTCACTTTGCCTTCATTGGTATAAGGGATACGCCCTACAAACGCTTTGCCGTCTTCCGGACAAGGGATATCCGGAGTTCCAATGGTGAACTCATAGCGTCCGATGGTTACCGTGATAGGAATGGAATCCACTGCTTTTTGTCCGGCGCAGAGATTGCTGCTCTCGCGGTAAATAAGGACGTAGGCGTTGTAATTACCGGAATTCTCATAGTAGTGCGGTACTGAGTCCGTGTTGCTCAAGTCGCTTTTTCCGTCACCGAAGTACCACTCGATTTTCTGATATATGTAATCCGGATGACAAGCGAATTTGATGGTATCCTCGCCGCAGAGTGTGTTCTCCGAATCCGGAGTAAATACCTGTCCGTTGATGGTAATGGACGAGGTGAGAGGCTTGGTGGCACCGCCGGCGGAATAGCCATAGGATTCGTTTTTAGTGAAACCATATACGTGCGCAATGAAATTAGATCCATTGCTCTTGAGCGTGTGCGAAGTGGCGGTACTTCCCAGTGATATTAGTGCATAATGGTAGGTGGAGGAAGCAGTTACCGGCTTGAACTCCGTTTCAACTGATGCACCATCCAAAGTCATGAGTGAAGGCTGGTCGGTAACGACATTCACATAGTGCGATGTTGTACCGTTTTTGCTGGCATAAGTGGCGAACGTCACTTGGTCTATCTGCTGCTCGATAGGATTAATCCACAACATAGCAGGGTCTCCATTACTAACACCATCTGCGTTCTTGGAAGCCAAGAAAAGGTGGGTGGCACAAGGACAAGAGGTGGTCACAACGCAGCTACCATCTTTAGCATAAGTACCTTGGTCGCCAATAATAAACTCCCAGTAATGTTTTGGGTTGCTTGCAAAATCAAAGGTATATACGGAATCACCATTGATATACACTGTGGTTTCATCGTTTTGCGCTAGGATACGAACGAAATCCTTATGACGGCCGGCTGACGCCGTCAGAACAAATGTGTTACCCCAGTATTTGGTCGGCATCGCCTGTGAGAAAATATGGTCACGCTCTTTGGTTTGATAGGGGATATTTGTGTGCGGGCAACCCTGGAAGACTGCTATTTTCTTTCCATCGCGTGCTTTTACATATGTACCGGAAAGGTCACCTGCATTGCTGTCTTTCTTGCCTGTCCATACATACCATACTTGACCTGCTTGCAATGCCGGAGAATGTAAGGTGTCACCTACAGAATAGTTGAGCCAGAATTTCTCTCGCTCCGTGAGTGCATCTTCGCCCATAAAATCTTTTTTTGTCTGGGCTGCATTAATGGAGTCGTTAATGGCCAGAGTAGGAACGGTGGGACAATAATCCACTATCGTATTGTCTTCCGCTGCAATAACGGCGAAATGGCTGCCTTGCGTAGAATTAACACCTCCGTGGTCCGACGGTGTATAGGTCTGAATGATATATT
>Ga0310694_10001249_pt1 | contig 29564 bp, 18 predicted proteins | sample 174DNAGHGhighgp2_FD_203884 | JGI IMG/M metagenome (GOLD analysis project Ga0310694, IMG submission 203884) | Sheep rumen microbial communities from Palmerston North, Manawatu-Wanganui, New Zealand - 1742 DNA GHGhigh gp2 (v2) (version 2) | ecosystem: Host-associated > Mammals > Digestive system...
GACCTCCTCAAAGTCGGCGTCCTGGACGTCGTCGTTGGGGTTCGACTGAGCCTGCTGGCCACCTTGGTACTGCTGGCCGGCGTCGGCACCGGGCTGAGGACCGGCCTGCTGGCCCTGGGCGTACATCTGCTGCGAGGCCTCCTGCCATGCGTTGTTCAGGGCTGCGATGGCGGTGTCGATGGCAGCGATGTCACCAGCCTTGTGGGCATCCTTCAGCTGCTGGAGGGCCTGCTCGATGGCGGGCTTCTTGTCGGCGGGGATCTTGTCGCCGAGCTCCTTCAGCTGGTTCTCGGTCTGGAAGATCATCGAGTCAGCCTGGTTCAACTTGTCGACGCGCTCACGCTCCTTCTTGTCGTTCTCGGCGTTCTGCTCGGCCTCGGCCTTCATGCGGTTGATCTCGTCCTGCGACAGACCGCTGGAAGCCTCGATGCGGATAGCCTGCTCCTTACCGGTAGCCTTGTCCTTGGCGCTGACCTTGAGGATGCCGTTGGCATCGATGTCGAAGGTCACCTCAATCTGAGGCACGCCACGACGGGCGGGAGCGATGCCGGTGAGGTTGAACTGACCGATGGACTTGTTCTGTGCAGCCATCGGGCGCTCACCCTGCAGAACGTGGATGGTTACCTCGGTCTGGTTATCAGCGGCTGTTGAGAAGGTTTCGCTCTTCTTGCAAGGAATGGTCGTGTTAGCCTCAATCAGTTTGGTCATCACGCCACCCATGGTCTCGATACCCAGTGTCAGCGGGGTTACGTCGAGCAGGACGATGTCGCCTACGCCACCTTCCTTGTTCAAGATAGCACCCTGGATAGATGCACCTACGGCTACCACCTCATCGGGGTTCACGCCCTTTGAGGGCTCCTTGCCGAAGTAGTTCTTGACGAGTGCCTGCACGGCGGGGATACGGCTCGAGCCACCTACGAGGATGACCTCGTCGATGTCGGCGGTGTTAAGACCGGCGTCGCGCATCGCGTTCTGACAGGGCACCAGACAAGCCTGAATCAGGTCGTGGGCCAGCTGCTCGAACTTAGCACGTGTCAGCGTCTTCACCAGGTGCTTGGGCACGCCGGCGACAGGCATGATGTACGGCAGGTTGATCTCGGTGGTCGTCGACGACGAGAGCTCAATCTTAGCCTTCTCGGCAGCCTCCTTCAGACGCTGCATGGCCATCGGGTCGGTCGTCAGGTCGGCACCCTCGTCGTTCTTGAACTCCTGGACGAGCCAGTCGATGATGACCTGGTCGAAGTCGTCGCCGCCGAGGTGGGTGTCGCCATTGGTGCTGAGCACCTCGAACACGCCGCCGCCGAACTCCAGGATAGAGATATCGAACGTACCGCCACCGAGGTCGAAGACGGCAATCTTCATGTCCTTGTTGGCCTTGTCAACACCGTAGGCTAGAGCGGCAGCCGTCGGCTCGTTGACGATACGGCGCACGTTCAGACCGGCAATCTGACCAGCCTCCTTGGTAGCCTGACGCTGAGAGTCGGAGAAGTAGGCCGGTACGGTGATGACGGCGTCGGTCACCTCCTGTCCGAGGTAGTCCTCGGCGGTCTTCTTCATCTTCTGCAGGATCATAGCGCTGATTTCCTGCGGCGTGTACTTACGTCCGTCGATGTCGACACGAGGATAGCCACCCTCGTTGACAACTGTATAAGGTACGCGCGAGATCTCCTTCTCGGTCTGCTGCCAGTTCTCACCCATGAAGCGCTTGATAGAGTAGATGGTCTTCTTGGGGTTGGTGATAGCCTGACGCTTGGCGGGGTCGCCAATCTTGCGCTCACCGTTCTCCACAAAGCCTACGACAGAGGGTGTCGTACGCTTACCTTCGCTGTTAGCGATGACTACCGGCTCGTTACCCTCGAATACGGATACGCAGCTGTTGGTAGTTCCTAAGTCAATTCCAATAATCTTTCCCATAATACTATTATTTTATTAATTATTATTGCATGATTTGTCATGAAGAGAATAGCAAAGCACGTGCCAAAAATGTTTTTTTTTGAAAAAAATGTCTCTTTGTCACGTCATTTTGGCATAAGTATGGAATTTATTTTGTATTTTTGCAGGCAGAATCATATAAAACGCGTTGCTATGAGACGACATATTCTTACGATGGGCTTGATGCTGGCCTTTGTGGCAGCAGGGGCTCAGAATGCCAGTGACTATATTGTGAAGACGAAGGGCGTCAAGAAACCGGAGCTGCCAGAAGCCGTAGCCGGTGAGACCAATGAAGCCGAGAAACAGACCGCCGAGCCTACCGACTTCGTTGGCCGCAACTTCAAGTTCTACAGCCTCTGCGACTGGAAGGAAGGCATGAAGTTCATGGTTCTTCCCGAGAAGTACGACCTGATTGTGAAGACGTTCAGTGACGCCGTGACCGAGAAGGAGGTGAGCAGCGTGTCCCTGCGTTACCATATCATGATTTACAAGGGTCATTCTGTCAGTGCCGACGGTCACTCGCGCATCAACTTCCAGTGCCAGGAGGACGGGAAGAACTATTTCTACGAGATTCCCTATGGTTCGTTTGAGGACTACTGCTACGGTAAGATGGGTGTTCCCACGCTGGCATACCTGGGCGATGTGGACATCGCGCGTGAGAAGCTGATAGGCAAGAAGCTCGTGACGCGGACGCCCATCTTCTACGAAGACACCGACGCGGAAGGTGAGGGCTTCAGGGAGGTGAAGGTGCCGATGAACGCGGAGGTGACGGTGACCTCTGTCGGCGTTGGCACGCGCAAGTTCCCCGTGAAGATTATCGTTGAGGACAGCAAGGGCAATGAGTTCTACCAGAACGTAGCCCTGTCGAAGACGAACTGCGGCCTGCGCGACGACGAGTTCACCCTGAGCTACCCGTCCAACCAGTTCTACGGCTCGTTCAGCATGATGGATGACATATTGGCAGTTCCTGAAGACCTGACAGAGTATTTGGGCAAGACCATTCACTCGAAGTTCGTGACGCCGATGCTTACCAAGGGCGACGGTCGTGAGCGTACGGTCCGCGTGCCTAAGATGACAACATTCACCATTGACAACATCACGAAGTTGCCCAACAGCGAGTATGTCACTTTGTCACTCACCGAGACGGAGTCGCGCCGCCAGTTCTTTGTGAACGTGACGACGAACTATGCCAATGCCATCAATGACATCAAGAAAGAGGAGTACTTCGGCTATCTCTTTGCCTTGGGTGAGGGAACAGGCAAGGAGACTAGCCAGGCCGCCCGTGCCGCCATCCGTGCCGGTCGTGTCATTGCGGGCATGACGGCAGACGAGGTGACGCTGGCCGTCGGCGAGCCCGACCGCGTCGTGGCTGGCAAGGAAGGCTACAGCCAGTGGATCTACAACCGCTCGAAGGGCAAGCTGCTGGTGGTTCACTTCGGACGTAACGGTCTGGTGCAGGAGTATAAGACCCAGCAGGGCACAAGCGCCAAGTCGAAGACAACAGCCAAGAAGCGTACGACGAAGAAATGATAGAAACAGAAGAATCCCGCCAATTGGCGGGATTCTTCGTTATGGCAGGTGTCACTATGTCAGGCCTTCTCAGAGATAGCCTGCATGATCTTAGCCTCCAGTTCCTCGCAGAGCTCGGGATTGTCGTTCAGCAGTTCTTTGACGGCATCGCGTCCCTGTGCCAGCTTCGAGTCTCCGTAGCTGAACCACGAGCCGCTCTTCTTGATGATGCCGTACTCCACGCCCAGGTCGACGATCTCGCCGATCTTCGAGATACCCTCGCCGAAGGTGATTTCGAACTCTGCCTTGCGGAAGGGAGGAGCCACCTTGTTCTTGACCACCTTCACACGCACCTGGTTGCCAATGGGCTGGTCGCCATCCTTCAGGGTGGTCACCTTGCGGATGTCCAGACGCACGGAGGCGTAGAACTTCAGGGCATTGCCGCCCGTCGTCGTCTCGGGGTTGCCGAACATGACGCCGATCTTCTCGCGCAGCTGGTTGATGAAGATACATGTGGTCTTGGTCTTGGCGATGGTCGATGTCAGCTTGCGCAGGGCCTGCGACATCAGTCGGGCGTGCAGGCCTACGGCCGAGTCGCCCATGTCGCCCTCGATCTCCTTCTTAGGTGTTAGTGCGGCAACCGAGTCGATGATGAGGATGTCGATAGCCGACGAACGTATCAGCTGGTCGGCAATCTCGAGTGCCTGTTCGCCGTTGTCGGGCTGCGAGATGTAGAGGTTGGCGATGTCGACGCCCAGCTTCTCAGCATAGAAACGGTCGAAGGCGTGCTCAGCGTCGATGAACGCGGCGATGCCGCCGGCTTTCTGAGCCTCGGCGATGGCATGGATGGCCAGTGTCGTCTTACCGCTGGACTCCGGACCGTAGATCTCGATGATACGTCCCTTGGGGTAGCCGCCGACGCCGAGTGCGGCGTTCAGGCCTATCGAACCGGTGGGAATCACCTCGACATTCTCTATCTTTTCGTCACCCATCTTCATGATGCTGCCTTTGCCGAAGTCCTTCTCAATCTTCGACATGGCGGCCTGCAGGGCTTTCATCTTCTGCTCTTGCGGCGTCAGTTGCTCGTTGTTTTCTTCTTTTTTTGCCATGGTCTTAATTTACTATTTGACGATTTACTATTTACTATTTATTGGGCTATTTAACTATTTGGTGATTTACAATTCCAGGTCGCCATCGTGAATCTCGTGCCAAGGCAGACCCTGCTTGTTGAGCTGCTCCATGAAGGGATCGGGGTCGAACTCCTCGACGTTGAAGACACCGGGCTTCCGCCACAGACCCTTGCAGAACATCATGGCACCAATCATGGCCGGAACACCAGTGGTGTAAGAGACACCCTGCATACCCGTCTCCTCGTAGGCGGCGCGGTGTGAGCAGTTGTTATATACATAATAAGTGTGCTCCTTGCCGTCGTTGCCGATACCGCGGATGCGACAGCCTATGGATGTCTCGCCCTCGTAGTTCTCGCCGAGATCCTGCGGATTGGGTAGTACGGCTTTCAGGAACTGCAACGGAACGATTTTTACCTTTGCCACGCCAGAGCCGTCGGCCAGCGGTGCTTCGTAAACCACCTCGTCGATGCGGCTCATGCCAATGTTCTGAATGACCTCCAGATGCTTCAGGTACTGCTGGCCGAATGTCATCCAGAAACGGGCACGCTTGATGGTGGGGTAGTTAATGACGAGCGACTCTATCTCCTCGTGGTGCAGCAGGTAGCTGTCGCGCGGTCCGATGTTGGGGTATGTCAGGTCCTTGTGAATCTCCAGCGGCTCGGTCTCTACCCACTGACCGTTCTCCCAGTAGAGTCCCTTTTGGGTAATCTCGCGGATGTTGATTTCTGGGTTGAAGTTGGTAGCGAAAGCCTTGTGGTGGTCGCCGGCATTGCAGTCCACGATGTCCAGATACTGAATCTCCTTGAAGTGGTGCTTGGCAGCATAGGCTGTATAGATGCTGGTGACGCCCGGGTCGAAGCCGCAGCCCAGGATGGCCGTCAGTCCGGCCTCGCGGAAGCGCTCGCGGTAAGCCCACTGCCAGGAGTATTCGAAGTGGGCTTCGTCCTTGGGCTCATAGTTGGCGGTGTCCAGATACGAGCAGCCGCATGCCAGACAGGCATCCATAATCGTCAGGTCCTGATAGGGCAGGGCGAGGTTTACCACAAGCTCCGGCTTGTAGTCGTTGAACAGTGCTTTCAGCTGTTCAACGTCGTCGGCATCGACCTGAGCAGTGGATATTTTAGGGGCATGGGGCATGGGGCATGAGGTAAGAGGTTTGTCTGAGCATGAACTATTCTCTTGCTCCTTGCTCCCTGCACCTTGCCCCTGAAAGCGATGATTGATGGCCTCCACGATGGCATCGCATTTTGCCTTGCGGCGGCTGGCAATCATGAACTCAGTGAAAACGTCAGCGTTCTGTGCAATCTTGAACGCTGCTACAGTAGCGACGCCTCCGGCGCCAATCATTAGTACCCTACTCATTTTACTATTTGACTATTTTGCTATTTGTTTATTTACAATTGATCTCTTCTGACCGGATGCCGAGGGCAGCCATGAGCGAGTAGCCCAGTATCTCCTGTCGGGCGGGACAGCCGGCGAGCGGCTGCATGGCGAAGACGGTGATGTGCTTGTCGCCGTCGTCGGCACGTCGGAGCACCTGCTCCACCTTATTATATATAGAGGGGTCCTCGGCGTTGGCGATGACCATGATGCGCTTCACGTCCTTCTCGTTGCACGCCATCTGCAGGACGTCGGCCATGTAGTCGCCCTTGCTCACCATCGGCTCCACCGCGTAGGTCTCAAAGGAGAACTCGCCGAGGTGGTCTTTGAACGCCTGGCCGTTCAGCTCGTCGTCGTAGTGTCCGGGCATGAAGTTGATCATCTGCGTCTGCTGCCGGTCGTGAACGAGCACGACCTGTATCTCGTTGTCGCCCTGTCGCAGTCCGCCGTCCAGGGCTACGCAGTCAGCCCATCGCGCCATGTCGGCCTTGGGTATCTGTCTGCCGATGATGCGCTCGAAGTTCACCGTCAGGTCGAAAGCTACGCGATCGACGTAGTCGGCATCGATGAGCATCAGGTTCTGTTTGAAGATTTTCATACGTGCAAAGATACGCTTTTTTTCTGATTTGGCGAAAAAAACGGGCTATTTATTTCCTGATTGACATAAATCAATAAAAAAATCAGAAATCCCAGCGCAAAAATCATATTTCGTGGTCGCGGAACGATTATTGTTCGTATCTTTGCAACCGTAAATCAACAACCCATCAATAAGAAGATAAAAACAACTACTGACTAATATAATAAAATGAATCAAAAGTCCCCGACGCTGTGAAGCATCGGGGATTTTGCTTTTCTTAGCAGGGACGTTGTTTCGGTAGTTTGAAGACGTCCTGCACTTCCTTCATCTGGGCCTCGGTCATGCCGTCGGGCTCCGAACCCATGGCGCGGGCACACATATAGATGTTGGCAGCCTTGCAGAGCACGTCGGTCTGGTCGAAGGCGTCCATGATGTCCTGTCCGACGGCGACGGTGCCGTGCTTCTCCCACATCACCACATCGTGGGTCTTAATCTGCTCAAGCGTAGCCTCGGCCAGAGCGACGGACGAGGGGAGGGCATAGGGGACGATGCCGATGCCGAGGGGCGCGAAGGCCAGTGTCTCGGGAATCATCGACCAGAGCACGCGTGTCATCTCGTCACCCTTCAGAAAGCGCTGGATATGGCTCATGGCCACCAGCTCGATGGGGTGGGTATGGAGCGTGGCCTTGTAACACGAGCCCGTCTCGAGCAGGTAGTTCTGCAGGGCGAGGTGCGTGGGCAACTCAGAGGTGGGCACCACGGGCTCGTCGGCGATGACCTCATAGGAGGCGCAGTCGTCGCAGATGCGGATGATGCTACCGTTTTGCATCGGTTCCTTGGCGAGGTCGCGCATACGCTTGCCCGTCCCCTTGCAATAGAAGTACTTGCCCTTCAGCTGGGGCAGCACCATGCCAATCTGCTTGACCGGTGCGATGGCCTTCATGGCGCGGCACTCGTCGTCCATATACTCGGTGACGTTGACGGTGATGTTTCCGCCGTTACGCTCTGCCCATCCTTTCTGCCAGAGGTATCCTGTCACCTCTGCTATCTGATATACTACCGCTTTCAACTCCTCGCGGCCTTCTAATATGCTTTTCATTTTCTTTCTTCTTTTTTTGAGCCCCCTAAGTTAGGGGGATGGGGGTCTGAACAAGCGTTATCAGCCCTTTTTGTTACTATTTTTTCAGGAATCTGCGCTTGTTCAGACCCCTGTGGCCCCCTAACTTAGGGGGCAACGGATCCGTAGCGCTCTTTCGTAATCTGATCCAACGACTTGCCACGCGTGTTGGGCATACCAATCAGGCCGACCACGAGGGCGATGACCAGCAGGGCTACCATGCAGTAGGCGGCTAAGGTGAAGCCTTCGCCGTTCTCACCATAGATGAAGGTGAAGACCAGTCCCCAGACGGCGGACAGACCACGGACAATGAAGAACATCAGTCCCTGGGCACCGGCGCGGAACTTGGCGGGGAAGAGCTCAGAGCCCCAGAGGGCATAGAACACCTGAACGGAGCTGCCGTTGTTGACGCCCCATAGAATCGTGAACACCCAGATGCCGGCGATGCTGGTGATGCTGCCGCCGATGACGAGGATCCAGGCCGTCAGTGCGGCTGCCAGTCCGAAGACGTAGAACAGACGGTGAGCCACCTTGTCGACGAAGAACGAGATGATAAACGTGGTGACGACGACGAAGACCCAGCTGATGCAGCTCAGCATGTTGGCCATCTCGTTGGTCAGACCACCAGCTGTCTCATAGACATGAGGCATGAAGAAGCCCATGACGGAGGCGACGAGGTTCCATGTCAGGTAGATGGTAGCCAGGAAAGCAACAGTCTTCACCGCAATCTTGTTGGTGAACAACAGCTTGATGTTGTCAACGATGCTGCTGCCCTTGTCCTCGGCCTGCTTGGCAGTGAATTCGGCGCTCTCCTCGAGCTGGCGCTGTAGCGTCCAGGCCACGAAGGCAACGACAAAGAGTGTCAGGAAGACCACGCGCGAGGAGAAGACCTCGACGGCTGTCTGTGCGGCGTCGGCACCGATGACGGCGTGGGCCAGCGACTCCACGGGACCGTAGAGCAGTCCACCGGGAGCCAGCAGCATACCGAAGAAGAGGATGAACATCGGACCGAGGCCCCACGACATCTGCGAGATGCAGATGTTACGGCCACGGTTGTGTACTTCCGACGACTCCGAGATGTACGTCCACGAGGCGGGCACGCCGATGCCGACGCTGATGCCCGTAATGAGGAAGCCCGCCAGCAGCATGGGGTAGCTCACCGACAGCATGACGATGAGCACGCCGAGCATATAGACCAGCAGGTTGTAGGTGAAGATAAACTTACGTCCGAACTTGTCGGCGAGGAATCCGCCGATGATGGCGCCGATGGCGGCGCCCAGAGCGTTGGCACTCAGGGCGTTGAGCCATCCGAGATGCATCTCTGACAGTCCCAGGTAGTTCTGCCACAGGGTGATGCCACTGGAGCCGGCGACGATGGCACCGGCGTCCAGATAGTTATTAAGCGACACGGCGAGCGTGCTCTTCAGACTGGAAGATTTAGCCATTTTTTTCGTTATTACGTTATGTCGTTATTACGTTATATCGTTATGACGCCCGTGTTATCTGCAGACCACGTCGCACTCAATGTTCAGTATCTTCGCCACCTTCAGGATGGTGTCGATGTGGTGGCCCACGGCGGCAGCCATGTGGTGCGTAGGACCGGCCTCGCTCCATTTGTTGACGAACTCACGGCACGGCAGTGAGAATTTCGTGCGCATGTTGGTGTCGCCGAACATGAAGATCTCGCCCTCCTCGTTGATGCCCTCGGCAGCGACGAACTTGAAGACGCCGTTCTTGTCCTGCGTGATGGCGAGGTAGGTGACAGGACCCGTCGGGGGGTAGAACTGTGTCAGGTAGCCGCCGCCCGTCTTACCGTGGAACACGGGTACAATCTTCATCGTCGGCTTGTGAGCCTGCGAGATGTCGAAGTCGCCGGAGCCAGAGTGGCCGATGATACAGATGTCCTTCGGGAAGTCGATGCTGTACATCTCGGCCAGCGTGCCCGTGCCGCTGATGGTCTTCAGGATGCTCATGGCCATGGCCACCTTCATGTCGCCCTCGACAGCGCAAGCGGTGTGCTGCTTGATGAGCATGGAGAAGGCGGGGATGAGCATGGAGTCGAGCTTACCGGCCACACCCTGGGCGAAACCGGCATAGTGAGAGGCAATCATACCGAGCTGCTCGTCCTTGACCCACTGCTCGAAGGCAACGACATACTTGGCCATGTCCCATACCTTCTCGATGGTGCCGCCACCCTCGATGTCGAAGGTGTCGAGGATGTCCTGTGCCTTGGCGCGGATGGCTGCCTCGTCGGTGATGTTATCGGCAATGGCCCACATCTGCTCCCAGTCGAACTGCTTGGTGTAGACGAACATGCGGTGGTAGAGGTTCGTCTCGTCGATGTAGAGGTCCATCATGCCGGGATAGGGACGCCCAATCTGTGCGATGTTCGTGTCGCGGAAACGGCGACGCACCTGGGCGGCGCGGCACCAGTCCTCAATCTCGCGCTGCACCTCGGGGTCGCCACCCTCGACGACACCAGTGATAACGGCCGAGCGCTTGCCGGCACGGTTCAGATCGGCCACCATCTCGCCGATGGCGCCGCAGGCATAGAGCTCACCGAGCCATGTGGGGATGTCGGTCTTGGCGTAGTCGGGTGCCAGTTTCTTCTGTACGTTGACAATGACGACGGGTACGTCGAGGTCGCGCACGGCGGGCAACATATTATAAGAGGTGCAGTAGGTGAGCATCTGCAGGATGACGAGGTCGACATCGGCAGCGCGGAACTTGTCGCCGGCAGCCATCGACTGCTCCTTGGTGGTCACCATGCCGCCATCGATAATCTCGATGGTGTCGGGCAGCGTCTTCTTGAAGGTTTCATACTGAGCCTCGAACTCGGGAACGAGCTGAGGGAACTGTGGCAGATAGGCCTGCAGTGCAATAGAGAACACGCCTACACGTGCCTTGGTCTCAACTAATGGTTTTGCCATGATTCTTATTTTTTGTTTTGTTCGTTATTCCGTTATTTCGTTATTTCGTTATTTCAAGGTATCGTTCGTACGCCTTGTCCCAGACGGCTGTGTCGCCCGTGGGATGATAGGCCACCATCTCGACGCTCGCCGCGATGATTTCGCGCATCTGCCAGATGTCGGCGACGTCGCCCGATGCCTTAGCCTGGAGCATGATATTGCCGATAGCCGTACACTCCTGCGGACCTGCCAGCACTTCCACGCCCAGGGCATCGGCCGTGAACTGGTTCAGGTATTTGTTAAGTGAGCCGCCACCGATGACGTGTAGCACAGTCTTAGGGGCATGGGGCATGGGGCATGGGGCAAGAGGTTTGTCCGAGCCTGAGCTATTCTCTTGCTCCTTGCTCCCTGCTCCTTGCTCCTCTATGAGCTTCTTGCTCCCTGCTTCTTGCTCCTTTTCAAACTCCTTCAGCCAGCCGAAGACCTGACGGTAGCGTAGGGCCAGCGAGTCGAAGATGCAACGGCAGATCTCGGCCGGCGTCTCGGGGACAGGCTGTTGCGTCTCGCGGCAGTATTGCTGGATGGCCTCAATCATTGACGGAGGATTGGCAAAGGCCTTGTCGTCGGGGTTGATGATAGAGCGGAAGGGCTCCACCGTCATGGCCTGCCCCTGCAGCTCAGGATGGCTCAGCTGGCGCACCTCCTCGGGCCACTCCTTGCGGCAGCGCTCGTAGAGCCACATGCCGCAGATGTTCTTCAGGAAACGTGTCGTGCCCTCGACGCCGCCTTCGTTGGTGAAGTTCAGCTCGTACGAGCGGTCGTTGATGATAGCCTCCTTGGTCTCAATGCCCATCAGGCTCCACGTGCCACTTGACAGGTAGGCGAACTGCTCGTTCTGTGCAGGTACGGCAGCCACGGCCGAGCCCGTGTCGTGGCCAGCCACGGCGATGACAGGAACAGGACCCTGACCGGTCATCTTCTGCACCTCGTCGGTGAGCACGCCAATCTGTGTGCCGGGCTGCACCATGCGACCGAACTGGCTGCGCTTAATGCCGACGCTCTCAAGCAACTTCTCCGAGAGGTCGTCCGTGCGTGGGTCGAGCATCTGCGAGGTTGAGGCAATGGTGTATTCACAGACGGCCTCGCCCGTCAGCATCCAGCTCAGCGCATCGGGTACGAACAGCACCTGACGAGCCATCTTCATGGCTACGTTGCCGTCCTGCTGCATGGCGTAGAACTGGAACAGCGAGTTGAAGTTCATGAATTGGATGCCCGTGATGTCATAGACCTCGCGACGAGACATCACCTTGTCCAGATATTCCTCCATCCGTCCGAAGGTGTGCGGGTCGCGGTAGGCCACGGGGTTGCGCAGCAGGGCACCGTCGTCGCCGATGAACACGAAGTCGACACCCCACGTGTCGATGCCGATGCTGGTCAGGGTGATGCCGCGACGGGTGACCTCCTTCAGACCGCGTATCATCTCGAAGTACAGGGCATAGATGTCCCAGTAGAAGTGTCCGCCTGTCTCAATGAGGTTATTGGGGAAGCGTGTCAGCTCCTCCTGATGCAGTCGTCCGTCGGCCAGTGAGCCCAGAATGGTGCGTCCGCTGGTAGCTCCCAAATCAACGGCAAAGTAGTATTTGTTCTGTTCCATGATGTGTAATCTGTTTCAGCAAGCTTTAGTTCTAAGTTTTTCCGACGGCAAAGTTACAAAATAACTAGGCTATGGGGGCATCACTATTTGATATTCTCTCTACTTTTTTTGATTTTATCCTTGGCAGTATCATATAAAAGGTGTACCTTTGCCGTGACAATCCTGTCTAAAAACAAAACAACAAATCATACAACTGCTATGTCAACACTAACATTGATGATTGTCACGGTCTTCATCGTGGGCTATCTGTGTATAGCCATCGAGAGCGTGACACGAGTGAACAAGGCGGCTATCGCCTTGCTGATGTGTGTGAGCTGCTGGACCCTGCTGATGCTGGGCCCCGGCGCTTATTATCCCGAGGTGGCTGCCGATGATGTCATCCACCATATTGCCGAGGTGATAGAACATCACCTGGGCGACGCTGCAGGAACGCTGTTCTTCCTGATGGGTGCCATGACCATTGTAGAGATTGTCGACTCGAACGGCGGCTTCAACTTCGTGCGCGACACGATGAAGACGCGGTCGAAGCGCAAGCTCATGTGGCGTATGGCCTTCATGACGTTCTTCCTATCGGCCATTCTCGACAACCTGACAACCTCAATCGTCATGATCATGGTGCTGAGGAAGCTGGTGCAGGCTCGCGAGGATCGTCTCATCTATGCCGCGCTGGTGGTTATCTCAGCCAACTCCGGTGGCGCCTTCTCGCCTATTGGCGACGTGACCACCATCATGCTATGGATTAAGGGCGTCATCACTACCCAGGGCGTACTGACAGAGATATTCCTGCCCTCGCTGGTGTCGATGCTCGTCCCGGCGGCTATCCTCAGCCTGTCGCTGAAGGGTAAGTTCGACAAGGAGCAGAACCTGCCGAAGGCCGACGTGAGCCAGTTCACCAAGGCGCAGCGCGACATCATCTTCTGGCTGGGCGTGGGCGGTCTGTGCTTCGTGCCCGTCTTCAAGACGCTGACTCACCTGCCGCCGTTCATGGGCATCCTGCTCGTGCTCGGACTGTTGTGGACCGTGACGGAGATATTCCACTACAACACCTCGGAAGACGACACCATGGCCAAGCGTGTCACAGACCTCCTGTCGCGTATTGACCTGTCGACCATCATGTTCTTCCTGGGCATCCTGATGGCAGTGGCCGTACTGCAGGAGGTGGGCGTTCTGACAGCCCTCGGCGAGGGACTGAACGAAGCCTTCTCGGGTAACTATTACGTGATTAACGGCATCATCGGCGTACTGTCGTCAATCGTCGACAACGTGCCGCTGGTAGCCGGTTGCATGGGTATGTATCCCGTGGCTCCCGAGGGCGCCATGGCCATTGACGGCATCTTCTGGCAGCTGCTGGCCTACTGTGCCGGCGTCGGCGGTTCGATGCTCATCATCGGCTCTGCCGCCGGTGTCGTTGTCATGGGTCTGGAGAAGATTACCTTCGGCTGGTACATGAAGAAGATTACGTGGATTGCCCTTGTGGGCTATCTGGCCGGTGTGCTGATTTACTGGGCTCAGCGTGTGCTATTCTTCTAAGAAGCGCGATTGCTCAAGACAAAACAAGTGCCATCTGTTACGAAGCAGATGGCACTTGTTTTTTGTCCGTGTGGAGATCTGTGAAACGGGACTGTTTACTTGAAGTCTCTCAACTCACTTGGCCGTCGTCCCGTCTTGGCCTTGAACTTGGCCGAGAAGTAGTCGGGCGACTCGAAGTTAAGACGGTAGGCAATCTCCTTGACGCTCATGTCGGTGGTGGAGAGCAGCTCCTTGGCACGCTGCAGGCGCAGGTCCTGCTGATAAGTAGCCGGCGAGATGCCGGTATACTCCTTGAAAAGCTTACGGAAATTGGAGTAGCTGACGCCGAGGTCTTCGGCCACTTGCTGGATGGTCAGCGATGACTCCAGGTTCTCGCGGATGCTTAGCCGTGCGTGGTTCACCATGTCGACATGCCCCTGGTTGCGGTTCAGCTCGATGTTACGTTCCAGGGAGTACATCACACCGATGATGTGGTTCACCAATCCTGCCAGCACCTGCTGGGAGTAGGCTGCCTCGCGGATGGCGGTCTCGTAGGCCTCCTTATAGAGACGTACGATGTCGTCGGAGAACCCCACATGGTAGATGGGCTTGGTCGGTGCGAGGAAGCCGGCGCGCACGCGGTCGTCCATGTTACGTCCCTTGAAGCCTATCCAGTAGGATTTCCAACCCGTCTTAGGGTCGGGATGATAGCTATGCCACTCGCCCGGGAAGAGCAGGAACAGGTCGCCCTCACGTAGGGGGGCGCTGGCAACGGTAGTACTGTGGAACTCGCCCCGTCCCTCAGAAATGTAAAGTAACTGGTATTCGTTGAGTTCGCGTCCTCGCTCCAGGTTGAAGTAGTAACCGTCGGCATGGCCGTGGGTGGGATACTCGTCGTTGGGTGCAATCTCCTCATAGCCGATGGTGGTGACGGTGAGACCCCAAAGGGCGTCGCGCTCGCTTGCGAGCATGTATTTACAGATCTGTTTGCTCATGATGTTTCAAATTTAGAGGGTGTTGTGAAGCAGGGTATCCACATCCAGAACGTAGAGCCACAGCCAGGACCGTCGCTGGTGACGCCTATCTGGCCGCCGCTACGCTCGGCAATGCTCTTGCAGATGGCGAGTCCGAGACCAGTGCCCTGGACAAACTCGTTGAGCTTGACAAAGCGCTCGAAGACGGAGGCCTGCTTGTCCTTGGGGATGCCGGCGCCAGTATCTTCGCAGTAGATGTAGATGCCGTCCTTGCCGTTGCGCTCCTCACGGCGGTAGCCCACCTTGATGTGGCCCTGTGTGGTGTACTTGACGGCGTTGATGACGAAGTTGGTGATGACCTGCTGGATGCGTCCCTTGTCGAGGCGGGTGCAGAAGGTCGTGCAGGGGTTGTCCTTGATGAACTGGACTCCGGGTGCCTGTACGCGTTGCTCGAGCGTCTGACAGATATCGTCGAAAGCTTGTGCGAAATCGACGTCTGCGGGTTTGATGGACATCGGGCGCGACTCGATGTCGGAGGCTTCGAGGATGTCGCTAATGAGACGCAGGAGCATATCGCAGTTGTTCTGGATGATGCGTATGATCTCCTGCTTCTCAACTTTGTCATCGATCATGGGCAGGAGGTCGGAGAAGCCCACGATGGCGTTGAGCGGCGTGCGTATCTCGTGGGTCATGTTAGCGAGGAAGGCGGCCTTGAGTCGTCCGGAGTCATTGGCTCGGGAGGTCTCGATACGTAGCTGCTGTTGTGCCTCGATGAAATGGGTGATGTTTCGCGAGAGTCCGAAGTATTCGGTGAGCTGTCCTTCCTTGTCGAACAGAGGAACACCGCTGACGGCGTACCATGTGTGCTCGCTGTCAAGAGGGGTGTGATCGAAGGGCAGGATGACGTTGTAAGGCTTAGCCAGACGTATAGCCTCGCCAATTACTTCCTGGGCTTTCTGGCGCGCGTCGGCACTGACGGACTGCAGGTATTCCTCGATGGTCTCGCAGAACTCTGTCTGTCCAGGTGAACGCGTGATGTTGATGATATCCTTCTGGATTTTGTAGTTCCAGAGATACATCTCACTCTCACCCAGCAGGTAGCTTAACTGCTTCTCATAGCGCTTGACGGCCTCGTTGGTTGTGTGGAGCTGGCGGTCGTGCTCGCGCTGTTCGAGGTACATATTGCGTTCGGCGGTGATGTCGCGATTGGTGACGATATAATAGACAAGCTCATTGTCCTCGTTCGTGATGGGATGGATGCGGAACTCAATGTACTTGTCAAGGCCGAGTTGTGGCTCGTCCAGATGCTGGCAGATATACATGATGTCGCGTGAACCAGGCAGGTAGACACCCATGAGGTTAGGGAGACTGAAAAGATTGCTTGTGCGGAAGTACTGTTCGTCGTCGCTAGTGATCTGGCAGAGTTCACACATCTTCTGGTTGATGCCAATCAGCCTGCCGTCGGCATCGTAGAAAGACATGGCAACGAGGTTGGTGTCGAACATCTTCTTGTACTTGCTGGCGATGTTCTTGATACGCCGATCCTCATTGACCTCGTCGGTGATGTCCTTGATGGTATAGACGATGTAGAGAGGCTTGCCGTCCTCCTTCTCGATGATGGCATTGCCGTAGTAGTGACGCCACTGCGGGGGATCAGCCTCACTTCGGTTGAAGCTGAGGCTCATGTCGAAGTGTGATATGGCGCCCGTTGCCAACTGGTAGTTGAGGGTGTGTAGTTGCTGAGCCTCTTCGGGGGGCATGTGCTTCAGGAAATCCTCGGGTTTCATCTCGCCGTTGGGCAACATGTCGCCGTACTTGTTGCGAAGCATGTTGCTCTGGAAGTCCCACTCCACGACGAAGTAGTTGCCCATGTTGAGCACTTGTTCCATCATCTGCCCCAGGTCGGAGCTCTCACGGACGGCTATGCCGACTCGTCGTCGGACGAGGTGTGTGAGCAGAAACACGATGATGGCTACCAAAAGGAGACCAGCGAGGATGATCAATCGTATCATGGGCTTGACTTCTATTCTTTGGTTCTTATATCCTTCATTCTCATTTCCGTACCACTTCTCTGCATGTGCAGGGGATGATAATCCAGACAATCGTGCCTTTGCCAGGCTCGGACTTGAGACGTATCTTGCCGCCTGCCAACCTCACGACCTCCTGACAGATGGCCAGGCCAAGGCCGCTGCTATTGCTGTCGGTGGTGACGAAACGCTCGAAGATCCTCCCGAGCTGGTCGGAAGAAATGCCGCAGCCCGTGTCCTGAACAGAGACCGTGAGGTCTTCGCCGTTATAGTCGAAGCTAGCATGGACGTAGCCCTTCGTAGTGTGCTGCGCAGCATTGGCTACGATGTGTTCGATGACAACACTGAGATTGGTCATGTCGATGTCGAGCATGAGACGCTCGTAGGGGATGTCGACGATATAGTTGACGTCTGGCTGCTGGTGCTCTTGCCAGGCTGACTGGCAGCATCCTCCGAAAACGGCCGCAAAGTCGACGGGTGCCGCCTTGTATTCTATCATGCCGGCATCGAGGCGCGAGAGGTACAGGATGTCGTTGACCAGATGGAGCAGCTTGCGTGAGTTCTTCTTGATTTCTTCGATGAAGTATGTCTCTTCTTCAGCGTCATGCTCCGCCTGGATGAGTTCGGCAAAGCCGACGACACAGTTGAGCGGGGTGCGAATCTCGTAGCACATGTTGTGTAGGAAGACATTCTTTACCGTCTCTATCTCCTGTGCTTTCGCTGTCTCGTGGGCCAGTTGCTCTTCAGTTGCCTTCAGGTCGCTGATATCGCGACACATGCCGAAGTAGTTGGTGACGTGGCCATCGGCATCGAACACTGGTACGAACGAGAAATACAGGCAGAGCATCTTGTCGCCCTTGATGCGGAGCGTGGACTTGACAACGGCCTTGACGGGCTGTTGGGTGAGGTTGTCCATGTTGTTCAGTGTGCGTCGGGCTGTCTTCTTCGACTCCTCGTCGGCGAGTGACAGCAGACGTGTCTGTGTCAGACGCTGCTGGATGCGCCCGATGCTGCTATAGATGATCAGCGTGTGTTTATCGGGTGAGTACTCGACAATGCGCACACCGCCGTTCTGCATCACGTAGTCGATGTTGCGGATGTAGTCCTGCATCTCGTCCGTCGCCTTCTGAAGCTCAGCAATGTTCTTTTGTAAGCGGGAATAGGATTTGGCAAACTCTGTAACATCGCGTCCTGTTCCGAAGATGCCCAGCAGCTGTCCGTCATCATCGCGTACGGGGACAAGCTGCAGTTCGTAGTAGAGCTCATCGCGTTGCAGGAAGTGGAAGAGTGGGCGCGGGTCGTCGGCCGACTTGTAAATCTGTGTCAGGTAGGTGAAGTCCATGTTGTCGAGCGACAGGTCCGGAGCGTCCAGCACGTCCTGCACAGAGATCTTAGCATCGCGTACACGCTGGATGCCGCCTACAACGGCTTTCCTGGCCTTCTCGTTCATGTCGTCGATGATGCCGTGTTCGTCGTATGACACGGTATCGACTAGAGCGGAGTTGAAGATGTGGCGGTAGCGCAGCATCGTATCTTTCTGCTCCTGCTGGCGCAGTCTGGCGGCAGTGATGTCAGTGGTGGCGCCGATGATAATCTTAGGACGACCGCTCTTGCTACGCCGTAATACTGAGAAATTGACGGAGAAGGTGTATACTCCTTTGCTCCTTCCCTTGGTGGTACGAACTTCGAGTGTCTCGTGCTCTTTCTTCTGAGTGGCTATCTCATCGAGTACGCTGCACAGTCGTTCATAGTCTTCCGGAAGCATATAGTACTGGAAGAAGTAGGGCGACAGCGGGATGGTAGTCTTCTCGCCTTCAGGTACTAAGCTGGTGACTGTCCGTTCTGCGATGTTGAAGAGCCAGATATGCACCTTGCTCGTATGGAGGATGAGCGACAGACGGTTGTTGGAGCGCTGCACCTTTTTCGTCACCTTCTGCTCGTAGTGGCGGTAGGCGAAGTAGTAGGTGAGGAAAATGACGATGAGCAGCAGGAGTGCGGCCACGACATACCAGACACCCGTCTGTGACGTTGTCATCTTACTGGCCAGGGGCTGTGAGTGGACGGTGGCCAGTATGGTGCTGATGAGTGTAACAGTTAACAGAAGTCTCCTCATGGCATACTGGCAGCTGTTGCTTCTTCTTTCTTTTCGCACGGAATCCAGAACCAGAAGGTGCAGCCGTGTCCTTTGCCTTCGCTGTCGACGCCAATGCTGCCTCCACAGCGTTCGATGATGTTCTTACAGATACTCAGTCCGAGCCCCGTGCCCATCACGTTGTCGTTCAGCTTGACGAAACGGTCGAAGACATCAGCCTGTTTGTCCTTCGGGATACCAACGCCCGTATCCTCGCAGTAGATGTAGAGACCGCCGTCCTGTTCGCGGTAGCCTACTTTGATATGCCCCTCATGGGTGAATTTCACGGCGTTGGTGACGAAGTTGGTAATGACCTGCTGCACACGTCCTTTGTCAAGCGTCGTGAGATAGGTGGGATAGGGGTTCTCCTTGATGAACTCGACGCCAGGCTCCTCGACGCGCTGTTCCAGTGTCTGGCAAATATCGTTGAAGACTTGCGAGAAGTCGACGTCCGCCGGCTCGATGGCCAGTGCCTGTCCCATGTCCGATGCCTCGAGGATGTCGTTGATGAGGCGCAGCAGCATATCGCTGTTGTTGCGTATGATGCGTATGAACTCCTGTCGCTCTGACGGCTCGTCAATCACCTGCAGCAGGTCGCTGAAGCCGACAATCGCGTTTAGCGGTGTCCTGATCTCATGGCTCATGTTGGCCAGGAAGGCGCTCTTCATCACGCCTGAGGCTTTAGCGCGTGTCTGTTCCTGTTGCAGCTGTTGCTGGATATCCATCATGTCAGTAACGTCGCGCAGCAGTCCGAAGATACTGGTCACCTGTCCTTCGTCGTTGACGATAGGTATGCCGTCAATGGTATGCCAACGTGGGGTTTGGCTATTGGGCGTATACTTGAAGTGGTAAAGGTCGTTAAAGGGCTTGGGGTCGCTCAGCAGCTCTTTCATGTGTTCAATCGATGCCTGACGGTGGTCTTCGTAGAGGCTGTCCAGGTATTGGTCGAAGCTGAGGATGTAGTCGGCTTTCTTCAGCGATCGCGTGAAGGTGATTTGCTTTTGTACCATGTCGAGCGACCAGACATACATGTTACTATGTTTCAGCAGGTAGTTCAGCTCCTGCTCGTAGCGGCTGATGGCCTCACTTGTCTCTTTGAGTTCGTCCTCTTGCTTGGACTGTTCCATCACTCGACGTCTTTTCTCTGTGACGTCGCGCGTTGTGATGGTATAGTAGCGCAGCTTGTTGGTAGCGTCAAAAGTTGGCTGTACGCGTACCTCGATATATTTGTTGATGCCCAGTTCCGGATAGAACATGTGCTGGCAGGTGTAGAAGCTGTCGTGGCGGCTTGGGTCGAGGTCGTGGAAGACGGGGACGTCGAATATGCGTGTCTCGCGGAAGAACTTCTCTCCTTCTGCATCGAAGCCACACAGCTGTCGCATACAGTTGTTCAACTCAATGAGGTAGCCGTCCTTGTCGTAGAATGACATGGCAATTCTGTCCGACTCAAAGGTCTTCTTGAACTGTAGCTCTATGTTGTTGTTCATCAACGCCTTCTGTTGTCGTGAGGCAGCTTGCTGTTGCTGGAAACCGTTGGTGAGGGTTGCCATCTTCTTGGCTATCTTGAGTGTTTCCTGCTTCTCCGAGATGCTGACATGGAAGAGCTTTTTCATGAAAAAGTCTATGATCTTCATGGCTGGCCTCCTTTCGACTTTCTGATTATTTCTGTGGCGCGGCATGGCAGTGACAGACATACCTGGGTGACTCGTCCTGGTTCCGAGTCGATGTGTATCTCGCCGCCGAGCATCTTCATCACTTCGTAACAGATGGGTAGCGACAGGCTGGTACCCGTCTGCAGGGAGGTGCCGAAGCGCTCGAAGACATGCTCCAGAATATCGGGCGTCAAGCCGGGACCTGTGCTCTCGACAATGATGACCAGCTTGTCGATGATGTATTCGCACTTGGCCGTTACGTGACCTTTTTCTGTCTTGATGGCGCCGTTGGCACAGAGTTGGCTGATGACCAGTCCGATATTGTTGATGTCGATATCTTCTATCACAAGCCGTTCGAAGGCGTTGTCGATGATGTATTCCACACCGTCTTTCTGGTATTCGCCCCAGCCAAACTTACAGAAGCCTTCGAAAGCGGCGGCAACGTCTGTCGTCTTTGTATTGCGCTCAATCATGCCTGCATCGAGCCTTGAAAGGAAGAGAATGCCATTGATGAGCATCAGGAGCTGTGAGGCATTGTCCCTGATCTGTGTGCTGAACACAGTCTCGTCTTCTGGACTATGCTCCTGCTGGAACAGGTCGGCAAAGCCAACAACGGCGTTGAGCGGCGTACGTATATGGAAACTCATGTTGCGCATGAAGTTGTTCTTGTTTGCCTCCAGCTGTCGTGCGCGTACAGTCTCTGTGGCCAATGACAGCTCCATAGCCTTGAAGCGTCCGATGTCGCGTATCATGCCAAAGTAGTTGCTGACCTGTCCGTTTTCGTCGTTGACGGGAATAAAGCTCAGCTGTAGGTGTAGAACACCAGCATCGCGGTGAGGTATGATGGTCTTTATCTGACCGTCGAAAGGTGCGGCGACACGTCTGTCCATACCGCTGAGTAGCCGTTGCGCTTCCTTTATTGACGTCTCGTCGACAAAGCGGAGGGCGCGGGCTTCTGAGAGCGATAGCTGTATGCGGTCAGTCTCGCTGTAGATGGTGAGCGTATGGTTGACAGGGGAGTATACGGCCAGCCGTATGTCGCCCATCTTAATGACGTAGTCAATCTTATGTATGTAGTCGGCCAACTCGCGATGTGCCTGCTCCTTGGCCTCGAGCAGCTGCTCTTCCTTCTCATCGTCGGCCTGGTGCTGGGTGTTGATGTCGTCGAAAGCCTTCAGCGCCGTCGTGATGGCGCTGAGACGCAGCTTCAGCTCTTTCTCGCGTGTCTCGCGCAGATGTTGCTCAGTGATGTCTGTCTGTGTGGCAATGATCAGGTCGATATCGTTCATTTCATCGCGTCTTAATACTGACAGTCTGAGGGCGTAGTAGCGCTTGGTGCCGTCCTTGATGGTCATGCCGATGCGTAGTGTCTTCTCTGTCAGTTCGCCTCGGATGAAGCTCTGCAGCGTCTGGCTGATGTGCTGATAGATATTGGGTGTATAGCGCCCCATGAAGGCATTGGGCTGAAGTTCCGTGAACAGCTGTTCTTCCTCGTCAAGCCATTGGAACATACCGCTCTTGACGCTGTATATCCATAGTTGGATTTGATTCTGCCGTGCAGCTGCCGATAGCTGTGCGTATTGGCGCTTGATATCGTCGTCAATGTGTGATGCCCGCCGTAGATAGTCCTTACGGAAGAGCGTCACGAGGATGGCGACGACGACGGCGATGACGATGGTGGCTATCATGATGATGGTTCCTCCTTAATATTAATAGGTATGCGCAGCCAGAACGTGGAGCCCTTGCCTTCACCTTCGCTGTCGACGCCAATCTTACCATTGTAGCGGTCGGCGATGGCCTTGCAGATGCTTAGGCCTAGTCCTGTCCCCTGAACGTAGTCGTTGAGCTTGACGAAACGGTCGAAGACAGAACTCTGCTGCTCTTTGGGGATGCCCGCGCCCGTGTCTTCGCAGTAGATGTACAGCTCTTGCTTCCCTTCTCCTTCTCCGTCTTTGCTCTCTATGCGGTAGCCTACTTTGATGTGGCCCTCGTGGGTGTACTTGACGGCGTTGGTGACGAAGTTGGTGACGACCTGCTGTACGCGCCGCTGGTCTATCATCAGCGTGAGCGTTTCGTAGGGGTTTTCCTTGATGAACTCGACGGCAGGGTTCTGTACGCGCTGTTCCAGCGATTCGCAGAGGTCGTTGAAGACCTTGGCAAAGTCAGTCTCTTCCGGATTGATGATGATGGCGTTTCCGTCCGTGGTGGATATTTCCAGGATGTCGTTGATGAGTCGTAGCAGCATGTCGCAGTTGTTCATGATGACTCTCACCATCTCTTTCTTGTCCTCGGGCGACTCTATCATCGGCAGCAGGTCGCTGAATCCGACGATGGAGTTCAGGGGTGTGCGTATCTCATGGGTCATGTTGGCCATGAAGACCGACTTCAGTCGTGCGGAGTCGTTGGCGCGCTGTGTCTCCTCCTTGAGCAGTTCCTGGGCCTCGATAAGCGGGGTGATGTTGCGTATGATGCCGAAGCATCCCTCCAGCTTTCCGTCTTTGTCGTGGACAGGTATACTGTCGATGAGGTCCCATTGCATCTCCTCGCCTTCATGGAAGATGGAGCGCATGTGGCGTACGAGCGAGAGTGGCTGGCTGAAGACCTCTTCGGGGTGTGAGAACTTGTAGGTGAGCGCCTCCTCGTTGCCCACGAAGATGTGGCGCAGGTCGTCCAGGGAGAGTTTGCGCTCGTATTGCTTGAGGCTCTTGTAGAGTGTGACCTCCTGTGTGGAGAATGAGGCACGCCACGCGCGCATGTCGCACTTGTCCATCAGGTATTGCAGCTCCATCTCGTATCGCTGTATCTCGGCGTTGGCACGGCGTATCTGTTCGTCGTTCTCGCGGTTTTTCTGGTAGAAGGAACGCTCTTCTGTGACGTCTCTGGCTGCCAGTGAGTAGTGCATGACCTGTCCTGTGTCGTCGAGTTGTGGCTTCAGTTGCAGTTCCAGGTAGCAGTTGAGGTCTCGCTCGGGCATTTCCATCTTTGTGCAGAAGTGGAACTCCGACACTTCGTTGGCCGTCGTCAGGTCGTGGAAAGGCTGGCGGCTGAAAAGGCTGACGTCGTAGTATCGCGGATCGCGCTCGCCTTCCATGTGGAGTGTCTGACGCATGTTCTCGTTGGCAGCCAGCAGCATACCGTGCTGGTCGTAAATGGCCAGTCCAACGACGGAGTGCTCGAAGATGGAGCGGTAGCGCCGTCCCAGTTCCTCCTCCTGTTGCTGTTCCTGATGGCTGACGGTCTCGTCGTTCAGCGTGCAGACGACGTCGTAGGGCAGGGTGCGCCCTTCGCCGACGGCATTGTTGTGGAAGTATCGCCATCGCTGCGTCTCGTCGCGGTAGCGGAAGTAGCATTCGCCTGTGGCGGTGTGCCCTTGGCTGAGTTGTGTCAGGAGAGTGCTGACGGTGTGGCGGTCGTCAGGATGGATGGTGTCAAGGAACGCGTCGATGCTGACGCCCTCTGAAGGCAGGTGGCTGCCGTGGACGTTGACAACGCTGTCGTGTGCTGTCATGACGCGCAGTACGGCGATGTGTTCTATCTCCATGGCGTGCTTCATGATACGGCTGACGTGGCGCGTCTCTGCCGACTTGCGACGGAAGCGGCGGACGCTGACGAAGTTGATGATGACAATGCCTACGAACATCAGTGCTACCAATACGGCCATGCCGTAGGCAACGTTCCATGTGGTAGGGAAGAGTAGTATGGTGGCAATTGTCTTCATGTATTGTCGTGTCTTTTTCTTTTCTATTATTATATGTAGTGGCTTAAGCCGCTCTGATTTCTTTTTTCTCTGACAGGATGGCCGTGGCAGGGATGCTTACCCAGGCGGTACTGCCCTTGCCGGGCTCCGACTGGAATTCAATGGTACCGCCCATCTGCTCCACCAGTTCCTTGACGATGGGGAGTGCGAGTCCTGTACCATTGTCGAAGCCGTCTTTGTTCTTGGCAAACCGCTCGAAGATGCGCTTCACGGCGGCCTCGTCGAAACCGTCGCCGGAGTCCTCAATGCCGATGACAATATGATTGCGGCGATACACGTAGTGAGCACGGATGACGCCTTCCTTGGTCACGGCTGCTGCGTTGGCGCAGAGACGCTGTATCGCCAGTGCCAGGTTGGTGTCGTCGATGTCGTTGACGAGGAGGTGATCGTAGGGGTTCTCGATAATCGCCGTCACCTCTGGCCGATGGTTGACCCATCCCTGGTGGCACCACGCGTCGAAGAGCATGGCGAAGTCCGTTGTTCCCTTGTGGAACTCTACCATGTGTGCATCGAGCTTCGAGATGAAGAGGATGTCGTTCACCAGTTGTATCAGCTGGCTGGAGTTCTGCTTGATTTCGTTGACGAAGACTTGCTCGTCCTCGGGCGTGTGGTCGATGTTGAGTAGTTCGGCGAAGCCCAGGACGGCGCTCAGCGGCGTACGTATCTCGTAGCTCATGTTCTGCAGGAAGGCGTCCTTCAGCAGTTCCGTCTCCTGTGCCTTGCGGCTCTCTTCCTTCAGCTTTGCCGCCATGGATACCATCTCCGTCTCGTTGCGGCACATGCCGAAGTAGTGGCTGACGCTGCCGTCGGCCCGTTTCATGGGAATGATGTTGAACGTGAGCCACACGTCGCGTCCTTTCTCGTCGCGCAAAGTTGTCTGTACGGTCAGGTCGATGCGGGTGTCCATGCGGCGGTCCATCTGGCGTATCATGGTGCCCACTTGGTGGCGGTGCTCGGGTGCTACCAGGCTGAAGCAGCGCAACTGTGTCAGCAGCAGCTTGGCTGTGTTCAGGTCGTTGCTGATTTCCACCTCGTGGGTGTCGGGCAGGTAGTTCATCAAGCGCACTTCGCTGACGCGCAGGGCCATGTTGATGTTGTCTATGTACTCCTGCATGTGGCGTGTCGTCTCCTGCAGCTGGCGTGTGCTCTCCTGCTGGCGGTGGTACGACTCTACCATCTCGTTGATGCTGCGGCCCGCGGTGTAGACGCCCAGCAGGCGTCCCTGCTCGTCATGGATGGGGTTGACGATGGTGTCGTAGTAGATTTTCCCTGACAGGGTGATGTCTGGAATATGTATACCGTTCTTACTGCGCTCCTTGTCGATGTCTGTGATGGACGTCATGTGGTAGCCATAGACGTGCTCAATGTCAATGTCCCTGTAGGCTGGCACGTCGTGTATGCTGATGCTACGCTCCAGAAGTATTCTGCGGTCCCTGATGCCGAAGGTCTCGCAGGCTTTCTCGTTGATGTCTCTGAGGTAGCCGTCGCAGTCGTAGAACATGGTATTGATGATGCTCGAGTCGAAGATGGTGTGATAGAGCATCAGCAGGTCGTTGACCTTCTGCTGGCTCTCCAGCTTGTCGCTGATGTCATGCTGCAGTCCGATGATGATGGAGGGGCTCCCCTTGGCGTCGCGCTTCAGCACGCGTATGTTCTCGTCGTAGGTGCGCCGCTGTCCGTCGGCCATGCGCATACTCCTGATGCGGCATGTCGCCTTCTGCATATGGCCGTCGCAGATGTCGCTCACTAGATGTCGCATCTCGTCAAAGTCGCTGTGTTTGTAGAGGTTGGAGAAGTCGATTGGCGCGTATTCTGCCTCCACCGTACCCAGTTCCGAGAGTAGTACGTAGGTCCTGGTCTTGGGGTACATCAGCCACACGCGGATGTTGCACGAGCGCATCACGGCCGCCAGCTGGGCGTTCTTCATCAGCCCTTCGCGCGTGGCGTCCTGCTCCTTATAATAGATAAGACCAATATGAAACAACACGAAGAACGTGCCGATAAGCATGGCAGCCACGGCATAGGCCAAGATGTGCGCAGGATCAAACAGCGTAATCATGTTATTAAACGTTTTAGGTCGAGTAATCTGAGCGCAAAGATACAAAAAATTAGGCAAATGACAAAACTTTTTGCGAAAAAATCGTAAAAGAGTTTGGCCGTTTCGTGGAAAAGCCATAACTTTGTGGCAGAAAAACTTAAAACACACAGCATTATGATTGATGTTAAAGAGACATTGAAGAAGAGTGAGGAGCGCATGGAGATGGCTGCCATGTTCCTTGAGGAGGAACTGAACCGCATCCGTGCCGGCCGTGCCAACGTGGCCATCCTCGACGGTATCAAGGTCGAGAGCTACGGCTCTCGCGTGCCCCTGAACCAAGTTGCTAACGTCAGCGTTCCTGACGCCCGTACCATTGCCATCAAGCCGTGGGACCGCAAGCAGATTCGCGACATTGAGAAGGCCATCATGGACAGCGATGTGGGCATCACGCCCGAGAACAACGGCGAGGTTATCCGCCTGGCCATTCCCCAGCCTACGGAGGAGCGTCGTCGCGACCTGGTGAAGCAGTGCAACAAGATTGCCGAGAAGGCCAAGGTCGAGGTGCGCAACGTCCGCGCCGACATCAAGGACAAGCTGAAGAAGGCCATCAAGGACGGTCTCAGCGAGGACAATGAGAAGGATGCCGAGCTGGAGTTGCAGAAAATCCACGACAAGTATATCAAGAAGCTCGACGAGCTCATTGAGGCCAAGAATAAGGAAATCATGACCGTGTAATTGTCAATTATCAATTACTCAATTGTCAATTCTTTGAAAGGTCTTGTCATTAAGAATACAGGTAGCTGGTACACCGTCCGCACGGACGATGGCCAGCTACTTGATTGTAAGGTCAAGGGCAATTTCCGTATCAAGGGCATACGGAGCACGAACCCCGTGGCCGTAGGCGACCGTGTCGAAGTCAATGAAGAAGGTTGGATTGTCGAGATTGAAGACCGTCGCAACTACATCATTCGCAAGAGTATCAATCTGTCAAAACAAAGTCATATCCTGGCGGCCAATGTCGACCAGGCTTTCCTCGTCGTCACCGTCATCCGTCCTGAGACCAGCACCACCTTTATCGACCGCTTCCTGGCTTCTGCTGAGGCTTACAGAGTGCCCGTTGTGCTTATATTCAACAAGACCGACCTTCTTGACGACGATGGCCGCCGCTATCAGGAGGCAATGGTCAACCTCTACGAGACCGTGGGCTATGAATGTCGGCAAATTTCAGCAGAGACGGGCGCTGGCGTCGACGAACTGCGACCCCTGCTCAGCGGCAAGATAACGCTGCTCAGTGGCAACAGCGGAGTAGGGAAGTCCACCCTCATCAACCGCCTTGTGCCTAGTGCTAACCTGCGTACGGCCGACATCAGCGAGGCTCACCAGACGGGCCAGCACACCACCACCTTCTCGGAGATGATAAGCCTCCCCCCGTCCCCCTCCGACTGGAGGGGGTGTCCCGACGCAGTACAAGCCTCTTACCTCATCGACACCCCAGGCATCAAGGGCTTTGGCACCTTCGACATGGAGCGCGAGGAGCTGACCAGCTACTTCCGCGAAATCTTCCACTTCTCCAAGAACTGCCGCTTCAGCAACTGTACCCACACCCACGAGCCGGGCTGCGCCGTGCTGAAGGCTGTTGAGGACCATTACATCGCCCAGAGTCGCTACCAGTCCTACCTCTCCATGCTCGACGACAAGGACGAGAACCGCTACCGCGAAGCCTACTGATTGTCGAGTTGCCCCTTGTATCCACAACTGCGTAACTGCGATATGTTTCCTAAATCAGGGCATGGTGTCTTTTAACATTTCAAATAAATCAGAAACAAATTCTGAAAAAGCTTGGTTTGCACCTCGTTTTTTTGTACCTTTGCCGTTGCAATTGAGATGCTAACGGCAATGAAGAAGCGGCGCTTATAGGAAAATAAGCCGCCCCTCGCGAAAAATAAGCAGGCCTTGTCGCGCAATACTCGGCCCCTGGGTGAAGAACATAAAACGAAGATATGAAGAAAACAATTTTACTTATCATGGTGCTGTCGGCCATTACGTTGAACGCCGTTGCACAACATAAGACTGCGGTGACAACGTTCCGTCAGGCAGGTCCCTATGCCGTGACGACGCCCTTCGCCACGGACACGGTCGACGTACAAGGCAAGAAGTTCGACGAGAAGTCCGTGCTCACGGCACTACCCCTGCAGGCTGAGCCGACGACCGTCTTCAAGGGCTCTGTGCTGCCCTCGCTCCCCGACTCGAAGTCCGTCGGCGTCCTCTCCTTCTACCTGAACAATGCCGACTACCTGAAAGGCAAGATCGAGGTGAAAGGTCCGAAGAACTACAAACTCTACATCGACGGCACGGAGGCTGGCAGCGAGCTGAAGCTGGCGCCTGAGCACCACACCATAGCCATCCGCTACCTGGCCGAGCCCAGCGATACCGATAGCATCCGCGTCACCCTCGACACACCGCTCTCAACTCTCAACTCTCAGCTCTCAACTCTCAACTCCCACCCCTACATGGTTCATGACCTGACAGACGGTAAGCGCGTGCGCAGCGTCGCCGTGTCGCCACAGGGACACTATGTCTGCGTAGGCTACCAGACGACGGAGCGTGGTGGCAACAGCCGCTGGGACTACGAGCTGCGCGACGTGAAGACAGGACGCCTGCTCAGCCGCCCCACACACAGTGTGCGCTGGATGCCGCAGACGGAGGCATGGCTCGAAGAGGCTCGCGAAGCAGGGCAGCGCGTATTATACAAGGTAAGTCCGCTGACAGGCGAGCGTACCCGATGGGCAGCAGGGGTGCCCGATGGCAGCTATACCGTAAGCCCCACTGAGGACTACCTCGTCATCACCGCTACAGAGGAGGGTCCGAAGGAAGACAAGGATGTTTTCGAAGTGTTGGAAATGGATGACCGTCAGCCTGGTTGGCGCACCCGTAGCTATCTGATGAAATACGACGTGCAGACGGGTATATCCCAGCGCATCACCTTCGGCCCCAAGGGTCAGTACCTGAGCGACATCTCACAGGACGGTCAGCGACTGCTCATCAGCTCCAGCTACTCGCGACTGGCCAAGCGTCCCACGGAGGTGCAGGACATCTATATCATGGACTCGAAGACGCTGAAGGTCGACACCGTGCTGCAGTGTGAGGGCTTCCTTGGCGGTGGATGCTTCTCGCCCGACGGTTCCCAGATACTGTTTACGGGAACTCCCGAAGCCTTCAACCGCATAGGCTGTCAGCTGCCTGCCAACGTCACACCGAGTATGACGGA
>Ga0310694_10001251_pt1 | contig 29497 bp, 18 predicted proteins | sample 174DNAGHGhighgp2_FD_203884 | JGI IMG/M metagenome (GOLD analysis project Ga0310694, IMG submission 203884) | Sheep rumen microbial communities from Palmerston North, Manawatu-Wanganui, New Zealand - 1742 DNA GHGhigh gp2 (v2) (version 2) | ecosystem: Host-associated > Mammals > Digestive system...
ATGTAAAGGCTTACGATTTCCATCCTGTAGGCGAGGTTTCAAGCACGCTGACCGATGAGGAACATAAGGCAAATATCCGTAAAGGAATTCAACATTGTTTGCGTGGAGACGTATTCCAGATTGTGCTTAGCAGACGATTTATCCAAAAGTATGAGGGCGACGATTTCAAACTCTATCGTGCTCTGAGAAGTATCAATCCTTCACCCTACCTCTTCTATTTCGACTTCGGCGGTTTCAGAATCTTTGGCAGCAGTCCCGAAACCCATTGCAGGATTCAAGACAGGAAAGCTTATATCGACCCCATCGCTGGCACTACCAAACGTACGGGTGACATTGAGGCCGACAAACAGGGCGCTGAATATCTGCGCAATGACCCCAAAGAGAATGCCGAGCATGTGATGTTAGTTGATTTGGCCCGTAATGACCTGAGCCGTAACTGTCATCATGTGAAAGTAGACTTTTACAAAGACCTGCAATATTATAGTCATGTAATACATCTTGTCTCCCGAGTCAGCGGTGAGCTGGATGAAGGTGCAGATCCTATCAAGGCCTTTATCGACACTTTCCCGGCTGGTACGCTCTCAGGAGCCCCAAAAGTCCGTGCCATGCAACTAATCTCTGAATATGAGCCTCATAACCGTGGTGCTTATGGTGGCTGTATTGGCATGATCGGTCTCGACGGTTCCTTAAACCAGGCCATCACCATTCGTACGTTTGTCTCACGAAACGGCGAGTTGTGGTTCCAGGCTGGTGGCGGTATCGTCGCTAAAAGTGATGTGGAGTATGAACTGCAGGAAGTGAACAACAAACTCGGTGCCCTGCGTCGTGCAATATTGATGGCTGAAAAAATGTAAAGATATGAAAGTAGTGATTATAGACAATTATGACTCGTTTACCTATAACCTGAGTCATTTAATCAAGGAACTGGGCGCAGAGGTGACCGTCCTGCGTAACGACCAATTTAAGTTGGAAGAACTGGAGCCGTTCAATAAGATCGTCCTCTCACCAGGTCCTGGCATCCCTTCTGAGGCAGGACTGCTGTTGGATGTCATCCGCACTTATGCCGGCAAGAAACCCATTCTGGGTGTCTGTCTGGGTCACCAGGCCATTGGCGAGGTATTTGGCGGCAAATTAGTGAACCTCTCGGAGGTATTCCATGGTGTAGCCACCCCTTGTCATATAGTGGTCGACGACCCCATTTTCAGTGGTTTGGATCGCAGCATCACCATCGGACGCTATCATTCCTGGGTAGTTTCAAAAGAGGCTTTTCCCGACTGTTTAGAGATTACTGCAGAGATCGACGGACAGGTCATGGCCCTTCGTCACAAGACCCTCAATGTGAGAGGCATCCAGTTCCATCCGGAGAGTGTACTCACCCCCGATGGCAAGAAAATGATACAAAACTGGTTGTTTTTATAATGAATAATGAATAGTGAACAATTAATAACACAAATATGGAACAGACAATGAAAGGCTATCTCTTCCGCCTGTTGAATCACGAAGAGCTCTCCCGCGAGGAGATGAAAACGATTTTGATTGGTATTACCCATTCAGAGTATCCCAACGAACAGATTACTGCCCTGCTCACCTGTCTTCAGATGCGAGGCGTCACTGTCGATGAGCTCCTTGGTTTCCGTGATGGTATCCTTGAGACTGGTGTGCCAGCCATCCTGAAGGCTGACCGCTATATTGACGTGGTAGGAACGGGTGGAGACCGTAAGAACACCTTCAACATTTCAACCACCGCTTGTTTTGTCATTGCAGGTGCCGGCTATAAGGTAGCCAAGCACGGCAACTACGCCGCAACCAGCGTAAGCGGTGCCTCTAATGTCATCCAACACCACGGCATCAAGTTTACCGACGACATTGACAAGTTGAACCGCTCTCTCGATGAGGCAGGTATCGTCTATCTGCATGCCCAGTTGTTCGCCAAAGCCATGAAGTTCGTGGGGCCAATCCGCAAAGCCCTACAGTTTCCCACCATTTTCAACCTCTTAGGTCCCATCGTCAATCCCTCACAGCCTAAGTGCCAACTGCTGGGTGTGGCCAACCTCGACCAGATGCGTCTCTACAACAGTGTGTATCAGAAGTTAGGTATCGACTATGGTATCGTCAACTCCATCGACGGCTATGACGAGATCTCGCTGACCGGTGATTTCAAGGTCACTACCAACGACTACGAGCGTATCTTTAAGCCTCAGGACCTCGGTTTTGCCATTGCCAAGCCCGAAGAACTGGTGGGAGGTGCTACTGAGGAAGAGGCCGCAGCCATCTTCGACTCCGTCCTTGAGAACAGAGCCCTGCCTGCCCAGAAAAACATCGTACTGGCCAATGCCGGCTTTGGTATTCAGGTTTTGGAGAAGGGTAAGAAGAACATCGAGGAATGCATCGAGATTGCCCGCGAGAGCATCGACAGCGGTGCTGCCCTGAAAACCTTCAAGAAATTCGTAGAATTGAACTCATAACCCATGAAGGATATCTTACAGGAGATTGTGGCGCACAAGCGTCTGGAGGTAGAACAATTCAAAAAGGTTCTTCCTCCTCAGGAGTTGCATCGTCAGGTGGAGGCCATCCTCGACTTCAGCGCCCCATCGCTATCAAAGGCCCTCTGCGAATCCGGCAGCGGCATTATCGCCGAGTTCAAGCGTAAATCGCCCTCAAAAGGCTGGATCAAGGAGGAAGGCAAGGCCGAAGAAATTCCCCTGAGCTATCAGCAAAATGGCGCTGCCGCCCTATCCATTCTTACCGACGAGCATTTTTTCGGTGGCTGCGATGAGTTTATCCGCATCGCCCGTCATCAGGGGGTGAAAATTCCTATCCTCTACAAGAACTTCGTCATCGACGAATATCAACTGTTCCAGGCCCGTCTTTGTGGTGCCTCAGCCGTACTGTTGATAGCCGCCTGTCTGACGAAGACCGACTGTAGCGCCCTGCAGCAGACGGCCCATGAACTGGGACTGGAGGTGCTTTTGGAAATGCACGCTCTCAAAGAACTCGAATATGCCGAGCAAACGCCCGACCTCTGTGGCATCAACAACCGTCATTTGGGTTCGTTTGTAACCGATGTTGAGACGTCTTTCCGTCTGGCAGAACACCTGCCTAAAGAGGCTGTAAAAGTCAGTGAGAGCGGTCTTTCCGACCCACTGACAGTCAAGGAACTCCGTTCTGCAGGATTCCGCGGTTTCCTAATGGGCGAACATTTCATGAAGAGTGCCGATCCCGGAGCTGCCTTGCAGGCCTTTATTCAACAACTATAATTGAACAGGATGAAACGTGAAGAATTAGTGATCAAGGTTTGTGGCATGCGTGAGGGCGCCAATATCCAGGAAGTCGAGGCTTTAGGCATCGACTGGCTTGGTCTGATCTTCTGGTCCAAGTCAGGTCGTTATGTCAGTCAACGACCCGACTATCTGCCTCGGAACGCGAAACGCGTGGGTGTCTTTGTCGACGAGGCTCCCGAGAAAATCATCTCCATCTGTCACCAATACAGGCTCGACTACATCCAGTTGCACGGACAAGAGTCGAAGTCATACATTAATCAGCTGCACAACATGATTGCAAATCAGGGCAATGACATTCTTCCCCCGCAGTTAATCAAGGCTTTCAACATCGCCACAGCCGGCGATTTGGAACTGACGAAGGATTATGATGAACTGGTCGACTATTATCTCTTTGACACACGGAAGCCCTCCAAGGAAGTGGGAGGCTGGCTTCCGCCAGGGGGTACCGGTGAGAAGTTCGACTGGAACATTCTCTATAATTATCATGGTCACACCCCCTTCTTGCTGAGTGGTGGTATAGGGCCTGACGATGCTGAACGCATTAAGGCTTTTCACCACCCAAGATGCATTGGTATCGACCTCAACTCCCGTTTTGAACTGTCGCCGGGACTCAAGGACAGCCAGCGACTCAAGACATTTTTACAAATGATCAATTAGTTTATAGTTTACAGTATGAATAAGATCAATCAGCTTTTCAACAATAGCAAGGATCAAAAACTCCTTTCGCTTTATTTCTGTGCCGGTAGTCCTACGTTAGAGGGCACTGCCGATGTGATTCTCGCCATGCAGCGCAAAGGGATCGCTATGGTGGAGGTAGGCATTCCCTTCAGCGATCCCCTGGCCGACGGCCCCGTCATCCAGACAGCAGCTACCAAGGCCTTGAAGAACGGGATGACCCTCAGCAAGCTATTCGCGCAATTAGAGACCATCAAGGATCAGGTAGACATACCTCTGGTGCTCATGGGATATCTGAATCCCATTCTGCACTATGGCATCGAGGCTTTCTGTCAGAGTTGCGTGGCCGCAGGAATCAGCGGAGCCATCATCCCCGACCTGCCCTTCGACGACTATCTGAACCAAGTCAAACCTATCGCCGACAAGTACGACCTGCGTATCATCATGCTCATCACGCCGGAAACCAGCGAGGAACGCATTCGTTTCATCGACGACCACACCGATGGATTTATCTACATGGTATCATCGGCTTCGATCACGGGTACGCAAAAGAGTTTCGACGACCAGAAGCAGGCTTATTTCCGCAAGATCAATGCTATGAACCTGCGCAATCCCCGTATGATCGGCTTTGGCATCTCGAATGCCCAGACGTTAAAGGCAGCACAGGACAATGCAGCCGGTGCCATCATCGGTTCGAAGTTCGTCAGCCTGCTCGACGAGGCCAATGGTGATGCAGAAAAAGCCCTCGACAACCTGCTCGAAGCATTGAAAAGATAACGTTTACGTTAATATTTTCAGTTTTTTAGTTCGTAGTTTCACGTTTTATTCGTATCTTTGCAAACGAATCGTGAAACTACGACTAAATTACTAAATACAAATGAACAAGAAACTATATCAAGTTTTGATGCTCTGTCTGCTGCTGCCGGCGATAGCCCATGCCCAAAAATGGGATGACGCCCAGTACAAGCAGATTGAACAAAGTATCCGTGTGCCTCAGTTTGCAGACAAAACGTATCTCATCACTAAGTACGGTGCAAAGACTGACGCCACCGCAGCCCAGAATCAGAAGGCCATACAGAAAGCCATAGACCAATGTTCGAAGAAAGGTGGTGGTAAGGTCGTCGTACCTGCTGGCTGCAAGTTCCTGACAGCCGCCATCCAGCTGAAGAGTGGTGTCAACCTCGAAGTGCAGGAGGGAGCCGTCTTGGAGTTTGCTTTCGAGCCTGAGCTCTACCCCATCGTCGAGACGTCTTGGGAGGGACTGGAATGTTTCAATCTCTCACCCTGTGTCTATGCCTTTAAGGCGAAAGACATTGCCGTTACTGGCAAAGGCACCATCGATGGCGGCGGCTCCAGGGAGACCTGGTGGCCATGGGTTGGCAATGCACGTTTTGGATACAAGGAAGGACCGGCCCAGAACAAAGGCGCCCGGGCAAGACTCCTGAAGAATGGCGAGGATGGCATCCCTATGTATAATGAGAAAGGAGAGCGCTCACCTGAGCGTGTCTTCGGTCCACAGGATGGTCTGCGTCCCCAACTCGTCAACTTCAACAAGTGCGAGGGTATTCTCATGGAGGACATCACCCTATTGCGTTCGCCCTTCTGGGTAATCCATCCCCTGCACTCTACAGATATCACCGTCCGTCGGGTGAAGATGATCAACGACGGTCCTAATGGTGACGGCTGCGATCCCGAGTGTTGTGACCGCGTGCTGATCGAGGATTGTTTCTTCAACACCGGCGATGACTGCATCGCCATCAAGAGCGGCCGTAACCGTGATGGACGTGAGCGTAATATGCCGTCGCAAAACATTATCATCCGCAACTGTGAGATGAAGAATGGTCACGGTGGCGTGGTGATTGGCAGCGAGATCAGTGGTGGCTGTAAGAATGTCTATGCCCACGACTGTGTGATGGACTCCCCCGAACTGGAGCGTGTACTGCGCATCAAGACCAACTCCTGTCGTGGCGGCATCATTGAGAACATCAACATGAAGGATGTGAAGGTGGGCGTCTGCAAGGAGAGTGTACTGAAGATCAACCTCGACTACGAGCATAATGAGATCTGCTGCCGCGGCAACTACCCCACGGTGCGCAATGTCTATATGGAAAATGTCACCAGCGAGAAGTCGAAATATGGTGTTCAGATTATCGGTCTCGAGGAAGACACCTACGTGTACGACATTTTTGTAAAAAACTGTAAGTTTAACGGCGTCCAGTCTGGCAATTTCTCTTCGGGCAAGACGCGCAACGTGAAGTTCGACAATCTCTTTGTCAACGGTTCCCTGTCCCTGACGGAGATGCCCTACAAGCACTTTAGCGAGTGGATGACCTATAGTGAGATGAAACGTACGCCGAAGAGCTATCTGCTTGATTTCTCCACTCAGCCCAAATGGAGTTATGTGATGGGTATTGAACTCGAAGGTATGCTCGACACCTATCTTAAATATGGCGGCGAGGACATCCGGAAATACTGTCAGACATATACCGACACGATGATCAATGAGAAAGGCGAGATCCGAGGCTACAACATCCTCGATTACAACCTCGACAACATCCGCACCGGTCATTTCGTCACACGCATGTACAATCTTTATCCTGAGAAGAAAAACCTCATCGCGATGCAGACCATGATGAAGCAGCTTAAGGACCAGCCCCGCACCAAGGTCGACAAAGTGTTCTGGCATAAGGCCATCTACGCCTATCAGGTGTGGCTCGATGGCATCTTCATGGGCCTGCCCTTTCGTTGTCTGACTGCCACAACGCAACTCAAGTCGAAGGAGGCAGTAAAGATCTACGACGATGCCGTCAACCAGTTGAAGATCACCTATGAGCGCACCCTCGACCCGAAGACCGGTCTCAACCGTCATGCCTACGACGAGACCCGCAACACCTTCTGGGCCGATAAGGAGACAGGACTCTCACAGCATTGTTGGGCGCGTGCCCAAGGTTGGTATTCGATGGCCCTGATTGAAGTACTCGATGCCCTACCCGAAGACTACGCCCGTCGACAGGAAGTGATCGACCTGCTGCAGAAGGACCTCGATGCCATCATCAAGTGGCAGGATAAGAAAACCGGCACATGGTATCAGGTGATGGATGCTCCTGGGCGCGAAGGCAATTACTTAGAGTCGACCGCCACATCCATGTTTGCCTACGTGCTGCTGAAGGCTTACAACAAGGGTTATCTCGGCACCGCTTACCGCGATGCGGGCATCAAGGCCTACAAAGGCATCATTAACAATATGATCCGCGTGAATACCGATAAGACCATCTCACTCACCAACTGTTGTTCGGTGGCTGGTTTGGGACCGGCTGCCACACCAGAGGTGATCGCCGCAATGAAGAAGATCAACCCCAAGGGGAACGTCAACGAGAATAAACGGCGCGATGGGGGCTATCAATACTATCTGTCAGAGCCCATCCGCGACAATGATGCCAAGGGCATTGGGCCGTTTATATGGGCCTCGCTCGAGATGGAGAAATTAGGCTACAACACCGAGAACACGACGGCTGCCATCGACAGGCAAGCCGTCGTGAATCGTCATAACCCCTTGATAACAGAAGCCGACCCCCTGGCTTCACTCAGCGTAGGCAACGGACACTTCGCCACGACTGTCGATATTACCGGTCTGCAGAGCTACCCTTTTGAATATGGGGCAGGTGTGCCCCTGAACGCCATGTCTGACTGGGGCTGGCATCAGTTCGAAAACACCAACAACCTGCAACCTTCTGAATCGGAGAAGTCTTTCGACTTTGGTCATGGACACCCCGAGGTCTATGCCGTAGAGTATAAGAAGGAAACCGACGGTCGTCATAAGCAGGCCACCGAGTACTTCCGTGTCAATCCCCACCGTCTGAACTTAGGCACTATCGGCCTTAGTCTCAAGGATACCAAGGGCGACGTCATACCCCTTACAGCGCTGAAGCAGCCTAAACAGTCGCTCCTTCTTTGGGACGGAGAGATCGAATCGTCGTTCCGTGCCGATGGCGAGGCCGTCGAGGTCACCACAGGCGTTCATCCGCAAAAGGATGCCCTCTATGCCCGTATCAGGAGCAACCTGCTGAAAGACCAGCGCGCTGCCATCTCTTTACGTTTTTCCTACCCTACTGGCAAACATGCCGATGATGCCAACGACTGGAGCAAGCCCGAACGTCACAGGTCGGTCATTATCGCCCAAGACGACCACTCGGCCGTCATCGAGCGCACCCTCGACACCACGAAATACTACGTCATGCTCACCTGGGCTGGTAATGCTACGCTCCAGGAGTGCGAACGCCACCATTTCGAACTCTCAACAACCGACGATGAGCTCACCCTCTCGGCAGAATATTCTCCGAGGAATCCGAATAATCAGAGTAATCAGAATACGCCGATTTCACCCTTTGATTATGCCAGTTACCACAAGGTCACCCAGCGCGCCTGGCATGACTTTTGGCAGTCCGGCGCTATCGTCGATTTCTCGCAATGCACCGACCCGCGTGCCCCGGAACTCGAACGTCGTGTTGTCCTCTCCCAATACCTTACCCAGATCAACTGCGCCAACAACATGCCCCCTCAGGAGACAGGCCTGACTTATAATTCCTGGTTCGGTCGCCCGCACCTCGAAATGGCCTGGTGGCATCTGGTCGACTTCGCCTTGTGGAATCATCCGGAGACGATCCGTCAGATGCTCGAGTGGTATAACAGCACCGCCTATCCCGTGGCCCGGAAGATTGCCGAGCGCCAAGGGTTCAAGGGTGTGCGCTGGATGAAGATGACCGACCCCTGGGCAGGCGAAGCCCCATCAAACACCGGCTCCTTCCTTATCTGGCAACAGCCCCATTACATCTATCTGGCCGAAGAGATGTTCCGTGCGACCCCCTCGGAAGAGACCCTCAAAAAATACGACGAGCAGGTAGAGGCCACTGCCGAATTCATGGCCGACTTCGTCAGCTACGACGCAAAAAAACAACAGTTCTGTCTGAAAGGCAGTACTGCCATGCAGGAGTGTATGACGAAGGACATCTCTTTTAACCAGCCTTTCGAACTTGCCTATTGGCAGTATGGGCTCTCTGTCGCTAACCAATGGCGTGAGCGTATGGGAAAGCCCCGTCAGACTCAATGGGATCAAATCATCGCCCACCTTGCCTCATTGCCTGAGGTGCAGGGCATCTATACCGCCGGTCTGCCTTTGGGAAAGACCGACAACCTGGAAAGTTTCGATCCCTTCGACACGGTAGATCTGAACGGTCAGAAAACCGACTCTGAGAAGAAATCAGAAACCTTTGCCGATAAAATCCGCAACGACCACCCAGCCGTGCTCGGTGCCTGTGGCATGCTGCCCAACGCGCGCATGCCCTATACATTGTTATATAACAAAGAAAAGATGAAACAAACCCTTGACTGGGTGATGAAGCACTGGAATTGGCAGACCACCTGGGGCTGGGACTATGGTATGATCGCCATGTGTGCCGCTCGTCTGGGCGATCCCGAGACAGCCCTAAAGGCTCTGCTCATCGACACCCAGAAGAATACTTACCTGAAGAATGGCCATAACTTCCAGACCGCCGACCGTCTGCGAATTTATCTGCCTGGTAATGGCGCTTTGCTCACCGCCGTTGCGATGATGTGTGCCGGCTGGGACGGTTGTCAGGAACCCCTCAATCCAGGATTCCCAAAGGATGGCAAGTGGAATGTTCGTTGGGAAGGTCTGCAGCGCATGCAATAGTGGCGCAAGCCGACCTGTCCGATTGTATGTTTATCTCAGTATCACCTTTCGTGAAAGCACTGTTCCGTCGTCAGCGCGACTGATGGCGATGTAGGGTCCTGTAGCCTGCATCGTCGTCTGAATACCGCTCAAGGTATAGGTATCCACCGATGCGATAACACGCCCTGTTGTAGACAAACGGCCGATAGCCGTCGGCGATCCGCCCATACCGTCAGGCGCCTCGGCATTCATCGTGATGCAGAGTTTGTCGAGACAAGCCCCATCTTCACGGCCGGCAATGGTCAGTTGGTGCTGACCAGCCGAAAGATGGCCGTTGTAGAGTTCCTTCCAACTCCAGGCATCGGTCTGCAGACCATTGACGAAATTGTTCATCGGTCCGTCAACCCCCACCCAGTAGCTGTCATCATCCCAGGTGGGACATAACACACGTGCATAGATATAATAGGTGCCTGCTGTCTTGGCCGTAAAGGCGGTGGTCAGCATGTAGGCGCTGTCGGCAGGAGCCGGGTTGGCAAATTGCGTCACCGTCTTCAGATACTTACCCCCAGATGCCGCAGCGTCAGATACCAGTTGGAAACCTGTACCCACCGTATTCGTACGGAGATTCTCAGCCTCTATCCAAAGGGCCTCGCCATAGGCCTCATCCTCTTCGTCGTCGGCAGCCAACGCGTCGGTCTTGGTGAAGAGGTCCAGATCGATACAGCCGCCCATCGTCTCATAACCCTTGGCATTCAGGTGCAGCCAGTCGTTCTCAAATAGGAACTGCGACTGCATGGCGATTGTATCCTCGGGGTTGCGCACAGCCTTGTCGAAGTCGATCACGCCGTCGAGCATCTTCGTCGTGCGAATCCACTTATTCAGCGTGCTGCGACCGTTCTCGTGATCCACAGAATAATAGTTATTACCCTTAAACGGTGTAATCGTCGCACCAAACACATAGATACCCTTCTGGTGTGCCTCACGGATAATCTGCTTGTAAACGCCGATGATGCTCTTAGCCGTCTGAACGCCATTACGCGAACCGCCCAAGTCGTTGACAGCCTCGAAGAGGATAATCCACTTCACGCCCTCCTGACCGAACAAATCGCGTTGATAGCGGTTCACAGCAGCAGGACCTAAGCCGCCGCCCAACACACAATTGCCGCCGATACCCATATTCAGCACGCCCACCTGCTTAGTCGGCTCGTTCTCCAGCAACCGGCGTGAGAGCACATCGGCCCAGCGGTTCTGCTGGTTGGTGGTCGAACCACGGCCGTCGGTAATCGAGTTGCCTAAGATGGCCACTGCTCCAGCCGTTTCAGGAGCCTCTACCTCCAAAGTCTGGATGGTATACCAGTGGTCGGTCTTCACGGCATCGCTGAAGTCATTGGTATTACCAGCTTTCAGATACGACGTGGTTCTTGAGCCGGGATGTCCGCTCACGCTGGTCGACGAGGCCGAGCCGTAATGGATGGTAATGGCCACGTTCTGACGCGCACCGATCTTGAAACCGACGGGGTCCGACACAGCCGTACCCTTGGCAGGCATTGTCACCCCGGCCTTACCGCCGAAAGTCAGACTCACGGTCGAAGTTTCATCAATCTCCGCACTACTGCCGGCCGTCTTAGCCAATGCCAGTTCAACGGCCTTGATCTCCGTAGCACCCGAACTGAACTCGTTGGTCAGTTTCAGACGCACTTTCTCACCACCAATCGACACCTGCACAATCTGGCGCAACGAGTTGTTGCCCAAGCCTGGTGAGGGGGGATTATTATGCGATTCCACCAATTGCGGGGCTGTACCCCACGTGCCAACCCAATGATTGTCGGCCAAAGCAACGCCTGCCGTAAACAGGCAGACAAGAAATAAAACTGTCTTTTTCATTCTAATTTATTTTAAATCTGAGTTGGTGAGGATGATAGGAATAGACGTGTTGTCGTACGCTGAGTTGGTGAGATAGTTGTGGTTTGCATTCTCATCAAGGTAGAGACCGGCGATCTGGAACTTCATCTGGAAGACCCGCGAGATCGATTCGAACAGACCGTAAGAGTAGGTATTAACGTAGAAAGCCAGCACAGCCTTGTGGGCTTCGCCATTGAGTTCAATGTTGTAGACCACCGAATAGGGGTAGAGCAGGAAACTGATCGGGTCGGCCTTATAAAAGGCGAACTGCGATTTGAGCGGTGCGGGTGCTGCTGCCTGCAAAGCCTCTTTTACGGATGCCTCACTGATGCGGTCGAGGACGACAGTCTGCGGGAACTGATCGAAGACAATCAGTGTGTCGGCCGTGATGCGCCAGGAGATGTCGAGGGTGTCGACAATGTCGCTGTAGTCGTTGGGGTTATGATTCTCAAACAGGATCTTACCCGTGTAATTTCCTTTGACGGCCTGGAGGCACTGGCTTATCTCCTGACTGGAGAGGCTCTCATCTTTGACATCTTCGATGAAACAGGAGTTCAGGGTCATGGCTGCCAGACAACAGATTGCGATAACAATTCTCTTCATTTTTCTATCAGATACCTAAATTCCGCAGCACTTTAATTTAACTTTCTTTATAAGCACCTGAGCGACAAAAAGTTCTTCAACGAGCGAAGCGGCAGAGCCAAGCAGCTCAGGATTTGGCCATGACAGATTTTTCACTTACCTTAGTGCTGCAAATCAAGACAAGCAAAATCATCAATGACATGGCAAAGGTACAACAAAAATCTGAAACAACCAAACTCTTTGATGATTATTTCCACCCGAAAATTTGGAATTGCGACACAGAGGTACCTTCTGTCAGAGGAAGCACTCCTGTGCGCCCGCACACACCCCTGTGCGCAAAAACTCACGCTCGAAAGTAAAAAAAAACGTGTATTTATTTTGTACTTTGCTCGTTAATTTGTATTTTTGCAAAGAGAAATTTAAAAAATATTTGATATGAGAAACAGATTCTTTTGGTTGCTTGCCACCATCATGATGTGTGGAGCAATGTTGACAGGGCTGACATCGTGCAGCAACAGTGACAACATCAGTAATGATAATCAGAACAAGGTGGCTGTACTGCTTCCCGACGGTGCCAGTCTTTCCCGTTGGATCACAGACAAGGCAAACCTGGAGGCGGTGATGGCTGCGTATGGTTTCAAGGCTACTTTCTACGTTGCTCCGGAGACTCCAGAGGGCGCTGTGCAACAGGTCGAGCAACTTAAAAAAGCCATCAACGACGGCGTGAAATATATTGTGCTGACAGCCATTGACTATAAGAAAATCAATGAGTCCGGTCTGTTTGAGCAACATCCCGATGTCAAGGTAATATGCCATGACCGCCTTATCCTGGATAACCCCCGCATAGCTTATATCTCATCAGCCGACACGAAGGAGGTAGGGCGTACACAGGCGCAGTTCCTTCTCAACCATTTCCGTTCTTCAGGAAAGCCTTCCATGACCATTGAAATCCTTGAAGGTCCTCTGACCGACGTCAACGCCAAGGATTATTATGAAGGAGCCATGGAACTGCTCAGAAAATACATCGACAGTGGAAAGCTTATCGTCAAGAGTGGCAAGAAGGAATACGACCAGGTGAAGTCTGACAGTTGGACTGTTGACGATGGTAAGAAAGACATGCAAGACCGTCTTGCCAGCTATGGAGCGGGCGAATGTCCGGATATGGTTCTTGCAGCCGTTGACAATCAGGCACAGGGAGCCATTGAGGCCCTGGAGGAAGCAGGTATCACAGACATGCCAGTCATCACAGGTCAGGACAATACCGCCATGGCGCAGGCTAATATCAAGAGCGGCAAGCAGACCATGACCATCGACAAGAACCTGAAGGATATGGCATACAACACCGCTATGATTATCAATAGCCTGATATCCAATTCTCCGGTTCATGCCAGCCAAAGCATCTCCAACATTCCGGCATTCTATTCCAAGATTACCGTAATGACACAAGACAGCTATTAGGCTTTTGCTGTATGACACTCACGAAGTGTCAGACACTCTGTGACGACAATCCCGTTACTTGATAAGGCCCGCTCTGAGCAATGAGACTTAGGGCGGGCTTTTTTCTGTTACAGATACAGATGTTACACTTTACCGCTATTTCAAGCGTGTGGTCGGCATGACAGCCAAGCAATACCGTGACAGGAATCAGTCCCCGGGCATTTGACGTAAACGTTTTAGTAAGTTTTTGAGGGTGAGACGATGTGGGTGAGGCAAAAAATGATTATCTTTGCAGCATCTTACAAACTAATGAACAATGAATAAATATCTGATTACTGTTATGATGCTCGTCATCAGTTTGTCGATGACGGCACAGACACAAGCCCCCGCCTTCCCCGGCGCAGAGGGTCACGGACGCTATGTGACAGGTGGTCGCGGCGGCGAAGTTGTGCATGTTACAAACCTCAACGACAAAGGTGCCGGTTCTTTAAGAGATGCCGTCAGCAAAGCAAACCGAATTGTCGTGTTTGATGTCGGCGGTGTCATTTCGCTTGCATCCGACCTGACAATCAAGGATAACATCACCATCGCCGGTCAGACAGCGCCTTATCCGGGCATCACCATCCGGTATTTCACGGTCCGTCCTGGTGCCAACAACATCATTCGCTTTATCAGAATCCGTCGTGGACAGGAGAAAAGTGTGAACGATGGTGCCGATGCATTATGGCAGCGGCAGAAAACCGGCATGATGCTCGACCACTGTTCTTTCTCATGGAGTATTGACGAAGTGGCCTCTTTCTATGACAACAACAACTTCACCATGCAGTGGTGCACACTTGGTGAGAGCCTGAATAATGCCGGACACGGAAAAGGCGCACACGGCTATGGCGGCATCTGGGGCGGCAAACTGGCCTCTTTCCACCACAACATGATAGCCCACGTCAACAACCGCTCTCCGCGATTCAATGGTGCCCGCTATAACTGGACAGGCTATAAGAGCAACAAGCTATATGATGAATATCAATGGCAGAATGCGGTTCAGGCCGAGAATGTCGATTTTCGCAACTGCGTCATCTACAATTGCGGTAATGGCTGTTACGGCGGTCCTGGCGGCGGCTATATCAACATTGTCAACAACTATTACAAAACAGGCCCCGCCGCCTCTACCAGCAGAGTAACCACTGTGTCCATCGCAAACAGTACATCTTCCAGCGACAACAAAGAATACTGGGACATGACCAGCCGCTATTATATAAAAGGTAATCAGGTAAACTCAACCGCTGATAAGGACTGGAAGGACATTTCGTATGATTCAGGCGTCCAGACTATCGATGGCGAGAAATATACCATCGACTCGCTTCACTATTATGGTGATACGGTGACTTATGTCAAGAACAGCAAAGGCGTGGATTGCGTCAGAATCAAGCTGGATGGTCCGACGGTCACTGGAGAAGTCACTACCCACAGTGCCACCACGGCATTCGAAAAAGTGCTTGCCCACTCCGGTGCATCACTCTATACCGACGAGGTGGATGCCCGTTATTTCCAAGAAGCCAAAGACGGAACGGCTACATACAAAGGTTCTGTGACCAAGAAAGCAGGCCGTATTGACCTGGTATCAGATGTCAACGGCTATACTGAGGAGAACTTCCCCACCGGTCAGCGCGAAGCCGACTTCGATGCCGATGGCGACGGTATAGCCGATGCCTGGGAGCAGGCCAATGGCGGCGACCTGGATCCGAACGCCTATACCCTCGACAGCGAAAGAAAATGGTACAACAACCTGGAGGTTTATCTCAACTCACTTGTCGAGGACATCATGAAGGCAGGCAATGCCGATGCAGAGTCAGCCATCGATGAGTACTACCCCTCTTATAAGGTCCCCGCAGGCATTGATGATGCCCGCACCTCTGCCATCACAGCGACAGAATACTACGACCTCAACGGCCGTCGGCTGACAGCGCCCCTGCGTGGCATCAGCATCCGCGTGGAGCGCATGGCCAACGGTCAGACAGTAACCTCAAAAATCATCAAATAAATTAAATTATTAACTCTAAACAACATCATTATGCTAACGAAACAGATGAAGCAATTGCTCGTGGTATTCCTGGCGATGCTGGGAATGACACAAACAGCTGCGGCTGCTGACTTCAAGGACTTCAGCGTGATCGTCAACAACCAGGACGGTACGCTGCTGACCGCCGATGAGCAGAGCCAAGGCACAGCTGTGAACTTCGGTGTGGCAGTGGATGCCGACGGCAAAGTGAGCCGTGTGGCTGCCGACGATGCCAGCGCCGTTGCAACCGTCAGCGGCAAGTATCACAGCGATCATGGCTGCACAGCCCTGAAAGTGGTGGTACCCAATGCAACCAACGTGAAGATTACTGTGGGACAGTGTACCTACAGCGGAAAGACCATCATGGTGACCGATGCCCAAGGCAACGAGGTAGCCTCGAAGACCCCGTCGAGCCCCGCCTGCTGGAAGAACGACCGCAACAATGTGGACGTGCTCTACTACACCGGCGAAGCTACCACCCTCACCATCACCGGCATGGACTATTGCCCTTACGTGGCCGTAAACGCCATGACCGAGGATGAGATAGCCCAGCTGAATACTGAGTTTACACTGACCTACTACGATACCGACGCTACGACCGTCATCGGCACACAGAAAGTGAAGGGTCAGACAGCCATCGGCGAGTTTGCCTTTGGTGCGAATGACATCACCCAGTTGGACGGTGTCGTGTTCCGCGGCTGGTTTACAGCTTCTAAGGGCGGCAAGAAAATCAAAGTGACCGACAAGGTGGAGGGCGACATGAGCCTCTATGCTGTGGTTACACCTATGGAGATTCCCGACAATCAGTCGGCTTATGCTTACGACATGACAACCGACGCCTTCGATCCCGCTGACCATGAGTGCATCGAGATTGCCGACGGCGGTTATTACTATAACACCCACGGCTGGACCTTCGGCCCTGGCCAGACCATCAAGCTCTGGGTAGGCGGCGATGCCACCATTACCATCGGCGGTTGTGCCTATTCGAGCGGCGAGCCCATTATTATTACCGATGAAGCTGGCAACAACATCTGCTCCATAAGTGGCAAGAATGATTCCGATGGTGGACAAAACACCTTCGAGTATGAAGGACCTGCTACCACCCTGACCCTGACCTTCGCTGGTCGTGACTATATCCACAGCGTGGCTATTGCCAATCACAGCAAGGCGGCGCCAGCAGAAGTGAAGGCACAGTGGAGTTGGAAGGACGGCGTGCCCGCCACAATCGCCAACGTCCATATCGAGGGTTCTACCGGCACCGTCGCCTCTGACGTGGCAGGCATCGAGCTCTTCGTCGACGCTACCAAGGGTAAGCTGAAGTCAAATGGCGACAATGTGCAGTTCAATCAGGGAACGATCCTCCGCGTGCCCGTCATCTCTTCGAACGACGTGGTGACCGTAGTGGCTCACCCCTACAACTTCTCGGAAATCAAGATCGGCGGTAACATCTATAATACAGAGGCTACCGAATACAAAGCCAACGCCTCTGATGCCTCCAACGGCTATGTGGAGGTGGAGGCTACAACCAATTTCTACCTCTACTCCATCAGCGTCGTGCAGAAAGAGCCGGAGCAGTTGGCTACGCTCGACAACGAGCCTGTGACCGCTAACTTCGTCTTCGGTGCAGGAACTGACGGACAGCAGGCTGAGTTCGGCGATGCTGCCAAGTATTTCGTGACCAGCAAGGTGACCTACGGCAGCAACCTCTGGATCAAGGATGCCAACTCGAACCAGACACGTTTCGAGCCATATACACAGCAGAACGAAGGTGAAAGCGGCACGGCTGCCGACGAGACGAACGCCATCAAGTTCCTCATCCAGCCTAATTTCGGACTGGCCTTCACACCGAAGAAGGTGTCGCTGAAGACCACCCGTTTCGGTACCGACAACGGTCTGCTCGACTTCTCATGGATGAACCCCGACGGCAGCACCGTATCGCTCGCCGTAGGCGTGAAGCCCAACCGTAACAACGGCAATCCCAACTACACCGAGGTCTCCTACGACATCACCGGTGCAACACCGGCTGAAGGCACCTGCGGACTGGTGGTCAACCTCTACCACCTGCAGAGCGCCAAGCAGATCGGCTTCCGCGATATCGTAATCGAAGGAACACTTAGCGGACAGGAGAAGGAAGTGCCAGTGCTGGCTACAATCACCATCAACGGCGTTGAGTTCTCCGCCGCAAAGGTCTTCGACGATGCCTACGATGCAGAGATGGAACTCTCGAAGAAAGTGCCAATGGTTGGCGAGACCAACCCTGTACAGGCTACAGCCGCAAAGGGCGAGGTCGGCATCATCGGCTATGTAGGCGACGAGACCAAGTGTACCGTCACCATCCCGATGACACAGGGCAGCACGCAGGTTGACTATGTACTCAACATCGTGCAGAAGCCCGACTTCACACTGACCTATATCGACACCGACAAGAAGACCGTGCTCGGCGAATTCAAGCGTGAGAAGGACGAGGCCATCGGCGAGTTCGACCTCGACTACGCAGACGCCACCGCTGAGGAAGGTACGAAGGTGCGCGGCTGGTTTATCAAGACCGCCGGCGGTGAGAAGTACACAGCCGAGACCGTTGTCACAGGTAATATCAACCTCTATGCCGTTGCGACGGAGATTGAGACCGCCAGCACCAGCAAGAAATACATCTTTGACCTGACGAACAAGCTCTTCGACGCTGCCGACCACGAGGCCTTCAACCCCTCGGGCAGCTACTACTGGCACGACGCCCAGCACGGCTGGGCCTTCAAGGCCGATGATAACAACAAGATCGACCTGCTCGTCGGTCCGAAGGCCATTATCTCGCTCACCCTCTGCCGCTACGGCGCTGCCGACGACATCGAAATCCTCGATGCCAACGGTAAGCAGCTCGGCACCCTGCCCGGCATGAACAGTGAGAATGTGGACGGTGAGATCGTTGCCTTCAACTACGAGGGCGAGGGCGGCACCATCACCCTGAAGCTGAACACCACGGGCGAGATGTACCTGCACGGTGTGAAGATCGTGAATACCGCCGAGACGAACTATGAGAGCCAGGGTCGCTGGTACTTCGTGAAGCCCAGCAACGCAGAGAGTCTGCTCGAAGTGATAGACATCGTGAACGGCACGAACGCTGCGAAGGACGCCGAGCGCTCGTTCATCTTCCTGCCCGACGGCACCTACGACCTTAACGAGACGGTGAAGACCGCCATCAGCGGCCATAACATCTCGATCATCGGACAGTCGATGGACAAGACCATCATCAAGACAGCGCCCGACAAGAGCATCGAAGGCCTGGGCAGCGCCGACATGTTCAGCGTGAGCGGTACCAACCTCTATCTGCAAGACCTGACACTCTGGAATGCACTCGACTACTACAACGCCGGTTCGGCCGGTCGTGCAGCCGTGATGCAGGACAGCGGCAACCGCACCATCGGTAAGCGCGTGCGCATGCTCTCCTATCAGGACACCTACTACAGTTCGAACGACAATATGCAGTCGTACTATGAGGATTGCGACATCCACGGCACCGTAGACTTCATCTGCGGCGGTGGCGACGTACGCTTCGTCAACACGCAGATTTCGCTGGAGCCCCGTGCTACCAACGGCACCGGCGGCCGCACGGTGGTGGCACCACGCGGTACCGTGAAGTTCGGTTACGTGTTCGATGGCTGTAAGGTGGTCGACCTCGCCGAGGGCAAGGGCAACTGGAACCTAGGTCGTACCTGGAACAACGATCCTATCTCCATCTACCTGAACACCACGCTCGACGAGAACGCCCAGAAGACGCTCATCGCCTCACGCTGGACCGAGAAAGGTATGAACAACACCGACCCGAAGATGTTCGGTGAATACGGCACCAAGGACATCAACGGTGCTGACATCACCCCTGCAAGCAACAAGATCGCCTCATTTGGCGGCAGTTTCGAGACTATCCTCACCGCCGAGCAGGCTGCCAACTACACCTACGACATGATGTTCAAGGACAACATCGAGAAGCAGTGGGATCCCGCAGCCCTGACGGCTCAGGTTGCCGCTCCGACGAACGTGAAGCTCGCCGGTACCAAACTGACCTGGAGCGCCGACAAGGACGTGGAGACCTGGGTGGTACTGAAGAACGGACAGATCTTCGGCATCGCCAACGCACCGGAGTACACCGTCGATGATGCCAATGCCAGCTATGCCGTCTGCGCCACAAACCAGATGGGCGGACTGAGTGAGGCCACCGCGACACCGGCTACCGTCACCATGGCAGCCTCGGGCTATGCCACCTTCTACGACTCCAAGAAGAGCTACGCCCTGCCTGAGGGTCTGAAAGCCATGGTGGTGACAGCAGGCACCCAGGACAAGCTGACCTATGAGGAGCTGAAGGACGCCATCCCCGCCAATACAGCCGTGATGCTGAAGGGTGAGAAGGGCAAGACCTATGAGCTGAGCACCACAAAGGCAGAGGCCTACATCGGCCATAACCTGCTGGTGGGTAGCGACGAGGCTACCCTCACCTACGCCCTCATCAAGATGCCATGCCGCTTCTATAAGCTCACCTACGGTCCTTCTAACACGCAGTATGCCAAGACTTTCGGCTGGTACTGGGGTGCAGAAGACGGAGCAGCCTTCGAGATCGAAGGTCATAAGGCCTGGCTGGCCATCCCCGTGACGGCTTCCAACGCCCGCCTCTATCCCGTCGCCAACGAGGCTCCCACCGGTATCACCCTGCCGACGGCCGGCAACGATGCAACGGAGGATATCTACAACCTGAACGGACAGCGTGTGACAGCACCGACCAAGGGTCTGTATATCCGCAACAACAAGAAGGTAATCATTAAATAAAAAGTTAACAATATGAAGAAATTGTTTGTTTTACTGTGCATCGCCTTTGCCTCACAGGTATTCATGGCCTGCACGAAAGATGATAACCCCGTGGACACCGGAAAGCCCACGAACATCACCGATCCGCAGGAGGTCGTATCGGACCAGCCCGCCTATGCGCCCTCCATGCCGACAGAATAAGGAACCCCATCTGAAAGATGACATAAAGAATAAGGTGTATCTCCCCGTGAGATGCACCTTATTTGTTATACATTATATAGAATTAACACTTTTGAAAACGTTTACGTTCAAGTTTTTACCTTTTTTATTCGCATTTCTCAAAAAAAAGCACTACTTTTGCAACGTAAACTACGCAAAGTGCGTTAACTACAACTGACATATTTTAATTAATAACTAATAAAAACTAAGTATGCAAAGTAAATTAAAAACTTTCCGCATGACGCTGACGTTGATGTTGAGCCTCATCGTAGGCACCATCTCAGCTCAGACCGTCAATGGAAATGTGGTCGATGAAACGGGTGAGCCGGTCATCGGCGCTACAGTATTGGAGAAAGGTACCAAGAATGCTGTGATTACAGACTTCGACGGTAACTTCACCATCAAGACGCAGGGTGGCAAAGTGCTCACCATCTCCTACATTGGTATGGTTTCCCAGGATGTTAACATCGCTGGCAAGACCAATGTCAATGTTGTTCTGAAGGAAGACGCCAACACGCTGCAGGATGTGGTGGTCGTCGGTTACGGTACGATGAAGAAGCAAGACCTCACAGGTTCTGTGTCTTCAATCGAAACAGAGAAGCTGAATGCCAAAGGTGCTCCCAGCGCTATTGGAAACCTTCAAGGTGCCGTGCCCGGTGTAAATATTACTCAGGCATCTGGTCGTGCCGGTGGTAGTTACAACATTGAAATCCGTGGTAAGTCTTCTATTAACTCTAGTACGAAGCCAATATTTGTCATTGATGGCGTAGTGTGTGACGACATGGATTTCCTCAATCCTCAGGATATTGAGCGTATTGACGTGTTAAAGGATGCATCATCAACCGCAATTTATGGCTCGCGTGCTACAGCAGGTGTTGTCATGGTAACAACAAAGTCTGGTGCAGGTGTTGCTAAAAAAGGTTCAAAACCGAGTGTATCCTATGATGGATATTATGGTATCTCGAAGATTGCTCGTATGCCGGACTTTATGGATGCAGAGGACTTTTATCGCTGGCGTTTCCTGAAATATGGTTCCTACAATGAAGGTAGCGCTTCCAACTCTGCTCAGAGCGGCAAACCTGCCTATGAAGTATATAATATGTGGCAGCACATGATGCTTTGGAAGACAGATGCAGAAAATGACCCCTATGGACTTGGTGGTTACTCTCGTCTGAAATATCTTAAGGACAATGGATTAACAACAGATTGGCCAGACGAGATTACACAGAATGGTATCCAGCAGAACCACTATCTGGCTGTAAGTGGTAGCGTTGGCCAGAACAACGATGTTAATTATCATTTTGGTGTTGGTTATAACCAAGAAAGAGGCATTTACAAAGGTGACGAGCAGAAAAGGATCAATTTCAAAGGTAGCGTAGATGCAAAACTCTACAAATGGCTGACAAGTGGTTTCAGTTTCAATGTTGCCCGTCAGGAAAACGATTATGCAGATGATAATGGTGTTCAATATGCTTGGCGTATGAACCCATATATGCGGGCCTATGACGAAGAGGGCAATATCATTGATAAGCCAGGTAACTACCTGAATCTTGGTTCTGATTCTGGTAACCAGTTCTCAGATCAGGTAAGCCCCCTTATCTTGCTGACCAACCAGACTAAGAATCAAGAAACCTGGCGTTTATTGGGAAACTTCTATGTTCAGATTAAGCCCATCAATGAAATTACTATCAAATCGACTTTTGCACCTACCTATACTCAGTACCGCACTGGTACATTTAATGAGGCAAACGATTTGATTAAGGGTTATGAGGACAATAATGGTGAAGGTGACGGTAACCGTGCCATTCACCAGCAGCATCGTGCTTTTGGTTGGACATGGACGAATCAGGTTAATTTCAACAAAACATTCAACGATGTTCATACCGTTGATTTCTTAGCCTTGAATGAAATTATCTCAAGTAACAGTGAGAATCTCCAAGTGACAGCTCGTAGAGTACTTGACGGTTCTACATGGTACAACGTAGGTTCTGCCTCTGATCCTACCACCACTACATCATCATCTTCTTATTCAGAAAGTTCGATGATTTCCTACGCACTTCGTGCCAACTACTCATATGCAGGCAAATACATGGCTACAGCAACCATTCGTTGGGATGGATCTTCTAAGTTTGCTGAAGGCCACAAGTGGGGTTCCTTCCCCTCATTCGCTCTTGCATGGCGTGCATCAGAAGAAACCTTCTTGAAGAAATTTGACTGGCTGAGCAACTTGAAACTCCGTCTTTCTTATGGTGTTACCGGTAATAATAAAGGTGTTGGTAACTATGCTACTCAACAGACAGTAGCCAGTTCATCTGTATACTATCCTTTCGGAGGAACTTACTATACAGGTCATTATCCTTCTAGCATTATCGACGCTAATCTCTCTTGGGAGAAATCTCACGAAATCAACCTCGGTCTTGACTTTGGATTCCTTAACGGTCGTATTTCCGGTAGTGTAGATGTTTACCAAAAGAATTCAAAGGATCTTCTGTATGAAGTCACCCTTCCTCTCGAAAGCGGAAAAAATGGTTCCAGCCTAAACAAAATGTCAACCAATGTTGGTGAGGTTCAGAACCGCGGTATTGAGGTCAGCCTGACCACAGTCAATGTTGAGACCAAGGACTGGAGATGGGAAACGACCTTCAACTTTGCTCACAACAAGAATAAGGTGAAGGAGATTAATGGTACAGGTGAAGATTTGGTAGCCGACCACCTGTTTATTGGACAGCCCATTAACAACGTATATGGATATGAATGGTCAGGTATTGTTAACGATAAGGACATGACCGTACCCGACACTCAGGCCGCAAGAGACAAGGGCTTTACACCTGGTTCTACAGTGAAATCCTATGATTATTATTATAATGTATATGGATGGGGTGAAGGACAAGGCATTATCAACGACCGTAATGGCGATGGTAAGATTAATGAAGACGACCAGAGAATCTGGAGTTCAGATCCTAAGTGGACAGGCAGTCTGACATCTAACCTCTCGTACAAGAATATTGATTTCAGTTTCACCATTTATGCAAAGCAGAGCTACACCATTGCTTCAAGCTTCCTTAGTGAATACCAAGGTTATGGAGACCGTGGACGTATGCGCTTGAATATGGACTATTACCTCCCCGCAGGTACGCTGTTGGATTATGAGGGTATTAATCCTGACGGAACCTATATTAATCCTGTTTATCAGGAACAGACTTACTATGGAGAATTCCCCTTCCCGCACAGCGCTACCGGTGCTTTCGACGGAACAGGATCCTCTCAGTTCGCAAGTGCAGCAACCTATGTTGATGCTTCATTTGTAAAGGTGAAGAACATCTCTCTTGGATACTCATTCAGTAAGAGCCTTCTGAGCAAGATTGGCATTCAGAAATTGCGTCTGTACTTTAATGTTACCAACCCATTTGTATTCACAAAGTACAAGGGATTTGACCCTGAATGGGCTCATGCAGGCAACAAGAATGACGCTCCCTCAACTGTTACATACCAGTTTGGTGCTAGTCTGAGGTTCTAAATTGTTTAATTATCAAAACAAGAAAACAATGAAAAAGATACATTATATTATTATAGGAGCACTGACTGTCGGAATGTCACTCGTTAGTTGTAGCGACTTCCTGGAGGCAGAAAACAAAAGTGCTGGAGGCCAGACAGCCGCAGACTATTTCAAAACTCCTGAAGGACTTAAGTCCTGGCGCGTCAATACATTCAACACACTGAAGTCTCTCGTTACATCCAACAGTATCTACGAGAATAGTTCAGACCTTTATTGGCCTTCGCGTGGCAACGGTATTGATGAGTTTGTACAGTTTACGCTTAATAGCCAGTCTGGTTCGTGCGAAGATCTCTATGTAGCTGGTTTCAACGTAGTGAACTATGCTAACGGATTGCTCTTCTATGGTGGCGACACATACAAGACAGATGCCTATTTCCTCCGTGCATACGCCTATTATGTCCTGACTCAGCAATTTGGTCCTGTTCCCTACAGCAAAGAATACATCAACAATGCCAATCGCGATTATCCTCGTGAAGAGCTGAAGACCATCTATGATGGTTGCATCGCCGATTTGGAAGAGGTTTATTCAAGTGCGCCAGAAAAGAGTGCTACGTATGATGGCAGTGTTAACAAGCGTGCCATCGCTGCCTTGATTGCAAAATTCAATCTGGCTGCAGCCTGGGATCTTGAGACAAAACTTGACAATGCTGAACAGGGTACATATAGCATTACCGGTACCTCTTATGCAGCAAAGGCAGCAGAATGGGCTGAAACATCCATCAGCGGTATTGCCTTGACGCAGAGTTTCGAACAGAAGTGGGCTCCCAGCAATGAGGACACCAACCCTGAAACATTCTTCTCTGTACAGTATGATCGCGCCGGCTATCCTGGCACAAATGGTGGTCACGGCTTGCAGAATGACTATGGTTCATACTACGGTGATATCTCTGGTACTTTTATGAAATCTGTTGGTTCTACTAAAGTTCCTTCAGTCAAGTCACTTTATCTCTGGGCTCCTGGCGATGAGCGTTATGAGGCAACTTTCATGACAACATTCTATAACACAAAGGACAAGAACAATGGTGGCGTGTGGGGAACAGAAGGCTACTATGCATATTATAATGCAACCGATGCAGCCAAGCAGAAACTACCCATCGCCTTCATCTATGCTCCCTATTATACAGACCAGACAGAGTTTGAAGCTATGCTGACTTCTATGGCATCAAGATTCCCCAAGACGAATATGGCAAATGCGCCACAGGCTTATATCATGGCTAACCCGGTTATTGCCTACAAATTTGATGCTGACGGTAAATGGAGTGTTGACGAAAAGGAAAGTGGTGCATACAATAACTCCACATTAAGTGCCCGTCTTAACTTCACCCCTGTTGTAAAGAAATGGGATGATCCTCAGACTGCTCAGTCTAATTTGAACCGTACAGAATGCTACCGCGACATTGTCCTGCTTCACGCTTCTGATCTCTATCTGGTGGCTGCCGAAGCTTACATGCTTCTTGGACAGGAAGCCAAGTGCTTGGAGAAGATCAATGCAGTACGTGCCCGCGCTAAAGCCGGTAGCATCAACTCTCTTGCAGACTACGCCCCTGAATATACCCATCCAGGAAACCTCCGTATGATTGATCTCGTACTCGACGAGCGCGCCCGTGAGCTCTATGCAGAAAGCAAGAGATATGAGGATCTACGTCGTACTCGCCAACTGGTGAAATACAATATTGCTTATAACAACTACATTGACAATGTAGCCGCCATGAGCGACAATCAGGGTAATATCAAATGGTATCGTCCTATTCCTACTACGGAAATCAGTTCAAACACATCCGAAGGTATGTATCAGAATCCTGGTTATTAATTCAAAATCAATTAAACTGAAAAAGTTATGAAAAAAATACTATTAATCGCATCGGTGCTCTTTTCTGCTGTGCTCGGATTTACAGCATGCAGTAGTGATGATGACGACTATTCTAACTATAACTTGTCATCCGATTGCGGTGCTGCTGTTGCAAAAACCTACAATGGCACATGGACACGCACTTTGGGAGACGAAGAAACTGTAACCAGTTCTTCCTCTATTACATTGGCTGGCACAGATAAGCCACATGTGGTTTCAATAACGATTCCTGCGAATGATGAAGTAAAGATGGCAAGTTATACTGTCCCTGCCAACATAACCCAATTGAGCGAGACACGCTATGCCATTACCCTACCTGCATCTAGCAATACTTTTGTAACAACGACAGGTATGCGTGCATATGTTGACAACGGAGAACTTATTATGGATTTCATTATGAGCGTCAAGGTGGGGCGTAAGAATTACGAATATTCATACCACTTTGTAGGGAAGTAGCTCTCATAGCCCAAATGCTTTGGCATTTGGGCTTATCAATAAAAAACAGCAAAAAATTTTGATAATTCGAAAAAAGGATTTATCTTTGCACAGTATTTATCACTTTATTTATTAATTAAAACAAAACTATTATGAAGAAAATTTTACTTAGCGCAATGGCTCTCGTAGCCGCAATGAGTGTAAACGCTCAGGTTGAAATTGGAGCAATGACACAGGAGCGCGCCGACGCGATCTTCGTTGGTGAACCTAACACTGCTCAGAAGGACAAGACCGATCTGACCAACTGGAAACTTGATGCGGGTACTGTTCTTTTCCAGACAGAGAGTGTGGTATGCACAAACCTTTTCTCTGATGACTATGGTTATGCCAAGACAGGTCTGAGCAAGAACAATGTTAAGGTGAACGGTGAGGACTTCGGTTCTGTAACTGGTATTCAGGGAAGTGTTAATGGTCCTGGCACCGCTGCTTCTACTGGTGAGTTCCCCACTCAGGGTTGTGTCTATCACTTTGTTCCTTCTAAGGATGGCTATCTTTATGTAATGCATAAAGCTTCTGCCAACAAGAACTATGTAGTATTTGAAGAAAAAACTCGTATTCCTTACATTTTCTCAGCTGAAACAGGTGCTTATGATCTCGCTACCATCGAGGGTGCAACAGTAACCGATGGTGAGGGTATTACAACAATCTCTCCTGACTACGCCATTGGAAAGGCACAGGAAATCATTGGCGAGGATGGCAAGGGTGCTGGCACCTGCGTTATCAAGTTCCAGGTATTCAAGGATCTTGCTTACGATGTGCTCGCTACTGGTTCTAAGATGACAACCGCTGGTTTCGTTTTCGACACCGACGGTAAGTCTACAATCACTCTTGAGACTGCCAATGAGGACGGTTCTGTCGACGTAACTACCCTGTTGAAGGATGGTGCTATTCCTGGTTCTCCTGATGGCATTCAGGCTGTGAAGAACATGAAGGCTGAGAGCAATGTAATCTACAACCTTGCTGGTCAGCGTGTTGACGCTAACTATAAGGGTGTTGTGATTATCGACGGCCAGAAGAAGATTCAGAAGTAATCTCTATCCGATTTTATAATTTAGGGCGGACTGCATTAATGCAATCCGCCCCTTTTTTAAAGAAACACCAAATGAAGATACGTCATATTCTCACACTTCTTACGGTTCTTGGATGTTTGGTATGCAAGGCACAGACACCAGCATTCCCCGGTGCAGAGGGATTCGGCATGTACACCACAGGCGGACGCGGTGGACAAGTATACCATGTAACAACCTTAGAGGACGGCACGCAGGAAGGTACATTCCGATGGGCATGCAATAAAAGCGGAACACGCACCATTGTATTCGACGTATCTGGCACCATCTTCCTCCAATCAGAGCTGAAGATCAAAAACGGCAATGTGACCATCGCCGGACAAAGCGCACCCGGCGACGGCATCTGCATTGCCAACTATCCCTTCGTCATTGCCTGCAAGAACATCATCATCCGCTACATGCGTTTCCGTCTTGGGAATCAAGCCCTCAAAGTGAACCCTTCTGCCCACGAAGGTGACGGACTGGGGGGCATGGACTCTGAAAACATTATCATAGACCACTGTTCCGTATCATGGAGCATCGATGAATGTCTTTCCGTCTACGGCTCGAAAAACATTACCGTACAATGGTGTATCGCCTCACAGAGTCTCAACAACGCTGGCCACTCCAAAGGTGCCCACGGCTACGGCGGCAACTGGGGCGGCAGCGGCGCCACATACCACCACAACCTGATAGCTCATCATATCTCACGCACACCACGACTGGGTCCGCGACCTGGCACACAGACAGACGAGCGGATGGACATGCGCAACAATGTCATCTACAACTGGATAGATAACGGCGTCTATGGTGGCGAGGGCATGAATGTCAATATCGTTAACAACTACTATAAGCCAGGCCCCGACACCAAGACTGGCGCCAAAGGCATGCGCATTGCCTCGCCTGGCATCAGAACCACTGAGTATACCAAGCACGACAGCAATTCACCCAATCAGTGGGATAAGATGTGGCACGTATGGGGTAAATACTATGTTGATGGCAACGTGAACACAAAATATCCGCAAGTTACTGAGGACAACTGGACTTACGGCATCTACAATCAGATAGAGAACTCTAAGGTAGACAACACTTTTACACAGGAAACCAAGGATACAATGCGTATCTCACTGCCCATTTCATTCGAAGCCGTCACAACACACGCTGCCGAAGAAGCTTTTGAACGGGTATTGGATTATGCTGGTGCCTCGCTATACCGCGATGCACTCGATGAGGTGATTGTCAACGACACCCGCAACGGAGAAACCACCTATACTGGTAACGGTTGCAAAAGGGGTATCATCAATTCGCAGGATGACCTAAAACCTGAGGGGGCCGGTGACGACTGGAGCGCCTGGCCGGAACTGAAGAGTAAGGCAGCACCCTCCGACACAGACGGCGACGGTATGCCTGACGATTGGGAGTTACAACACGGATTGGACCCCAACCATCCTGAAGATGGTAAAGCGGCTGACTCCCAATATACCAATTTGGAAATCTACCTCAATGAACTCGTTGAAAAAATCACAACGGATCAGATGGCGGGAGGAGTTGTACTTAGCGGACAGCAGACGACAGGTATCATCGTTCCCTTCCGTTCGAGAATCTTTCCAACCAGTAACCGCGTCTACACCCTAAACGGCAGTCAGGTGGGCGCCAACTACAAGGGTGTTGTGATCGTCAACGGTCAAAAGAAGATCCAGAGGTAATCCTTTCAAACAGTTGGGGACGGTTCTTCGCAGAGCGAAGCGGCAAGGCCGAGCGCTTTAGTCGCAACGAAAGAACCGTCCCTCAACCGATAGGTCAGCTGTCCGTCGCCATGTAGTGTCCATTGTGTCTGGTAGACGTCCGTCCACGACATACTCCTGCCATTCAGCATCGACTGGCTTTGTCTGTACTGTCTGGTCCATTCCGTCACCTTC
>Ga0310694_10001252_pt1 | contig 29488 bp, 23 predicted proteins | sample 174DNAGHGhighgp2_FD_203884 | JGI IMG/M metagenome (GOLD analysis project Ga0310694, IMG submission 203884) | Sheep rumen microbial communities from Palmerston North, Manawatu-Wanganui, New Zealand - 1742 DNA GHGhigh gp2 (v2) (version 2) | ecosystem: Host-associated > Mammals > Digestive system...
ATTATAAATGAATAGTGAGGCAAATATAATAAAAATATCAATATGAAAAACATTAAAATATTGATTGTTAATAATTTGATGATTTTTGTTCATATCAATATATTGCAAAAATATCAATCAGAAAGAAGCGCAGAGAACATAGCCGGGAGCCATCACGAGGCACCAGCCACGGGCATCTGCGTCCCCGCAGATACCTCCATTGCCGCCGCGCTGGAACGGTCGAGATGAAATTTTGGTGCGGTCGCCGTGAAAGCTGATGCCCGCACCGATGCACGCGTGAGAAAAAATCGTATCTTTGCCGCCCTAAAAAATTCAGGAAACCATTGACTTTATGGAGCATAACGTGCTGGCAGAGGATACTTTAGTGGTTACAGGCGCCCGGGAGAACAACCTCAAGAATGTGTCGCTGACGATACCGCAGCAGAAACTGGTGGTCATCACTGGTCTCAGCGGCAGCGGGAAGTCGTCGTTGGCGTTCGACACTATCTACGCAGAGGGACAGCGCCGCTATATGGAGACCTATTCCGCCTACGCCCGTCATTTTATCGGCAGTATGGAGCATCCAGATGTCGATAAGATCTCCGGTCTCAATCCCGTGGTTTCCATCGAGCAGAAGACGGTCAACAAGAACCCGCGTTCCACCGTGGGCACTGTCACGGAAGTGTATGACTTTTTGCGACTTCTCTACGCCCGCGTGGCCGATGCCTACTCCTACAACACTGAGGAGAAGATGGTTCACTACTCCGAAAAGGAACTCATTGACTTGATACTCACGCGTTACAAGGGCAAATCAGTGACATTGCTCGCCCCTGTGGTGAAACGTCGCAAGGGCCATTATCGCGAGCTTTTCGAAAACATCCGCAAGCAGGGTTTCACCCGTGTGCGCGTGGATGGCGTGATGAAGCCGCTGATTATGGGTATGCAGATCGACCGCTACAAGATCCACGACATAGAGCTCTCCGTCGATAACCTCACCGTGTCGGAATATTCGCAGAAACGCCTCTCCAACAGCGTACAAATTGCGATGAAATATGGCAAGGGCGCCCTCATGATCCTTGACAACGACACCAAAGAGGTGAAGAACTACAGCAAGTTCCTGATGTGTCCCACCACGGGCATCTCCTATCCGGAACCCGAGCCGAACACCTTCTCCTTTAACTCCCCGTATGGCGCTTGCGAGTACTGCAACGGCCTCGGCAGTATCACCGAAATAGACATCGACAAGGTGATCCCCGACAAGCACAAATCAATCAAGGCTGGTGGTATCGCCATTTTGGGTGAATATAAGAACACGCTGCTGTTCAGGACGTTGGATGCCTTGGCGGAAAAGTACGGCTTCTCGTTGTCGGAGCCTATCAAAAACCTGAGCGAGCAGCAGTTGAATGCTGTGCTATACGGCACGACGGAGATTCTTCACGTGAAACGTGAAGTCGCCGGTCTTGCACCGATGCGCAAGACGTTCGAAGGTGTGGTGAACTTCCTCGGAAATCTCAACGAGGAGAATATGCCGGCTTCGTTCAAAAAGTGGATTTCGCAGTTCGTGAACACCATTCCTTGTCCACACTGCCAAGGGGCGCGCCTGCGTACAGAATCTTTGCATTTTCGCATTACTGACAAAAACATCGCGCAACTTGCCCACATGGATATGTCCGAGCTGCTCACCTGGTGTCGCAAACTGCCCACCCATCTCGATCCGGTGAAAAAGCATATAGCCACGGAAATCCTGCGCGAAATCACCTTCCGGTTGGAGTTCCTGTGCGACGTGGGCGTTCAATACCTTTCGCTTGACCGTTCCTCGGCATCGCTGTCGGGCGGCGAGGCGCAACGCATCCGATTAGCCACACAAATCAGCTCGCAGCTCGTGAATGTGATGTACATCCTCGACGAGCCAAGCATCGGTCTGCACCAGCGCGACAACCACTATCTCATTGAATCCCTGCGTCGTCTGCGTGACATGGGCAATTCGGTGATTGTGGTGGAGCACGACCGCGACATGATGAAGTCGGCGGACTATATTGTGGATGTCGGTCCCGCGGCAGGGGAGTATGGCGGCGAAATCGTGGCAGCCGGAACCTACAAGGAAATCCTCAAAAGTGGCTCGTTGACTGCCGCTTATCTCAAAGGAAAAAAGAAGATTGCCGTCCCGAAACAACGTCGAAAGGGTAGTGGTGAGTGGTTGACCGTCGTGGGTGCGACGGGCAACAACCTCAAGAATGTGACCGTGGAGTTCCCCCTGGGTACGCTCATCTGCGTGACGGGCGTGTCGGGCAGCGGCAAATCGACCCTCATCAACGAAACGTTATATCCAATTCTCAACCACTATATCTATCGCTCCGAAAAGAAACCCTTGCCTTATAAGGATGTGGTCGGTTTGGAGAATATTAATAAGATTATCGACATCAATCAACAGCCTATCGGTCGCACACCACGCTCCAATCCTGCGACGTATGTGGGTGTGTTTGAGGATATTAGGAAGCTTTTTACGCAAATGCCGGAATCTAAAATCCGAGGTTACAAGCCTGGACGGTTCTCTTTCAACGTGACTGGCGGGCGATGCGAAGAGTGCAAGGGCGCGGGTGTGAAAACCATCGAGATGAACTTCCTGCCCGATGTCTATGTCACCTGCGACAAATGCGGAGGGAAACGTTACAACGACGAGACGTTGGAAATTCGATACAAAGGCAAATCCATCAACGATGTTTTGGAGATGGACATACACTCGGCCATCGAGTTCTTCGAGAACATCCCGACTATCGTGCGCGAGCTCAAGACGATGGACGATGTGGGTCTGGGTTATCTGAAACTCGGTCAGCCCTCCACCACACTCTCCGGAGGCGAGGCACAGCGCATCAAATTGGCTGCCGAATTGTCGAAAAAGGACACGGGCAATACCGTATATATTTTAGACGAACCTACCACGGGCTTGCATTTCCAAGATATCGACATCTTGCTTGATGTGCTTAATCGTTTAGTCGATAAAGGCAATACGGTCATCGTGATCGAGCACAACATGGATGTCATCAAGATGGCGGACTGGATCATCGACATGGGGCCTGAGGGCGGTCGCAATGGTGGCGAAGTGGTGGCTGTCGGCACTCCTGAAGAGATTGTGCGCCAAGGTGTGGGATTCACTTCCGAGTTTCTTGCCAAAGAACTCTAGACTGACATTGTGTTTTTCTTTTTTAAAGGTTTATTGTTGAAAAATTGTAGAAAAAAAAATGCAGTTTCGCGATTTTTTTCCTATCTTTGCCATTTATTGTAAAATGGCAAAAAAATAAACAATAAATATTTATGAATCAGATACATATCGATTACCTTTTTGAAACTTCCTGGGAGATTTGTAACAAGGTGGGCGGTATTTACACCGTTTTGTCCACCAAAGCAGCCACGGTGGTCAACAGCTACCACGACCGCTACATCTGCATCGGTCCCGACATTTCCAAAGAATACAATGACGATTTTGTGGAAGATACCACACTTTTCAAGAACTGGCGTGACATCGTGGCGCGCGACGGTTTGAAGGTGCGCATCGGACGGTGGCAGATAGTGGGCTCTCCGATTGTCTTTTTGGTGGATTTTACCAATTTCTTCGAGAAAAAGAACGAGATTCTGACCAAATTCTGGCTTAGTTGCAAACTCGACTCTATCTCTGGTCAGTGGGATTACATTGAGCCTGCGCTGTTCGGATATGCGGCCGGACGAGTGATTGAGAGTTTCTATAACTTCTACTGCAACTCTTTGGACAAGATAGTGGCGCATTTCCACGAATGGATGACGGGTACAGGAATCCTCTATTTGGAATCGGTAGCTCCGCAAATCGCTACGGTATTCACAACCCACGCCACAGTTTTGGGTCGTTGCATCGCGGGAAATGGTCTTCCGCTATACGCTGATACCAAGCAATATAACCCCGTAGATGCCGCTGCACGTTTCGGGGTGCAGTCCAAATATTCATTAGAGTCGCTGTCCGCAAAATACGCCGATGCCTACACCACGGTGAGCGAAATCACCAACCGCGAGTGCGACGCCTTCTTCGAAAAACCCGCCGACGTGATAACCATCAACGGTTTCGAGAATGCTTTCGTGCCGCAAGGCGAGGAGTTCGAGCACAAGCGCAAAATCGCTCGCGACAAGCTGTTGCAGGTGGCCTCCACGCTCACACAGACGCAGATCCCCGAGAATGCACTTCTGGTCATCAATAGTGGACGCTACGAATTCAAAAACAAAGGTATCGACGTGTTTATCAAGAGCTTGGCGAAGGTTACGGAAGCAAATCCCGACCGTCCTGTAGTGGCGTTTATCACAGTGCCCGCCGGTCAGAGCGGTCGCAACGAGGAGATTGCCGCGCAGATGACCCAGCCCGTGAGCGGCGTGCCCATGTCTGACCGTTTCGTGACACATGTATTGCACGATCCTTATCACGATCCTATACTCAACGAATTGAACAACAATGGTTTGCATAACGCTGCCGACCAGAATGTGAAAATTGTCTTTGCTCCGGTTTATCTTGATGGCGAAGATGGCATCTTCAACCTAAAATACTATGATTTGCTGATAGGTTTCGACCTCTCTGTGTTCCCATCTTATTATGAGCCATGGGGTTATACACCGTTAGAGAGTATCGCTTTCGGAATCCCGACCATCACGACCTCTTTGGCCGGTTTCGGAGCATGGGTGCAGGAACATTTCACTCAACAGCAGAGCGTTAGTGTGATTCAACGCACCGACCACAATGACGATGAAGTGGTGAAAGCCATAGCCGACCAGATTCTATTCTATCTCAATTGCACGGAACAAGCGATGGCGGATATCCGTCAGACCGCTATGGCTATCGCCGAGAAGGCTCTTTGGTCGCATCTTTTTGCCAATTATGAGGAGACATACGCGCTTGCATTAGGCAAGAGCGCCAGTCGTTACGCACAATATCAGAACAAGACCTCCAACGTGGGGCAGATGGTGAAAGAGTTGAACGTGGAACGCCCTGATTGGCACCGTGTTTCCGTGAAGTCGCATCTGCCTGTCGCATTGCAACTTTTGGAGAAACTCTCCGAAAATTTATGGTGGAGCTGGAACTTCGAGGCGCGAGAGCTTTTCGAGGAGATTACCGGTCCTACGTTGTGGAAGGCTTGCGAGGAGAATCCGATTCATGCTTTACAGATGCTTCCGTTGGAACGTTTGGAGAATTTCGCCCAGAACGAATCGTATATCAGCAAGTTACATCAGGTTTACGACAAATTCACTGCATACATGAACACTCCCCGCAGCCGCGAGGAGGATCGCATCGCTTACTTCAGCATGGAGTTCGGTATCAGCAATGAGCTGAAAATCTTCTCCGGCGGTCTCGGTATGTTGGCCGGCGATTACCTTAAGGAGGCCAGCGACTGCAATGTAAACATGCTCGGTGTGGGCTTGCTCTACCGCTACGGTTACTTCCAGCAGCAGATTTCCGCGTATGGCGAGCAGGTGAACCTCTATCCGCCGCAAAGCTTCTCCAAGTTGCCCATCAAGCCATACAAAGATGAGAACGGTGAGTGGATTACAATCAGTGTGGCTATGCCTGGCCGTAACCTCTATGCTCGCATCTGGCGTGTCGATGTGGGTCGTATTCCATTGTATCTCCTTGATACTGACTTTGACAAGAATTGGCAAGAGGATAGAGGCGTGACAGCTACGTTGTACGGTGGCGATGTCGAGAACCGCCTCAAACAGGAGATTCTGCTCGGTATCGGTGGCGTGCGTATGCTGAAAACCATTGGCGAGAATCCTTCCATCTTCCATCTCAACGAAGGGCATGCAGCCTTCCTGAACTTGGAGCGCATCTTGCAGGTGATGCAGAACGAGCATGTGAACCGTCAGGTGGCGATCGAGTTGGTGAAAGCTTCTTCGCTCTATACCACCCACACGCCTGTGCCCGCCGGTCATGATGCTTTCACGGAAGACCTCATGCGCACCTACTTTGCCACTTATTCTCAGCAATTTAACATTAGCTGGGAAAGTTTCATGGGCTTCGGACGCAAGCATGATTGTGACACCTTCGACAAGTTTTCGATGAGCATTTTGGCCTGCCGTTTCTCGCAGGAGATCAACGGTGTGAGCCGCATTCACGGCCGCGTGTCGCAGGAGATGTTCGCCGACCTTTACGAGGGTCGTTTCGCCGAGGAGTCGCACATTGGCTATGTCACCAACGGCGTGCATTACCCGACTTGGGCGCACAAGAAATGGCAGGCTTTGCACCGCAGCGTTTTTGGCGACGAATTCTTTGAGGATTGTTCTAATCCGTTGGTATGGAATAAGATAAATGATGTTCCTGACGAGAAAATATGGTTGCTCAAGCAAGAATTGCGCAAGGAGATGTTCGTTGCCATCAAGGAGATGTTGGCCGATCAGATGCGCACTCGCAACGAATCACCTTCTCTTATCGATGCCACAGTCAGAGCGTTGCGCGATGATGTGCTGACTATTGGCTTCGCCCGCCGGTTCGCCACCTACAAACGCGCTCATCTGCTCTTCATGAACGAAGAGAAACTCAAGGCGTTGCTCAACAATCCCGAAAAGCCAGTTCAGTTTATCTTCGCAGGAAAGGCGCACCCGCACGACAAGGCTGGTCAAGACCTCATCAAACGCATTATCGAACTGAGCCGCAAACCCGAGTTCATCGGCAAGATTGTCTTCGTGGAGAACTACAACATGATATTAGCCAAGAAGTTGGTATCGGGTTGCGATGTATGGATGAACACCCCGACGCGTCCCATGGAAGCTTCTGGCACAAGCGGCGAGAAAGCCGTGATGAACGGTGTGCTCAACCTTAGTGTGCTCGACGGATGGTGGGCGGAAGGCTACGTACCCGGTGCCGGCTGGGCCCTGAAGGAGGAAATCACCTACCAAGACAACCGTTTGCAAGACGAGTTGGATGCTGAAACGCTCTATAACATTATCAATGAATATGTTACCAAGGCGTTCTACACTCGCGATGACCATAATATTCCTACGGAATGGGTGACGATGATGAAGAAGTGCTTCACGAAAATTTCCCCTCATTTCACCATGAAACGCCAGTTGGATGACTATTACCGCAAATTCTACCGCAAACTTATGAACAGATACCACCGTTTGCATCAGGATGACAATGAAAATGTGAGAATGTTGCTCAAATGGCATGAAAAAGTGCTCTCCGGTTGGAATGATATACAGTGCGTGGGAGTCCATTATCCCGAAACCAAAAACAATATCTACTGTGTGGGCGATCAGATGCGATACCAAGTGGATATGCGTCTCGGATCGTTGCGTCCCGAAGATTTGAAGATCGAGATGGTTTTTGTCACGGCTGAGGACCACGGTCAGAAACCGAAATTGGAATACAAGGTGCCTTTCCTCTTCGAGGTGGAACGCAACGGCATCTGCACCTTCGTGTGTGACGAGGTGGCGAACCATATCGGAGTTTGGGATTGCGCCATCCGCGTGATTCCCAATCATGATCTACTGCCGCACGATCAGGATTTCAATATTGTGAGATGGTTTTAACAGATAGTTTCAGGTTTCAAGTTTCAAGCACCTGAAACTTGAAACCTGAAACCTGCAACCTCCACTATGAATCAACCAAACATCGATTTCTGGAAGAAGCAGTTCGCTGACTTCACGACCATTGTGGTCGCTAACGGCGAGGTGCCGGATTCAGAGTTGTCTTTGAGTATTCTTAACGATAAGAGGCGCATCATCTGTTGTGATGGTGCGCTTCAAAAATTATTGTCAATCAATATTATACCGGATGTTGTCGTGGGCGACGGAGATTCATTAGGGATTCCGCCCGTAGAGACGTTGCGCGCCGCGTCTCTACAAGACGAGGATCCCCAACGTAGAGACGCGCCATGGCACGTCTCTACAAACGGCCATGATATCCCTTATTATCCCGACAAGAGCGAAGAATACAACGACCTTCAGAAAGCGTTAAAATATTGTACGGCAAAGGGTTATGACAATATTTTGCTGATGGGTTGCGGTGGTTTGCGCGAAGACCATTTCATCGCGAATTTGAGTATCTTGGCGATGTATTCCGAGAATAAGCGCATTCGAATGTTGACCGAACATGGCGATTTTAGCGTGATAAACAGGGTGGCGGAAATCCCTTCTTATCCAGGAATGCAGGTCTCCGTTTTCCCAAGTCATTCGAAGCAGAAATTTTGGTTCACAGGACTGAAATACCCCGTCCACAATCGTTCTTTCAAATGGTTGTGGGAAGGGAGCCTGAACGAAGCGCAGGGGGATACGTTCATCGTGGAGGCCTCCGACGATGAACCGTTTGTGGTTTATCGGGCGCTTTCCCCTTGTTGATTTTCGGAATACATTTCCCACATAGTCAACATCTTATATACTAATGTGGCGGCGAAAACGTCGGAGACTTTGCTCTCCTCTTGCGGGCATAGTTCCACCACATCGAATCCCACGACATTCTTCGTCTCGAACACTTTCTCCAAGAAGGAGAGGGTGGGGTACCATTGCAAACCGCCGGGCAGCGGAGTGCCAGTGGCAGGTAGAATGGACGGGTCGAAGCCGTCCAAATCGACCGTGATATAGACATTGTCGGTGAGACGGTTTATCGCTTTGTCCATCCAATCTGTCTGATTGTGAATAAGATGCGCGTAGAAAATATTTTCGGGAACCACGTTCGGCAGTTCGTCGGTACAGACATTGCGGATGCCCACCTGCACCACGCGCGCCACCTCCTGTGCCCGCCGCATCACGCAGGCATGGTTGTAGGGTGAATCGTGATAGCTGTCGCGGAGGTCGGCGTGTGCATCGATTTGCAGCACAGAGAGTCCGGGATGCGCCTCGGCCATCGCGCGTATCGCCCCCACGGATACGGAATGCTCGCCGCCTAATAAGACCGGCCGTTTCCCGAGGTCCATGAAGTGTTTCGTCCGGTTATAGACGGACTGCACCATTGTCTCCGGTGTGCGGAAATCATAGTCGTGATGGTCGGTGTGGATGCCGGCGAGCCACGCTTCTTGCTGATATTGAATGTCATACAGCTCGAGGCTGTCGGAAGCGTCCAAGATGGCCTGCGGCCCTTTGTCCGCCCCTTTCACGAAGGTACTGGTGCCGTCGTATGGCACGCCGAGAATGACGTAACGGGCGTTGTCCAATTCGTACATCCGTTCGTCGTCCATATCCAAAAAATGGGGCATTTGTTTTATTGGCATGATTCTTTCTTTTTTATTCGTTTGTCTCACACTGCGCTGCGCTTGTGTGGTTTGTTTCTCCCCACACTGCACTTCGTTTGTGTGGGGTTATTTGCGCTTCGCGCGTGTTGCCTCTCCGAGGCTGCTTAAGGAATATGTTTAGAGGAGAGTAACGGGTTCAATCTTGTTCAGTTCGTCGAGGGTGTGCAGGACGAAGTCGCAGAGAGTGGGGGAGATGGCATGGACGCGTTGCTGCCAGGTGGAGAGGTCTATGTCGAGGTGGTCGGAGACGATTTTGAAGGAGACGTAAGGCTTTCCGTAGTGGTGAGCGATAGAGAAGAGCGAGGAGGACTCCATGTCGAAGCAGTCGGCGGTTTCTCTCAGATGTTGCAGGAAATCAGCCGAATAGACATGTGGAGATACAAAACAATCGGAGGAGAAGAGTTTGCCGTCGATGGTCTCCGGTATGTCGATGGGCAGTCGGTCGGTGAGCATGGGGCGGTCAAGGAACTGGGCACCTCCAGAAACGAGCTCCGTGATGCGCACCAAGCTGCCCACTGGTAAGGAATGTGCACCGGCTGTTCCGACGTTCATGATTGTAAAATCTTCATTACCATGTTTTTGAATGAATTGCAACATGGCTTCGGTCGCACATTCTCGACCGATTCCTGTCAGGTGGACGCGGTCTTTGACATTGCGGACCTCTTCCTCAACAGCTGCAAAAAGAGCAATTTTCATATCGACTGTAGTTGTTAAAAAATGAATAACGGTGCAAAAGTAAGAAATATTTGAATAGATTCGCTGGGGATGTACAATAAAATCAGACAATAGTCGTTTGTGCATCACAAAAAAATACAGATATGAGACGGAATGTTTTGAATGTGTTATGTTTGATTTCCCTGTTTTGTGGGTTTGTAGGGCTTTCTTGCGCCCAGGAAGAGGGTGTTTGTTTGGCAAAAGCACCTTCGGAAGTGGTTGTGAACCAGCAGTTTCAATATACGGTGACCACGACCGAGAAAGGAACAATTCTCGATACGGATTTCGGGAAATTCGATTTTGTGGGCGGTCCGAGCATGGGCTCCAGCACCTCTATTTCCATTGCGAACGGGCATACAGAGCAGAGCACGCAATACACCTATACATACATTTTGGTCTGCAAACGTGAGGGCACGTTCACCATTCCGGGTGTCTCCATCTCAGTGGACGGCAAGGTGTTGCGCAGCAATGCCGTGGAGGTGAAGGTGGTGAAAGCCGGCAAACAGTCCCAGGAGAATCGGTCTGATAACCAGTCTGACTTTTTCCATTTCGAATGGCCTGATTTCAATTTCTTCGGAGGGGATTCGCGCTCTCAACAACCTCAATCCAAATCTGAAAGTGTTGAATATAAGGACGATATCAAGAAGAACGACCTTTTTGTGAAGGCGGAGATTTCTCAAGCGGAGGCCTGGCAGGGCGAAGCGGTAGTGGTCACGCACAAACTCTATATCAAGCAGGATATCCGAGGTTACGAAATAGCCCGCGCTAACTATGCTGCCACGGAAGCGCTGTGGCTTGACCGATTAGAACTGAAATACGGCGATGAATCCACGGAGACTATCAAAGGTGAGACCTACCATGTTTATACCATCATGCAGACTGCGGCTTATCCGCTGAAAACGGGCAAGGTGACGATTCCGAAACTTGACCTTATCATACGTATCGGTGTGCCTGCGGTCGTGAAAAATCCTTTCTGGGGCAGCATGACGACGACACGCGCAAAGGACTTTCGTCTTACTGCCAACGATTTGACCATCAAGGTGAAACCACTACCCGGAGCTCGTAACGACGGCAAAACTGAAACGGTGGGCCATTTCGATATCTCTGCTTCTATTAATAAAACGGAAATATCTGCAAATCAGTCTGTTGTGTTGACGGTGACCGTTTCTGGCAACGGCAATCTGCATCATATTCAAGCTAATGATTTGAACATTGAGTTTCCTGCCGATTGTGATGTGACATATCCGAAAGTCATTCAGCATATTAGCGCAAAAGGCAATCTCGTGAACGGCTCCAAAACCTTTCAGTTCACACTGATTCCGCGTACGGAAGGCGAATTCTTCATTCCCGGAGCCAATTTTACCTATTATGACGATGAAATGCAGAATTATAAGACCATCTCGTCGCAGGATTTCCGTCTGGAGGTGAAACCAGGTCGCACGCCATCCACCCAAGAGGACGAAAAATCGGACAAGCCAAAAGGAAAGATATATAAGATTTAAGTCGTGTGACTGCAACGAAAGTTTTTGTATTTTTGCCCCATTCAAAAATAAAGATAAAAACGGAAGATATGAAGAAAATATTTGTCATGACAATAGCCCTTTTCGGTCTTGTATGTTTGTTTAGCAAATGTGACAAAATCGAAGGTCCTTATTATGAAATTACTGATAATGAAGATGTTGATGTTTTGTTCCCTGACTTCGACCCGACCACAGTGTATCGGAAAATGTTGATTGAGGAATTTACAGGTCACCGTTGCACCAACTGTCCGCAGGGTCATCAGACTTTGGAAACCCTGCATCAGCAGTATGGCGACACGTTGATCGCCATCGGCATTCATTATGGATCGTTGGCAAAGCCGCTCGGTGAGACTTTCAGCTACGATTTCAGGACGGAAGTGGGCAATGCCATCGGTACGGAGTATGGTATCGATGCTATCCCGAAAGCCATTGTGGATCAGGTGTATAAGGAGGGCGGTTGGTCTCGTGACCAATGGGCGACAGTGCTAAAGGCCGTGAATCGCACTAATGCTTATGCTGCCATACAGCTCATCAACCAGTATGATGCGGAATATAAAATACTGAAAGTCAATGCTAAAGTGACGATGCTGGACAATTATCCCCATCCTGTAAAATTAGCTTTCTACTTGGTAGAAGATGGTATTGTGAAACCGCAAAAGGATGGTAATCAGGATATTCTGAACTATGTCCACAATCATGTGTTCCGTGCTTCGTTGAACGGTGTGCACGGTGTGGCGCTCAATAGTGGCAATCCGATTCCCAAGGATGGATTTGAGGTTTATGCGGCCAGTATCGACATTTCAGAGACGGATTGGGTGCCTGAGAATTGCCACGTGGTGGCCGTTTTGGCCGATCAGAGCAACAATAATGTGATTCAAGTGGAAAAATTGGATGTGATCAGCAGATAATATTGAAATGAAGATAGTTGCCGTAGAACCCATCGGGATTTCCGCTGAAAGAGCGGAGCAAATCAAGCAGGATCTCTCTGCAAAAGGGCATGAATTTGTCTGGTATCCAGATAGAAAAGAGGATGAAAACACTTTGGCCGAGCGCATGAAAGAGGCTGAAGTGGTGATGATTTCCAACATTCCACTATCTGCGAATGTGCTCAGTCAGTGTCCGAAGTTGCAATTTTTGGATGTTGCGTTCACCGGTCTCGACCATATTGATCTGGCGTATTGTCAGGCCCATAACATCAAGGTGAAAAACGCTTCCGGTTATGCGACCGAAGCGGTTGCGGAACTCACTGTGGGTCTGATGATTGATGTATTGCGCAAGATTACCTTACTCGATGGTTCGATTCGTCAGGGTGGGACTCGCGGTGCGTTTCTCGGACGAGAGTTGCGCGGAAAGACTGTCGGAGTTGTGGGCACGGGTGCCATCGGTATTCGTACGATTCAACTGCTGCAAGCCTTTGGATGCAACGTGATTGCTTGGAGCAGAACGCAGAAGCCTGAAGTGATGGCTATGGGTGCCTCCTACGTCCGTTTGGACGATTTGATGCGTTCCAGTGATATCATCACGCTGCATGTGCCGCTCACTACAGAAACCAAGCATCTCATTAGCAAGGAGTTGTTGGTTGAATGTAAGCCTACAGCGGTGCTTGTCAATACGGCTCGTGGGAATGTGGTGGATATGGATGCCTTGGCAGAGTGCCTTTACTCAGGCAAGATCGCGGGAGCGGGCATTGATGTCTATGAGAAGGAACCGCCATTGCCGTCAGAGCATCCGTTATTGAAGGCTTCGAACTGCGTGTTGGTTCCCCATGTTGGATATGCCACTCGCGAAGCTTTCGACGACCGCATCGATATCATTCTTCGGAATTTATCTGAATAAAACCAATCCATAAAAATGAAAATGGCGTGTATCAAAGTGATGCACGCCATTTTTAGTTTCAGGTTCCAAGTTTCAGGTTTCAAGTCATAAATCCAAACGTCTTACATCTTACATCTTACGTCTTAAATCTCAAGACTCAAACCTATCGTTTCACGAACTTTGTTGTCATGCTGAGTTTGCCGTCGCTCAAGCGCAAGAAATAATTGCCGGTGGCGAGCTTGCTGGTGCTCATCGTGATTTGGTTGTCGTTGACAGCTTGCGTGAGGAGGAGTTTGCCATTCATGTCATATACAGCCATGTTGGTCACCTGGAACGCGTTGGTGCGCAGGGATACGGTGAGTTGGTCGCTGACGGGGTTCGGGTAGATAACCACATCGTTTTCAGTGAGATACTGCGGAAGACCCGTGCCGAGGTCAGCACCCACGCGCGGAATCAGGAAATATTCACCGTAGGAGATTTTGTTCACGCCAGTGAGATTCACGGCAGATGTCGGGATGGGAGAGCCCGTGATGCCCTCCACATTGTAGAAGTGCGTCCATAAGCCGTTGCCAGTTTGTCCATTTTGGGTGAGTGTATATTTCTTGCCATTCTCAAAAGTGCTGGCAGTGAGAGGGTTGATAACCACTCCCTCCATGCGGAGAAGCTCGCATTGGTGCTCGTTCATATAGCTGACATCTTGTAAATCAGACAATGTGACAGTCAATGGGGTCACATCATTGTAGATAGAGATAGCTGCTTCGTTGTATGATTCAGCAACGGCGAACTGCAGCAGACCGTAATAGTCGGTGAGTTTGCCGTAGATGTTGGTGATTTCGTCGCCAGTTTCCAGAGCGCTGGTAATCAGGTTGTTTTGGTCGTCAATAACGATAGCGCCCGTAGCATCCTGAATGAAAATTTGGTGGCGATAGGAATCGTTGATTCCTGTGATGATGACGTTTCCGGTGAGTTTATAGACATCGTTGCCGAAATGGGTGCCGTCAATATCCAAGGGATCGGTCCATTTGGCGCGCAGGGCGGCGATGTTGGCCACTTGGAACTCGGGATCCACTCCGTAGGTGAACGTCAAGGTGTCGGGCGACATCACGTTGCCCAGAATATCAGCTATATTGTTGACAATCAGAGTATAGGAGTTTCCTTCGGTGAGTGCTGGAGAAATAGACAATGTAACCACACTACCGTTCAAAGAGGCGGCGGTGACGGAAATGTTGTTGTCCATCGAATAGTTGCCAACCGTTTCCGCGGATGCTTGGTCAAGGGGTTCGTTGAATGTGACTGTCAGGGAGTTGTCGTCGGGGACAATGTTGCTAATGACGGGGCCGGCAGTGTCAGGGCCGGCGGTTTGGGAGGTGATGACGATGTTGTCGATGAAGAAGCGGGCTTTGGTGGCCTGATAGCTCTTGAACTTGACGGTGGTTGCAGAGGTGCCACCCGTGAAAACCAAGTTGAAGGTGGTGAACTGGGTAGTACTCAATCCATCCACGAGATGATCGACGCCATTGACTTCCACGAAGATTCTGGTTTGGTCGTTGTTCCAGGCCTTGATGTCAAAGGAGACGGCAAACCCGCCGTTGTTGCCGGAGAGGTCGAGGGCGGGAGTCATGATGAAACCGCCTTCAGCGCTTTTGCCGACTCTCACTTTGCCGGAGCTTGGGTAGATCCAGTCGCCGGTCCACCCTGTGGTTTGCATGTATTGGTCCAAGGAGTTGGCGATGGAGACCGTGTTGCTGTCGGTGATGCCCGAGAAATCCTCGTTGAGGACGACGGTTTGTGCGTTCAGTCCGCAAAGGGCGAACAAAACCGAAAAAATAAGTAAACTTGCTCTTTTCATATTTAAGCTGTTTTTTTAAGAATAATCCGTTAATTTTTCAGAGGCGCAAAAATACGAAAAATCTGACACGAAACAGGGTAGGATTTTTTTTGTTACATTATATTTCGGAATTTAGTATATTTGCACCGTCGAAATGACAGACGTTCTTTGTTTATTATTTATTCTATGATAGGAGCGTATAACTTTCCTTGTCTTTTGAAATTTCCACAAACCAAAAGCACAACAAGTAGTAAAGTTGTATCGCTCACGTGGTTACGTGGGCTTTACTTTTTTTTGTTGTGCAAGGTCGTGGAAAACCTCAAAAGGCAAGAAGGTCGAGCCTACGTTCTTTTTTTAAACACACACCCTTGGGGGCTCAGAGGGTGCGTCATAATGCCGCGATAGTGCAGATGAGAAAAGTTATGAGAAAAAAATCAAACAATTCGGCAGATATGCAAAACCCGAACAAAGGTACAAACGGGACAAACAAACGGTATGACAAAAACCAAGGAAACAGAGGGAAACAGTTGAACCCTAATCAGAAGTCGAAAATTTAATAGAAGTATAATCACCAAAAAGAAGATAGATATGGTAAAAGTAGTTGGAAATATCAATATCCAAAACAAGGTCAAAGCACTTTTGAAAAATTTTAAACAATGGTCTTTATGAAAAAGAACGTTCAATTCGTTTGAATTAGCGGCTTTTGTGAGTATCGAATTGACTATTTTCCGGTTCTGCATGCTCTTGCAAGTTTGAGATTCCGTTTGGCTATGGATGGTTTGCGTTGATTTCCTAAAGTTTGCTTGCCAAACGGAATGGTGGTGCGATGGTCATCACGATACACGTGGAATCGTATAGCTGAACCCAGTTCGAATTTTCCCCGTCGTGCCATATTCGGGATTTGTTACCTTTGCACCCTCAAAATGACAGTCTTTAAAATTATACCGAAAATGCTGAACCTGAAACGATTTGCGATCTGTTGGGCACTGGCGTGCCTCTGCCTCCCCGGCGCAATGTTTGCCCAAACCGGCAGCCGTTATGCCGCACCGGTGTTTGATAATGTCATGAAAACCTCCGGAATCCCCTTCTGCAGCGCCGCGGGAATAGGCCAGTCCACGCCTGCCACCCTCAGTCTCGACTTCTACGAGCCTTCCGGTGACACGCTCTCCGCGCGCCCGTTGGTGATCACGGTCTTTGGCGGCGCGTTCATCGCCGGAAACCGCGAATGGTGCGACATGGTGGCCTATTGCACCCGTCTCGCCAAACACGGCTACGCAGCGGCCTCCATCGATTACCGCCTGCTGCCAATCTTTTCTATTAACGCCACTTCCCTTGTCAGGACCGCTTATATGGCCTCGCAGGACGTGAGCTCCGCCGTCCGCTTCTTCAAAGCGCACTGTGACGACTACAGGATAGATACCAACAATATTTTCCTGCTCGGCAATTCCGCCGGCTCCATCGCCATCCTTAACGAGATATTCCTGTCGGATGAAGAGAGACCCGCCGAGACGTTCATTTCCCCGGACTTGGGCCCGATGAACAGCTCGGGATATGCCGAATACGCAGGCTTCTCCTCCAAGGTGGCCGGCGCGGTGGCGCAATGGGGCGGCGTGCTCGACAAGGAGGTCATAGATGCCGATGAGTATGTGCCGCTTTGTATGATCCACGGCACCGAAGACGAAATAGTCCCCTACGATTCTGGCTATTGCTACTCGACGTGGGCATCTTCCATAATGCCTTATATGTATGGCTCCCATATCATTGCAGAGCATCTGGATTTCCTCGGGATTGAGGATTATGAGCTCCATACGTTTGAGGGCGAGAAACATAGCTTTTACATCACCTCGTTCACCGTGCTTATACAAGACAAATTCGACACCTGCTTCAGCATTGTCCGTGATTTTCTCTATAGACATCTGGATCTTTCGCCGGATGTGGGTGTGTCACAGTATGTTGCGGATCCTGTCAGAATGTATCCAAATCCCGCCTCCGACCTGCTTTTTGTTGAGCGGAAGGACGGAGCCGAGATTTCGCACATTGTGTTGTACGACATGCAGGGACGTGCAGTCGGGGAGTCCGACCGTTCTCCTGTCGGGATCGGTCATCTGCCTTCAGGTCTCTATCTCGTGCGCGTGACGGATGCGGATGGCCGGGAATACAACCGGAAGGTGGTTGTCAGGTGACCGTCCGGCTACACCAACCGCATCGCCAGCAGTTCCCTGCCCATCTTGTGGACGGCTTCCTGGATCTTTGACGCTTGCTTCTCCGACACGTACTGTCCTCGCTTGTACTGCCGCATCAGCGAAGGGTTGATGCCCGCCCTATCGGCTAATTTGGTCATGTTTAGATAGTTGTAGCAGTTCAAGAACGACGGGAGGTCGTATTTGAACTCGAATATGGTGTTTTTCAAGTCATCTGGATCATGACGGCCTTCCTCCTCAAAAACCTCAATAAATTCTTTCACTGTATTTTCAAAGTCGGCTTTGGCTTCAGCGACAGTGTTGCCATCCCCGTAGATAGTTGACTCGGTATCAGGGGTAAAAATGGCGAACGTGCCATTATGGCCTCTTTCGATTAATGCTGTGGTTTTTTTCATAATGACACATGATTTCAGACTGCAAATATACATCAAAAACACCCATTTGTCAATGGTTTTGCGAATTTTGTTTCTTTCTGAAAATCAATTTATTATAATTTAAATTTAACTAATCGTTTTCAAATGATTGGGTTTTGTGGCGGGGTTTTCGCAGAAACGGACACGTCTCTCGCAACTGCTAACTACTAACTACTAACTTTTAACTGTATTTTTATTACCTTTGCACCCTCGAATTCGGAATAATTAAACCCCTGAATATGAAGAAAATTTTTATCGCAATTGCTTTGCTGACACTGATTTGTGCCTGCAACAAGAAACAAGAAAAGACCGACGCGAACGTCATCGGAAAGCCTGAGATTCAGGTCCAGGACGGTCGCTTCACCCCCGAGGTGATGTGGGCGTTGGGCAAAATGACCGACAAAGCCGTCTCCCCCGACGGCAAACGCATCGCTTACATCGTCACCTATTATGACATGGAGCAGAACAAGGGCAACGCCGAAATCTACCTCATCCCCAGCGAGGGCGGCAAGGCTGATCGCTTGACCACCACCGCTTCCAACGAGTTCAACCTCGTGTGGCAGGATGATGAGACCCTGCTCTTCTGCCGCGACAACGACATCATCTCCATGGCGATGAAAGACGGTCGCGAGAAGACTGTCGGCACGGTGGAGAGCGGTATCGAGGGCTTCAAGCTCGCGCCCGACGGTAAGTCCATCGTTTTCATCACCACCAAGCCGGTGAAACGCCCCGGTCATCTCGAAAAACTCTATGCCGGCCTTGACAAGACCACCGGCCGCATCAACGAGGATTTGATGTACCGCCATTGGGACAACTGGGTGGATGAATATCCGCAGATTTTCCTTGCCGATTTTGACGGCAGTATGGTGGATGTGGATAACGCCACTTGCTTGATTGACAGTACTTTCGAGTGCCCGATGCGCCCATGGGGTGGGGTGGAACAGTATAACTACAGTCCCGACAGCAAGAAGATTGCCTACACCTGCCGCAAGAAGACAGGTTATGACTATGCGCATTCCACCAACAGCGACATTTTTCTGTATGATATCCAGAAGAAGACCACCCAGAACCTCAGCGAGGGCATTATGGGCTACGACCAGAACCCCGTGTTCAGCCACAACGGCAAGTACATCGCGTGGGAGAGCATGGAGCGCGACGGCTACGAAAGCGACCTGATTCGTCTGATGGTGCTGGATCTCGAAACCGGCGAGCGCACCAACATGTCGGAGAACTTCGACTATTACTTCACCGGCATCAGCTGGACGGAAGACGACAAGGAGATTCTCGGTGTGGTGTATTACCGCGGCACCGACCAGATCTTTGCCTGCAACCCTGAAACCAAGGAGTTCCGCCAGATTTCATACGGTTATCATGATGTGCACAGCTTCGAGTTGGTCAATGGCAAACTTTACGCTGACCAAGTGTCAATGCAGTATCCTTCAGAGATTTACGTCTATAACCTGACCGACAACAAAGGTGAAGGAAAGAAGGTTTCCGCCATCAACGACGATGTTCTTTCTCAGGTGCGCATGGGCAAGGTTGAAGAGCACTGGATCAAGACTGTCGATGGCAAGGAGATGCTCACGTGGCTGATCTATCCCTACAACTACGACAGTACGAAGACCTATCCGGCGTTGCTCTATTGTGAGGGCGGTCCGCAATCCGAAGTGGGCCAGTTCTGGAGCACCCGTTGGAACTTCATGGTGATGAGCGGAGCGGAATACTTCATCATCGCGCCCAACCGAAGAGGCACAGTCGGCTTTGGTCAAGCGTGGACCGAGCAGATCAGCGGCGACTACGGTGGTCTCTGTATGCAGGATTACATGCGTGCGGCCGACTTTTTCGCTGACAGTGTGAAACAGATCGACAAAGAGCGTCTCGGAGCCTGCGGCGCAAGCTTCGGCGGCTACAGCGTCTATTGGTTAGCCGGCCACAACCACGACGTGAAGGGCTACAATGAAGGTCGTCGTTTCAAGGCCTTCCTGGCGCACAACGGCATGTTCAATTTCGAGCAGCAATATCTGGAGACCGAGGAGATGTGGTTCGACAATTGGGACATCGGCGGTCCGTATTGGGATTGGAACAATCCGCAGGTCAAGAAGAGCTACGCCAACTCTCCGCATTTGTTTGTCGATAAATGGAATACACCCATTTGCGTGATTCACAGCGAGTTCGACTTCCGTATTGTGGCTTCAGAGGGTATGGCGGCCTACAATGCCGCGCAGATGCTCCACATTCCGAGCCGTTACCTCTACTTCCCGGACGAAACCCACTGGGTGCTGAAACCGCAGAACAGCCTGTTGTGGCACCGCAACTTCATCGACTGGTTCGATACGAATTTGAGATAGTTTGCGGTAATTGATTTTTTGCGGAAAATGTGAAAAAGCGCGGAATCCCCAAAGGTTTCCGCGCTTGTTTTGTTGAAAGCAAAAAAAACCGGCTCGAAAGAACCGGTTTTCCTGTTATCTGGAAATGAACGATTAAGCCTCTTCTTCAGCGCCTTCCTCAGTGGCGGCAGCGGCGGAACCGCGGGTCGGAACCACTTGGATGATCACCTTGTTGGGGTTGTCAACGATTTCGAGGTTGTCAACATGAACGTCGCCAATCTTGGTCATGTCGTTGATGTCCAGGTTGGAGATGTCAGAAACGATCTCTTCGGGGATGTTCTCAAGCAGACCACGAACTTTCAGTTTGCGAACGCGTTTTTTGAGCAGACCACCCTTCAAGACACCGGGAGAGGTGCCGGAGATCTTCAACGGAATCTCGATGGTGATGGGTTTGCCATCGACAACTTCGAGGAAATCGACATGCAGAAGCTTGTCGGTGATGGCATGGAACTGTGTCTCTTGCACGATAGCCTTGCGAACGTCACCGTCGATGTTGACTTCAGCGTATTTCACTTCGGGAGTGTAGAGAAGGCTCTTGAACTGTCTCTCCTCTACCACGAACATTTTTTGGTCTTTTCCGCCGTAAATCACGCACGGAATCATGCCCTGATTGCGTTGGGCCTTTGCATCTTTTTTCCCTACGTTCTCTCTCAGAGAACCGCTAATAGATACTGATTTCATACTGTTTATTAATTAATTAAGGTGTTTTTAAATCGGCGGCAAAGATATGTTTTTTTTTGATACGCTCCGCAGCTTTTTGGGAGTTAAAAGGTTAAAAGGTTAGAAGGTTAAGAGGTTGGAAGGTTAGAAGGTTAGAGGGTTAAAAGGTTATTAATGATTGGATGTTGATATTTTAAATCAAAATTATTAGTTTATTATAATTTATTTATTATTTTTGCAAACATAAATTATTGTGAAACAAATTGTATTATAAAAAGAAAGTCATGTCAGAAACAAAATTTTCATTTGAAAAATTGGCAGTTTGGCAAGAAGTACGTAAACTTGTTGCAGAGTGTTATTCTCTTGTATGTAAATTTCCTAAAGAAGAAAAATATGCTTTAGGAAATCAAATTCGTAGGGCGGTAGTTTCAATTGCTTCTAACATAGCAGAAGGGAGTGGAAGAGTATCATTAAAAGAGAAAATGCATTTTATTGAAATAGCATACGGTTCATTAATGGAAGTTTACTGCCAACTTCAAATCGCATGTGATTTAAAATTCATTAATGAAACAGACCTTAAGAGCATGAGAACACGATTCTCTTTAGTTTCCATTATGCTTACAGCTCTTCGTTCTGCATTTCAAAAACGCTTACCCCATTAACCCCATTAACCTCTTAACCTTTTAACCTTTTCAACATCAACCTACAACCTACCTACTAACTGTTCAAGGTATTGGGCATCCACATCGTCAAAAGTCCCCAGCCGGTCGCTGTCGATGTCGAGGACGGCGACGACCTCATCGTTTTGGAAAACCGGGACGACAATTTCGCTGCGGGAGGCGGAGGAACAGGCGATGTGTCCGGGGAATTGTTCCACGTCGGGAACCACGAGGGTTTTACGTTCTTTCCACGCGCTGCCGCACACGCCGCGCCCGAACGGGATGCGCGTGCAGGCCAACGGTCCTTGGAACGGTCCAAGTACCAACTCGTCGCCGATGACGCGGTAGAACCCCGTCCACCAGAATCCGAAAGTCTCGTGCAGCATGGCCGTCAAGTTCGCCATGTTGGCGATGATATCGACGTTTTCGTCCATCACCGCTTGCACTTGCGGGAGGAGGTCTTCGTATTGTTCTCTCTTGTTCATATTCGTATCGTTTATATATACATTGTCCATACATCGTATCATCGTCGTTATCCGTTCCAGGGGTTTCGCTGCGCTCACCCCTGGCTATCAAGCTCTTGCCCCTAACGGGGCTGCTCAAGGAAGAAGTTTAATATATTGGGGCTTTTCGTCACCTTTCCAACTGCTAACTATTTGTACAGGAACCGTTTGATCGACCTCTTGGGGGTCTTCTCAAACTCGTCCTTTTTGAGCTCGATGTTGAAGATCTGGGCGTATTTGGGGAGTTTCTCGTTGAGTTTCTTGAGGTTCTCTTTCATCAGTTCGTGGATGGTTTGGCGGAAACGGAGCTCGCCTTCGTAGTCGGGGAAGACGAGGGCGATGAGCTTCCCTTCGCGCTCCACCACAACGGATTCGACCACGCCTTCCATGTCGTTGAGCTTGCCTTCTATCTCTTCGGGGTAGATGTTTTGTCCGGAAGCACCCAAGATCATGGTCTTGTTGCGGCCCTTGATGAAGATGTTCTGTTTCTTGTCGATGAGGCCGAGGTCGCCGGTGCGCATCCAGCCGTCGTCGGTGAAGGTGGCGCGGGTGGCTTCGTCGTTCTTGTAGTAGCCCATCATCACGTGATCGCCACGAACGAGAATCTCTCCAACTTCGTTGTAAGGGTCTTTCGAGTCGATACGGATTTCGTTTCGGGGGAGGACGTGCCCGGCAGAGCGGGGCACGAACTCGTGTACGTAACAACCGCCAATCAGCGGACCGCATTCGGTCATTCCATAGCCCACAATGAGCGGGAATTTGACATCCAACAGTAGCTTCTCTACATCAGGGTTGATGGCTGCACCGCCCACGATGAAGTATTTGAGCTGACCGCCGAAAGCCTTCATCAACTTTTTGTTGATGGTGTTCACGACAAATTTGCGTATCACCGGGATCTTAGTGAGTCGCTTCACGGCCGGTTTCTCCAACACTGGCATCACCGCGCGCTTGCAGATTTTCTCGATGACGAGCGGTACGGTAACGATAATGTAGGGTTTCACGTCTGCGAAGGCCTTCATCAGCAGCGTCGGGGTGGGGGATTTAGTCAGGAAGTGGATGTGGCAGCCGTCGGCGAGCGGATAGAGGAATTCCGCCAGCTGCCCGTACATGTGCGCCAGGGGCAGCATGGAGACAACGTTCTGACGGCCTCCCGGGGGCAGAAATTGCAAGCCCGTTTCAATGTTGGAGGAGAGGTTGCGGTAGGTGAGCATCACTCCCTTGGGATCTCCAGTGGAGCCGGAAGTGTAGTTGATGAGCAGCAGGTCGTCAAGGCCGCGCACGGTGAAGACGTGGTTGTTCTGCGGTATGTGAAGCGGTTCGCGTGAAATTTCCACGCCCTTGCGCTTCGTGTCAATGATGGAGAAATCGGTGAGGGAGACAATGGCCTCTAAGTTAGGCATCTGGTCGGCGTTCATGTTTTTCCAGACATACGGACCCACGATTAGTATCCGCGCTTCGGAATGGTTGATGAGTGCCTCGATGTCTTCACCGGAGAACTCATGCAACACGGAGACGATGACCGCGCCATAGGAGGCGATGGCGAGGTAGGAGATGGCCCACTTGGCGCAGTTGCGGCCGCAAAGCGCGACCTTGTCGCCCTGACGGATGCCCATCTCTTTGAAATAGTTACGCAATCGCGCCGCCTCTTCAGCCACCTGCTGGAAGGTGTAATCGTCGGTGCCGTTGTAGTCCGTCAGAGCCGGCTCGCTCCAATATTTCGGAAATATCTCGTTGTAATATTCAAAAAGATGTTTGGTCATTTTTTTTCTGATAATCAGTAGGATAAAATGGTTTTGACGATTTTTAACACAATGGCAAAAATACAATTAGAACGAAGTCGTCACCGACAAACCGCAACCGAACGATGCGGGCACGGCGCGGCAGACACCGCCGACGCAGAGGATGCCCTCCTTGGTCTTGCCGAAGTTGACGGCGATTCGCGTGGTGTTCCACACGTAGGCGCAGGAGATGTTGTAGTAGTGAACCTTGTGGCTCTCGATCGGGTTGCCATAGTTCCACTCGTCACCGATGGAGAAGAACCAGCTCGGACTGATGGAGTACTCCAACATGGCGTAGGCGGAACTACCCTCGTCGTCCTTCGTGTAGAGATGCTGCAGTTCGAGACGCAGCGCGTGCTTCGGGGTAATCTTGTAAGAGAGGTCGGAGGCGACCAAATGTCCGCGCATCATGCCTTCGTGACCTTGTAAAATCTCCAAGTTGTAAGTGATGTAGTTGTAAGCCAAGATCCATTTCCATCTCTTGTCGTTAAAGCGGTGGCTGATTTCAAGTCCGATGTCCTGATACAACAGGTCGGGACCGAACTTGAAGAACGAAGAGGTATAACCCATGGTGCCGAAGGGCGTTCCGTTGTCGATGGCCTCTTGCACAGGCACTTGGTCGGTGTTGTGGAAACGGGAGTAGTTGAAGGTGAGGTCAGTGCCGTACTTGCCGCCGAGCACGCTCTTCTTGGGAATCTGGTAGTTGACTTGCAATTGGGCGCCGATCTGGCTGTTGGGTTGGCTGGCATAGCTGTAGTCGCCAATCAGCTGGTAGGAGTACTGCCTGTTAATCGCAGGGATGCAGTTGACCATCAGTTCGGAATTGTAGTTCATCCAACGTTGGGAGCGGTATTCCATGTTGTCGGCGCGGATGAACGAAGCAGCGATACCGAAGCCTTTCATGGCGTAAGTGGCTGACATAAAGAGTGCGTCGCCGGGCTTATAGATGAATCCGTTGGAAATGTTAGGGTCGTTCATCTTGCGAGCATATTCAGCGTCGAAGCGGAAACCTTCATAGCCGAAAGTACCGCGAACCGCCCAAGTGGCCACATTTTCAGGCAACTTGTCGGCAGGAATGTAAGCCTCGGAGAGCTCACCAGTGCTGTCACTGATGGAAAAATAGACATCTTGGTCGGATTTCTCGAACTTACTCACCAAATTGGCACCCACGCGTGCGATAAAGCCCTTTTCTTGCATTTTCGGGAACAACTCGCCGAAGGAGAACTCCACATCGGCACCGCGCACATAGTCCTTGCGGCCTAAATAAGGCTCGAAGTTGTCGCGTTCGATGCCCCACACCCCTTTGATGTAGATGCCCTTGTAAGGAGTGAGCTTGATGCGCGCACCGAGCAAACTGTTGTCAATGCCCAATTGTCGGTCTTCGTAAGCTCTGAGTGTCAGTCCATTACCGAACTGCTCGTAATAGTTGCCCGCCGTCACCGAGATGAACTTGTTGGTATAGTCGGCGAAAAAATATTTGATGCCCTGACCCTGATAGCCGATCTTTTCGAAGTCGATGAGCGGGAACATGTAGAACTCATAGCGGGCACCGGCAGAGAAACCACCGTTGGTATATAGAATGTTCAGGAAAGCGTTGCCGCGCACTTTCGAATCTACCGGTTCCGCCCCGATGATGGAATCGGGGATATAGTACATGCCGTTGAATCCGAAGTCACCGCTGACACGGCTGTTGCCAAATTGATGTTGTGCGCTCGCCACATAACCGCACATAAAGAGCGCAGAAGCGAGCAGTAGTCGCTTTATAGATTTGAAAACCATATAGTTATATTATGTTGAATATTACTTTTTGACTAAAGATTTGATGACTTCATAGACCTCTTCTTCACTGCCGGGAGCGTAGGATGTGTGTTGCCATACAATCTCTCCATCTCCGTTCAGGATGCACATATAAGGCACATCGTTGACGTTCATGGCGCGTTTGAAGTCGGAATTAACATCCAATAACACAGTATATTCCCAGTTTTTGCCTTTCACAAACGGTGCCACACGAGCACTGGTCTTCGCATCGTCAATGGATACAGCATATAACTTCACACCGGTTTCTTCCACCCAATCTTCGTATTCGTCGGCGATAGCCAAAAGTTCGGCGATACAGGGTTTGCACCAGGTGGCCCAAAGGCTGATGATGATGGGCTTGCCGTCGTTCTGGATGTCTGTGGTGTTGAACGGATTGCCGTTCAAATCCTGAATCTCCACTGCGGGTAACTTCGCAAGGTGCTTGTCCTTGGTTTCTTGTGCGAAAACATTGATACTGAGTATCATACAGATAATAACGATGATGTTTTTTTTCATATTCTTGTGATTTTATTATTTATTTCTATTTTGAAACAGCGGATTATGATTTTCTTCGGTTTGTTCTGGGAAGCGAATTTGCAGATATTCGGGCAAACCTTGTTCAGGAGCTGGAGGGAAACGCATCATCAAAGTGCCGTCGCTGCCGAAAAAGAGATGATCGGGCAGCGTCTCCACCCCTTGGAGCAACAGCCAGTCATACTGCTCGTCAAAGTAGAGTATCGGCCAGCTGAACAGCTTCCCGTATTGCTTAACGAAAGCCTGATAGGTGCGTTTTTCCGGATCGACACACAAGCTCAAGAATTGCACCCGTCCTTCATATTTCTTCTGTAGTTCATTGATAATCATCATCTCTCTAACGCAATTGATACAGTCCGTCTGGAAAATTTGTAAATAGACAGGTGTTCCCTCATATTGTTTAAGGTGGGTCTTATGCCCTCTTTCGTCCAAAAAGGTGACCTCTTTCGCGACGAGTTGCTTCTTCTGAATAGTATTTAATTTACTGTTAATCAGCTTGATATGTTTTTCAAAAGAAGAAGTTTGGCGAATATACTCCAAGAGTTTGATGATATTATGGTAATCAAACTCTTTGTTATCTAAAAATGAGATTAAATTCTTGATAATCACCAATTCACGCAGTCGGGCGTTGGTCAACTTGGGGTCGCGGCCGATTTCATTGAACAGCGTGGGGTAGTCGGGTGTCTCGTTGATGGTGCGGTTCAATAGCTCTTTGCTGATATGAGGGGAATAGTAAAGATAACCTTCATAATACTGATTGAAGAGCGACATATATGCCGGGTTGTTATAAAGGATGTAGTCGTTGTCAAAATATTTTTGATAAATGAAAACCGGTTTTTTCCGGTATTGCAACAGGTCGATTTCCCCCATCATGTAATAGCCATACGATTGATAGAAATTCGTTGGAGTGTATTGAAAATCAAAATGTTCGCCGATGATGTTACGTACGGTGTCGAAGATATTGACGCTGTCGGGCGAACCATAGATCATCGGGAAGGCATAATTGTCGGTGACTTGGTTGAAGTATTTCGAGAAACGGTTGATTTTGAAGTTAAGGTCGTCGGTGTCTTTTTGGGCGTTCTCAATCTGGAGGAATCCGCCGTATTTTTCTGGGTTAATGGTTTGATACAGAACAGAATCCATTGTGATGGTGAAGTTGTAGCTGTTGGATGGCACGATGAAGAATTCCGCCTTGGAGGTGCGAATGGCCAACTGTGCCAACTCGATGTCGTGAGTCTTGTATTTCAGGGTGAAATGACCGTTCTTGTCGATGATGTCGGTGGTGGCAACCTCGGCGATCCCGTTCAGAAGGTCGTGGAAGACCAACAGCCGAATCTCCTCTCCGGCAGCGAAGGTGGCAGTGCCGGTGATGGTGACGGGTGTCTGTGCATAGCATGCGGTTGACAACCAGACTCCGATCAGGAGGATGATATGACGGATACTTTTGCTCATTTACGGTTGACGGTCAGGGAGTTTGTAAGAGAGATAGGGGGAATAGTCTGCGCCGATTGACCAGAGCTCGCGTACTAACGAGGAAGATACTATCTGCCATCGCGGTGACGCAAGGAAGAGCACTGTTTCCACTTCGGGGTTGAGTTGTCGGTTTACTTCAGCCATAGTCTGTTCGTTCATGAAATCCTGTGCGTTGCGTACGCCTCTGATGAGGTGCCGGGCGTTCGCTTTGCGGCAGTAATCGACTGTGAGTCCGGTATAAGCGACCACTTCCACCTGAGGGCATCCGGCATACAATTTTTGAATCCATTGCATACGCTGTTCCAAGGTAAACGCGTCTTTTTTGTTGATATTGTGTCCGATGGCGACAATGATTTTGTCGAATAGAGGAAGTGCTTGAGTGACAATATCTTCATGCCCTTTTGTAAAGGGACAGAACGAACCGGCATAAACAGCGATTTTTACCATGGTCAGTCGCGGATAATGGTGAAGTTATAGTCGTCGAGGAACTTGATGACCCGCGAGGGTTTGAAGTCGGTGGAGGTGGCGAGGTCGGGTGAGACCACGTAGTCCATTTGGGAAATCACCTGTTGGGAGATATGGTCGTATGTTTGCGGGGTGGGTTCTCCGGCGATGTTGGCGGAAGTGGAGATGAGCGGGCGGCCGAGGCTGCGGATCACCCGACGGCAGAACTCGTGCTGAACAATGCGGATCGCGATCGTGCCGTCCTCGTGAATCAATTTCTCTGGCAGGTTGTAGGCCGTCTGATAGATGAACGTGGTGGGACGAGTGACATGCGAGAGCAAATCCCACGCGATGAGCGGAATCTTCTTCACATACATGGGCAGCCGCTGAATCGAATCCAGCAGGATAATCATGCTCTTTTTCTCATTGCGCTGCTTGATGCGGTAGATGCGCATCAACGCTTCTTCACACGTGGCATCGCACCCGATACCCCACACTGTATCAGTAGGATACAAAATCACTTTGCCCTCTTTCAACAGCGAAACACATTTTTCAATTTCCACTTCCATAACCGAAAAATTAAACTGCAAAGATACATTTTTTTCAAAATGTCAGACTTAAGTCTTTTTTGCGGAGATTGTTGCTCTTAAGGCAATGGGCAAAAGTGCGAGGGAAGAGGGAAGAGGGGAGAGGGAAGAAGGAAGAGGGAAGAAGGAAGAGGGAAGAGGGAAGAATGTTTGATGGTTTAAGGGTTAATGGTTGGGGATGCCCAAATTTTTTTAAAACTTTTTCCTTGAAAGCCCTGTTTGGGCGTCCTATGTCAGCATAGAGTGAACGCAGTGAGCCATAGGACGGTTAGGAGATGAGGAGATGAGGAGATGAGGAGATGAAAAGATAAAAAGATGAAAAGATAAAAAGATGAAAAAGGGCCGTCACCATTTCTGGCAACGACCCATCATTATCAATTTTCAATTATCAAATAAAAATTATTTTTTGACAAACGATTTGGTGACCGCACCCTGTTCCGTCGTCACGCGCACGAAATACATGCCGCTTGCCAAACCGGAAACGTTGATGGTGGTCGTTTCGGGGGTCATGGAGACGGTCTGCAACAACTTGCCGTACACGTCGAACACTTCGATGGACTCCACCTCTACATTGCTCATCGTACATTGTACATTGACAACGTCCTTCGCAGGATTCGGGTAGAGGCTGATGCTGTTCAACAAGAGGTCGTTGATGCCGGTAAGGGTCGTGGCAGTCACAGCCGGAGACCAGTCGCTGGTTTGACCATTGCTACAGACAGCCTGCACTTGAATCTCATATTGGGTTTCAGGCGCCAGACCGGTGATGGTGTAGCTGTTGGTGGTAGCCGTGGCGGAGCTGAGCGTGCCGCCGACAGGACGGTATTGGATGTTCCAGTTGCTCACGTTCGGGTTGGCATCCCAGCTGATGGCGATGCTCTCGTGGGTGATAGTACCCGTGGTGAGACCGGTCGGGACATCGCAAGGCTCCGGAGTGTCTTCAGGCAACGTGGTGAAGGT
>Ga0310694_10001253_pt1 | contig 29473 bp, 22 predicted proteins | sample 174DNAGHGhighgp2_FD_203884 | JGI IMG/M metagenome (GOLD analysis project Ga0310694, IMG submission 203884) | Sheep rumen microbial communities from Palmerston North, Manawatu-Wanganui, New Zealand - 1742 DNA GHGhigh gp2 (v2) (version 2) | ecosystem: Host-associated > Mammals > Digestive system...
TATAATATCAACTATAACACGTTTAATATCAAATCCTTAAGCATGGAATTACATTGTCATTAATCTAGTAGCATCACAATATCTTAAAAGGAATGCATAATTATTTATCATACCATAAATTGATCTAAAAGCTTCTTTATAAATTGTTTCAACGTTATATTCTGTTATTGGTAACATATCACCTTAAACTTAAAAATTATTTCCTGTTACAAATTATAATTTTTTAATACCATTTGTTTTTGGTTAAAATGATCTAACACGTTCTTAAGCTCTCTAAGTAAATATATTATTCATATTACCTAAAAATTCACGACCAGATTCAGTTGTCATAAGTTAATCTTAAAGTTCATTATACATTCTAACTAATTAAGTATATTACTTTTCTGATGGACGATTATTTTTGTAACGATTTATATCATACTTTAATGCATTTTCATATTCTTAGAGTTTGTATATAAATGTTTACATAGTCTTCTTTCTAAGATTCATGAAATGCATAAATCCTTTATATTATTCACTATTTGGTGAAAATTTAGTTTAACATTCAAGTTAAAGTCTTTCGAAAAGTCTAGCATCATATTTCTAAAATTCTTCTAAAAGTATACTCTTTTTATCTGAACTAGCATCTAAAAGTGTGTTAATAGTTTAGTTTATATCACGTTTAATTGGTTCAGCTGTCTTTACAACATCATATTCCTTGAAATGTCTTTTGTATTCATTAAGTGTTATCATAACATCTTACATTTCCATTTAAAAGTTAGGAATCTTTTAGTTAAGTATCTCCTTAGAGAGTTATGACATTTTGTTAGAAATACTTGTAATAGCCTTTTTACAAACAGCAGTTTTACAACTTGATGCTAATTAACCTGATTGTCTAGACCATTATATGAATAAACTTCTCATACGATTTTCACTTTAGCCTAACATTAAGAAGTTTATATCATCTGCTACATCTCTACTGCCTTACTATTCTCCCATTGCACGTTTAAGAGATTAACAGTAAAGATCAATCATTTCACTAAGATGTTCATGTGATTTATCAAGTTTGTATCCATAATCAGTGATAGCAAAAGATTTTAAAAGTTCTTTTGATTTTTCATCTGATGAACGTTTCTTACCACCAAGAATATCTTATTAAGTGTATTCTTCGGTAACATTTTCCTTTAAACCACCTCTAAAAATGGCATCACAAAGTTTATTTAATTCTGGATCATCACCTCCAGTAATACCGTGAATATCTTCAACGAGACATCCACAATCTTAATTTTCGTCAGTTTGAGGTTATTATATATTTTACTCGGACTCGGGCATTTTTATCTTTCAAAAAATGAAAAAAAATAATTCAAATTTTTTTTCTACTTAGAATTTTTTTTGAAGGTCATATCTCATCGTAGTTGAAAAATTCCATTTCATCAGCGTCTCCGCCATCAACACTTTCGGCATCATCATCTCTACGTCTACGTCTTCTTCTACCACCGTCTATGTCATCATCATCAATATCATCATCTCTTCTTCTTCTACGTCTTCTACCTCCATCGATATCGTCATCAATATCATCATCTCTTCTTCTACGTCTACGTCTACCTCCATCAATATCATCATCAAATTCAAGATCGTCATCTCTACGTCTACGTCTTCTTCTACCTCCTTCAAAATCATCATCGTAGTCATCGTCTCTACGTCTACGTCTTCTACGACCACCTTCAAAATCGTCGTCATCATAATCATCATCCCTTCTTCTACGTCTTCTTCTACCTCCTTCAAAATCATCATCATCGAATTCATATTCATCATCTCTTCTTCTACGTCTTCTACGACCACCTTCAAAGTCATCGTCAAATTCGTAGTCATCATCTCTTCTTCTTCTACGTCTACCACCTTCTTAGTAATCGGTCATTTTTTATTGATCTAAAATTTATTGTTCGATTGCTTCACCTTGTTATTAAATATCTTAATTTCCTGGCACCATTGGATTTGTGATCTCTTAATTATTAACAACTTCGGGATTTTCAATCATCTCTCCATAAGTTTAAACAAGTTCATTATCATTTTGAAGTGGTTCAATATTTACATCACCAAAACCTCCGAATACATACTTTGCTCTACGTTATCTTCTATGACTACGTTTTCTACGTTTACCTCCTTAAAGTTAAGTTTATATAGAATAAGTTTCTCCACCATTAAGGAATGAATCAATAAAGTTTTCTGACATTTAAATTTGATAATTATTTCTAAGTTAACCGTAATCAATTTAATCTTCGTTTTTATCTCCTCCGATAACTTATGTTTCAAGTTCTTCATTTCTGATATTCATTAAACTTTAAGGATCTTTATTGAAGCAATTTAATATCATATTCTTTTCTGCTGGAGTTTATTATGTAAAATCTATTGTTGGATTATCTTCAAGTCCACCATCTAATTTTGTGTTATAGTTTATATTAAAAACATCTTAAGCATCTCTCATTGCGATATCAAGTTCATCTTTCCATGAGTTATATAAATTTCCGAATTTTTAAGAATACTCTCCTTAAGCATATCTAAACATAAGATCTGCATCAATCTTTGGATCATAAGTGAAAAAGTCTTTGAATCCTTAAACATACTATTCAGGAATTTAAGCATAAAATGCATTATAAAAATCCTTTACTTTTCTATGTTTTCTACGTTTACCTCCAACTAAATTTCCTTAATTAGCAATGTTATTAACTGTACAATTTATTAACATTGAATCTCCTTAATCTTTGACAGATTAAACATTTAATGCTTATCCATTTGTGTATAAGATATCACCTAATGAATTTAATCCGAATTCCTTGTCTTTTAATAAAAATTAGCTTCCACCTTTTACTGATACAAAGCAATTTTTTGAAGAAAGCATCTTAAACGATAATTTTATATCATCTGACATTTTTTATTCTTGAAAAAAATATACTTCAGAGATATATAGAGCATTAAAAGACAAATTTAAGAAGTTGATGGTTCTAAATATATCGATTTCGGACATTCATTAATTAGAATTCGTGGCGAAACATTACCTATAATATACTAACTTGTCTAACCTTAAATTAAAGCAAAAACAATTGAATATCCAGTTTATCAAAAAAATTCAGAAAAAAGTTCTTCAGAAAAACCATTTGAAAATACACTTATCAAACAATGGTAAATCAAAAATATTTAAGCAAAAAGTGATGCTTCAATCAAGAAGAAAATATTAGAATATCGTGCAGGTATCATCGATAAAGAAGAACTCACTAAAGGACTGACAGAAAAAGATGGTCTCTGGTATTATCATGGAAAAATTGTTTTCTGTAATTGTCTTCTTGGAGAACCTTGTCCATATGATAATGACTCACCAGATATCACAAAACTTGATATGTATATTCAAATTTATGGTTTTAATATTCTTTAACAACTACTTCCTCTGATTACTGATTCAGAAAAAATGTAAGAAAATTTATAATCAGAAATGGAATTAAAGTTAAAAAACGTTTTTACATATCCTAAATTTGCAAAAGCAACTAAAAAAGAATTCGTGTAGTATATCACTAATGTATCAATTCTTGTTTTTTATAAATATTATTTTGAGAATTTTAACATAACATACACTGATTAAATCTATTCTAGTTTAAAATCTGAAGTCAGAAAAAATATTTCTAATATGATTAAGACATAAAATCTTGATGATATTGTAGAATAATTTTATTCTATCATTAAGTAGGTATTCAATGGTCCAATTGAATCAGAAACATTCGAAGAAATGGAAGAAGATGAAACAGGATAAAAATAATAAGAGAGGGATATTGAGGAAAGTTGAAAAAAATATTTCTTTTTTTTTAACTTCACTAAAATGTAAGAAATCAGAAATATGACTGAAAATTTACCTAAAATAGATGAACTTTATATAACTATTCGAGAAAAGAATCCTAACATATAGGACAATCGTGAAGAAACTCACTAAGTAAAAGATATTCCAGGAATTAAACTTGAATTATACAAACACTAAAAAGTTCTTGTTTAATAACTCATTGATATAATAAACCGTGGATTTATACTTTGCTAAGGTAAAAGATACTTCACTAAAAATCTTTGGCTTAAAAGTTCTATTGGAACAGGAAAAAGTTTATGTCTTTTAACAATGCTTTAGTATTTTAAAAACACTGGCTACAACACTTTAAGTTTAACAGTACCAGTTAAAATGAATACATTTTCAATGATAAAAGCTTCTGACTTTTTCTTCGGACAACAAGCATTTAACAAAGATGGCCTTTATGAAAAAATGCATAATCTTAATTACTATCATTTTGATATCGCTAAGCAATAAGGTTATGTTATAAACGAAGAAGGTTAAACAATAACTTACTAATCACATCGTAAGCAATCTTTAATATTTGTTTAAAATTAAGTATTTAAATAATTTGAAGAATATATTTAAACATAAACTTCATTAACCTACTACCCAGTTAGTAAACCAACTGAATTTATTGGATTCTTACTTACTGAACCAAAATAAGATATAATTTTATGGAATGTTGATACTATTGATGTTAATTGTATATTCTTAATGTTACATGATTATCTTAGAGAATATGAAAAAGATTCATAAAAAATATTACCTGAATTAGATTAAATTTAACTTAATTATCCAAACATCAAAAACTTTAATGACTTTTGGGTTTAATATTAATCAAATCACAAAAACAAGCCATTTAGTTTTGTAGCTTACGATGATTTTGATATGATCTAATTAGATACATTTTATCCAATTGATTCTCTCTGGAATATTTTCGTTGGATCAACAATGATTACAAGACCAAATGAATCAACCAATCCTTGTACAAACTTCATTTTAAACAAACATTTAAATTATGTTTCAGGATTTAGAGTTAGTGAAAAATAACTTTAAGAAATTCTTTAATTACCAAATAATGTTGTATAAAACAAGGTATGTGCTACTCCAGGAAAAGTTTGGATGTAATTTAAATGCTTGTAATATATCTAAAAGATATTTAACATGATAAATCCAACAAATATTCCATTATTTGATAATAACATTTTCACATAAATCATAGCTAATAAAACTAATTTTGTAAAATTATTTGAAGAGCTTAAGAAGTATAAATTAATTCATAAAAACATTTCATATACAAATGAAATTGTATTAGATTTAATAAATAATATCAAAATGATTTGTTTCGGAGATTTAGTTGTTTAAAATGCTAAAACAAATCATCTCACTGACTAACAATTAAAACAATAAATGGAAGAATATGTATTACCATATATTTACACCAATGCAGATGAAACTTTCTAAAATGAACTTTACTAAAAGAAGAATTACACAACATTAATTAAATAATTAAGTAATAATCCAATAACTCTTCAAGAAAATGATATTGTTTAAAACAAAGTTGAAGATCCATTTGTCGAAAATGATTAACTTTCAACAAAATGTTACGTAACAAGATGTTGCTGTTAACCATTTAACAAAGAACACATTAATGAAATAATTTATTTCGCAAACAATATGAGATATTGCGCATTCTGTTAAAAATAAATTGAAGATCTTAATCATCATGTACTAGATATAAGCTAATAACAATTCATTCCATTACAAAAGACTGAAGCTAAGAATTAAGAAAAGAGTGTTATTTAATATGAAAATCATTCTAAATAAATGTGTATGTATAAGCTTATTTAAGAATAATTTTAGAAAAGAAAGATTATGATAATTTCTAAGAAATAACTTAATGAAACTACAATCAAAAATTTGTATCAACCAAAAGAACTATCATTAGAAGAAGTTAAGAAATTATCTGTTGATGAATAATTTAAATACATTCTCGATTATACTAGATAAATAAATATTTATTAAGTAGGTGATTATATGAGAAATTATCCTGAAATGCATCGTCAAGAAGCTATGAAATTTACAAATTATCTTTTCAGATAAAATGTTGTTTCAGCCGATCTTTTCTAAAAAGTTTAGAAAGCTGATTTATCAAATGAACTTTTCCCAGATATAACTATAGTTAACAATCTTCATTAAATCATTGGAGCTAACATGACACACATCGATACATTCATTTTCTTCGATGTACCAGAATAAGCTGAAGAAGTTTATTAAATTATAGGTCGTTCTAGAAGAATCGGTCGTGCAAAAGACAAAACGATTTAAAGTTATTTCTTATATTATCCACTTTAATAAAGAGTTTAACTTAAATAGTGAAGGAGTCTGACAAGACGACGACAGTGAATGTTTTTAGAATATTTTTTTTACTTTTTTAAAATGAATATTAATTCTATAGATTGTGATAATTGCACAAATGTTATTGATTCAGTTGGATGTGACGATTCTACTAATTTATATAAATGTAGACATCTCTCAAATTGTCATGATTGTTATAATTGCGAAAATCTTATTAACGTAACAGGTTATGTATAAAATAAACCAGCAAAATAATTATTAGATGAAATAGCAACTAAAGTATAAATTCTCGAAAAGAAAATTAGAAAAACTTATATTAAACAAAATATACTTTTAGGTATGATGATGATTTATCAAAGCGCTTTACTTTATAAACTTTTTGTCTCAGAGAAATGAATTTTAACATGTCATTACTTACCGTTAAGAATATACCAAAAGTTGAACCAAAATAATACACTATCAAAAACACTTAAGAAAATAATATTAAATACATCCCAAAAAATAATTCTTTAGATCAACTTGTGAAAGATCTTTAAGATGAAACTAAAATACATTTTGTTTATCCAATTTTCAGTTGTACACTTGATGAAATAAAAGCTTTAGTAAAGCCATCAGATAAAATACTTTATTTAAATGATTATTTAGATGAAGATTAAGATAAATTATTTAAAAACAAAAATATTCTGAACATACTTAATCAACAAAAAGATGTTGTTGTACATTGTATTGGTTTTGGTGCTGAAATAATAAATAAAATGTCAGAATAACTCACTACTGAAGAAGATAAAAAATAATTTAACTAACGTGTATAGTTACTTTAATAATAAATGTAATGGGATAAAGATGGAATAGTTTATTCAACTACACTTGCTTAACCAGATTACATTAAAAAACCAGAACGTGAAAGAATTTCATAAATTCATTAAAAACCAAATCTTCTGACAAAATTTATGTACATTCGTTATCCAAAATAAATCGAATTAAGATAATATGATTATCCAGAAAACGAATATTTAATTTAAGATTTATTAGATCACTTTTATATATGATTCTTTTTATTTTTTTCGAATAAAATGGGAACTGACGTTAGTACAACTACAACAGAAAATATCACAACAACCGAAGATACAGTAATAAATTCTTTATATTCGCTTATGGAAAAAAATATCAGAGAAGCTTGTAAGTCAGAAATAAAATATGGCACAACGCAGTCGAATAGTGGTGTTATTATCGCGAACGGGCCTGGGACAAAAATCGATAATGTAACAGAAACTTAGAAAAATGAACTTGATGTTAAAACTAGTTTATACATGAATCTTAATTAATATATCGATGAACAAAATGAAACAGATTCTAATGTTGAATCAGCTGTTCAATAATTAATATAAAATATTTGTGATCAAATTTAATAAGACAATGGAGAAATTCTCGGTGTTAATGTTTCTGACACAAATACAAAAAATATAAATTAATCATATTACAAAACTATTGCATCAAATGTTTAAAAATACATCACTAATGTAGCAAATGAAATTGAAACAAATGAAAGTTTAACATTTGACTAAAGTAATACATAAACAATAGAAGCTTCTAATGGAGGTTAAATCACCAACGTTATTGTTGAATAATTTAATAGTTAAGAAGCAGATTTTGAAGAAAATGTTAAACAAGCATATGAATAATATACAGATGATATAAACAAATAAACAACAACAAATACTTCTGATACATCTACAGATAACACAACAACATCTGAATAAACATCAGAAGGTAATGATTCAATTATGATAGTTATAATAGTAGCATGTGTTATAGCAGCTATAATTATTATTGGTGTTGTTATTGCTTGTGTTAAGAATCCAGAAGGTGTTAAAGCAGTTGGATAAACAGCAACAAGTGTGGCTAAAATGTCAACACCTGCAGGCGCAGTAGCAACAGCTGTTACAGGAGGAGCAATGACTCATAGTACATCAATTGTTGTTATAATTGTTATGATAGTTTTAATAGTTGTTGGAATGGCATTTGTTATAGATGGTGCAGTTGAATATGTTATTTACGAAGATCTTTTAACAGAAATTGCCAGAAATTGTTATATTATGTATCGTTGTAAATATAACATGGATAATGATTGGAAAAAAATTTCAGCAGATGATTTTAAAGAAGCTTATGAAAAGAAATATAATTCAATAAATATTGCTTTAATGGCAATTGGTGGATTATTAGTTGTTGGAGGAACAGTTACAGTCTGTGTTCTTGGAAGTAAATGGAAAAAAGAAGGACTTATCTGATATTTTTATTTTTATTTTTTTGTTGAGGCTTGTCCCAACTATTATTCTCGTTTTCACTCCGTTAATTAAATATTATCTTCTTAAACAAAATTCTTACCTTCGAAGACATATCCAGATTTAGATTTAATTAAACATTTCTTAACGGACATTTTATTTTCGCATAAGAATTTAACATTTTCAGCTGTGAACTTACAACCTGAAATTTCTCCAGATTCAATTGTTACTAAACTCTTTGGTGTATACTTTCCTTCTGAATCTACTACTGAAATATCACAGTCTGTTAATTATACACTTTATCCATCAATGTATAATTCACAAACAGCTTTTTATACTGGGTCAATAATTTTGAATTCGCAGTTATGGAATTTTAAGTTTGATTCACTAGCAAATTGATAAACAACATCTTCTTAACATTAGTTTATAATAGTAAAGTTGCTGTCATGAATTTCATTGTAATATTATTTATCAGGAGTGATTTATCCTTCATTAACTGTAAATAGATAGTATGATTCAATATTTGTTGACTCTAAACGACATTATAATAATTCAAGTTAAATACCTTCGTTTGTTTCTACGAATTTTGGAACAAATATCTTTGAATGATAGACACAACAATCATTAAATGTACTAGCATATTTATAATATTTAGTTTAAATATCACATTTGTTGAATAAACAATTTTCAGCATGAATTGGACAATTGAATTTTGTACTATTGAAATCTAAATTCTTTAAATGTAATAATTCTGGTTAATTAAATTCTATCATTAAATCAGAATTACTGTTACCAATTATATACTTAAATCCTTATGGTTCAGCTAATCCCTTTAATAATTTTTCGGTGTAGCTCTTCATAATTCTTGGTGAGTGATCTAAAATTATATAAAATCCATTACTCCATGTATATCTAATATCTGGTATTGTGTTATCCTTTAATTAAAATTCTTCAATAAACATACTTTAATTTTAAATACCAAATCTGATATTCTTATCTCCGATAAGTTTTTCACGAACTTGATTTTCAGCACATTTTAATATTGTATAAAGATTTCCACAATTTAAGATTTACACTTACATTTGTTACATGAAAAGTTTCATATAATTTTAAGAATCTTCGCTGGCAAACATTTCGTCAGAAAGTTAATCTAATATAATCATTATACTATTACTGTTTAATGATTAATTAATTAATCCTAGAAGTTCATTAACAGCATCTATTAAATTTTATGAATTTGTTTAAAGTTTTCCTTAGCCAATTAATGCTGAATTATCCTTGAATGTTTACTCTACTTTTTCAGAATGCTTTTCTTCAATGGATTTGTTTTCTGATAATTGTTTCTTTAACACTTCGATTTCAGAATTTATTTTTTGAAGAGATTCTTCTTGTTATATCTTCTTTTCTGAAAGTTATTAAATAGCCTATTCAACTGTCTCTTATTTTTAAGGATTTTATTTTAATATTTCATTTATCTTGTTTAATTAACTTATAATAGTATCATTGCCTGCTAAGGTTCCATAACCAATAATATCGTATAAATTATCTACTCTCTTGTCTTTCTTTTCGAGCATTTTTATTTGTCGAAATTCTTAAAAAAATATTTTATTTTCATAAATTGTATACAATGCAAGTATCAATATTATAATTATTACTAACCATTTATGTATGAGTAATTATGTTAGATGAAACTATATTAAACTTGTAAGGACCAGTAGAGTTTACACAATTCATTTCGAAATAATAAACTTTGATTATAGAATCTTATATACTGCCTGAATATTCTGTTGTGGTAAATTAATATTATAATTTTCCAGAAATTGATGGCTTGTTATATTTATCAATAATTTCTATATAACAATCTTTAATGAAAATTCTTGTACCAGTGAATAAAATTTAAGAAGCTAGACTAGAGTTAGAAGAATCAATAACTGTTATTCTAGAATTTTCTATTTAAAGACCATAATTGTTTTTATCTCCTTGTATTGTAATTTTCTTATATTCACTATCTAAATTTATAATATCAGCGTTAAGTTTTATATTACATTCTTTTATAAATCTAAGATCATCACATTTTTATTAATAAGGATAAGCATCAATAAGTATTCCATGAACAGATTCTATATCACATTTTGTTAAATTACATGATTAGAAATAAATGTTGTCGAAATATTATTTGATGTTGTTAACTTCATCAGAAATCTTTGTGTGGATAATATCGCATTTGATAAATTATAATGCAGCATTTTTATCATTAACTGGTTTTCCGATAATTTAACAATCTTTGAGTGTACAATTTTCGAATTTAAATTATCCTTTAAATATAACATTCACGAATTTAGCATTTTTAATTTCAACTTTTTCAATACTTTCGAAAATTGTTTCATTGTATTTTCCACCTCCGATAACAACATTTTATGGAACATTCCAGTTGACTATTGTATATTTCTTTTAAATTCTTGGTGAATAATCATAGAATATACTTGTTCCATTTTGTTGTATGTTATATACATATCTTATATCGAAATCTGTTTGATTTGATTTTTCGATATAAACACAATGATCTTCAATTCCAACTGTTATATCATCTCTTGTATAAACAAATACATTTCTATCACGTTAATATTTTTCATATTATCCAGAAATCATTTATCTGAAAAGTTTATATTATTCTGATTTTTCAGCAGAAAATACTTTTACTGCGAGATTGTATAAATCTCTAATAAATTGAGGAGTTTCTGTTTTAAATTATTCTATTTATTTTCTATATTCTTCAAAAGTTTCACTAAATTTTTGAAGTTAATTTTATTATTACTTAAGACATTCTGTTAGTGTTAAGTTATCAAGATTTTCAAGATTTTAACCAACATATAAATCTAAATTTTATAAATGTTATATGTTATGTTATTATTAAATGAAAAGTGCATTAAGCATATCGCATACAGTTGAATATCCTCCTTAAAGTAATTTTTAACCAATTTTGTTTTATATAGTTTTTATTTTTGTATCAATTTTCAGATTATTTTCTTAGAAAATTTGGTCATTATCTAAAAGCTTTTTGTTAATTTAACAAATTGATTAATAATTTGAATCTTACTTATTTTAATTTTAATTCTAGACTTCTTCAACTTAATCTTTTTAATCTTCTTACATAATTCTTGCTTCGATTAAATCAATTTATGATGATTTAATATCTTCGATTTCTTTTTCGAGAGATTAAATTTTACTTAATGTGATGTTCATCTAATTTTGTTCTTAATTATCTTTAATTTTTTATGAAAGACATAAATCAAATTTTTATATTATGTCATTAATTTATTCATATAATGACTTTTCTAAAGAATCAATTTTTTCTGTAAGTTATTTTTAATTTTTCTTAAGTTATTCTATCTGCTATTTTTGTACCGTAGACATTTTTATCTGAGGAAAATGTCATATAATAATATTTCTTAGATGAAATATAAAAAATCTGAAAAATAAAAACAAAATTTAAACCAAGATATGATAGGTAACACATCATTAGCTGGTTAAACAATTACTTAAGCATTAGCTGAATAAATAAAAAGAACTGGAAATGTTGTTTTATAAAATGATATGTCAATAACAGATATTATTGGAAATTAAAAATTACCAGAAGGGTGTACTAGTATAACTGATGCATTAAATAAACTTTCGAAAAAAGAATGATTAATGATAGATTAGCACAAATTTTTTCAAATTTGTACGTTAGAAAGTTATTCATCAATATTTTAAGATTAATTTGGTGAATCACCATATTTGAAATCTTTGTGTGAACGATACCAATCAACAAATGGATTATAAGCTTATTTCATTATAATTTAATAGAATGACATGAATTATGCATCTAAACTTACTTGTTACACACTTTCATAGAAATCCATGTATGTTACATTAACATTTTTATGAGCAAATATACTACCAAACTTAATGTAATCTGAAAAATTGTAATCATTAATTAATGTTTTGATAGATACATGTAAAAATTTCATTATAATATTTTTTTAGGTAATTGTATCGCACTGTGGTGCGAGTTCAGGATATAAAAATAATCTAAACCAATTCCAGAGATCTATTTCATTTATTTCTCTAGCACATTCATCAGCTATAAGATGTGTAAGATCATTAAGAATAAGTTCATTCATTTTTATATCAAGTTCAGGTGAATCTCTAAGAACATTAATATCTGTAAGATATGATGGATTATTTCTTATTTAATGTGATATACAATAAAGTAGCATATAAGAAAATTATTTTAATTCAGTGTAGTTGTAAGGTTCTTATCTGAGATTACCTGATATACTAAAATGATTAAAATTATCTTACTTATTATCTGATTCTACAATTTTATATTTCTTGACATTTGGCATTTTAATTTTACAAAAAGAAAAAAGAAATGGATACAGATTTATCAAATGAATATCGAGACAAAATAGCATATTACTTACAAAATCCAGAAACAGATCGTTTTGAACATGAAACTCAAATTAAATAAGAAATAGAAAATAAACTTTAATCAGCATAAAAATCACAAGAATATATTTAAGGAGATACATATAAATCAGGTGATTAGATAATAGAAGATTTAAAGAGAAATCACAAAAGTAAAAAGCATAGAAAAAATAAAAGCGAATAATATTCAGAATTTTTAGAATATTATGAATTTTATAAAAGATAATAATTAGATGAACAATTACCTTTAAACTAAATTTTTAAATCTTTTTGAGACAAAAGGGAGACATGACATTCATCTGGTGGTGTTTGTTAGATCCCCCTCTAATAATTTTTTTTAAAAAAGTTACGTCAACGATTTTATTAAAATCATCAACGGAGTATGTAAAAAGTCATGTGTGATCAATATCAAAAAGGTTACAGTTATCGTACTGTTAAACGGAAATACAAACATAAGGTAATGAAATAAAATATAAATAAACAAATAAAATATAAATTGGTAGAATTGTCTAGGTTCTACCAATTATTAAAAAAAGTTAGTTTTCACATTTCAAAAGTTATAAGTATATATTTCAACATTAGAATCATAATACCAATAATATTAAAAGCAATCGAATAAACAGTATCTTTCTTCTACTTTTTTAAGTTTTTCGTTTAAATATTTTTTATTTGGATTATCTACGATATATATCACGCTTGCATTTTTAGCTATAAGTTCATCTAAAGTTTCTTTAGCTTTTTTCATTTCATTGGCAGTTGAATTTGGCTGAAGTATAAATACACGTTTTCCGATAAGACTTTTTGGATAAGTTTCTGTATAAGCATAAATTTTATTTTCTAAACCTGCGCCAATAATATCCTTTTTAGCGTCTGAGTCCTTCTTATCATCTTTCTTTTCAGATTTCATGTATTCGAATGTGTCTTCTCCAGTACGATATCTCTGACATGGACTTTTTCCGAAAACCATATCTCGATTATTTTTGTATGAATTACTTGCTGAAATAAACATTTCATAAATTGGAACTTTTAATTTAAGAACAAATTCAGACATGCCTCCTTGCTGTGAATATTCATGTGAAATATCTAATCCATGATTTTTAATCCATTCATATTTCTTTCTAGACATGAAATATCCATCACAATCTTAAGCGATTAATTCTGGTAAATTAGGATATATTCCGTTTTCATCTTATTCTGCGAAATCTTTTGGTGTTATCCAAACTTAAGGTTTTACTACAATTTATTCACGTTTATCTAATTATCTTTTTTCAGGATTTACCCAAAAATGTTTAGATATTCTCTTACGATATGCTAGTTCTGGAACTTTTAGGCCTATATCAATATTATTGTTAAGTATAAAATCTTAAAAACATATCGCATATTTCTCAGGTATTTTTCCAACAGGTTTATCAGAATGTTTTACCCAATGGAAGTGTAACCAATAATGTTCTGTATTAACTTATTTTAAATTATATTTTCCTTAAGTAAGTCCTGCTGAATTTTTAGCTCCACCTGTCACGCTTGTCGGACTATTTTTAGAGACTTTCTTTTCAGACAATTCAAATACACGAGCTGTTGTATCTTTAAATGTTTAATCAAAGAAATCTAATTATTCTTAACTCAATGGTTCTCTCCAAGAAATTCTTAAAATACCATTTTCTCCAGTAGTACATGCTGTAGAAAATCCGATATTAATTCCAGAATCTGCAAGATAATTTTAAAGACTTTTAACACAAGCTGGCTATTTTACTTTAAAAAGTATTGCTGAATATAAATTCTCTTAACCATTTTAGAGTTCAGGCTATTAGAGAATTATTCCTGGAGTATCCTTTAACACTTACATAATTTTAGAATATGTGAATTTTAAATCTTCAAGATTAGGTCTTGAATTTAAAACGTTTTTAGTTACAAAATAATCATGAATAAAACTTGGATGATTAAATGTTCCACCAGGATAAGCTAGAAAATCGTTATCAATATCTTTATAATCAAATTCATGTTTTATTACAGATTATTCAAAAACTTCTTTAAAGAATTCATCTGACATAAATAAAAATCCTGAAGAAAAGTTTCCTCCGTATTTGTGTGTACTAAAGAATATGCAATCAACATTTTACTGAGTTGGAAGATCTATTCTACCAATAGCTTGTGTACAATCTACTATAATATATTTGTATCCAGTCTTAGTTGCTTATTAAATTTGATTATCTTAAAGATATCCACTAGAAGAATTTATCAAATTTATCAGACAAGCAAATTTATTTGATCGATCTTTTTTAATTTTATCTGCGATAAAGTGATTTCCTTCAAAAACATATAATTCAGGAATTAATCTATGCAGTGCATTTATAGTTTCTGTAGCTCCGGTGTTATAAAACACACGATCAAATCCGAAAAGTTATAATAAATTTTTACGATATCCTTCAATTTCTTTTCTAAGCATAATCTTTTGATTTTAATATCCATGAAGGTTGTTTATGTCAAAATATAAATTTATTCCAGGTAATTCTTCAGGAAATCCTCCAGCATTTTAATCTAAATTTAAAGTCATTCCAGAATTGATTTCCTCTTCAGAAGAAGAACTTTCTGAACTATCTGGGATATATGAAATATTTGATTCTTCTGAAACTTCTTCAAGAATATAATTTTCTGAAGATTCTGAACTAGAACTAGAACTACTCATTTTACTTTAGAAAAAAGAAAAGATTTCATTATTTTAAGTAGTATGTTTCATCATAGTTTATCAAACTTAAAGGAACAAATCTTTCTTAAAATTTGTAATATCCTTACCAAAGAGCTTTTTAAGATTTTGCCATTGTAGCAAAAAGTTATGTCATAAAGGCAACTTACCATGGATCTATAAAACTATACCAGATACCTTCTATTTCACGATCATATCTTATGAAATAAACATTTTCAGTTGTATATTTTTTATTAGGTTTTGTAGTTGACTTAGATACTAAAATCATTGGTGTTCTGAAACGAATATTTTTAATATTTTCTCTTGAAACTTTACTAAGATATAAATCTTTTTTCTACTAAAGTACTTTATTGATTTATTCATTTCCAGATAATTTCTCTTCTGAATCTTCGTCTTCAACTTTAGTTTTCTTACTCTTCTTTTTTGGTTTAGATTCTCCTCCTGTCATATATTGAGTTGGATCACTTGATAAAATATCGTTATAATATGGTTACATTTATTTCTTGTTAAAAAAATATAAACTTAAGAAAAATAATAACCTCTACATTTACTTAGATTATTACAATCTATTAAAGTAATTCTTGCTATAATAATAATTCTGCTAGTAATTTCTTCAATACTAGTTTGGTTTAAGAAAGTTAATTTTGAAAAATTCGCTGAAATACCAAAGAATAAACTTAAATCTGGAATGATCTAATTAGAAGATGGTGTTAAACTTTACATTTATCCAGGAAATTAATAAAATAAAGATCTTCATTTACTTACAATTTCAATGCCACTTTAAAATGCATTACATTAATTTAAATATGTTATGAATAATTATATTTAATAACTTAAGAAAGGTAATTATTCAATAGTTGCAAGATTTTCAAGCCCAATTTATATGATAAATTAAATGTTTGATTACAATTACAATTTTTATGTTGATGAAGAAAATAAAGACAAAGTTATGATAATAAACGATGGTGAATAACTCATTATCATGTAGAAAAGATAGTGAACGTTCCGATAAACGTGAATAGAAGCTGAAACTAAAGGAGCTGACAAGCGACGCTAAATTTTGTGTTATTAAAATGGTATGTCCTTGTAAAAAATAAAAATAAAAGAAAGAAAATTTTGAAAAAAATCCTTAACCCTAAACATAAGCCTAAGAAAAACCTTAAAACTATAACATTTACTAACCAACAGATTCTTATACAGTAAAGTTTCCAGATGGCTCTTAATATACATTCTATTGGTGGAAACAAGATTGTTATACTTATGAAAATTTACTTTATAACAACATTAATGGAACTATATTCATTTACGATACTACTAAATTTAATCCAGCTGATGGAAATTATCAACTTTTAAGAACAATTTAGTATCGTTCAAATTAAACTCCATAAATGAATCCAGAAGTTATTTTAACATAGCAAATTAAATTACCATTTGCTAATAATATTGAATAAGAATATTCTATCATGAAATAACAAGAATAATAAAGATAATTTTAATAATTAGATCCAAATGTTGCTGTTTTAGCAAATATTATAACACCATAAGATATGAATACTATTCCAACAACTAATCTTTAATATAATCCTGAAACAAGATAAATATTTGATGGATTCGATGCTGATCAAGTAGAATTTGCCGTCGACTTTCAATGAAAGTTTTTCTTTTTTCATTTTTAAAGAAATGAAAGTTGTTTATTAACGAAAACCTAGTCTATTAACCTCTGATTCAATTCACACTCAAAACTATTAACTTTATGCTTAAAGATTTTTCATAAAAAATTATAAAAAGCTTAGATGGGTACTTATAGACTATAAAACTGGTACAGGAAAATCTTTAACAGCACTTTTAATGTAAGAATATTTAAATTAAGATGTTATTGTAGTCGGAAATTCAGCTAGTTAAATTTCTATACAAGATGATGCTAGAAAATCTGGATTTAACACAGATCGTTTTGAATATTACACTTATCAAAAACTTGCCGGACAATTTGATACAAAAAATATGAAAATCGAAGATATAAACCTTCAACTTTTTAAAAATAAAATTATTATTGTTGATGAATTTTAAACATTATACTCTTAGTAAGGTCTTAACAGTTATGGTCTTGCACTTTAATTAATTATGAATGAAATTCCAAATTGTTATTGCATTGCTTTAACAGGTACGCCTGTGAATAATGTTTGGTAAGAACTTGGATATATCTACAACATTTTTTAAAATAAATTTTTAACGTTCGATGAAATTACAAATAAAAAAGATGAAATTATAAAATACTGTTCCTAGCATTTTATAAGTTATCATTAACTAAATAATGCAGACCAGTACCCTTAGTGTATTTTCCTAAATGGAAAAGCTGGCAGATTAACTTAAATTAAAAAGAATGTTGCTGACTTAACTACATTTCCATTTGTTTATTGCGAGATGACTTCTGAATAAGCTAAGCTTGATGAAAAATTTAACAGCGAAGATTCCGACCGTGATAAAATTTCTTTCGAAAAATCAAAATTACTTTAACCTAAATATTATTATATTTAGAATAAATAGCCAAAAAACAACACAATTATAGAAAATGTTAATTTAAAAAATGCTCCAGTAGCAAATTTTATAATAAACAATTTAATAGATTCTCTTACTGAAAAAGACCCTAATCGCGGAAAAGTTGCGATGTACTTCGATAAAATTGATGTAGATTTTGGATTAAAATAATATTCATAAATTTTATAAGACAATGGATTTATCACTTTAGATTAAAAACCAGACAACTTTACTAGATGCGTTAAATGTGGAGTTACTATGGAAAAACATTCCGGGGGTAACACCGGTACAAGACACGGACATGAATTTATTCCAGCGAGATTTGTTGAATATTCCGCTGAATTGAATATGGCCGAGCGTAAATCTATCGTTGATTAGTTCAATTCAATATAAAATGTTCACGGAGAAAATTGTTATATAATTCTGTTAAGTTAAATTGCTGAAACAGGTCTTAGTTTATATTCTGTTAACGATTTTTACATCACAGATTACATTTCAGGATTTAGTCTTTACTAACAAATTGTAGCTAGAGCAATTCGTTTTAGATCTCACATTCAATTAGATGATGACTATCATTTTGTTAGAATATACAATTGTGTACCATCATTTAACGAAAAATCTAGCACAATCACACTTTTCAAGAAAATGTTTGCTGATGGTGTAGAATTTACAAAATTATTAAACAAAATGAGAGACTAACAAAAAATTGACAATCAAATGTTTACAAATAAAATGTTTTAGTCAGATAACATTAAATAACTTCGTGATTTTCTAGATGATACATAAATACAAACATTATCTTAAGAAGATTTAGATAAAATTGTTAAAAATTCATCGATAAATAATTTACCTTTTGAAATTTAATCTTCTGTTAAAAATGATTTTAAAGAAATTGTTACACCAAGTTTTTATTTAAAAAATTAAGAAAATACATCTATTCGATATAAAAAATAATCAAACACTATAATTTAAAAAGTTTATCTTTAATAAGAATAAAATTCTAATTTCTTAGATTACATAATGTTTGATTTAACATATAACGTTGCAATGATAAAATTTTATATAAAAGATTACCAAAAACAACTTCTTGCTGGACTTTAAAAATATATCTTTAAATGGAACACAATCTTTTCAGCTTATTTCCTTTATCAAGGATTTGTTTATTTCGAAAACGATTCTTAAAAACTTTTTGTAGAAAATCATAAAAAATTTTTCGAAGAAATTTATGACAAAACACTTAAAGAAATTTATGATTCTTAAAAGTAGTTAGTTAAAAAATATAAAATCGAAGGTATATTTTATGACAAACATGTTTATCTATCTTCAGGAAAAACTAAACCAATAGTTTAATAAAAAATTGATTCAAAATTATGTTTTACGATAACAAATAATTTACCAACATACACTTATCATGGTCTTGATTTCTTCGTTACATAAAAAGTTTTTATCGAAGACAATGATTTATATAATTCTGAATCATATAAAACTTTAAGTATTCAATAAAAATTAAGATATAATTTAATGTATTTTTATAAAAAAAATTTAGTCGAAGGATTTGATATATGAAAATCTAAGTCGATAATAGTGAGCTAAGCTCTCAGAAATCAGAACTTTCAGAATTTTCATTATTTTTTTCAGATTCTGTTTCTGTTGGTGCTTAAGTCCATCTTCCTTGTTATTTCATTTACATTGTATTTCTCACACCACGCATTACTAATCTTATACATAAATCAACTCCTGGATTTGTCAAAGCTTTTTAAATTTTTATACCACGTTAATCATGATACATAAATGATTAAATTTATGGAGACATATAAAAATTAATAAAATCTTATTCTGAACCTTACATTGGTGGTAAACGAACTCCTCCGACAAAATAATTTCCAGTAAAGTAATTTTTGTTAAGCCATTAACAAACAACAGTTATACCTTCTTTTATATTTTTATCTACTCTTGCACGATTAGTAGCAGCATCAAAATCTGCTTTGATACGTTCGATTACAGATAAATCTTAATTATTTTCAAGAGCATCTGTCCAGGCTTTTTTATCATTTGGTGTTATAACAGGACTTGCTTAAATATCATTTATAAGAATACGCTTAATGTTAGATACTTCAACTTAATTAGCTAAAGGATCTTCAACATCAAACTTTAATCCAAAGAAATCTTCTGAAGGACGTTTTGTAATCATATTTTGTATAGTAGATTTTTACATTGTAACTTCTTTTGTTCTGATTTAGTCATAAGCTTAATTTTGATTATGAACAGTTACTTATTCATCAAATTTGAATATAGCAGGTTCTTCAACACGCATTAAATCATAAATAGCTATTTTATCTTAATCGGTTATATGACTCATGAATTCAAAATATGGTAACCTTTACATTTTAATTAAATCAAAAAAAGTTAAAGATTCATTACATAGCTGCAAGATTTTCTTGATTTTCAAGTTCTGCTGCTTATATTTCTTTAGCATGATCAATAGCATATTATTGTTGATAAGCTAACATTTCTTAAGCTTATTAATCTTAGATATGTTAGTTAGCTGCTGTATTGATATAAGCATTTAAGTAATTTTCAGCACTAGCAGCTTTCATTTTTTCTTAATCTTAAGGTGTTATTCTATTTGCTTAGAATACTTAATTTTATAATTTTGCTACAATATCTTCCTTTTATGTTTAAGCATGAAGAATGTTTTAAGCAATAGCCTATTAAGCTTATATTTTCTAAATTTCTTATTATGAAATTTAAGGCTATTAAGGTTAGGGTTATTATACTTCAGATATTTCTGATTTTTCTTCAGGAGGATTAGGGTTAAGAACTTCACTTTCTGGTTCTTTGAATGAAACATGTTTTTCAACCTTTTCACTCTTTTCTGGTTGTGACTTTTCAGATAATTTTTCTAAATTCTCTGATGTCAGTTCATCTAAGTTTATATCTTTAAGATCTGATTAAAGTTCATCTTAATATTATTTTTACATTTCTTAGATTTTTTCTGAAAGTTCTTCATTCTCTTTTTATATCGCCGGTATTCCTCTATTCTTTTATTTCTTTGGATTAAGACCCTTTTTAATAAAGTATATCACTAAAATAAGTATAGCAACAGCTATTAGTAATATACATATTATGATTATAGCAACTTAAAGTAATTTTTGCTTATCTTAGAAAAAGCCTTTTCCATCAGAAAATTTTGGAGTAGACTTCTTCTGGACTTAAGGTTTTTAGATTTAAGGCTAGATTTATTTTTGTTCTTTTTATTCTTTTTGTTCTTTCTATTCCTTTTAAAATTACTTGAATTACTAAAGATTTGTTATCTTCTTCTTTGGTGGTATTTCTTCTGATTCTGTTGAATAATAACTATAATCGGAATTTTCTTACTATTTTTCCATTTTAATTTAATTAAAAAACTTTTATAAGAAAAAAATGTATTTAACTAAATAAATTTAAGCAATAAAACAAAACTAAGAAGACTTATATTCATCAGATGCTTATTCAAAAGTGTATCATTTACTAAAAAATAATAACTTTGAACTTTAAGAAATCGATTGGGAAATCAAAAATAATGACCAAATTATAGCAAATAAATATCCTGGACTATTTAAATATCGTTTTTCTAAATATATTTCTAATATAAAATTTCTAAAAGGCACTGTATACCTATTCAATATGACTTACAACATAAAAAATAAAGAAAGTATAGTAACATACAATCTAAAAGGCTTATTACCTGATGAAGCACTTCAATAAAAAGACTATGATATCTTTAAAACGATGAAAAAATTTGATAATACGTGGGATATTAAAGTAATCAAAAATGACAAATTTAGAGATTTTTTCATAGCTTTATATTATTCAGATGATTGTTATCTTATACATGAAGAACCGTTGAATTAAAATCAGATAAACGAAATTCTCGGAGAATTTAAACCTAGTATAATAATCAACCCAGACACTTTTAATGACTGGTCTACTGAACACTACCCTTTTAAAAGCAGTGTTGGTAATATCGCTGACTATCTAATTTAGTCCGTTCCATAGCCTTTTCACGAAGCGATTAGTCTGGTAACAGATGAAAATAAGGTTAATGTGATACAATTTTTGAATGATTTTCTCAGTAAACGATGATTTTTCATAACCTATTTTTTTGTTTTACCAAAACATGGCAAAGAACTAAAAGGTTTAAAAGAACTAAAAGGTTGACAAATAAGCTAAAAAGGCTTAAAAGAGTACTAAAAAGGAAGTTAAGTAAAAGGATTTCGAAGTAATTTAACCAAAATTCATCGATAAATTACTTAATTCCTTCAGTATTAGCGTTTAAGATGACACTTATCTTAAGCCAGTACCAACATTAAAGTAATTACCATAAACATTCGCAATTTTATATGAATTAAAGAATGTTACCTAAGAAAAGGAAGATAAGGATGGTAATAAGAAGGAAGTTTCATTAAAACCAGCTGAAAAATTTGATTAAATCATAAGTTCAGTTAAGGGAATGTAAACTTGCTCAAATATAAAAGAAAGTAAGCTTAAGAATATATAAAATTCTAAGTTAATTGCTTCAATGATATCAAAGTAATTTGAAAAGGAATTCTAATAACATTTATCAGAATTCGAAATTACTGATGATGAACCAGAAAAAGGTACTAGAAGAAGTGTTTAAGTAATAGCTTAATACAAATCCTTAGAACCAGAAGATCTTTAAGAATAAAGAAGATTAAATATCATTCATAAATAAATGATGAATTTATATACTGAATTCTTAAAGACCTGTGAAATTTAATAAAAGAAATCAAAGAAGGATAAGAAAGGTAAAGAAAAGGAAACACCAGCTGAAAAGTCTTATGAATTAGATAAGTGCAAGAATGAAAAGGAAATGATAAAATTCATCGAAAGTAAGATCAAGTCATTACTTGCTGAAAAAGCTGTTAAGACAAATAAGAAAGGTGAAGAAGTTGAATATGAAACAACATTCTAAAAGAATTACCATAGATATTAAGATTTACTTGAAGGTAAATTAGAATCTGTTTAAGAATTCTAACTCAAATAACCATTCTTAAAGTTATTCTCTTAAAATAAGAAAGAATGGCATTAAGAAGATATGAAGAGTTACGAAGTTTCAATAGCAGCTGCTGATTTATTAAACAAGATACTTAAGTAATGGTAAGAAAAGATTAGAATAATTTCATAAACTAAACGTTTCGATATTGCTTAAAAGTTATAATAAAGCAAGAAGACTTAAGATGCTAAAGAAGCTAGTGAAGATTAAAAGAAAGTAATTAATGAAGAATTCAATAAATAAAAGTTAGAATGTATTAATGAATAAATCGAATAATTCTTCGGCGAATAAGAATTACCATTAGAAATTATCTATTCAATAGAAGATAAGACACCAGATAGTAAAGAAAAGAAATAAAAGCCAAAGCCAAAATCAAAGGCAAAGAATGCAGTAGAAGATGTTGATGAAAACGAGGAAGAAGAAGAATCAGAAGTTGAAGAAGCTATTGCTGAAATAGTTGAAAGTTCAGAAGAATCTGAAACTCCAGAACCAGAACCTGAACCAGAAAAGAAGCGTAGAAGTAGAAGATAACACTGAAACTGACATAAAATAATTTTTTTTGTTAATTAAATGGTAGAATATAAATTTACAGAAAAAAAGATTGACTGTGATTATTCAAAAGTGTTAAAGAAATATAAATTTGATGTACCAAAATGGATTTCACAAAAACCAGTTTATAAAATTTCTTGTAAATTTTCAGATGGTGATAAAGGATTTGCTTGGATGCGTAAAAGACTTTACTTTATCAAGCAAAAATTTTTCATTATTCCTAAGAAAGCAGAATCCATTTCAGATAGTTTTAGAACAATTCCAGATGGAACTTGCTAAATTAAAGAACATCCAATGATATTAGATAATTTTACTACATTACAAATTAATTAAAAATTATAAAATAACAAATAAATACATTTTTAAGCGCAAAATACTCCAAAAGATAAATATGAATTTCCTGCTGTCAGTTTAATTTATGATGGATAATATGTCGGAGAATTATTTCCTAATGAACATCTTGATTAATAACTGTCAATTGATGAATATGTTCATGAAGGTTGTCATGCTTATTGGCTCATTATTAGAGATTCTGAAAATGAATTACATTTTTATTCAAACTTTTCAGTTAAAGAACTCGAAAAAATGATAGATTCTACAGATATTCCAGAAGAAGATTTATCAGATAAAATTTTAGAAAAAGAAGATAAAGATTTAGAAATGTTACAAATAAATAATAAAGAATATTTCAAAAATATGTTTAAGTGAAAAGATTCATTTTTTTTCCAAGAAAATGATATATAGTAAGACAGCTTTAGCAGCTTTAGTACTTTCTATTATTACGACAGTTTTTATAATAGCATTAGTTATTGATATCTATCTTAGAAATAAAGATAAAGTAAATTTCCATTAAATGCGTGAAAATTTCATGAGATAGCGTGTTAAGAAAGTTATTAAAGATGAATAGCAACGTGAAGAATTCTAAAAACAGTAAGAAGAAATTAATCTTAGAAAATAAGAAGAAGAAAAAACTGAAAAGCTTAGAAAAGAAATTCTTATAAAGGAAGAAGAAGAAAAGAAGAGAATATAACTTATTGAAAAAGCAAAAGAATAATTTGCTAATCTCGGAAATGAATATGATCAAATATTATATCGTATCAAAACAGGTGAAGCAGCAGAAACTTATGTAAAAGTGATGGATGATCTTAATCCTGTATAACGTGCTTATCTTGATAATTAACGTATGAAGATTTAAGCTTTAATAGAAGATTAAATAGCAAATCCAGTAGATGGCACAACATCAAATCGTTGGTAAATGATACGTGAATAAGGTAAAATGACTAATATCTAAGGATTATCAGATTTCGATCTTTTCTAAGGATATCAATTTGCTTACACTCTCGATAAAGGACGTGTTACAAAACTTTGTGTAGCAGACGAAAATGGTTTAGTAAATCCTGATGTTAATCTTTATGTTCTTATACATGAACTTACTCACTGTTATGATCCTAAATATCTTCCAGGTGAACATGATGAATATTTCTGGATTCTTTATTCAAAGCTTTTAATAAGAGCTCTTGAAATTAAACTACTTAATCCAGACATTTTCAAGAAGAAGTAATGTAAATGTGATACTGATGTTCTTGAACCAGCAGATCTTACTAGAATATAACGTTATGCTGCAATGACACTTCCTGAACGTGCGGTATCAGAAAACTTTAAACCAGTTGAAGTATTACCATAGCCTTAATAAAAATAAAATAACATTTTACTTACAGCAAATACATCAAAATATCGTGAAGCTTACAAATAATTAATGAACAAGAATTTGTGATTTTCAAAAAATTCATGAAAAATGATTTTTAAGAATGTTTATTAACAAAAATTTAATAAACTATCTTTTTTATAAATTAGTAAAATGTAATATTACATTGAAGATTTAACTAATTATACACTTAAATAATGTGATGAAATAGATCTCTAAGAAGGAAATCAAGAATGGCAAGAATATCTTGAAAATCATAATTCATTTGTCATAAATGACGATATCAGCGAAGATGGAACATATTACGAAGATGAAGAAAACGAAGAATATGAAGAAACCGAATCTAGCGTTTGTTTCTAATTATAAGAATCACCAGTTAGTGAAGATTTTACATGGAGTGATAGTAGCATTCTTTGAGATAATTAAAATTTTTTTTAAAATGTGAAAATATCAATACTTACAATAGATATTGGTGATAAACATACATCTATTTGCGAATGGCGTCCTGGTAGTAAATATTATAGAATATATTTATTTTCAGTTGATTCTAAATAAGCATATTCTAAGAAAACTAAACAAATTAGAGATAACATGGATGCTATTTTTGAAAAAGTTCATAAGCCTATAGCTAAAATTTATGTTGAAAGATAACTAGCAAAAGCGACTAATAACGTTCGAGCTGAATGTTTTATGATGATGTATTTGTCTTTTAGATAAGATGATTATAAATATAAATTTATGGAATAATCCGGAAAAGATAAATACAAGCGATTTGCTGATCATAAAGACGGTGATAAAAAAGTTCTTGGCAGCTAATATGTTGCCAAACATTTTATAGATAAACATCTTGTTAAAATAAAGTATTAATCTAACTTTGGTAAAGGAGGATGTAAGCGTAGAAAAGATGGTAGTGTCAGAAAATGCAGATGGTATTCAGAAAAAACATACGAATTTTGCAAAAAATATGATCTAGATAAACTAGATGATGTTTCAGATACTATTTTAATGAATCTTTTTGCTAGAAAAGTTGATAAATGAATAAATGAAAACCGGCTTTTTGGATATATTGTAGTTGGCCCGTTAATTCGGGCCTCTATCTAGCCCCCCGGGCTAGTAATAGCTTGAAATATTTTAGTGCCGCCCATATTAATATATGGGTTAGTTGCGCAATTTTTCAATTAGAAATATATATTTTTTCATCTTTTGTGATGAAAATATTATTATAATCTTTTTTTTCTAAAAACTTTATTGAAGTTCCATTAAGATAATCTTTTAAAAATTTTATTCTTTAACCATAATTTAATGAATTAACTGATTTTGTATTACTTGTTAGTAAATTTAAAATATAAATTTAATTTTTACAAACTAACGCTTATACGAAAAACCATTCGTGTTGCCAGTCTACAAAATTATTTTCTTAATCTTCTAGTGAAATGAAGATTCTATTTTAGATAATTCCAATTATATATCTAAAAGTGTTAATATAATTTAAATAAAATGAATATTCAAATTACATTGGTCTATTTTCTAAGAAATTATTAACTTCTTACATTTCAAGTTTGTTTTATAACCACCAAGATAATTTTATTGGTCGATAAGTTTATTAAAACATTTTTTCAAGAATCACAGGATTGTTGAAAAATAATAAAATTTTAGTTGGTACTAACTTGAATTCTTCGTCTGCGATAATTTCATCACGAGTACTTTCATAGTCATCTTTTATATGATAAAGTAATAAAGACTGTAACGTATAAACTTTAGTGTGTGTCTAAATTTTTTTCAAAATATATATTTCCTTTATATTGTTTAAATTAATATGTTCATCATTTTCTTCTGAATCTTCAGAGCATTCTGAAAAATCTTTAAAATATTCTAATATAATTTTACTAATATTATAGAATTTTTATGATCCAGTAATTTTATATGAAAAGTTAAAATTTTTTCGATACATATTTTGTATATTAAACCCTTCTTGTGTTCTATACATAATATGATATGACACGTGTTTGTTTTATGGCATTTTCTTTAAAAAATCAAGAAAATCGTTGAAGTCATGATATTCGTGATAATAATAATCTCCTTGTTTTAGTATTTTATTATTTTTAAAAGAAAATAAATGACATTAACCAATTATTATGATCCTTATGTTTCATAAAATTATCTTTAAAATATTTAAGAAGGAAAGGTTATTCCTTATATAATATTATTTTATAATTAATCTTGCTAAAAAGAAGTAGATACAATTCTTAGTAAATTTTTAGCAGCAGATAATGTTTATTTAAAAAATGGTGTGATATATCCAATCATGAATGACTATGTTGTAGGAATGCCTATCATAGTATTCTTCGGTTAGGTATATCATTAAATAAAAGAATTTACAGAAATTACTGATTTATTCGTTGCATTTAATTATTAACCTTAAATACAACAAACTTAATATCATGCAGAATATACAGCTCCTATTAGAGAAAATCTTGCTGCTGGATAATTCCGTATTCCTGAGCAAATTGCACAATCTTGGGGCTTTTGATTGTCGTTGGGTTTTTGAAAAACACAGCATTTTGATATTATTATCAAAATTAAAAAAGCAGATTTTAACCTTTATATTGAAACCGATTTTTTTGAACTATTAACTATGTAGATATAGTAGCGTGAGAATCTAGTTGATCTTTTGATCGAAAACACTTACAAAAACGAAAAACCAGACTTTGAGTAATTCAAGATGGTCACTAAATTATGTTTTAATACATATTATACAAATGGTGACATCAAGAAATATGTTTAATTCAATTTGTAATCTAATTAATCAGGATCATTCTTACATTAATTTTAACATGATTAAGATTGTTAAAAAGCAATTGTAGAATATTTTGTTAATAAATACATAATTGATATTGAACACAATACTCTTAGAAAGGAAAATCTCGGAGTGTTTTACTAAATTAGCAAAAACTCTGATGGTCGTAATATGATTGTAACCAATTTCTATAACAAAATGGTTTATGTTAAATTTAATAAAGCCAAATAATAATGGGTTACATCAATTAATTTTAGTCAATACATGTTCGCCGCTTAAAACGGTTGGATGTTAATTGATTATATAAATATACCATTAGAATAGGCTAAAATTGAAGAATTTTCAAAATAAATAGATAAATTTAGTGTTCTTAATGAAAATAGATAATTGTCATACTAATATAAATAACTATTTGACTTAATTAACACTAATGGTAAAAATGGTAAAGATATCGCAAATTCTTATTAATTCCTTATAATAGGTAAAACTATTGTAACAGAAGATTAAGAAGATATTTATACCAAAATTTACGAATCTGTTTTAGAACTTATTGATGAATATAATGATTATGATGAACATTTTCATAACTAAATCAATAGAAGATTTTTCAAAAAGAATATTAAACCAGATTCATCTGTATTCAAATTCTTAGTAGATCATGTTTTAAAAATCAGAGAGTATATCAAAAATGATGAAGTATACATTTAACCAATGTTTTACTAAATGTTTGTACTCCCAGAATATTAAAATGAATAGAATATGATTAACTTTGGATATGAATGTAATCCTATTTAATAAATTATCTTATCAGGTAGTTATTAATAAGATCATGTTAACTATAGACCTATAGATAATAATAATGGAGAAGAAGATGAAGAGATAAAAGAAGAAATTGAAAAAATCAGTGAAGTACCAAAAAATAAAAACGGAAAAGACTTAATTGTAATAAAATAAAAATAAGAAAGATAAAATGAAAGAGAAAGATAAGAAAGATAAAGAGAAAGAGAAAATGAAGTACCAATTGAAATAAAGCACAAGAAGAAGTATTACAAGAACAAAAACAGAGATTGAAACTAAAAAAAAAAAAAAAAAAAAAAAAAAAAAAAAAAAAAAAAAAAAAAAAAAAAAAAAAAAAAAAAAAAAAAAAAAAAAAAAAAAAAAAAAATAAATAAA
>Ga0310694_10001255_pt1 | contig 29432 bp, 49 predicted proteins | sample 174DNAGHGhighgp2_FD_203884 | JGI IMG/M metagenome (GOLD analysis project Ga0310694, IMG submission 203884) | Sheep rumen microbial communities from Palmerston North, Manawatu-Wanganui, New Zealand - 1742 DNA GHGhigh gp2 (v2) (version 2) | ecosystem: Host-associated > Mammals > Digestive system...
TAGTCTTCATAGACTGCATCTGGAACTCCAATTCCCAATTTTATTGTATTGTTTCCTATTGGGAATCCGGCGGTTTTTATCTCCACTCTGGTTCCATATTTGCCGCTTGATACAAATGGTTTTGTGATGTATCCTACAGGATTTCCTCCTAAAGAATGTAGCTCTTCCCTATGTGTTATCGTATTAACATAAGTGGCGCCATCTTGTATTTTCAAATGTTCCTCAGAATCTCCAAAAAGATTATAGCATTCATTTGTAGGTTCTCCTAAAGCAATTATTTTATAAGTTTTCTTAACTCCTCCAAGTCTTCCTCTAAGAAGTGCATTTTTAGTAGCAGTTAATGCCACATTACGTTTAGTGTTCTGAGTCATTTGTTCAGACTCTATTGCAATTACATCGCCTCTCACATCAGCTTTAAAGTCTTTCTCTACATGAGTTCCCATAGTAAAGAATGTATAGGACTGTCCGAACAATTGATTTAATAGATTATATTTAACCAATTCTGGATTAATAAACATCTCTAACTCAGGTACTGGAGTTCCTTGTCCAGAATATATTAAGCCTTCAGGGATATATTGAGCCCTAGAAATCTCTTTGTAAAGAAATTTCTCTAACTACTTCGTTGAAAGGTTTCCTATTTTTTGTTCAATAGTTTCTTTTATATCTTCCGTGTATGATTCCACATCTAAAGAGGTCAGATCTAAATCAGTCTGATTATTTCCAAATATTAATCGTGATATATGTTGTGGAGATAAAGTTTGGAGATTATTTTTTATATATCGTTTTCTGGACTCCGTTAATATATTTACAATATAATCATGGTTATTTTCAAGTGCTAATTTATTACTTATAAAAGCCTTTAATTCTCTTGAGGCCTAAGCTTTTTTACTAATCAATGTTCGAACCCCTTCTCTATTATAGAATTCCAAAAATTTTTGAATAGAGAAAATAGGATTATTCACATTAAATAATCTCTTAGCCTAGTCTAAAGGAATTCCAGCCTTATTTAGTTCATCATTAAATTCTCCAGATTGCAAAAGTCTCGTAAACTACTGAAAATACCTCAGGAAATCGAATCCATTCGCTATTTTAGTAGCAAGTTCTTCTTTATGTTTAGTATATGCCTTTCTAATATCCTCAAGAGTTGGCACTTTTTCCCACTTTTCTTTTTCAGCCAATTTTTTGTAAATCCAAGTCTCTTCTATTCCATCTAAAGATGTGGGATTCCACTCTTTCTCCGCAATTTTACAAACAGCTATATCTCCCTCAACATTTATAAATCCAGAATTAAAATCCCTTGCAGTTTTAAAAGCCCTGCCCCTAATTTCAGTTCCAGAAGTAGTCCTAGTACTTATAGAAATTCCCTAATATAGCAAATCAGAAATAAGTCTAGATTCTTTTCTTGTAAAGAATTCATCTGGAGACTCTATAACTGATGGATGTAAAATATCTGTAGAAATCTTGAAGTCTTCCTCAGCTTCCTCAAGAAAGATTTTGCCAACGATAACTTCGCCGCTTAACTCGTCGTAGCTTAACTACAGTTGCCCCGTTATACACAACTAATGTATTAACCCAGGGTTTAAATAGAATTTCCCATTTTTATCAACCGTATAATCTAAATTTTGTATAAATTCTAAAGGAGCTTTCCCAGCGTTTATACGAAACTCTTGAGCTACAGATAAAAACTCGTACAATAAATCTGCATTAGAGATCTCTATTTTAGACCATTTTCTGAAATCCTCACACCATGTATTAAAATCCTGAAATCCATTTGAATAGGTAAATTTTGGAAATCGCTCATATGTTATTCCAAATCTATTTTTAAAATGTGCTTTAAATGCTCCAGAGTTCTCAATTATAAGTTGATTTAAATCGTTATATTTTTTAAGAGTTTCCTATAAAATCCCCTTATAGTACATTCCCAACTCTTCACGAATAACTCTCTATAAAAAAGGCTTCCAAATTTCCACATTCCGCTCGTTCAATACCTCGGAGATTTTAACTGTTTTATCATTATTGTTTTTATCAAATTTACGCTCGCCCTCATTAAGCCTTTCGTTGAATTTGGTACTAGGATCCATAAGAGCTTTTAATAGTTTAAATTTATCAGCAATTACTGTTGGAAAAATTCCTAAATCATTTACATCATTTCGAGAATCTGTGGATCCATTATCCGTAAATCTCTCATAAAAATCTAATATAAAATTTGTTATAAAGAATTCTGAAGGACTACTTTTTCTATATTCCTTTGTAGAATGATCTTCTGATTTTATATTTCTATTATAAACTATTTCTTTAAAAGCCTAATAAAAAGTTAATTTCCTCAAGTTTGGATTTATCCTGCAAGCTTCTTCCATCTATTCTGCAAATGCCGAATTTATACATTTATTAGATGTTCCAGGTATAGGTTTTTTCGCAGAGTCTGTGTAAGTACTGCGATTCCCATCTCCATTAGCTGCAGATATTATATTAGAAAGGTTGTCAAATATAGTAGTCGCCTTAGACCAAATTGGAGCAAACTAATACCAGGATAACTTTCGATCCAATTTAAGTATCTATTTTGTATTGTCTGTAATATTGAAATGGTCACTAGCAGCCTCTTCAAAATCAGATTCGAGTAAGTTATCTATTTTCGGATCTACTGCAGATTCAATACCATTATATTTATAAACTTGCAAAGTCATTTGATGCGCTTTTATAATATGGTATATTAAGGTAAGAGCATCTTGTATTGATTGATTTGCGTCATTTGAATTTAAAGCTTCAATATTTTGTTCAGTAACCTGTGTATCAAGTAATTCTGTCAATAACTGTGCACAATCTGCAATTGAAGGTTTAAAATCGTTATCCATTGTAAATGCCCAATTATTATCCTCAGACTTCGTCTCTGTAAGATTATATTCTTTATCATTCCATTTTATAGTGGCATTCAATTTATACGGATTGTTTTCGGACTTCTTCCCGGAAATTGTAACTTGAATATGCGCTGATAAATTAACTGTCCAGTCGTCGCCTTCAGTAACTCCTTTTAATTTCTTAAGTTTATTTACGAGTTGTAAATTACTACTGATTTTTCTTTTTAAATTAGCGTTATTAATATCATAAATTCCATTTCGAGGATTAATTCTAGTATATCCATTCTCAGCAGTATATTCATATTCCTATATATCTTGAGAATAAAAATTTGCAAATGCCCAGTTAATCCAATTTAAACCATCGATTACAGCCTCATTTGTATCCCCACTATTTTTTGACACATTTATTTCTGAATCTGAATTTGACTCATCATAGATACTTTTATATATTGAATATATTATATTCTTTTCCATTGGACTGTATCCCTCTAAATTTTGCAAATTTAGTTGCAGAGCTTTAAACAATCTAGGCAATGTCGTGGTTGGATCGTTTGGAACATCGAGGATAATATCTCTAAAAGATGTCGATTTGTTATACTCTCTCACGCCATCTAAGATAGTTCTAGTATCGGCTATTAGTGAACCATTACTGCTACTCGGACGTCCTAAATCCTTTTTAAGTTTTGCAATGACAGATAATACCTACTAAGGCTCGTATTTAGTTGTACGTTTTGCTTCTATATTTATATCCCATTGAGGAATAGTAAGTAATGATAGCTATAAAGGAGATAAATCTTTGATTGCATCATGAGACAATTCATCATCGGTCCAGACTGTTCCACTTGTAAATTTAAGTTTTGCAGTGTATTTATTATATTTGCTAGATAAATCCTTTCTATAATCTGATATAGTAATCAAATTTTTAGATCGATTAAATTTTGTAGTTTCTATTACAAATGCATCAAAATTATTTAATACATAATAAGCGACAGCTGCATTTACCTACTTATTATTTCCAAGCATATAAGACTCCCCGAATTCTAAAGTGTCTATTTTCTCAAGAACTGGGTTTAAAGCACTTTTTGCATCCGACATAGCAGAATTAAAGTTACTATCACCATCTTCATTGTACAATGTTTCGTCCTTCAGATCGGCTCCCTCTTTTAAAATTCTATACCACTCTTCTTTATACTTAGTAATATTTTCATTTAACTCCTCCAACGTTTTTACATACCTAGTCTCCCCAGACTAGTCCGTATATCTAGTCACACATTTGAACATTCGATCTTCGAAAGCCTTTCTAAGTTTAGTTTTAGCTTGTGATGATTCGCCAAAAATATTTGAAAATATGGATCCCTCTTGGATTTCAAATTTAAATCCTGGATCAGCATCCACCTACTCGGATTTTACTACAACTGTAGAAACTTCTGTATTAGATTCAGTATTAGCTGTAGAAACATATTCTGATAATTTGTCTCCAGATAAAAACGTATCTATATCTGAAAGCAATTTCTCAATGCCTCTTTTAAAGGTGGCGAAGTCAGGGTTGCCTTTAATCTAATTATAGGCAGATTCATAATCCATTTTAATTGCTTCAAGAGCCTCTTTTACATTTTCGACCGATGCTCCATTTTCCGAGTTACTAAAAACTTTTTCTTTAAAACATTGGCCTAAAACTCCAGAAAAATCTGGAGTTTTAGACATGTCTTTAGAAAAATCTCGCAATGTTTTTTTAATATCTGTTTCTAGTATTTCTTTGAGTGCTGTACTGGTACAATTATTCATAGTTTATTATTATTAAATTATATGCCCAAATTACTTATATTACAACTATTGTTGTCTTTAGACTACTCTTTTATGTCCATAAAGCTATCTAATAGAGCAGATCCATCTTTATTAGCAGGTTTATTTTCCTTAACAGGTGTTTCGTCTTCAACAAGAGGCTTATTTACAACCTTGCTCCCCCCTGTTCTCCTCTTTGTCTTCCTCTTTTCTCTCTCCTCAACTTTTTCCTCAGGAGTTTTCTTAGGAGTTTTCTTTGGAGCCTTCTCTGATTCTTTGGCCTCTTCTTTAACAGTTTTAACAACTTCTTTTGGAGCTTCTACAGTTGACTGAGCAGATCCTTTAGTATAAATTCCCTTATCAAAATCAACCTGCCAAAGCATCTCTCCAGATGGAGATGAAACCGTCATAACACTGCCTGAGAATGTAATGACATCGGATAAATTTGGCATTAGGTTCTAATGAAAAGTTATTTCATAGAATTGAGGATTTCCTCCTACATAAACTATACCAAAAGCTCTAGATAATTTCTTAGATTTTCTCGATGTAACGCCAGCATCTAATGCTAGATGAATAAACTCATTTATCTGCTATACCAAATTATCAGAGATAGTATCCGCATTTGATATTGTAGTTAATAAATTCTCAGCCATCTTTTTTAGAGCTTCATTCTCACTATTTTGTGCTCCATATATCAACTTTTCTAAAGATGTACTCTGATTTGTAGATATAGGCTCTATACTAGTCACCGTAGGATTTTCTTTAGAAGTTCTCAAATGTACTGAAATTGGAGGAGTTTTCCAAGAAATTGTCGGTAATGTTGGGTTATTTCTTTTCTGAGATCCTGGTCGCATTTCCTTCTATATATTCCTTATACACAAGTATGAATTACACAAAGCTTGTGGTGTGGTTAATTCTGCTGGAATTAACAGTGGCTATCCTTCATACTTAAAGAATTCCGCATCATCCACCTATTTTCCATCGTTAGCCGTATTAAATGCATCAGTACGAGCTGGAATTACATTAAATGTAGACACTGCTGAAGATCCACCCGTTTTGAACGATATCCTTACAGTTCTAGCAGTTCCTGCTCCACCTCCTGCAGTAGTCTCATACGGTGCAGTTGGCAAAGTATAAAAGATTCCGCCTTTAAACTACCCATTAGCTGACGTTCCAAATAAATCTTCCTCAATAGCCGTGATTTTATCAAAGACATCTTTAAAATTATCTTTGAGTCCATCCATCTCTCCTTTCCTATCTATATATGTAGATAAATGCACTAATTCAGAATTTTCCTTGGATGTAGCGATTATGCTACGCATTTGTCTAGTTAAAACAGTTCTTAAAGTAGTACGATTGGCATTATCTGAAAAATTACCAATTCTTCCCAAGAATCTTATTCCACCAGTAGAATCCAATAAAATATTTTTAATATCTTCAATTCCAGTGTAATTAGAATTGGCCAAATCTTTCAAAGGAGTACTTAAGATTTTATATATAGATAAATCCGAATTATTTTCCTGTAATTTCTATATAGCCTACACTAATTTTTGTAGACGCTTCATTCTTATAAATACAGCATGATCTTGATCATGTTTATACTATTCCTCTATACATTGTGCAAATTTGGAATCATCCTTTAAAGTAGCCTCCGCAACTCTGTATATTGTATTGTAATCTCCTACAGAGTAATCAAGCTCTTCAGGCGTATTCTTTGCCTTCCATGAATATACCAGAGTATCTAAGTGTCTGCAATACAAAGAGGCTTTTTTCACTCCTGGAGGATTTAGCCAAATAACCTGTATAGGATTCTTACGCACACTCCAACCTTCTGATACTATTTTATTCTTTAACTCATCACTTATATTAAAGTCAGATAGTTCTGATATATCCTTTACAGGATTTGATAAAGATTGAATTGTAGCAAATAACTATAATAGTTCAGTTAGATTTTCGGGCTTTCTACTAATATTGAAATACTTCTTAAAGTAGAGATCGGAAGATGCTAACATAAAAGGTCTGCCTCGTTTTAAAATATCTACAGACTCGCCATCTGCCGTTTGAATTTTTGGAAGAGCCTTATCACTTTCAGTGTTGCAAATCAATGGTATTGAATATAACATCCTAGTTTTATCAGCCTTTAATGCTTTAGCATCTAGGGCCCTCCATCCATCCATATTTACATATTCACCAGAAAATTGATATGTAGATCCTGCAACTCCTGTTTTTAAAGTTAGCTAGTAGTTTTTTGCAAATCTTCCAATAGTATTTCCAGGATTTTCTGGACTATAGGTATAAATTGGAGGAATTACTGTCCACATGCCCGACTCTTTATAAGTAGCTGCAAATAAGAAAAAGTGCGTTTCCAGTCCTATTAAATTATTTTTATAAGTCTTCTTAATTTTCTCAATTTCGTCCGCCGTTTTTGTATTGGATATTTTGCTTGGATCCATCCATTGATCTAATGTAATTGGAGGAACCCCTGATTGATTACTTGCCCAACAAGCATACGCCAATTCATCATACTTTATAGATGCTCCAGATTTAAATTTATTAACTATAAATGTATGAATGTCTTGAGAATTAAATGAAGTCTTTCCGCCATTATTGGCGTTATATAATTTTTTAAGTCCTTGGAATGCCTCTATAGTAGAATCGACTAAAGTTAAATGACTAGTGAACATATATATTGGAAAATAGGCTTTAGGCTAATCCTATTCAGACTCCTTTTTATATATAGTTAAAGTTAGATAGGCATCTTGCGCTGTATCTTTTTCCACACTAGTTCCCGCAATAGGCTCATCGCTATGGTGCTTTAAGGCATCCTAATTTACAGAAGTATTTTTAAAGTCCTTTGGCTTGCCATCATATTGTAATGATACATAAGAAAAACCTACCCCTAGTTCCTTAAAGGCATCTGTCTAAATTGCAGCTAAATTATAACTCAATGATTGGAATATATCCTATATTCCCTATTTAATACTCTACTGAGAATTTGCTACTCTTCCTAGCTATTTAAATTGTTGTATAGCTTTAAGTATATCTAATTCTGCTTCTTTATTAAGTACATAGTATGACTCTCCTCCGATTGTGGTTTCTGTAAAACACCTTTTTAGCAAATCTTCGTGAATACCTGGATTTATAAGGTTTGCCAAATTTATGACTCCAAAAATATCATCCATTCTAGATTCTATATCTCCCTTCTTAATTGCAAAGTAGAGAGAGTCAGAATTTATAACATCATCCGGAGTGGCCTGGCTCTTTTTAAAATCTTGTGTGATCTATGTATACTAGTCTTCTCCAACTGATTTCAGTACTTTAAATCCTAAAGTATTTGCAGCATTAGAATGTATTAATGACTAGAGTCCAACCTTCGATTCGCGCTGGGCTTTATTTATATCCAGGGCTCCAGTACTTTTGTACATCGATTCATAGGATCCAAATTCTCCGGAATCAGAATCTGATTCTGATCCAGATGTTTCTAATCCTGAAGATGTTGTAGTAGTAGCTGCAGGTTCTACTGTATATTGTGGGGTTGCCTCCACCTCCCCTAATAAAGCGGCTGTTTTTTGTAAAATCTATAATCCCTAATTATTATGGGCCAATTTTGCAGCATCATTTAGCTGCATGGTTTCTGCATTAGCAACCTACTCACTTTCCGAGAGTCCTACATATGTGCCAGAGTTTATGATAGCCAAAGTTCCTTTAGAAGCACGAGTTAACATTGTATAGACCATATCATAGTTTACCTGTGCATGAAAATAATCGTTAACCATATGGCCCTCAAGACCTCTAAAATCGATAATATAATAAGGAGCTTCCTAACCTTGAATATTTCCTCCAGTAACTTCTTCAAATCTGCCTTTTCCAGAAATGCCGTCAATAAGAAGGGCTCCAGAATTTAAGTCCTCAATTAGCTTATATAATTCAGTAGACTCTTTGCCAAAACGTACAAATGGAATTTTCTTATCAGTAGATTGCAACATTATTTTGATTGACTTTTTTGCAGCATCTAAATAATCAGTACTTCCTACAGGAGCTTTTAAAATCTAGTCTCCCAGTAACTCCTCTTTACCATCACGAGTTTTTACTGTATACTATAACTATAATACTTTATGATCTCCATACATTCCCCTGATAACCTCTTGTCGATATATTTCTAGAGATCTCTGGTTTTTATATTTAATATTAGAATCGGCTCTAACAACCTGTCCTAGACGAAAACTTCCTAATGGATTTGCCTAACGTGAAGTTCCTAACATAGAGCTACTCTATTCGTCTATTTTGTGCGTTCCTATAGCCTAAGACTAATGAAAATCTCCAGTTTTAAGTCCTATGCTATTATATCTCTCTAAATATTTGTCAAATAATGCGGACTCCATTGCAGTCATTCTGGTGCACTCATCGAAAATAGTAATATTAGAAAGTGCGTCCTCCTCTAAATCATCACGAACCTCCCAATCTGGATATGTAACTATTCCAGTGTTTAGATCTTCTACAACACTATCCTCAGGAGTTATATAAATACCATCATCACTTTTTTCTGCAGCATGTATAGCAGTATATTTTGGACATATATTAGAGAAAAACTCCTCTTTGCCATAACAAAGTACATCTACTCCTGGAGTTAATCCCAATTTTATTGCTAAATTTTCTGCAGACTCTTTAGTCACATGTACTATAGTAATAGTCTTCCTTTTTGCAAATACTTCAGGATGATTAATTTTAATTGATTGCAATAAGAAATATAGGAATCCGGTACTCTTTCCAGTACCTGGGCCGCCTTCTTGGAAGAATGCGTTTTTAGTTTTACAAGCTAAAACACTACTTTTTGGATTATCTGTGTCTAGCAATATACCAGCATTTAGTAGGGCAGCTTCCGTGGTAGAATCTATATTTCCAACCTAATCACCCACTATATCATTATAAATAGTGATAGCCCTATCTATTTTAGGACTTTGACCATCTTTGTAACGACCTTTCTCCAGCATATATGCATATGCAGCGGATGCTGCTGCAAACTGTCCCTGCAATAATGTGAAAGTACCGTTCTCAGAAATTTTTAAAGATTCAAAGGTGTTTATAAAATCCTTAAAAATACTAGATGCCTTCACCCAAGAACATGACTGCAACCACCAGAAAAAGCTTGGATCATCAATATGTGCATTCTCCGTTAATAAAGATTGTCCAGAATACTCTACAGTATTTATATCCAAAAGATTGAATTTAGAGAACAACTCTTTAAAATCTTTATCCTTATTTTTATCAAATAACGTATATATAGCATCCTATATATCTAAGAATTCCTTATTTAATTGTGCTACCTATTCTACAGGTATAGTCTAAGAACTTGGATTATTTAAAGATTCTAGAGTAGTTGCATCTCCAAGGGCTTTCTATAATTCTGTTTTATCCCAATCCTCTGGAACCATATCTATCAAAGCCTTAGTTCTGTTGTATAACAACTACTTTAATTTGAATCCGATGGCATCATCTTCTTTTAAGGCTTTTCCAGATACCGCTCTAAGCATACTAGCAATAAAATCAATATGATTTTTATATATTGCCAGATCTTTGAGTAATTCTCTAGCTTCTTCGGTAGTTAATTCTAGTAGTTTTTTATCAGATGTGTTGCTTAATGTATTTAGTCCCAATATTTGAAATCCATCCTCATCCCCAGATCTTGCTGCCATAATTTGTCCCTTTAATAAATTAATAAATTTAGAGACTTCGGCTAATGTAACACTAAGTTCTTCTGGAGAAGATAATTCTGTAAATTTAGTTTGATCAGCTGAATTATTTAAAAGCTTTTCAGCGCTACGAACTAATTTATGAATATCTGCATAGTCGGGATCTAATGAGTGTATAAAACTCTGTAATAGCCTCTCTATATCGGTAAGTTTTGCGCCATCGATAGTAGAAGTAAATGTATCTTGTGCGTCTTCCGATAATAATGGCAATATAATATCTGAGAGTTTATTTAAGGTAGGTCTGGAGAGTTTGTTAGAATTTATAATAGATTGTAATGATTCCAAAACTCCTTCCTTTCCTAATAAACCCTTAAGAAGGGCTTCTGTAAAAGTATTAGGGGCCAGCATCATATTCTGCAGATATTGTAAATATTCCGGAAGTGTTATGAGATCTCCTGGCTAGAACTCTCTTATGATATCATACATGGATTCCATGGACTCGATGTCTGCGTCTGTAACTTCAAAAAGAGGAACCCTTTTTAACTATTCATTAAATTTATCCACCGAAATTCCCTGCGACTCTAAATATTTAGAGTATGAACCTTCTTCATCCGATTTTTTTACCTATATAACTCCATCCTTTAATTCCAAGTTATTATCAAAATCGTTTTTAGTGTCCTTCCCCTAAAAGAATATTGAGGGCATAAAGCTCCCGACCTATCCCGCTAAAATACTTTCAACTAGGTTTTTATATATATCTTCATTTGTTCCCTTTTTCTTATATTCTTCAAGCAACTTATTAAAAAGCATTCGCTTTGCAGATTCAATAGTATCTTTAGATTCACTATCCCCTACTCCATAATAAGTTTTGGCCCCTTCGACGATTTTATCCTCATCTCTAACCTCAGAAGAATATGCGTCCCATCCCAGCTATTCTTCTATAGATGCTGATTTAGGTGTCGATTCTCCAAACCAAGCATTCTCTAATTCTGTAAGAATATTCTAATCTCCAGAATGGGTGTTCTCCAAAGTCTTCAATACAGAAGATGTCTTTTTTCTAACAGCATCGAACTACCAATACCCCTACATCATTCTAGTGGCCTCAGAATATTTATCACTATTTAATAACTTATATTCGCGAACAATATCCTCTTTAATAGTTTTAGGTAATTCGGCTAAGGTTTTTCCAGGATAGCGTCTCTCTACATAAGCCTGTATAGTAGCTGGCGTATTTATATAATCCTAAGCAATATATGGACTCATTTCAAAAAGGATTGCCTACTAATAAAGGTCGGCTCCTTTTTGAGTATTAGTATCATATTTTTCTAATTCTTCTAATAAATCCTATCGTAATGTTTCTAAAGTTTTTTTGTCAGCCTCCTACTCTGGAGTCAGGGGTTTTTTCGCTTCTCGAATTTCTGCATCAGTTGGCTCTTCTGAAACTGGTTCATGATTTAAAGCTTTTAATGCAAGGTCGGTATTTACTAATTCTTGCAAAACCTATTTATATCTTTGGCCCATATACTGCGCCACTTTAGAATTTTCTAGATTAAATCTGGCAAATCTACGCACAGTATCGTCTGATAATACTTCAGAGTTGCTCTTAACATCAGTTTTAATTTTATTTACAACCTCCTAAGTCACATTAATCAGAGAATGTAAATTATTCTTTGCCTTTTGATTTTGAGTATCCTAAGAATTTAAAGCTTCTGGATATAATACAGCATCATCATTAGAAAGTTCTGAAGCAAGACTTATTGGTCTCCATGATAGACGGTCACTTCCAAAAGTCATTTTATCAATAAGACTATGTAAATCCGCACTATGACCTTCAGATACCTCATCAACAATTATTGAATAGGCCTATTTAACATCCATTTTCTTGAGATCCTCTATTTGTTCACGACTTACTCCTCCCAATCCAGGGATAGAAGTAGCCATTCCGCCGCCGATTGCACCACCGATTGCAGATAATAGATATCGATCACGCATATTTTCCCAAGGCTTTAGATATTGAGCATCATCGCCTCTAAGTACTTGTCCCCAGTTATGTAATTGTTGACATAAATCGAGTAATACTTCTTCTGAAACCTCTTCTACAGATTCACCTAAAGCATGGGCACCAATAGTTTTTGCCAAATTCATTTCAGCCAAATCTCCATGTAAAGCTTTACGCCCAAAATCAAATGCCTTCTTAAATGCATTCTATTTTTCTGCAGTAGTTTTGGCTCCTGCAGAAATTCCATTTAATACTTCTAAAGCCCTTCTTCTTGCAAACTATTCAGTACGTAATTCTGGAAATATGTGATCTCCAATTCCTGCCTTCAATACAGCGAACTCAGCCAAGGAATATCCCAAAGTATATGCTGCTGCATATGCTGGATCTACTCCTTCTTGAATAGCTTGTCCGTAAGAATCCTATGCTGTTAATCCAGTCATATATACCAAAGAAAGGTCTCGGCCCATCTTCTGATACTACTTAGATATTGTATTAAAACGGTTCTATGCTAAAGTTTGTGCTTCAGCTTTTATATCCCACATAGTCTTTTGAAGTTCTTGAACTTTATCTGGAAGTTTCGTTTGTTTTGCCAACAAATCATCGCCATATTCCTTAGTCAACTTATTTATATAAGTTTCATAGGCCTTTTTATCAGTCATAGCTTTTCCGACTTGTGACATCTCTGCATCTCCAGCTGCAAGCATTTTTGGAGCAGTTGAAAATATCCAACGTTGTTCAGCTAACTATGTGAACACAGAAGTTACCATATTTATAATAGACTCTGCTCCCCACATACTTCCCTAAGTTCCTAAAATCTGATTTCCAGTAACCTGCTCACTAGTTCCAAATGATAGACCTTGACCTACAGCTTCAATTGTATTAGATATAGGAGATTCATACCCAAAAGAGTTAATTCCCATTTTAAAAAGAGTATTTGCTAAATCAACAGATTGTAAAAGAACTCTGGCTCCTATATACCACTCTCCTACTACTGGAATAAACATTGGTGCAATCTTAATTATCTCTCTAACAACCTAACCAACAGGATTTTTAGTAACTCCATCGGAATCAAAAACATCTATCTTATTCATAGTAGAGCCTTCAGAAGTAAGGACATCCCATGGAGATAAAACTGTTTTTCCATAAGACTCTCTTCCTCCCAATTCTTCATAATATGGCTATCCTTCTGAATTTAATTTAAGCTCTCCTTTAGAATGTACCTTATAGCGCTGTCCTGTATTTGTGTCTGTTTCATATACATCCTCATCATATGCGGCCAACACTAATGGATTTATAAAGTTTTCTATCCAAGAACGATTTTCAGCAGTAACTGGATTTCCATTGGCATCCACTATTGTATTTCCGTACTTGTCAGTATGTGGATTGGTTTGTCCAATTTCTTTAATACTTTCCGTAGGAGCCTCAGTAATTCCTAGATACTAAGTACTCATATTTTGGCGCAATGGATTGTTAAAGGAAACTACCTCAAATCCAGGATCTGCCGATCTTAAAGATGGATCTACAAAGATATTATTCATCGAGAATATCGGAGTATTTGCAATCTTAGTTGCTGTCTCCGCCTTATCCATCTTATTAAAATTTAATAAGGCCTCATCATAGGCCCTATTAAATTTTGCAGCATCAAATTGCCCATTAGTTTGAAACTATGGAAAAGCTTTAATTTGATCTATTTGTTCGTATGCATCTTTCGATTGCATACTTGTATTATCCATAGTAAGCCCCTAGGACATAAAGTCCTAAGGAGCATACGTAGGATTATATATAGAATTTAAAAAATAATCATTTTCTAACTTCATAATCAAATATTAAAAGGTGAAATGTGGTGGGATGGTATATGGATCCTTCTATCGTTTCTACTATACCGGAAATCCTGTATTTTGATTAGCTACGTCCAAGGCAGTTAATTGGGATACCGTCATAGAATTATTATTTCTCGAAAGCGCTGCCTCTAGCATAGCATTAGGAGTTACTGGAATAAAGAGCATTCCTGACCAAGGATCACTTTGGTTTGTGTATTGTTTACCTATAATACTCTTCATAGTCCTATTAAAGTTATCCTCATCATCCCCAGTGCCTTCCTAAAGACCTGTCTTTATAAAGTCTTCTCCAAGCGTATCTTCCGGAGCCTGTCCATTGACCACTAAGAATTGTCTATAACCGTCGGTATTAATGACCCACATATTTCTATTCTGTTTGTATAAAGGAGGTAATTTATGTTTTATAAATACCTCATTAATAGTCTCAGCTTGACTTGGATCCGCCTAATTAATTCCTAGATCTCGCAATTCTTGCTAAGCTGCTCTATAGCCTTTCAAACTATCTGGATCCAAAATTGGTCTTATAATTCCGGTATTATCTTGTACTATAGGAAGTTGAACTAGATCTGCATCACTCTAAGTGACTAAAATATTTCCAAAATCCCTAGGGTTAATTCTATTTCCCCCCATAGTTACAGAACCCTAGTTGATAGCATCGCCAAATTCTGTAATAAATTTCGACAATGTATTTAGAGTACTATCGAGTTCTGTAGCTACTGGTATTGCATCCACTTTATATCCAGCATTTGTAGAGCTACCCTCAGCTACTGTAAGATTAACCGTTCTAGAAGCTCCCATCCCTGAAAGGGCTTTCATAAGCGAATTTGCATGAATTTTCCCGGTGCCTCCTGAACCTCCTGAGCCTTCTCCATCAGAATCAGATTGTCTAGTTAAGTGGAATTTAATTGTTGAAGAATCGTTCTTAGAACTAATAATTCCAGCAATTACATTAATAGCTCCTAAAGCTGGATTTTCAGCATTTCCGCCATATAAAGCTAACAACTATTTATAAGAATCTGGCATTGCCTAATACGCTGTTTTTAAAGCTAACTATATGGCCTGCTTCTAATCTTCAGATGCTCCAGAGATCTTATATGTGCCATCAACTGCCATATCTAACTTAATCCCAAGAGCCTCTGCATTTTTCAATAACTATATTCCCTGTTTAATTTGTCCATTTTCTACAGAAGTTACTCCGTCATATTCTAAAGACTATTTTGCCAAGCCTGTTGCGAATTTATTTATAAAATCAGTTACCTAAGCCATAGTAACTCCCTTCTATATGGTATCAAAAATAGAATCCTAAAAAGCCATTCCTGGGGAGTTTCTTCTTAAAGTTAGTAATTCGCCATTAGTAAGGGCTTTTACCTACCCCTTGTTTTTCAAATACTCCTAAACATACATTGTAGAAATTTGTCCTGATCTATCTTGGACAAATACCTGCCCAGAAGGATTAAGGGCATATTCCTAAATAGAACCAGTAGATTGTGCATGTCTAAAAGTAGTATTAAATAATTTAGAGCTCTATTTAATTCTATTAATATACATTATATCTTTTAAATATTGGTCCTCTATTTGAGACTGTGTAAGCAAGCCACTTCCCTGCAGAAGATTTTGTATTTGAAAATCCTATTTAAGTTTTGTGGCTACCATATCAACATCATTAGGTAGTCCGTCTAAATCTTTTAAAGCTACTAACACATCTTTTCTAGATAAGTTTCCAGAACTTTTATCAGAGGAGGCTCTCGTCTCCTCTGATTTTGTTGTAGCTGCTTTTGGAGGACCATATGCATCCTTATTTATAATTACTGGAGTATAAGTAAGGGTTTCTATGTAAGAAGATAGGGATCCTCCCCTCTATAACTTTTTTAAATTTAAGATCATTTTTGTATTTTCATTACTTCTAATACGTATGGTATTGAGATCTTAGAAACTAAGGCTGCATTTCGATCATGCAATCTACTCATAGAACGCATAAATCTATCCGCATCTTTTCCCTACTACTTTAATTGTTCTATCTCGTAATTATTTGATTTCTTTGTAGTTTTTCTAATAGTTCCTCCAGAAGCTTTATTTGATACTTCTTTTGGGCTATAAGGTTTGGTTGGCTGCGTATAAGGGAAATTCTTATATTTAGCATATGCCTATCTATATAATAACTATCCCTAACGTTTAGCCTATGCTGCTTTTTTCTGAGCGTTTGTTATTATAGACGCGATATTTATATCCTTATTGTTTTTATATTTCTCATTAAAGGCGGCTGGATCTGCTTGATATTCCTACATATAACCTAAAGCCTTCTGATATTCATCATCATTAGCTAATATAGATTCAGCAAATTCTTCTGCAGATCCTCCAACTACAGTATTTCCATTCTCATCTGTGGTTTGAAGATTCATAAGATTCCAAGCATCTCTTTCAGCTTTTAATCTAGCTAAATCTGTCTTGAGGTCATATTCCTTCTCCATCATCCATGAGTTCCAATTATTAGCTCGTTTAGTTAGATATTCTATATCAGCCTAAGCATCCTCATGCGCTTTGCTCCATCTAAGCATTCTATTATCATTAGCTGTACCAACCATATTAGTGATATTTGTATCTCCAACTGTCTCAGCTGCCTTCCTCCTTTCATCGATATAGGCCTTATCACGTTGGGCTTGTGCCAATGCAGTCTAAGCATTCTAAGCTTCGCCTTGAAGTCTAGTAGCAGCGGCAAGATTTAAATCGGTGCTATTATTAGCTATGTCAGATGCTACAGCTCTTGCTTGAGCTATTGTATTATTGGCAACCTAATTTCCCAGATTATCATTTGTAACCTATCGCTAATACCAAGGGGCCTATTTCTAATACATAGGTAGTTTCTTGATAATATCTCTAGTCTTTTTGGCGGCGTTATTCAACATCGCTATTCTAGGAAGTCCAGATAAGTACCTCGCAGCATCTAACCAGAAATTATTTAGATAGTCTGGTTTAGTTTTATCCTTTGGATATCCCTCAGATAAGAAACTTCCTGTTTCGGTATCACCTTCAGTATTGCCTCCCGGAGTGTTTTTAACCTCAGGTTTTTTATCATTAGGGCCCGTTACTTCGAAATCTGTCCACTGTGTCTGTGTCGTGGTATCATAATCCTAAACCTCTGGATCACCTATTTTATAAATTCCCTTATCCTTGTATTGTTCGATCAAATCTGCATCTAAGTACTATTTAGTGCCGTCTGCAAGTTTTCTATAATAACGATTACCCTTTCCAGTAAATACATTATGAGCAGTTCCAAGTATATGGTCAAGTCGGCGTGCTGCCAACTACTATGCTGCATGAGTATAGGTAATATTACTTTTTACTCCATTAGCATTTGTTCCGATGAATTTCCAGGAATCGTTAAAAACATTGTTTTCAGGATCTTTAAAGATTCTATCCGCAGGATTCTTTATATACTTATCAGTTTGTTTGGCAAACTCCATTCCCATCTCAGATAATCCACCACGACCGTTATTATAATTTATGGTTTTGCCATCAGCTTCATAATCGAATAAATCATGATGAAACTGTTGGTAATAAGGAGTGTTCTCAATTTCTTTTACATAGTCAATATAATTTCCATTTTGTGTTCCATTGGGTTTATAGCCCTAACCCGTTGGTATGGCCGCATAATAAGCACCAGCTTGTTTTGCATCATCTGGAGATGTCCATGCGTCATTATATCCTAAATTAAAATCGGCGTTGCGTAAAGTAGTTGTATCATATACTCTCTTTCCAGCCTTTTCAACAGTAGTATTCCAAGTATTAGCTAACTTTCCAGTGATATCTGCCCAAGTAGGTATAGTAGAGACTGCTGCACCATTTTGTGCAAACATTACGGGACGCAAAGGCTTTGAGGTATCAAATAAAACTCCTCCCTTTTTATACAGTTCTAAAACACCTCCAAGTTTTTTATTGCCAGGTATCTCAAGACCCCTGACAGTAAAGCGGTTACCTGTATTATTGTTATTACCTGCGCTGCCTGAAGCACTTGCGGAAGTACCCCCATTCGAAGAAGTATTACCAGCAGAGTTTTGACTTCCACTCTGAGACTAGTCTTTTATAGTAAAGTTGGATTTTTCCTTAAGTGCATCTTTAAGAGCCTTATTATCAGACTCTGAGAGTTTTTCATAGCTCTTTAATGTTTTATTTCCTCCAGCTTTAGCTTGGTTATTATTAATCAGTCCAAAAACTCCTTGTGCAACATCGTTTAGTATTCTAAAATAGTCCTCTTTAGAGTATCCAGAATTTTCTGGATCCTCTATATATTTAGAGATCGCCACAGCCCCCTCAACCAATCCTCGGCCTGCTCGCTCAATATTAAGTAAACCAGCAAGGCTGCGGAAACCAGTACTTAACAGTTTTGTAAATTTTGAACCCCCAGGAGTTCTACCTACGCCAAAATAGTAGGCCGCATTGAAGGCATCAGAAATAAGATTTCTTGCAAATTGCCATGCTGGTATACGGCCCTCTTTCATATTAGCATAGCTATTATATATATCAGCTCCTGTACTAACAAGAGTTCCCACAGTTCCAACAGACGCCCTGTACTTAGCTTTTTTCACCGCAGCTTCCACTGCTTTATCCGCAGCAGCCTAATTTTGAAATTCACCTGATATCGGCTTAAAAGATTCCCTAACCCCTTTACGCATTGGAAATTCGAGGACTTTAGAGATCGTCGAAGCTGGATTGCTTATATAAGTGTACCGCTCAGTCTATTTATCAGATTCTTTAGCATTATCTGATTTAGAGGAACTGTCTTCAGAACTTTCTGGCTACGTTCCGAATAAATCATTATTGCCCGCATAAAAATTTTGTGAAGTTAGTAACACCGATCCGAGCTATGCCTTTAATACTCCTCCGAATTTACTTTGTGGAACAGTTTGACTTGGATCAGTCAGCCCATTATCCCTTTCATAAATTTTTAAAACCTCGTTTCTAGTTGTTGAAGGCAATGAGTTTAAATAATATCGACCATATGTACCCTGATTTGCATTATATAACAAAACTGTTCCAGATGTAATATCTGCAGAGACACCTACAGGTAAATAGAATCCATTATCAACAGCTATTGGCGCATACATAAACTATGCCGGAAGCTTTTCGCCAGGTTTAGTGGATGCATATGCATGTTGTAAAAGATTTAACATAGCTCCACGCATATCATCGGGATTTAAAGAACCATTTGTAGTTAAGCCTAAAGCCTATGCTAAAATTTTCGTCTCATTGCTCCATTCCTAAGATGATTTATTTTGATCCTCTTTATACCATTTAGTCAATCCAATCTTAATTGCATCTCTAAGTGCTGGCATTTTTTGGGCCTTTTTCAGTAACTCACTCCACATATCTTTGCCAGTGTACGTTGTATATTGTCGTACATCAGTAGGATCTCCTTGGGGCATATTAAGTAACGCCTCTTGATAATCATTCCAAGCTTTTAATTTCTAATTATACAGTTGATTCTAAATCTCCGTATATCTGGACGATTCCGTTTGTGGCCTATCCTATTCAGCTTGTGCCGTTTGTGTCGTTTGTTCAGGAGCAAATATATTGCCTCTTATTCCGGCTCTACCTAATATTAGAAGGTCTGCAGTACTTACATCACCATCCTATAAAGCAGCATCTGCAGCTAATAAACGTTGACGAACATCTTCAACGTCATTATATCCTTCTGTATATTTATATTTATTTAAATTCTATAATTCCTGTGCTATAAAATTGCGGTACGAAGCAATACGATCAGCTACTGAGGCCTACTGCCAAGCAGCTGCCATCTCTGGAGTAGCGTCTCCCGCAAATTGATAATTCATAAAATTGTTATTTAGAACACCGTATGAATATGTCTGTTCAGCCTTTAATTTATCCTCCTCTTCCTACTTGTACTTGGAGTAACTTTCATACTGTGTATCAAGTACTTTGTTTATAAAGTACGTAGCCACTCTATATGGATCATCTGTTTTTCCACTCTTATCTCGTACACGTCCATCTAAAAATCTTAAATTTCGATTATGCATTCGTCCATAAGCCAATCCAGAAGAAATATCTCCACAAATATCATCGATAGCTGCTCGAACCTATTCTGCCTTTTTTTCTCCAAATTTTTGAGAATACTGTTTTAAAAAGTCTGATTGATTTGCGCCAATCGCTTTTAAAACCAGCTATCTAGGCATACTGCCGTCTCCTACAACAAATTCAGATGTCCCGTCTAAAGTTGGACCATGTGTAGCTTCTTCAGCTTCTGAAGAAGTATACTCAGGAGAATCTGCCTCTACAGGATATCCAGGTATCTAGGGAGTGTGTGTAATTAAAATTTCATTCATATTCTTATAATTTAAAATTAAGGGGCATACAAAAAATTGTACGCCCCCTCAATTACTTTTATCAGCCTCGTATTCTTCCTACAAGCTTTCCACCTGCACGATATACAGGCTCACCTTGTGGAGCTTCTTGTGGAGCACCGCCACCTTGACCTGCTTGTATTAACTGCAATAAACCTTGACATGCAGCCAAAGCCGCTTCACAATCTTGATTTTGAACAGCCTGAGCAGCTAACTGCACAAGTTGCATAACTGGATCCTAGCCACCTTCTGGCGCACCGGCTTCTTTCTGTGGTGCCTCGTTCATAGGAGCCTCTTCCTGTGGAGCCATTTCTCCACCTTCTTGAAATTTTTGTACTCTAATTTTCATAATAAAAGTGTTTAATATTAAAACTTGTATATACAATAATATAAAATCTTCAAAATAAATCCAAATGATTTTGTATAAAAGCCTTATTACTTAGGACTTTGTACATATTCCGGATCTCGATTATCCTATCCAGATAATACTTTAAACATATATTTTCCTAAAGATTTATAATCTTTATCATTATGACTGTCCAAAGCTTTCTTAGCTTTTTTAATAAGTATCTTAGTCTCCCTTCTAGATACTATTCGCTCCCCTCCTTGTAGATCCATCTAAGTAGTTCCGTCTGGAGAAAGCACTCGCATAGTTACATTTGGATCATCTGTAAATTCTAGGGCATCTCCTTTTTTAATCCCAGAATTTACATTCACTTCTAATACATATAATACATCATCTGCTCCTAATAGAGTTGGATCATCGGGAGCTCCGGACTCTACTTTAATTACTTCTTGATCTTCATCAATAAATACAATATCCAAAGGATATGAAACATCCTTCATCCACATATCTACATGTTGTGGGGTATCGAAATAAAACAACATGCCCTAGTCTTTTGGTAATGCATCTGTATTTTGCAACCCTTTCTAACGCTGCTCTGGAGTCTTGGCTTCTTTAACCTAGTATTCTTTATCGCCTATTTTTATATTAATCATGGGCATTTGCTTTTTCTAATAATAGCTATAATAACATATCTTTTTCAGATTGAGTAAGTCCTAAAACCCCTCCAAATTCTTTTTTAGGAAGAGGTTTCTTGGTGTCTTCTAAGTGTTTCTCAGATTCCCCAGTAAGTGTCTATATTAATCCAGTACGATCTTCGGTTTTATTAAAGATCTCATCTACCAATAATTTCCCAGCTTCTATAGCTGCTTCATCAGATCCATCTTTCCACAACTATTCTAATTTATCAGTAGCTTCTTTTCTAAAAATTATTTCATTACACTCAATCTCTGCCTATTGCTTTCCATCTGTATCTATTACAGGAATGCCTTTCTTAGTGAAGTCTTTTCCTCCGCCTTCCATTTTATTAAGTCGAGCATGTAAAGCTCCTTCTGGAATTAAATTTAAAGAGCCGCCAGCTTTAAATGCTGAAACTTCTTCCTCCTCTGGAGTCCATTCTCCCACTTCATAGTTGGACTCCGACTCCATCTCTAGACGGAGTTCTAAGAGATCGTTTATAAGATCCTCTAAACTACACTCTGGAGCATCTATCTTTAATCCCTCTTTACCTACAGCAATGTTATCAACACGTTGTCCTGTAAGATCGTTCATATACTGCTAAGTATTTATATCGGTCATACCATTAGCTGCCAATTGTCTGATTTCATTTTCATCTGCTATAGTATTCAAGGTATTATTAACTGAATCAGCCTATGCAATTAAAGCATTAGCTGCCCTACGATCCGATGATGAAAATAAACCATATTTCTTTCCCGATTTATGTTTAGCATCTGCTAAGAGGCGTTCTGAACCTCCATAACCTCCCTATAATTCGGCATGTTTCATATTATCTTGCCAACCAAAATTTACTTTATTTGCAGATTTTGCTCCTGCTGCATTTATCAATCCCACTGGAGTTAAATTTAAAAATGATGAACTTAATATTGCATCTGTTTTAGTCATTCCATCTGTTCCTACACCTAGATTATTCAAGACTTTTCCGGCCATTGCACCGCCCTTCATAATTCCTGAAACTAGAGTTCCCCACACAGGAATGGCTGCTGCTGCATCTGATACTTGATCATATGCGTTATCTAAAGTCTATGCTAGATTACCTTCGTCACCAGCATATTCAGTTTTTTCGGCTAAGAATGGACTTACTAAATTAGATACTCCAGATAATACTTGTCCAGCAACATTAGCACCTTTGACAGTTTTCATAGCACTATCTGCAGCATTCTATGAAGTCTATTCTATGTCGGCCTCAGAAAGTTCTCTCCCTGAGTCGTTTGCTAGTTTCTAAGCTTTTTGTACTGCTTTGGCTGCTTTTTTCTATGCATAATTCTAAACAGCTACATCATTTGTAGGAGTGTGAGTAAGACCTCTCTAAATTGCATCCTAGACTGCCTAAGTCTATTCCTACGACTACTTTAGCATATCATTAGTCTATGCCTCCATAGTAGCCTTAGTAGAAGCATTAGCTACAGCATTATCTTTTTCAATCTATTCCGATAGAAGTTTTGATGCGAATGCTAAACTATTAGGAGATGCAGCCTATTGCTGCTACTATTGAGCAGCCTATGGAGTTGCTGCATAAGTTAACTATTGAGTTAAGTTTTGTGCATCAAATTGACTCTACTAATCCCCTACATACTAGCCCAGTTTCTGGTCTATCATATCAGATATAACAGACTTTATTGCATCAGAGCCGGGCTATGCAAGATCTTGCCATGAAGTAGTTTGTGGAGTAAAGCCGTCCATCATAAAAGTCCCACTACTTAATCCGTTTATTGCACTCATAAATTAGTTATTAATTTTTTAAGAATGACTATTTCCCATAATAGTGTACATAGCGTATATAAGTGCTAACTATTCTCCACTATATCTAATCCTAATCTTAATATACTTGCCTCTTAATCTAGTTTCTCGCCTATTAGTCCAAGTTTCTGTACTAATACTTCCCATATTATCATAAGTATTAGGAAGAGCTTCTTGTGTTATAGTAGTATGAATAATATCATTAGGAATTCCGTTTAATATTAATGGAGGTAATTTTATGCCGCCAGCAGGAGGAATAATCCACTATGAATGTTCATCATCTATAGTTCTATTATTATACTCATTTTTAATCATATAAGTTAATGATGGTATCTATATATACCATTTATCTTCCCTATAGTGTGAATTTCCTCTTAATCTACTACCCTTTTCCCAGAGATAATAACAAGTATTTCTATATAACTTTCTCCTATTAGTACTCTATTTAAACTCTTCTTCAGAAACACGTTTCCAATATCCGTTTATAGGAGAGTTTTTAATATGAGTAATTAATCGATACTAATGATCCAGTAGATCATCTCTATATACTTCTGTTCCAGATAAATTTTGATAATTTTTACCTTTGCCCTTCATCTATTGATATGAATGATAAATTTCATCAAATGTATCTATTCTATTATAATAGAGTGGGAATATTACAGATATTGGATTCTACATAGGAACTGTATCTGTATAATCATGATTATAAATGATATTAGAACCTAAATTCTAGTACAGTTCTTTAGTAGCTTCCTATCTATAATATGCGTTTTTAATATCTGGAGAGAAGTCATAGCAGTCTCCTACAATCTCAAAATGGAATGATTCAGGCTCCGCCTCATTAGCTAATAACTAGAGATTCTCAAATATTTTGTGAGCACTATCATCAGCTTTTACAACAACCTCAAATTCAAATGGATGGAATTTACCATACCAATGTGTAGGCAGGATGTCTTCTTTTATATCAAATATTCCAGAAGTACCATGTTTCCATAAATCAGTTGTAAGACTTGGAAGCTTTTTATCATCATCTGTAAGCATAGGATTAGTTAATATCTCCTCACTAGTTACAGCTATTTGAGACTAGTATTGTCCGCTATTAGTAGTAACAAAGTCAGAGAAGGCTTCCAAATAAGATTCGCCAGCTTTATCCTCTCCTGTATTCATAACTTCTATAGAAGCAGATATATTTAATAAGGCTACAGGAATATTTCTAACAGTTAAATAACTATTAAATCCTTCCTTGGTTCCAGGATAATATATGCCTTCATATTCTCCGCCTTTGAAAATCAATTCCCATCGATCTATATTCTGATAATTATTTTTAATTTTAACTGAATCAGTAGGAACTCTCTCTTCCTAATCTCCAGATAATTTTAAAACAGCTTGTAAATCAAACAATAAATAATTTCTAAAATTATCTACTTCTAATTTATAAGTGATATAGTAATGAGGATCTTTTGGGAGAGGTCTTCCGACTAATCCTAAATTATATCCAGGAATAGAAGTTAGGTATTCATCATCCTTAGTTTTTAATACCGTAGAATTAAGTTGTACTCCATCAGCACTAGTAGAATTAACCTAACAAGCCGCTAATTTAGCTATATATTTAGCTGTCATTCTATCGTATGAGAAATACTAAGTGTCTATATTCTCAGAAGATGATGGTATCCATGAATAGAATGTAGTAAACGAACTTTGATTTTCATTCCAACATAGATTCCAGGCTTTCTCCTCAAATCCATAGGTATTATCATAGAAAGTAAACATTACATCACCTTTTTCTCTATTGTAGTGTGTTTTTACATTTCTAATACCTATAACTGTTTCAAACTCTCGTTCTGATAAAGATATGTTTTCCAATAAAAATTTTCTAACTTTTAAATCGGACAGAATCATAGGAGAGTTAGTTCCAGCTATCATCCAAATTGTTTTAGCTATAGTATCTACTCCATAGATACCTTTATCAGTTTTTATCACACTATCAGACCACTAACTTCCGTAAGTATTAGTAATAACGGTCAATTTTTGAGAGAGTACTCTTTCTGAATTTATATATACTCCAGAAGCCTATGAAATTAACGCCTTCTCATTAACTGGAACTGCTGCTATACCATGTTCAAATACGCATAACAAGTTTCCTCCAAATTCTAGTATTTTAGTAATCTAGCCATACTCTCTATTGTAATCTGTATAACTTAACGACTTAAATACTCTATAACCGTTTTTCTTAGCCTCATTTTGAGATACGTCTGAATACATAATCCTATTTTTAAAGAAATTCTTTATATAGGTAGTATCAGGCATTTGTGTATACATACGTTCATTAACTGTACTTGAAAATCCGTCATTATAAACATATGCGCTAGGTATCTTGTAATTACCCTCTACAGTAAGTTGCTACAATGGATAAAAACCTCTGGCTACTCCAGTTAATCCAAACTCAGTTATGTGAGAAGCATCTAATGATCGTATAGATAAATTTCTGGAAGAGTTAACTTTTATAGTATACCAACTTCCTAATTGAACAGCATTTACGTCTCCTCTATTAATTTTATCAATACTAGTTATATCGTCTACATTATAATTATTAGCCCATGTAGCCTCATCAACTATAATATCATTACACTGTGCTCCAGGATCCTAGAAATTACGATTTATTCTATGAGTAAATGTACATTTAAAACAATCTCCTCTAAAAGCATTTAATGAAACTCCTTCATAATAATCTTCTTCATAGGGTAAATATGTAGGAATTAATTCGTCTGAATTTAATAGATCTATTCTATTAGTAATTGCATAAAATGGAGAATTATCGTTGTATCTAATTTGAAAATAGTCTGCCATATATGATGGGTTATACCCCTATATATAGATATTTAATAAAGTATGCGGCTTTAATGTGCTATCACTTACCATTCCTAAATATGGGTTATAAGATCCTCTAACTAGATTAGTAGCTTTTGAATCTCTGATATTTTCGGATTCATAGTATTTAAATAGACGTATATCAGTAGCATCGCCCACTTTAGCTCTAAAAACAGTATCTCCTATAACTACAGCAGGAGATTCGTCTGTCACAGAAACTATTTTAGTTGTTATAAAATCTCTAGCAGAACTCTGCACATATGCATCAGTAGTATTTCCATAGAATCTGCTATTAAAACGATTTATTTGAGAATACTATAATTTAGCTTCTCTAGCAATAAATCCTGCGCCTGTAAATAATGTATTATAATAAGGCTGATTGGTTTCAAAATCTGGACAAATTGCCGCAACATCATGAACGTTTTCCTAAAATTTATTTTCAAATTTATATAAACGATCAGACTAAGTATTTCTTAAATATCGACCATTTTGAGTTAAGAAAGTTTCTCCATAATAAGTATTGGACTCAGGATTTGACGTATCTGAAGTTCCCACTAAAGGAGCTCCAGATAGCGGATCTCTAGCTAGGGTAAAGGCCTATGTTAATAAAGTAGGCATTCTTTTCTGTCTAACTAAAAACAATCCTTTTATTTTTAACACTTCTTTCAAATAACTTAGTATGGTATTGTCAATATATAATCCGATACTTAATACTTTATCTTTAGTATCCTCATCTGCATATTTATAATCAATACCACAAACTCCTTTAGAGTTTTCTAGCTCTTTTATAGAGTTCTCTAATATAAAAGTATTCTCATCACTTTTGATATAGATACGTTTATTCTCCTCATCAAAAAGTGTTCTTAAAGATGTTGTACTATATGCAGATAATAGATCGTTTTTAGTAGGTAAAGTATGAATTCCTCTAATATTAAAGACTGGAGATAGCGAACTATCATTTAATATATAAACTACTCCAAATCTATATATAGATTCATCCCAATATCCTACATTATTATATATATTTTGAGTATTATAATATTCTCCCTTATAATTAAAATCGATATAATTTCCTGTGCCTATATTTCCAATTAAATCGGTTTTATCCCAATCTACTAAATAAGGCAACATTCGCAAACTAATATCCTTTAAATCTTCTGCTGGAATATCTGGCTGATGTACATTAGCCATAAACAACATATTTTCAGCTGCATCCTAAGATTTTACAGAATCAACTAAAGCATATTGAGAGTTTATTTCAGGGACTGTAGAAGTAGTAGTTTGTTCATCTCCTGTAATAACTATATCGCAGGTTCTATTTTTAACTAGATACTTATTTTCTATTTTAAATGCAGTTACAGTCCTCTATTCATCTATACTAGATGAGGCTCTTGTATAATATACTTTTATATAATCATATTCAGAATCTACATTAGTGACTCTAAGCACAATAGATTTATGTGCATTCATTTCTGCAAATCCTCCGTCTATAGAAAACGGATCTTTATCAGAACCTCTAAATACTGAGATTATACCAGATTCTGCTATAAAATCAGACTCATTATCATCGGCATCTGCATATCTTAAATATACAGAATAATTTCCAACTTTTAGATTACCATGATCTAATAAGCCTTTATAATGAATTACTGGAATTACATTAAAACGTTTTTGTAATGCAGTATCTAAATCAAACTATTGGTCATCATAGATATTTGTATCATTATTGCCTATTCTATCTACAATTTCATATGTATTTAATCCAGTAGGGGAAAATCTAGTATTAATTAATCTAGGTATATTACGGTTATCATTAAGAATCAGATTAACAGAGCCATCGTAAGAAGGTTGTGCAATAATTTCTACAGGATTTTTTAAACTGAAATTAAACTATTCAGTATCTAAATCTACTATACTGCCAGCCTCTTTTAAATTGGGATCATTCTAATAATATACATAAAGAGTCTAATGCTGCTAATTGCCGCCAACTATAACATCTTCTTCGGAAACCGTATCTGGCGAGATACGATTTCCTAATGAGTCTGTTATAGTAATTTCTTTATTATCAATAGTATAAAACTGTAAATAACTTTCTCCCTAATTTGATTCTACTGTATATCGTAACTTAGTTTTTAAATTCTGCAGTACTAAAATCGCTTCTCCAGGATGTAAACCATTGCTATCTAAATTCTAAGATAATCTATAATTTAATAAAGGATTATATTCATAAGCTATATATCCTTTCTAACTTAATGCACTTAAATAATATCCGAATGAATAGGAAAAATTAAGTGGATTTATGCTATTTAAATATTCGATATTATTCATAGTATTTTTCTACTGCATTAATTAAACATGTTCTAAGATAAGGCAGATTCTATAATGGGATAATCTCTGGTGTATAATATGTAGAGTTTTCGTTTAATGATACTCCCGCATACTAAGCCCTAATATCTTTTAAAGTTGCATATTTATCATATTTGCCCTCCAGATAAAAGTAGCTTACACATGGTCCTGTATTAACCGCATTATAGTTCCCTATAGCCGTCTCTAAACCCTATTCTATTTCTCCACCATAATATAACATCCCTTTACTACTAGAATACATAATATTTGCAGCATCTAAATACTCTTCTATAGTACTATCTGGAGGATATATACGTCCATCGTCTCCTTTAATAAATACAGATTCCGGCCCTATAGGTTCTATTTGATGTCCGTTATATAAAAATGTCTCTAAATTATCATCAGTTAATATAGCCACTCTAGGAGTTTGAGAAAAATTAGCTATACGTTCTTCAGTTCCTTTTAAATTAAAAGAAAGAGATTCTTCTAAAGTTGTTAAAATAGTTTTTGGAAAAACAAACCACATAGACGAGAGCAATCTATCAAAACTTTTATTAGTTTCCTCATTTTTATACTTGCCGTCTAAAATAATCTTAGTATTTGTATATAATTTAGTTATAAAGTCCTATAAAGCTTTTCCAGCAGGTTGTTCACTAAGATTCGACTAATTTAAAGCCATCTTGAGCGAACCTGTAAAATTTACTTTATGTGTATAATCCAGTATTCCCTATATTTTTGTAGGATCAAATGTATACATCTCTTTTATCTCATTTTTAGAAGCTAATATACATATAGAGTTTAGATAATCGTATAAAGTTTTAAGATAAGAAGAACTACGCAAGAAATAATCTGGAGAGTTTAAAAATTGATGTCTTTT
>Ga0310694_10001257_pt1 | contig 29425 bp, 23 predicted proteins | sample 174DNAGHGhighgp2_FD_203884 | JGI IMG/M metagenome (GOLD analysis project Ga0310694, IMG submission 203884) | Sheep rumen microbial communities from Palmerston North, Manawatu-Wanganui, New Zealand - 1742 DNA GHGhigh gp2 (v2) (version 2) | ecosystem: Host-associated > Mammals > Digestive system...
CAGCACCGCTCTGCGCGAGGCTGCTCAGTTCTACGTACAGCTTCATGCTATGGGTTTCAACATCGAGTTTGTAGACTGCGGCGGCGGATTGGGAGTAGACTATGACGGCACACGCAGCAGCAACAGTGAAAGCAGTGTGAACTACAGCATTCAGGAGTACGTAAACGACTGCATCTATACGTTGGTGGAAACGGCCAATCGCAACAATATTCCACATCCCAACATCATCACCGAGGGCGGACGCTCGCTGACGGCACACCACAGCGTGCTGATAGTGGATGTGCTGGAGAGCGTCACCGCTCCGCAGATGCCCGAAGACTTCCAGCCCGGTGAGGATGACCACAAGTTGGTGCACGACCTGACGGAGATTTGGGATAAACTTAGCAGCCGTTCCATGCTCGAGGACTGGCACGATGCCGAAGACATCAGAGAGGAGGCACTCGACCTCTTCCGCCACGGAATTATCGACCTGAAGACGCGCGCTCAGATAGAGTCGCTCTATTGGGCCATCACACACGAGATAGCCGAACTAGCACATCACCAGAAGCATGTGCCCGACGAACTGCGCAAACTCGACAAGCAGATGGCCGACAAATACTTCTGCAATTTCAGTCTCTTCCAGAGCATGCCCGACTCGTGGGCGCTCGACCAGCTCTTCCCCATCATGCCGATTGCGCGGCTCAACGAGCAGCCTACGCGAAGTGCAATGCTGCAAGACATCACTTGTGACTCCGACGGCAAGATTTCTACGTACGTGAACGGCGGGCAGCAAACGAGCTATCTGCCACTGCATCCCGTTAAACCCGACGAGCACTACTACATCGGAGTCTTTCTGGTGGGTGCTTATCAGGAGATATTGGGTAATATGCACAATCTCTTTGGCGACACGAATGCCGTTCACATCTCGGTGAGCGACGAGGATTACACCATCGACCAACTTATCGACGGCGAGACGGTGGCCGACGTGCTCGAGTATGTGCAGTACGACCCCAAGAAACTCGTGCGCCGACTCGAAATATGGGTTAGCCGAGCCATTAAGGACGGCAAGATTACGCCCGAAGAAGGCAAGGAGTTCATCTCGAATTACCGCGCCGGGCTCTACGGTTACACATATTTGGAGTAAGGCGAAAGGAATAGAGATTAGAGAATATGGAGCAGGTGAATGTCATCAAGGTGGGCGGCGCAGTAGTGGAGAACGCCGACACGCTGGCCCAACTGCTGGCTGACTTCTCGGCGCTGCCGGGTGCAAAGGTGCTGGTACATGGCGGCGGACGCAGTGCTACGCAGGTAGCTGCCAATCTGGGTATCGAAAGCCAGATGGTGGGTGGCCGACGCATAACGGATGAGGCCATGCTGCGTGTCGTAACGATGGTATACGGCGGGCTGGTAAATAAGAACGTTGTGGCTCGTCTGCAAGCCTTGGGCGTGCAGGCTCTGGGACTGACGGGAGCCGATGCCGACCTTATACGCAGTCACCGTCGCCCTGTGGGCGAAGTGGACTATGGCTGGGTGGGCGACGTAGACCGCGTGCGAGGCGACCTGCTTGCCACACTCATCCGTCAGGGTATCGTGCCCGTGGTGGCACCGCTCACGCACGACGGAGAAGGCCACATGCTCAATACCAACGCCGACACCATAGCCAGCGAGGTGGCTTGTGCGCTGACGCCATTCTTCGATGTCACGCTTACTTTCTGTTTCGAGAAGCGTGGCCTGCTACGCAATCCCGACGACGAAGAGAGTGTCGTACCATTCGTCTCTGAGACAGACTTCGCACGGCTGAAAGCTGAAGGGGTTGTTTCCGGCGGCATGGTTCCCAAACTCGAGAATGCATTCCAGGCCATCCGGCAAGGCGTCCGCTCCGTTGTCATCACGCGGGCCGACCATCTCGACGGGCAGGGCGGCACGTGTCTCTCGTAGTTCCGCTGGTTTTCTTTTTTACAGAACTTTAATTGGAGCGAAAAGATGAGAAAAGTATGTCTCGTGCTGGCGGCAATGTTGTTTGCCACGCAACTGTGTGCCGCAGACATCTTCGCCGACAAGCGAGCCGCATGGATGCGCAAGGCCGAGGAGGCCAAACCCCAACTGATTTTCAGAACGGTGAAGCCCGTGGCGCTGGTGCGTGCCGTGGCCGACAGCTTGGCATACCAAGGATGGCGTTACGAGCCAGAGGCCGAGCCAGCCGAACTTTATAAAGCCACTTTCAATCAGCGACAGACGGTGACGCTGGACTTCGGGCAGCACATGGTGGGATACTTCGGTTTTCACATCTCGGAAAGAGGACGCTGCCAGGATGCGCCCGTGCGGCTGAAGTTCACGTTTGGCGAGGTGCCGGCAGAGCTGAACACGCCTTTCGACCCGTGGAAGGGTACGCTCAACCGCGCATGGATGCAGGACGAAGTGGTCACCGTGACACGTGTGGACCAACCCATCACCATTCCGCGGCGTCTAGCCTTCCGCTACGTAAAGATAGAACTGATGGGGCGTTGCAATTTTGGTTTTGCCATCGATAGCCTTTGGTGCCGCGCACAGACTTCGGCCGGAAAGGTGGAAGAGACGCTGCTGCCCACGTGCCCCGACATAGTGCGCCGCATTAATGCCGTGGGCGTGGAGACGTTGCGCGAATGCATGCAGACGGTTTACGAAGACGGCCCAAAGCGCGACCACCGGCTGTGGATCGGTGATATGTACCTTGAGGCACTGGCCAACAGGCATTCCTTCCGTTGTCACCAAATGACGAAGCGTTGCCTCTATCTCTTTGCCGGATTGTCGACGCCAGACGGTGTGACGATATCCAACTGCTTCGAGGAACCCGAGCCGCACGCGCAGGATGTCTCCATCTGCCTGCCGTATAGTTTGTTGTGGAACTCATCGCTGCTGGAATACCTGAAGGACACAGACGACCGCGAGACGGCGCAGGATTTGTGGCCCGTGGCTGTTCGGCAGGTGGAGGCCGCACTGAAGTATGTGGGCGACGACGGACTCTTCGACCGCGGCCGATGCAATCTGTGGCTCTTCTTCGACTGGCGAAACGGGCTCGACGACTATGCGCTCATACAGGGCGCCACGGTCTTTGCCCTGCGGCAGACCTACGAATTGGCGCAGATGCTGGGGCGTGAGAGCGAGGTGGCGACTTATCCGTCGCTCATCCGAAAGATGACAAAGGCCATTCGCGGCCGTTGTTACAACGCCAAACGTGGTGTGGTGGAGAGCGGAAAGAACCGGCAGGTGAGCGTCTTGGCACAGACGTGGCTCATAAAGTCGGGCATACTGAGCAAGAAGGAGGGAGCGCGTGCCCTACGCACAGCCCTTGCCACAGACGGCTGCGTGATGCCTGGCACGCCATACGGCACGCACTACCTCATAGACGCCATGCTGCTGTGCGACATGAAGCAGGAGGCGCACGACTATCTCATAGACTACTGGGGCGGCATGGTACGCAAGGGAGCCGACACCTATTGGGAGGCCTACGACCCGAAGGACGACTGCATTTCGCCCTATCGTTTCCATCCGCTCAACAGCTCGTGCCACGCGTGGGGATGCACACCGGTCTATTTCATTCACCAGTATCCCGACGTTTTCCAAAAATAGTTAAGTAACAGAATTAGAGATTAGAGGCTCTAATCCTGAAATGCTACTTCTCAAAAGGGTTTCCCGACGGGTCGCGTTCGACAATCCAGCGGAAGGCGTTCACGAACAGCAGGTTTTGTGTGGCGTCGATGAAGCCTTCGTCGCCGTGTCCCATGTTGAGATAAATCATTCGATACTTATTGTTCGTCCATACGACGGGAAAGTCGCCCCATTTCACCACGTCTTTTATGCCAAAGGGATACATCTTTTGCGATATGGAGAGCAGCACCGTGACGTCGGGATTCAGCCTGGGCGACGGATTCCATTGGTAGAATTCGCTGGCCGGAGCCACGAACTGTGCGGGTAGCGTGCGCGTTACGGGGTGCTCCGTCGTGTCGCATTCCACAAGGGCAGGCTGTGGCGGCCAGTTGTTGCAGTAGAAAGTGCCGCAGCCCAGGAAGTCGTTGAACCACGGCCATTGTGTATGCTTGTCGTTGTAGCCGCTGGCGTGGAATCCCATCCAGCCGCCACCGTGCTCCATGTACCGACGGAACGCATCGCGTTGTGCCTCGCCGCCTGGCATGGCGTTCAGGCTGATGAGAATGGAGTACGCCTTCAGTCGCTCGTACGGATAGCCGGCCAGCGATTTCGTGACGTCGAGCGTCCAACCCTCGCCGTAGGTCAGTTTCTGAAAGAAGCGGATGGCCTGTTCGTCGAACTGCACGTGTGCCGGCTCAGCGTGTGGCTCGTAGTGCAGCAGGGCTTTGAAGCGCGGTGCTCGGGCGTAGTTGGCCGGATACTTGTCTTGCGCCATGCCGCAATGCATGGCAAGTGCAGCAACGAGGAGAAGCAGATATCTTTTCATGTGCTTTATTTGTTAGTTTTCGGCCAGCGTCCACTCCAGTGCGTTCTCTAGGAGTTGCACGAACGTCGGATTCTGCAGCAGCGAGGCGCTGTGTCCGAACTGGAAATAGACGTTTCGGGCCGGCTTGCGTGTGTTTGTCCAGATGACGGGGTGGTCGCCCATGCGTACGTCCGTCTGTCGGCTGTAGCTGGCCTCGTCTACGTGGGCCAGCACGTGTACCGAAGGTCGTGGGTTGCGGTCGTAGGTGTACCATTCATCTTCGCTGATGCGGAAGGTGGACGGAATATTTTTCATTACGGGGTGTGTAGCATTCTCGGTGCAGACGGTGGCGTCAGCCTTCTCTGCGATGTAATTCTTGAAACGGATGCCGCCCATGAAGTCGCAGAACCACGGCCAGAGCGGATAGCCATCGAACTCGCCCAGCAACGTGGCGTGGTGGAAGCCAATGTAGGCGCCGCGTCCGCGGTCGATGTATTCCTCCATGTCTTTCTGCGCTGCCGGACTCCATGCGTAGGGTGGATAGTTGAGTTGCAGCACGAGGTGGAACGTCTGCAACTGGCCCGCCTTGAGTTCCTTGGCCGAGTTGAGCACGGTGATGTCCATGCCGAATCGTTCGCGCTGCTGCTGGAGCCATTGCAGCGCAGCCGCCGTAAAGCCTTCGTGTTCGCCTCCCCGTTCGGCCAACACCAGCACGCGGCGTGGCGGGCATGTGGCGCGTTTGTTTTTCAGCAGGCTCAGCGCCAAAACGGTGCGGCGGTCGCCTTGCGGGTTGTCACTATCGTAGTCCCAGTACATGCCGCCGCGCAGATTCTTGTCGAGTATGTATTGGCATTTTGCCATCAGCGAGCGGTTGTTCTCGTAGCCGAAGAGAAATTCGCCTTTCGGATTCACCAGATAGGGCACTTGCGCTGTCTCGTCCCACCGGCTCTCGTAGCCCTCGGGCAGCGTGTGTGTCTGCAGGAACGACTTCACGCCCGGCTCGTCGGTCTGGCCTTTGCCGTAGAAGGGGATGCCCATGACCAGTTTCTCGCGTGGCACGCCGGCCTTCAGGTGTGCCTCCACAGCTCCCTCCGACGTGCAATGGGCCGAGATGGCCGATGGGCGAAGTGCTGCGTGGTGCGACGAGCGACCGTTGCTCATGTCGTACGACATTACGTTAACGAAGTCGAGATACGGCACACAGGCGCGCAGGTCTATGTACTTGGCGTCGCAGACCGTGGCAATGGTGAGCAGTGCCTGTCGGCCCAGCACTTTGCGCAGGTCCTTAATCAGCTGTGTGAAGTTTTCCGTGTCGGCGGGCGACGCCGAGATGCCGGCCGAATGCTGCGTGGGGTACTCCCAGTCGATGTCGATGCCGTCGAGGTGAAACTCGCGTACGATGCGCTGGCAGTCGGCCGCAAAGGCATGCCGTTTCTCGGTGCTGGCGGCCATTTCGCTGAATCGTCCGGCACCCCAGCCGCCTATGGAAAGTATAACCTTCAGGCGCGGATTCTGCTGCTTCAGGCTCACCATCTGGCGCAGTCGTTCGGGACGGCTGATATCTACGCCGTCGAACGTCTTGTTTACCTTGCCGAAGGCATAGTTCAGGTGCGTCATGGTGAATGGGTCGGGCACGGACTGCGTCCATGACGTCACGTAGCCCACCACCACGAGGTCGCTGCTTTTCCGTTCCCTTGCCAGCGTGGGTAATGCCAGCCAGAGAAGCAGTGTGAGGGAGAGTGTGAGGCGTCTCATATCACTTGAGTTGTCGGACGGGGAAGTTGAAATACGTGTCGGGGAACGGCTCGTCGGCGAGCGTGAAGTGCCACCATTCCGATGTCAGCGGCTTGAAACCGTGGCTCATCATGGCGCGGCGGAGCACCATGCGGTTGGCAAACTGCTGGGCAGTGATGCTGTCGCCGGCGCCCACGAACTCCATCGTTTCAGGGTTGCCGCCAAAGTCGGGATGACTCTCGTGGCCGAACCAGTCGAATGTGCCGCCCATGTCGAGTTCCTTCTCCGTTTGCATGTCAAAGAGCGTCAAATCTACGGTCGAACCGCGTGTGTGTCCACTCTTTTCGTAGATGTATTCCTGCTCGAAAAGCACACTCTTCGCCAGATTGGGGTAGAAGTACGGCTTCATCAACGTGTCACCCAAGTCGGCAGCCCATCGCACGAAGTGATTCACAGCCCTTTGCGGACGATAAGCATCGTAGATTTTCAGTCGGTAGCCTTGGCGCATCACGTCGTCGCTCACCGCCCTGAGGCTGTCTGCCGCCTGCCGGGTCATCAGTGCCGTCGGCTCCTCGTATCCGTCGATGCGGCAACCCACGAAGTTGTACGTCCCAAAGTAGCGGATTTCCAGAATCGCATCCGGCACAGCGTCCGTCAGCGTCACAAACTGGCTGCTGTCTTGGGTAATGTCGCACGTCGTTTCTTCTTTTTCACAGCATGCGCCGCACAAAACTGCGAGCAGCATTCCTAGCATCCACATGCCGCCACCTCTCTGCGCGCGGCCACAAAATAAATTTCCCATCGTCATTTTCCTATTATTTAAGTAAGTTTTTCAAGAACAATAAGCGTTAACACATATACTTATTTCATTATTTTCAGTTTATTTCCTGATATATATAGGCCTTTGGCTGGTGCCGACAGGCGACGCCCTTGCAAATCGAAGATGGGAGTTGAGGAATTGTAATCCCGCTCTTGGCAGAAGGGAACTTCGCGCACAGACGTAGCGGTTTCATCCCTGAATCCGAACGAAGCAAGTCCGTTAGCATCAACAGCCATGTGGGTGATGGGCTTCGACATCAGCAGTTCACCATTGGTATTCGGATTGTATAATGTGGCTGCCGGCTCGGAGGTGTTGGTCAAGCAGTTGTTGGCAATCGAATCGTTGCCATGGATGTCTTCTGTCACATACGGGTATGCCCAGCCGCTCGAAGCGCCACTCTTGGGTTTATTGTTGGCAGGGATGATCTGATAGCGCTTTCTGCTAATACTGTTAGCGTAGTCAGTGGTACTTTGCCAGACATTTTTGTCGTAATCAATATGAAAAACGATGATGCCACTGCCAGGCAAATCTTCGTCCCAGCCCCTCTGCTGGCGGTTCTCGACGAAGTAGTATTCGTTTTCCGCGCCGTTGTTGCGAATGAGATAAGCCACAGGCTCGTCATCCAAAGCCGGCATGTCGGTGATATCGGCCGTGCCACTGAGTTCCACAGGCGTGAGCCATCCCATCAGCATCCGTTCGTGAGCTGAATAACTACATGGGCGATACCCGTCCCCGTTGTAGTTGCCGTTGTCCATCAAGTCCCAGTTGCCTACCACCTTTGTGCTGCCATAGTAAAAGTCGGGAAAACCGAAGCAGTGGCTATATTCGTGGCAGATGGTGCCAAACGGTGTTATCGGCGTTTTATCCGCTATATATTCTTGCAGACAACAATAGCAATCGACGTAGTACTCCTTGTCTCCCTGCATAACGGTGCGGAAACTGCGGTAGTCGGTCGGTTCCTCCGTCTCCATGTTCAGATGCTGGCTCAGCCACCACTGGTGCGGCCAAATGGTATTCGAACCTCCACCGGCATTCATTCCTTGACCGGCATAGATGATTAGCAACTGGTCGATGAACGAGTCGCCGTCCCAGTAGTAGATGCTCCAGTCTATAACCTGTTTCTGCAGCACATCCACGATGTCATCGACCATGTACTGAGAGTATTCATCATGAGATTCCGTGCTACGATACTTTTGGCGCCCATTCGGCAACTCTACGAAAAGGAGATCGAACGCCAGGTTAAACAGCCCGTAGCTCTGTGACATGAAGTAGTCGTGTATGGAGCCCACAAATCTTTCCTCGGCATAATTCCCCTTATTGAAAATCTTGTCCCACTTCTGCAATGCGGCCTCGTGGTCTTCCGCAAAGTCCTGGTCCTGAAACGATGCCAGCACCACCAACTGACGCTGGTTGCCAATATAAGGGTTCTTCCGGCCTTGCGACGATGGCGCACGGCGTGGTACAAAATGGGGTTTAGGCGTTCCAACCCTGCAGCCACGCATGCGAATGAAAGAGTCTGCCAAAGCATTGCCCTCTTTTGTTGCCTGCTGTGCTGATACACCCGAAGTCACGACGAGCGCCAGCATGATTGTATACATCAGTTTCTTCATGTTATATTTTTATTCGTATGCTATAGCAAGAATTATTCATTCTAACAAAAGCAAGTAGGTGGGCTCTTTTGTTATAAATACTTCAAAGTCCTCTCTCTGCCCAGTCGCTGCGGTCGAGGTTGCGATAGCCAATTGCCTCGGCGATGTGTGAGGATTCTACCTTTTCTGAGCCGGCGAGGTCGGCGATGGTGCGGGCAACTTTGAGGATGCGGGTGTAAGCACGGGCAGAGAGTTTGAGACGTTCCATGGCAAGGCGCAACATCTCGAGCGACTTGGCGTCGGGCTCGGCAAACTGGTGGAGCATCTTCTCTGTCATCTGTGCGTTGCAATGGATACGGCTCCCTTCCCGGCCTTCCCCGAGTGGGAGATGGCTGAAACGCTCGGTTTGGATTTCGCGGGCTCGGATGACGCGCTCGCGAATGGAGGCGCTGGATTCGCCGGGCTGCATCTGACTGAGCTGGGCGAAGGGCACGGCCTGGATTTCGCAGTGAATGTCAATGCGGTCGAGCAGCGGCCCAGAAATCTTGCTCATGTACTGCTGGATGCGGCCGGGCGTACAGGTGCAGTGATGCAGCGGGTCGCCGAAATAGCCGCATGGGCAGGGATTCATCGATGCCACAAACATGAAGGAGGCGGGGAATGTGACGGAATACTTGGCACGCGAGATGTTGATAATGCGGTCTTCAAGCGGTTGGCGCAGTACTTCGAGTACGGAGCGCGAGAACTCTGGCAGCTCGTCGAGGAAGAGGACTCCGTTGTGTGCGAGGCTTATCTCGCCGGGTTGCGGGTTCTGTCCGCCGCCAACAAGGGCTACTTGCGAGATGGTGTGGTGTGGCGAGCGGAAAGGTCGCTGTGCGATGAGCGAGCACTTGTCGGGCAGCGTGCCGGCCACGGAATGAATCTGTGTGGTCTCGAGGCTTTCGTGGAGCGAGAGGGGTGGCAAGATGCTGGGCAGGCGCTTGGCCATCATGCTTTTGCCGCTGCCCGGAGGGCCTACCATGATGAGGTTGTGTCCACCGGCCGCTGCTATCTCGAGGGCGCGTTTTACCTGCTCTTGGCCTCGTACGTCGGCGAAGTCGAACTCGAATTGCGACTGCCTGGAGTAGAATTCGGCGCGTGTATCGATGAGTGTGGGGCTGAGTGCCGGCTGTCCGTTCAGGAAATCCACAATTTGGCGTATGTCTTTGGCACCGTACACCTTCAGTCGGTCCACTACGGCGGCCTCGCAAATGTTGGCCTCGGGCACGATGAGGCCTTCGAAACCCATCTGGCGGGCCTTGATGGCGATGGGAAGTGCTCCGCGTATGGGCATCAGCGAGCCGTCGAGACTGAGTTCGCCCACCATCATGTAGCGATCGAGCAGGTCGGTGCTTACGATACCTTCGGTGGCAAGGATGCCAATGGCCATGGGGAGGTCGAATCCGGATCCTTCCTTACGGATGTCGGCGGGAGCCAGATTGATGGTGATGTTGCGAGGCGGGACGCAGAACCCGCTGTTCTGTATGGCTGCCGTGATACGTTCGTGGCTTTCCTTCACGGTATTGTCGGGAAGGCCCACGAGCACAAAGTGCATTCCCGAGGTGACGTTTACCTCTATTGTCACAGCAGTGGCCTGAAGCCCCTGCACGCAGGCGCTGAGTGTCTTTACGAGCATGGATCTATTGTTTTCAATGATTCTTGGCTACAAAATTAATGAAATTTCAGAAGAATTGTGAAATACACACGCCTAAAATGTGTTTCTACGACGAACTCGTATAGGCAAATGGCACGTATGCAGAGTAGAAATACATGGAGAAATGAGGATGAGGAATGAAATATATCGTGTAAAAAGAGTTTTTCTGAAATATTATGCTTACTTTTGCAAGCGGGGATGCAACTGAAACGGTTGTGCGCCGACTGGAAAAATACTAATAACACTCTAATAACACAAGACAACAAATGGACAGAAGAGATTTTATCCGTAGCGGAGCAGCCGCAGGAGTTGCTGCTGTATTGCCCACCATCCCGGCACACGCTGCCACGTCGACGGCAAAGACCTACGAACCCCGGATCCTTCGTTTCCGCCCCGACGGGACGTTTAAGATCTTGCAATTTACCGACACTCATTACATAGCTGATAACGCGCACGCAGCACGTGCTATGCGGAACGTCATAGAGATGCTCGAGATGGAGAAGCCAGACCTGGTAATCCACACGGGCGACGTGATCTTCGGCAAGCCGACCGAGAAGAGTCTGCGCGATATACTGGCGCCAATAGCTGAACGCAAGATTCCGTTTGCCGTGGCTATGGGTAACCACGACGGGCAGTACGAACTCAGCCGCAAGGAGGTGTTCGACGTCATCAAGTCGATTCCCTATAACCTAAACCAGGGCGTTGAGGGGCTGTATGGCGACACGAACGATGTCATCACCATCCAGTCGTCGCAGGGCGGAGAGAAGTGCCCCAAGTGGGTGCTTTATCTTCTGGACTCGGGCGACAGCATTTCAGACCCCGACATGAAGGGCTACGACTACGTCCATTTCGACCAAATCGACTGGTATCGCCGCCAAAGCAAGGCTTTCCAAGAGATGAACGGCGGCGAGCCCATTCCTTCGTTGGCATTCTTCCACATTCCCGTGCCCGAATTCACTTATGGCCTGCGCTACGATACGCATCGCGACATGAAGGGTAACCTGGGCGAGGACCCCAGTCCGGCAAATGTGAACTCGGGTCTGTTTGTGGCAATGAAGGAGCAGCGCGACGTGCAAGCAATCATCTGTGGCCACGACCACGACAATGACTATGCCATGAAGTGGCGCGGCATGTTCCTCATGTACGGGCGCTACAGCGGCGGCGACACGGTGTACAACCACCTGAAGCCAAACGGCGCACGCATCATCCAGCTCACCGAGGGCGAGCCGGGCTTCCGCTCCTGGATACGCTTGTACGGCGGTGTGGTGCAGCAGGAACTGCGTTATCCCGATTCGTTCAGGACTTTTAAGTAAAGGGGAGCGGCGTGCCGAACGGGCACGGATGCTGATGAAATAAGACAGGGCGTCTGCAGAAGATGCCCTGTCTTTATTCTTTTAGCAAGTCTTTTGTTTTTGGTTCGATGTCATCTTTCCAGTCCGATCCGCTGGCAATGATATGGCCTTCGGGGTCAATGAGGATGAAGAACGGGATGTTCTGTATGCCCCATTGGCGAACAAGTGGACTGTTCCAGCAGCGAAAGTCGCAGTGGTTGGGAAAGTCTACGCTGTCGCGCCGCACAGCATCCTGCAGGCGCTGCCGGTCAAAGTCGAGCGAGTAGCTGACAATCTTCAGTTCCTGCTTCATCTCGCGGCGCAGCCGTCGGGCACGATAGATGGCGCTCTGCGAGCCACTCTTCCATGTGGCCCAGAAGATGAAAAGCGTGTGACTGCCCTTGAAGTCCTTTCGCCGTATGGTGTCGGACTCGGCTTTCTCCTTGTCCTTTTTCTTGGAATCGGGATGCGGGAGCGTGACGAGTGTGAAGTCTGGAAGTGATGCTCCTGGCCGCAGTATGGCATGATGACGCACCGCACTGGCCAGTTGGCTCAGCAGCACGTCCTCTGGGCGGGCACGGCAGAGGCTGTCGTAGATTTCCTTCGTCTCGTGGTGGGTACTACTGTCGGAGAGCAAAAAGTATTGGCTGAAGAGGAAGCGTGCGACAGCTTCTTCGGGAAATTCCAACGCGTACTTGTGAGCCAAGGCACGTGCATCTTTCTGCGAAAGTTCACGTACTTCGCGGCGAAACTGCGTGTAGATTTCGTTGCATCGCGTGCCGCTCACTTTCACCTCGCTGAGGTTCTGAGCGTCGCCCTCCACCTTGATGTCTTCTCCCGGAGCGGCAAAGATGGCCAGTTGCGAGTAGTTGGGGTAGAGGATGTGGAGCGTGGCCTCTCCGTCGAGCGGCAACATGTAGTCGAAGCGCCCCTCCTGAATGTGCAGCGTGTCGATGCGGTCGAGCCCGATGTCGCTGCTGTAGATAAAAAACTCACCCTGCTCAAGGTGAGCGAACCGTCCCCGTATGCGTACTTGGCCCGGGTGGTTGCTACAGCTGAGCAGGGCGAGCAAAAAAGCTATGCAGTATAGCGTTTGGCTTACATGTCTCACAGACGTGGCCTTATTTCACCAGGTTCTTGATGGTGCTGGCGTAGTTTGCAAACTCCAGATCCTTGGCTGCGCGTGTGGCAAGCGTAGCATCCTGTGCAATGGCGCTCTTGAGGCTGCTAACCAGCGTGGTGGCATCGTTCGTACGAGCTGCCAGCACAGCCTTCAGGTAGTCTGTCGTAGCATCGGGGTTCTTAATGCCAGCCAGAATGTTCTTGGCCATCACATAGTCCTTAGCCAAGATCTGTGCCAGAGCTGCGCTGTTGGTGTACGTACCGGCCAGATCGGTGGCAGCCTGTGTGTAGTTGCCTTTGGCAATGTTGAGGTTGCCCATCACCTCCTTGAAGGTGTCTGCGCCGCTACCCTGTGCCAAGTAAGTCTCGGCAGCCGTGATGTCGCCATCCTTCAGTGCCATGAGAGCCAAGTTGGTGTTCACCTCGCTTGCGCTCTTGCTGATGTTCTTGGCTTGGTTCAGATAATTCTTGGCAGCGTCCACGTCGCCCTTGGTAAGTGCCTGCTGAGCCAGGTTGTTCAGAGCGCGGTAGTCGTTGGGATACTGCTTCAGCGTTGTCTGGTTCCACTGAGCCTTCTCCTCTTCAGAGCTGGCCAGCTTGTTGGCTCCGTAGAGCAGTTCTTCTACGCTGAGCTTGCTGGCATCTTGTTTGTACTGAGCCACAATCTGCTCGTCGCTGCGGCCGATGACGTCGTACTTCACGATGAGGCGTGCGCGGCGCAACTCGGGCAGGATGCCTTCCTTAATGTCGGTGTAAACTTCGCTCATGTTGCTAATCTGCTGCTCGCGCTCCTCGGGATCCTGATACATGGAGAGTACGCGCAGTATCACGTCTTTGTCCTGAAGGTTGCTCTTCGAGATGAGTTCCTGGAAGCCTTCCCAGTCCTCGGCGGTGAACTTGGTGTCCACGTCGGCCTTCATCTTCAGTTTCTTCAGTTCCTTCTTCATGTAGTCGGCGCTCACGTTCTGACGCTTCTCGGCCAGTTTCTCGTTGAGCGTGTAGCGACCATCGGGGCTGGCGTATGCGCTAACCTCGATGCTTTGCAGTGCGCGCTCCTCTTGGTTGTCATTGATTTCTTTCAGAATCTTGCTCAGGTCCTTCACGCTGGTGGTACCCAGTTCGCTGCTGCGCAGTGTGGCCTGATTGATGAGGAACTTGATGTTGGCTTCCTGCTTCTGTTCGATAATGCGCTGGTATGCATCGGGAGCTGTGGCAGCCGTGATGTTGCAGCGGTTCAGTAGCTGGCTGGTGGCCACAACGCCGTAGCCAATCTTCACCTCGGGAATGGAAACTTTCTTCTTGCCTTTCTTAGCGTCGAAACGAGCGTAGAGGTCGCTGTTCATCATGGCGTCGGTGTAGGCAAAGTTGGTTTTCATCGAGTAGGTGCCGCCCACCTTGTACTGTACGGTCGTGGCATTGCCTTCTACCTTCTCGCCTTGGAACGTAGCGCTTTGGCCTTCAACCTCGCCGCCTTCGTACTTCAGCACGGGAGTTACCGTCACGACGGCTTTCTTCTTCATATACTTCTCGGGGAAGGTGCCGTTGATGGTTGCAGGCACTTGTCCACCCACAGCCTCCAGCGGCGTGGGAGTTACTTTGAAATTGTCGGCACTCAGGTTGCCCAGCTTGCCACACGATGTCAGCACCAGCGCTGTGGCGGTGCCCATCAAAAGGAGTTTTGTTGTCTTCATATTATTGTTTTTTAGAATACTGTCTCTCAGAATTTGGCCGCAAAGTTACACAGAATATTCAAAATAACAAAATCCGCCATTCAAAATCCGCGTTTGCAAAGCAAAAGTTTCTCCGAATGGCCTGCTGTTGGTCTGTGAATGAAAGTCTTCAGGCGTCTTGTTGGTTTCTGGGATGATGGTGCAGGATGGTGTCGCGCAGGCGACTCTGCTCGATGTGGGTATAAATCTCGGTGGTGGCAATGCCTTCGTGGCCCAGCATGGCTTGTATGGCACGCAGGTTGGCACCTCCTTCGAGCAAGTGAGTGGCAAAGCTGTGGCGGAAGGTGTGCGGACTGATGTTCTTCTGCACGCCGGCACGCTTGGCATAGTCCTTGATGAGGCAGAAAACGCTGATGCGACTTAGGTGTTTCTTGCGCCGCAGTGAGACAAAGACGTAATTCTCCTCGCCAGGCATCACTTCGGTGCCTTGTCGCTCCACAAACCACTCCCTGAGGCGGTGGATGGCTTGCGCTCCGATGGGCACGAGCCGCTCCTTGCGGCCTTTGCCATGGACGCGGATGTATTCTTCCTCAAGGTAGAGGTCGTTCATTTGCAGCTGACAGAGTTCGCTCACGCGTAGGCCACAGCTGTATAGCATCTCTATGATGGCTCGGTCGCGAACGCCCTCGGGCTTGCTGACATCTACGACCGCCAATATGTCTTCTATCTCCTCGAGGCTAAGTACCTCGGGCAGGTGTTTTCCTATTTGCGGACTCTGTAGCAGCTCGGTGGGGTCGGTCTGCACCTCGCCTTCGAGCGTAAGAAAGCGGTAGAACGAGCGAACGCCGCTCAGTATGCGGCAGAGACTTCGCGGCTGAATGCCCAGATCGCGCAGGGTACCGGCAAAGCGATCGAGCTGTTCCAGCGTGACGGTGCGGAAGTCGATTCCCTCGTCGGCAAAGTAGGAAAGAAGTTTTTGCAAATCGTCTTCGTACGCGGCCAGCGTATTGGGCGTATAAGAGCGTTCCAAGCGCAGGTATTGCCTGTAGCGTTTCAGTATTTTGGGGTCTATATCTCCGATATTTGTCAAATTCATGTTTTTTTCTGCCTTCTTCTTTTTGCTTTTCGCAGAAGTTTTCTATCTTTGCAGGGTGACAAAGATACTAAAACTATTATGAGAATCCAAATTATCAACGGCCCAAATTTGAATCTGCTGGGCATCAGGGAGCCGGAAATCTACGGCAAGAAGGCGTGGGAAGACTATATGAAGGAACTGCGCGCACGCTTCCCGAAGGTGAAAATCGACTACTTCCAGAGTAATCTCGAGGGCGAAATCATCAACAAGATTCAGGAGGTTGGTTTCGACCGCGAAGGCATCGTGCTCAACGCCGGCGCATACACACACACGAGCGTGGCCATCCTGGATGCCATAAAGAGCGTCACCTCGCCCGTGGTGGAAGTGCATATCACCAACGTGCACCAGCGCGAGGAGTTCCGTCGCCACAGCATCATCAGCCCGGGCTGCCTGGGTTTCATCGGCGGCTTCGGCCTCGACAGTTACAGACTGGCCATCGAAGCACTGCTCGACAAGGCCTCGACTGCCAAGAGCGAAAAGGAGAAAGAGAAGAAGACAAAGAAGGCTTAACTTCTTTTTCCCTCTTGTGAACGACTCGCTCAACCAGTACATCCTCGACCACATCGACCCCGAGGGCGAATATCTTCATGCCCTCTGGCGCGACACGCAACTTAAGACGTCCTACGGGCAGATGGCCAGCGGCCACCTGCAAGGGCGGTTGCTTAAGATGCTGGTGGCCATGGTGCGCCCACGACGCGTCATAGAACTGGGAACCTTCAGCGGCTACAGCGCACTCTGCATGGCCGAAGCGCTGGAGGGCGACGCAGAGTTGCACACATTTGAGATATTCGACGAGCAGGAAGACTTCATCCGCCGGTGGTTTGAAGGCAGCGCCTACGCCTCGCGGCTGCACCTGCACATCGGAGACGCCCTGCGGCTCGTGCCGCAGATGAAAGACACACTGTGGGACTTCGCCTTCATCGATGCCGACAAACGCCAGTATGTGGAATACTACGAAATGCTGCTTCTGCGTATGCGCAGAGGCGGTTTCATCGTGGCCGACAACACGCTCTGGTACGGACACGTGGCAGAAGAACATCCGCGAGAGAGCGACGCACAGACACGCGGCGTGCAGGCCTTCAACGACCTCGTGGCCTCTGACACCCGAGTGGAGAAGGTTATCCTGCCACTGCGCGACGGCCTCACGCTCATTCGCGTCCTATAGACTTTTCAGCACCAGTTTTTTTCTTCCAAACGGAATGGGATAGGCCGTCAGCCACACCTCGGGCTGCAGTTCCGCCGAGCCGTTCTTGCCCAATTTCAGGGCATAGGCTTCGATGGTCTTGCCCGCCATGTCGGGCGTAAGCGGCAGATAATAGGTGTAGTTCTTGTCGCCCGTGTTGCAGATATTCTCCCACGGATTGGCGTTGAACGACGGCGCACGATCGGGGCAGCCCACATACTTTCCGTCTATCTTGAAGGCGGCCCATGCGCCCTCCTTGCCGTGGTGGCCGTTGATGGCCACGCAGAGATAGGCTCCGGGCACCACTTCGTCCACGCGGAACGAGGCTTTCCATGCCTTCGTGGCACGGCAGTTGCCGCGGTCGAAGGTGCGGAAGAGGTTAGACGCGCGCCAGTGGCTTCTCTCCAGCGGGCGGCCGTCTCTGTAGCCTTCCACCTCGGTCAGGCGCAGAGGACAGGGGTTGAAACGGACGTAGCGCACGGCGCCTGCACGCCGAAGGTTTATCTTCATGCGAGGACCTATGATGCAGTCTATGCGCTGCCACGTCGCGAGGTCGGCCGACACCCATACGGGTGTGCCGTCGAGCGGCTGTGCCGAGAGATAATCGATGGACCGCGGCACGCAGACGACGAGGCTGTCTGCCCGCGTGGGGGCTCCCAAGTCGAGACAGAAGGAGGACTCGCTGTCGGTACGCATGTCCTTGATTCGCTGCGAAACGAAGAAGCCCGTGGCAGGATTGCCGTCGAAAAGGTTGCGATCCCAGATTTCGCGGTCGATGAAGATGGGTTGCTCAAAGAAGGCTTTGCGTGCGGCGTCCACCTCCGCGACCTTTGTCTCGCCCGAACGCTGCAGCGAACGCACCTCCATGGCATTGTTGTCTGCCGCAAAGGCGGTGGCATAATAGAGGCTGGCGGCGTCGGCCGGCACGTCAGCGGGCTGCAGTTCGGCCACACGGCGATGCCATTTCTCGCGAAGCGGCGTGCCCGGGAAGGTGAGGCTGACGCTCTTTCCCGAGATCAGGGCGCGCATCTCGCTACCATCCACCTCGGCTGAGCGGAACCTGCGCGAGCCTTTCTCCATGCTCACGCGGTATGTCTGGCCGGGCTCGCCAAGGAGTTCCACCTCGGCCTCTTCGCCCACCCTGTCGTTTATGATGCGATATGGGATGCCCGAGAGCAAGACACGGTCTTTTTCGCGCTCGGTGGTGAGTTTCAGCAGGGCGGCGCGGAAGGGAAGCACCTCCACCTCGAACGACGTGCCCCACGCATGGCGGCCCAAGTCTTGGATGTATGGATGACAGAGGCGGGCCTTCACCTGACTTTTCGTGCGTGCGAGTCCCGTTTCGTCGTTGAGTGTTACGCGGTAGCGCACCGGTATCCACGACAGATTGCGCAGCGAGAGGAAACGAGTCTTTCCGTCGCCGCGGCTCAGAGCCTCGGGGCCGTACTGAGCCTCCGGCAGTCGCTTGGCCGAAGGCAGGATGTGGCGGTAGTCGCGATGCAGGTTGAAGATGTAGGCCAGCGTGGGAAACTCGTCGTCGCGCAGCAGCCATGGGTTGGCATATATCTCGGGCGCGAGGATGAGTTCGCGGCCAAAGGCTTGCAGCACGAGGTCGTCCTCCCAGAAGTCGAGACACGAGGAAAGACAGACGCCGTGGTCCTCGGTGAGGCGAGTCAGGTTGTCCGGCGCCTTGCGGCTGATGGCTTTGGCGCGGTGATGCGGCGCCGTCATGTCGTTTGTCATGAAGACGTCGATGTAAGTCTCTTCGCCGCCAAGCAGGAAGGTGGTGCTGTGTTTGGTGCCGGGGCCGAGGTTGATACGATGGTTGAGCAGCACAAAGTCGGGCGAGAGGCGTCGCACCTCGGTCATCATCGAGTCGAAGTAGGCATACTTCTCGGGCCGCAGTCGGCCACAAGCGGCATCCATCTTGAAGAGTCCGAAGTTATGGTCGCGCACGAAGCCCACCATCATGTCTATGCGCTCGCGCGCCTCCTCGGGCGTATCGCCGAAGCCGTCGGGTCCGCACCACAAGCCGAGTCGGGTGCCCATCTGCTGCGCCTGCTTGGCCAGCGAGCCGAACCCCTCGGGGAACTTGCGCTTGGAGATTTCGCTCCGCGTGTTGCCGTAGCGTTTCAAGCCGTCGATGGTTCCAGCATCGAAGGCGTAGATGTCCAGTTGCATCCCGTAGGTTCGGTGCAGCCAGTCGAAGAAACGCAGGTTGATGGCCGTCTGTTCAGCCGTAGCGCCCTCCCATGTATTGTTTATCCACGAGAAGTATTCCGAGTGCGAAGGGGTCTGCTCGTCGGCACCGCCCGCGGGCAGCGTTTTCTGTGCAGCCAACGACAGGGAGAGGCAGAGGCACAGGCCTGCCACATAAAGTCTTTTCATAGCGTTTAGTAGTTTAGTTGAGAGGCGGGCCGATCTCCGGCTCGCCCCGTGTTCAGAGGTCTTGCTTAGATGATAATCTTGCTCTTGTGGTAGTTCTCGCGGAACGTGGAGGGCGAGCAGCCTTTCTTCTTCTTGAAGATGCGGTTGAAGTTGCTGATATTGTTGAAGCCGCAGTCGTAGCAGATCTCAGCAATGCTCGTTGTGGTGTCCACCAGTTGGCGCGCAGCATAGCCCAAGCGCAGTTCGATGATGTAGTCTGAAACCGTCTTTCCCGTCTGCATACGGAAGTAGCGGCTAAAGGCAGCGGGCGTCATGCCGGCAATGTCGGAGAGCGTCTTCAGGCGCACCTCGCCCTGGAAGTGAGCGTCGATGTACTCCTCCACCTTGCGCACACGCTGGTTCTCGGGCGTGTTCTTCACGTTGGCAAAAGACTTGGAAGCCAGCAGATGATAGTTCTCCTCGAGCGAGAGGACGTAGAGAATCTCCATCAGTTTCAGCACGCGGTAGAAACCGGGCTGGGCCTCGGTGATGCGCGTTATCTTGTCGTACACCTTCATAATGGCCGAGAGGTCGAAGGCAATGCCTCGCTTGGCGTTCTCCAGCAGGGCGCGGATGCCCGTGAGTTGGTTCTTGGCAAGGAACTGCTCGCCCATCAGTTCGCGCGAGAACTGGATGGTGATTTCGTGGATGGAGTTGCTCTCGCAGTTGTGCTGGCTCCAGTTGTGCTCCAAGCCACTGCCCAGCAGCACCAGGTCGTAGCGGCCCAGCGTCTCGATGGAGTCGCCCACGATGCGTCGTGCACCCTCGCAGTGTTCCACAAAGTTCAGTTCCATTTCCTCGTGCTTGTGCAGGGGATAGGTGAAGGACTCTTTGTTGCGGTCCACAAGATAGAAGAAATCGTCATCCGTCAGCGGTGACTTTTCGGTAATTACTTTTTCCATATAATGTTTTTTTGTGTTGTGTTCAAGGTTCTCGGGTTCAGTTTTATGCTATACCAAGTGTCGGATGATATCCTCGCGGTCGCCCGGCAGGTAGTCGATGACCGGAATTTCTATCATCGTGTAGGCGCCGGGCTGCTGCTTTATGCTGGCACGCGCTGCGTTCACCAACACTTGAGCCGTCAGGGCTGGGTTGTTTATCTTCATGTTGAACTCAAAGAGCTGGTTGTGCGTCGTGCCGCTCACACCCTTGCGCACCAGATTCACACCGTGACCCACGTCGTTCAGCGCGTCCACACACGGCACCTGCTGCACGTGCGTCTCGTCGTTAACGAAGTACGGGTCGGCCTTTATGGCAGCCTCTACCTTCTTCAGGTCGGCACCCTCCTCCAGCTCCACGTACACCATTCTGCGGTGTATGCCTGTGCCAAGCGGTATGGTCATGCTCAGCGCATCGCGCACTCCCTCTATGGCACGCACTGCCACGCTGTGACCCATACTACGCCCCGGCCCGAAGTTCGTGTACGAGATGCCGCGCGGTGCCAGGCTCTCCATGAGCGTGCGAACCACGCTGTCCGAGCCCGGATCCCAGCCTGCACTTATCACACTCACTCGGCCGGCCTTCTTGGCTGCGGCATCCAGCGTGCGGCGCAGGTCGGCAATCCCCGTGTGGATGTCGAAACTGTCCACCGTGTTGATGCCCAGTGCCAGCATCTCCAGCGCGTACTTCTCCACGCTGCGTGTCGGTGTAGCCAGCACAGCCACGTCCACATCCTTCAGTTGGCGTATGTCGCTCACCACGGCATACTCCTTCAGCTCCTCGGGGCAGTCCTCGGCACCCTTGCGGCGCACCACGCCTGCAATCTCCATGTCGGGCGCAGCCTGCAGTGCCTGCAGCGTGTATCGCCCTATGTTTCCATAGCCAACAATGGCCACTCTCAGCTTTTTCATTTTGTTCGAGAGGCATCAGATACCTTTTTCCCCTTCCACTTTTCCGCTTTGCCACAGAGCGGGAAGGGAGGCAGGGATGAGGCTCCGGCCTTTTTGTTTAAATGTTAGTGTAACTTTGTTCTATCAAAGTGTGGCAATATGGGCGCAAAATTACATTTTTTCGTTCAAATCTCCAACGAAATCGGCACTTTTTTTCACCAAATGATAAGCAAAGACAGATGTCCGTATGCCGATGGCTGTTACAACCCGAAAAAAGAGTTCTAAAAACTTTCTTTTTCTTTATCTTTATTCTTTTCTTTGAGTATCTTGAATATCTTGTATATCTTGTATATCTTGGCCGAAAACTTGGCTCATTATTTGGCGCACAACTTGCACGCCTTAGACACCTAACTCGCTGTTTTCCACCCGAAACATTGGACGCAAATTTGGCCTATTTTTTGGTCGAAAACTTGGACGATGACTTGTTTCGTACCTCTGCCGACAGTCCGACGGTGCAAGACAAAACGACACGGGGTGATGGCGGCATTTGACAAGCCGAACAAGATGGCTCCGTGTAGGTAATTGCGGGCTACAAAACAAAGCGGAAGACACATACGTGTCCTCCGCCTAAACTTTATGTCATGCTACAGTATTTCACTCGGCCCACTCCAGCCCTAATTCTTTCAAGTGTTCTTCGTCAAAAAAATGTTGTCTTGCTACCACGCGTTGCGGTGAAGAGAAGATACGAGTCCTCTGTTACAGACAACTGAAGGAGACCGTCTTCGCGAATATCAAAACTCGTGATTTGACTTACCATGCTCATGTATACAGTCCAGAAAGGATCTGTACTATATAATTCTTCACAAATAAATTTTTCTATGTGAATCTTATTGCCTGAAATATTTACATTGGAACCGAACCCTGTTCCGGGAGCCGCTCCGCCCATGTACCCTTCTTTAAAAGAAATCTTGTAAAGCGGGTCGCCTCCATCAATTCCAACTTGTGTGTATTCACCGGCCTCTGCATATCCCATCAGATACCACGTACTCTTATATAAAGCCTGCACAGCATCGTCCTGCTGAACCGCAGCATTTTCGTCATCGTTGCTGCACGAACTGAGCATCGGCATGGCCAAAACGGCCAATGCCATGATTGTAATAAACAGATTCTTTTTCATAATTGAATCTTTTAAGTGTTTCCGCTGCAAAGATATACATTATTATTTTCCGCGCAAGCGATTTTATTGAAAAAAGCAAAGGGCATTTTTCTTTCTTCGGATTTGAATACACGAGGCGAAAGATTCCGCAGAAAAACGGCGCCACGGGTCCCGTGATGCGTAAGCAAAGAAAAACATGCATTCTATCCCCCTAAAAATTTTTCTCCGAAAAAACCTACACACCTACACTTTCTCGTGGTAATTGGTTGAATCTCTGCGCAGTATAGGGGTGTAGGTTCGGGTGTAGGCAAGCCGAAAAGGTGTAGGTTCGGGGTCGTTTTGGCTGCATTTCTTGCTAAATTTGCTTTGTCAGGTGGTGAGTTCGGTGTGACGTGTTGCACGACTTTTTTGGCGTGTGAAATGTTAAATTTGGCGTGTCGTGCAGTAAAACCTACACGCTTTTTGAGAACCTACACCCGAACCTACACCCCTATACTGCGCAGAAGTTCAACCAATTACCCTGCAAAAGTGTAGGTGTGTAGGTTTTTTCAGAGAAAAAAAATTGGGGATGCTTTATATGCTACGCGATGTGGTGTAGGGTATTTGCTTATCAAATTCCGCACGACATGCTGTTCCATTTTCCTTTCGCAGACAACGGCTGGCGTGTGTGGAAGAAAAAAAGAGGTGCTTCGCTTTGTCGTTACGCCATTATTGGTTATCTTTGCAGGGAGAAAAAAGAGAGAAGTAAGATATGAGACTCAAAGACATGCTTTTCGCGCTGGGACTCAGCGCGTGCCTCGGAGCAACGGGGCAGACGTTCAGCAACCATGCTCCGAACGACGAGGAGAAGGCGATGCAGGAGGCGATGCGCAAGATGGTGAATGCCAGCATTGCCATCAAGTCGCTGTATGTGGACACGGTGAACGCCAACAAGATGGTGGAGGACGCCATAAACGGTATATTGAACAAGCTGGACCCGCACTCGGCGTACACGAATGCCAAGGATACGAAGCGGCTGACGGAGCCGCTGGAGGGTAGCTTCGAGGGCATCGGTGTGCAGTTTAACATGTTGGACGACACGCTGATAGTGATACAGCCGGTGCCGAAAGGACCGAGCGAGAAGGTGGGCATACTGGCTGGCGACCGTATCGTCAGTGTGGCAGACACGGCCATTGCGGGTGTGAAGATGCAGCGCGAGGAGATTATGCGACGGCTGCGCGGCAAGAAGGGCAGCGTGGCACACCTGAAGGTGCGGCGTCCGGGCATCAAGGAGGAACTGACGTTCGACGTGGTGCGCGACAAGATTCCGGTCAACTCGGTGGATGCGGCCTACATGGTGACGCCCACCATCGGGCTCATCCGCTTCAACAACTTTGCACAGACCACGCACGGCGAGATAACGGAGGCCATCAAGAAGCTGCGCGAGCAGGGAATGCAGGACCTCGTGCTCGACCTGCAGCAGAATGGCGGCGGCTATCTGCAGGCGGCGGCCGACATTGCCAGCGAGTTCCTGCCCAAGGGCGACATGGTGGTCTATACCCGTGGCCGCAGCGTGCCCAATCAGGAGTTTCACAGCTCGGGCAGTGGCCTGATGCGCGAGGGACGGGTGGCCGTGTTGGTGGACGAATACAGCGCCTCGGCGGCTGAGATTCTGGCCGGTGCCATTCAAGACCAAGACCGCGGCATCGTGGTGGGACGGCGCACCTTCGGAAAGGGACTGGTGCAGCGTCCGTTGCCCATGCCCGACGGCAGCATGATTCGCCTGACGGTGGCTCGCTACTACACGCCCTCGGGCCGCTGCATTCAGAAGCCTTACACGAAGGGCGACCAAAAGGGTTATGCACGAGACGTCATCAACCGCTACAACAATGGCGAACTGACGAACGCCGACAGCATACATTTCCCCGACTCACTGCGTTACAAGACGCTGCGCAAGGGACGAGTGGTGTACGGCGGCGGTGGCATCATGCCCGACTACTTCGTGCCGCTCGACACGACGAAGTACAGCAAGTGCTACCGCGAGCTATCGGCCAAAAGCCTCGTCATCAACGCTTCGCTGAAATACATGGACAAGAACCGCAAACGTCTGACAAAGTCGTATCCCACGTTCGACGCCTTCGTGGCTAAGTTCGAGGTGCCGCAGAGTGTCCTCGACGGCATACTGGAGGAAGGCAAGAAGCAGAAGATAGAACCCAAGGACGAGGCCGAGAAAGCACACACGGAGAAGAACCTGCGCCTGATGCTGAAGGCACTGGTGGCACGCGACCTGTGGGACATGAGCGAGTACTTCCGCATTGTGTACGACCAGGACGAGGTGGTGAAGAAGGCTGTGGAGCTGCTGAAGGAGGCAGCCGCGAAGGGCGAATGAACATCACGTTCAACACCGACGGAGTGGCGATGCCCGACATCGAGCCGCAGCGCATCCGCGACTGGGTGCAGCGCGTGGCTCAGGCACACGGCCGGCGCGTGGGCGAGGTGAACTACATTTTCGTGTCCGACGAGCGCATTCTGGACATCAACCGCCAGTTTCTCGGTCACGACTATTACACCGACATTATCACCTTCGACTACTGTGAGGCCGACATCCTGCAGGGCGACCTCTTCATCAGCCTCGACACGGTGCGGACGAACGCCGAAGGGCTGGGAGTGACGTACGAGCAGGAGTTGCACCGCGTGGTGATACACGGCATTCTGCACCTGTGCGGAATTAACGACAAAGGACCTGGCGAGCGCGAGGTGATGGAGGCCGAGGAAAACACAGCTTTGGCGCTGCTGGAGGGATAAAGAGATAAAACAGCAAGAACGCATGAACGATACAGATTTCAACATACGCGAGGAGGCTCGCCAGCGCGAGAAAGAGTTTGAGAACGCCCTGCGTCCGCTCCGCTTCGAGGACTTCAGCGGACAGCAGAAGGTGGTGGAGAACCTGAGCGTCTTCGTGGAGGCGGCACGCTATCGTGGCGAACCGCTCGACCATACGCTGCTCCACGGACCTCCCGGACTGGGAAAGACCACACTGAGCAACATCATTGCCAACGAGTTGGGCGTAGGATTCAAGGTGACAAGCGGCCCTGTGCTTGACAAACCAGGCGACCTGGCAGGCATACTCACCAGTCTGGAGCCGAACGATGTGCTCTTCATCGACGAGATTCACCGCCTCTCGCCCGTCGTGGAGGAGTATCTCTACAGCGCCATGGAGGACTACCGCATCGACATTATGATAGACAAGGGTCCCAGCGCGCGCAGCATACAGATAGACCTCAACCCCTTTACGTTGGTGGGAGCCACCACACGCAGCGGCCTGCTCACGGCACCCTTGCGTGCACGCTTTGGCATCAATCTGCATCTGGAATACTACGAGTCTGCCACGCTGCAGAAAATCATACAGCGCAGTGCATCCATACTGGGTGTACCCATCGATGCGAAGGCTGCTGCCGAGATAGCCAGCCGCAGTCGCGGTACGCCACGAATCGCCAATGCCCTGCTGCGCCGTGTGCGCGACTTTGCACAGGTGAAGGGCGACGGCAACATCGACCTGCGCATTGCACGCATCGCGCTGGAGGCACTGAACATAGACCGATACGGTCTCGACGAGATAGACAACAAGATTCTGCTTACTATCATCGACAAGTTCCGCGGCGGCCCGGTGGGCATCACCACGATAGCCACCGCCGTGGGCGAGGATGCCGGTACCGTGGAGGAAGTGTACGAGCCGTTCCTCATAAAGGAAGGATTCATCAAACGTACTCCCCGTGGCCGCGAAGTAACCGAACTGGCATATTCTCATCTGGGAAGAGAGCCTCACCCCAGCCCCTCTCCGAGGAGAGGGGAGTACGTGCAAGGGCAACTCGACCTATGAATACGAAGACCACAACCACCTCCACACGATTCCGCTGGGCAGCATCAGACAGGTACTCTCTGCTGAAGAACTATGCAAGGCAGAACCGCAGGAATGCCACCCTGGCAGAAAGTGTCTTGTGGGAACATCTTCGGAACCGAGAACTGGGGTTCGACTTTCGCCGCCAACACATAATATCCGACTTCATCGCAGACTTTGTCTGCCTCGACAGGATGCTTGTGGTAGAAGTAGATGGCGCATATCACTCAGAGGCTGAAAGAAAAGAGGAAGACAACATAAGAACAGAACGACTGAACAACTTGGGATTTCGCGTCATCCGATTCACAAATGAAGAAGTCTTGAACGAGATTACTCAAGTACTGGAGAAGATTAGAACCGCTTTGAGAGAATGAACACGAATATGACTATTAATCTCCCCTCTCCTCGGAGAGGGGTTAGGGGGTGAGGCTTTATGGTACTGAATTATATTTGGATAGGATTCTTTCTTACTGCATTCATCATCGCGTTGGTGCAGTTAGTTTTTATGGGTAACACCGAGGTGTTCCCTGCTGTCATTAACAGCACTTTCGATTCGGCCAAGACCGCATTCGAGATTTCGCTCGGACTGACGGGCGTGCTGAGCCTCTGGATGGGCGTGATGAAGATTGGCGAACGTGGCGGCGTGGTGAACGTGCTGGCCAGGTGGCTCTCGCCGCTTATGGTAAAACTCTTCCCCGACATACCAGCTGGGCATCCCGTCTTCGGGCACATCTTTATGAACTTCAGTGCCAACATGTTGGGGCTCGACAACGCGGCTACGCCGCTCGGCCTCAAGGCTATGGAGAGCCTGCAGGAACTCAATCCCAAGAAGGATACGGCCACCAATCCCATGATTATGTTCCTTGTGCTCAACACCAGCGGACTGACGCTTATTCCGGTCGGCGTGATGGTGTATCGCGCTCAGATGGGAGCTGCGCAGCCGACCGACGTCTTCATCCCCATTCTCATCGCTACCACGGTGGCCACTTTGGCTGGCATGATTATCACCGGCATCTATCAGCGCATCAACCTCTTCAACCGTGTCATTCTCCTTACGATCCTCGGCCTCTGCCTCTTGGTGGGCGGCATCGTGTGGTTGGGGACACACGTGGAGCGCGAGACGATGAACACGTGGAGCACCGTGGCCGCCAACGTCATCCTCTTCAGTGTCATCACCTCGTTCATTTTGGCAGGTATGTACAAGAAGATAAACGTATACGACGCCTTCGTAGAGGGTGCAAAAAGTGGCTTCGAAACGGCCGTACGCATCATCCCCTATCTGGTGGCCATCCTCGTCAGCATCGGAGTGTTTCGTGCATCGGGTGCCATGTCCTTTATCATCGAAGGAATCCAGAAGGCCGTGGAAGCCATGAACCTCAACTCCGACTGGGTCGCAGCACTTCCCACAGCACTGATGAAGCCGCTCAGCGGCAGCGGTGCCCGTGGCATGATGGTGGACGCCATGCAGACGTACGGCGCCGACTCTTTCGTGGGCCGCCTCTCGTGTCTCTTCCAGGGTGCCACCGACACCACGTTCTACATCCTGGCTGTCTACTTCGGCTCAGTGGGCGTCCGCCACACTCGCCACGCCGTGGCCTGTGGACTCTGGGCCGACTTGGCCGGCATTGTAACCGCCATAGCAATTGCATATCTATTCTTCGGATAGAGGTAAAAAGGTGGAAGATATAAAAGAGATGAACGAACTGGCAATTAAAGAGAAAATATACGAGATTCGTGGACAACGAGTAATGTTAGATTTTGATTTGGCAGAACTTTATCAAGTCGAAACGCGTGTACTCAATCAATCGGTAAAGCGCAACATTAGACGTTTCCCCGAAGATTTTATGTTTCAATTAAGTGAGGTGGAATGGGATACAATCTTATCACAATTTGTGATGACATCAAGGGTCAAACGTCCTAAATCTGCCTTGCCTTTAGCCTTTACTGAGCATGGTGCATTGGCTTTGGCCGGAATTCTCAGAAGTGATGTCGCAATAGAGACAAGTATTATTGTTACACGTGCTTTTGTTGCTATGCGTCAAGCACTCACAACTTTGGCAATTCCTGTCAAGTTGAACGAGATAGAACGCAGTTTAACGAATCTTCGTCATGAGGTTGAAGAGATTCTTGCAGACCAAAACGACATAAATGAGAGTACAAGGTCGCAGATTGATGCAATCAGCGAGGCACTAGCAGAGTTACAGATGTCACACTCTACCGACAAACCAAGAAGACGTATAGGATTTATACGAGATAACGAGTAAAATCATAAATAATATGGCAAATCTGAAATCATTGGCCAAGGACACGGCCATCTACGGTCTGTCGAGCATTGTTGCCCGATTCATCAACTACCTGTTGGTGCCCATTCAGACGGCCCGCTTCGCTGCCTCGGGCGGCGAGTATGGAGTCATCACCAATGTCTACGCCTACGTCTCCATCCTCGTTATCCTGCTGACATTTGGCATGGAGACCACCTTCTTCCGCTTTATGAGCCGCGAGGGCGAGCAGCCAGAGCGCATCTATTCCACCACGCTGCGGATGCTTGCCTTCACGTCGCTGGCCTCCATCGCCGTAGTGCTGACCCTGTTGCAACCCATTGCTGCCGCTGTGGGTTATGCCGACCATCCCGAATACGTGGGCGTGATGTACGTCACAGTAGCTGTGGATGCCTTCATGGCCATTCCCTTTGCCTATCTGCGCTACCAGCACAGGCCTGTGAAGTTTGCCACACTGAAGATTTTCAACATCCTGCTCAACATCCTGCTTAACATCCTCTATCTTATTGTGCTGCCCAAACTGCGGCTCAATCCCTTTGGCATCTACGACGAGCAGTTCACGCTCGATGTGGCCTTTGTCTTCTATATCAACCTTGTCTGCACGCTCTGTACTCTGCTGCTTCTCTGGAAGGAAATGCGCGGCTTCCGCTTCGGTTTCGACGGTGCAGCCTGCCGGCGAATGCTCGGTTACACGTGGCCGCTGCTCGTCATGGGCGTGGCAGGACAGCTCAATCAGGCCGCCTCGCAGATTCTCTTCCCGCGATTCTACGACGGTCCGCTTGCCGAAGCCAACGTGCAACTTGGCATCTACGGCGCCTGCATTAAGATAGCCATGATTATGGTAATGATAACTCAGGCTTTCCGCTTTGCCTACGAGCCTTTTGTCTTCGGCAAGTCGAAGGACAAGGACAATCGCGAGACGTATGCACAGGCCATGAAGTTCTACATCATCTTCACACTGCTGGCTTTCCTCTGCGTCATGGGCTACATAGAGGTGCTGAAGTTTGTTATCGGACGGAGCTATTGGGAAGGGCTGCGTGTGGTGCCTATCGTCATGGCCGCTGAGATTATGTTCGGTGTGTTCTTCAACCTCTCGTTCTGGTACAAGCTCACCGACCGCACCATCTGGGGTGCCTACTTCTCGGGTATCGGTGCCGTGGTGCTTATAG
>Ga0310694_10001259_pt1 | contig 29379 bp, 20 predicted proteins | sample 174DNAGHGhighgp2_FD_203884 | JGI IMG/M metagenome (GOLD analysis project Ga0310694, IMG submission 203884) | Sheep rumen microbial communities from Palmerston North, Manawatu-Wanganui, New Zealand - 1742 DNA GHGhigh gp2 (v2) (version 2) | ecosystem: Host-associated > Mammals > Digestive system...
CCCTTTGCGCATAGTGCTCAGTAATACCCATCTGAAGAATCCGCAGCGTTATCACCTTGGCACGTCCTACCGCCGCGTCCTTTCTGGCGAGCGTATGTGGAATGTCTTCGGGTCCGCTAACCTCGCGCCCCGAGCCATCGCTATGGCCACATTCTACAACAAGCAGACAGGCGTCCGCACCGTCACACCACAGAACGTCAACGGCAACTGGGATGCCCACCTTGGCGGAGGCTATAACACCCCGCTCGACCACAAGCGCCTTCTCTCACTCGCTACAAAAACAACTTTCGACTACCATCACAGCGTCGACCTCATCAGCACCACCGCAGCCCCTTCGCGAAGCATCGTCGGCTCCTACTATGCCAACGAGACGCTGAGCCTGACCTATCGCCCTAATGCTAAACTGCAAGTCAAGGGCATAGGCAACCTCCATTACCAGCACTCCACCAGCGACCGCACGGACTTCGAGACCATCAACGTCCTCGACTTCGACTACGGTCTCACCGCTCAAGTCGAATTGCCGTGGAGTCTCCAACTCGCCACCGACCTCACTATGTACTCCCGCCGTGGCTACGCAGACCACACCATGAATACAAACGAATTTGTCTGGAATGCTCGTCTGTCCAAACGTTTCCTTCACGGCAACCTCGTCTGTATGCTCGACGGTTTCGACCTCCTCGGCAACCTCTCCAACGTCCGCCGCACCATCAACGCCCAAGGCCGCACTGAGACGTGGAACAACGTCACGCCTCGCTACGCGCTCTTGCATATAGTTTATAGGTTGAACAAGCAGCCAAAAAAGAAATAACCTCGCCAGTTTCTATGATTGGTGCTTTCCCCGTTTGCTTGTCGCGACGGGCTTGGGGGGAGGTGAGTATTGGGGGCTAAAACGAGGTTCTTGCATCACTATTGTTTATCTGACGCTTTAAACGTCTGGGATTCAAGCAACCCTCCATGATGGGCTTCCCCCCCATGTGGCTAGGAGAACGAACCACTGTGGCAATAGATATTGTATGCAAACCGAAGACGGACAAGAATAGAAATGTGGCATCCTTGCCCATTATTTGAAAAAAAAGAGTCTTTCATTTAAATCTTTTTCGGACTTTTCGAGTCTTTATGTCAGATGCATTTCAAAAACGTAAAAACAATGAATACAGAAAACGACATCACAATGAAAGAATTCACTGAATACTTTCAACATGAACAACAGCACTTGATGAGGTATGCCTGCTATCGCCTTGGTGATGCAGACGATGCGAAAGATGCGCTGCAAGACGTTTTTCTTAAAATCAGCGCAAAACTTTCTAATGAGAAGGGCGTTGAAGTAAGAGACTGGCACAACTATATCTTCCGTACACTCTCTAACTTGTGTTCCTCACGGCTTACTGCATCGAGAAAACTCAGGACTGTACCCTTGGATGCCCGCCTTGACATTGCAGACATCCCAACGGAAAACAACGAAGCAGACTACCAACGTATTGCCCATCTACTTGCAGAAATCCCAAAAGAACAAGCCGAAGTCATACGTCTTCGAATATATGGCAACAACAGCTTTGCTGATGTAGCCGAGATTCTTTCTTTACCTCTGCCCACGGTGAAATCCCGTTTCCTCAATGGGCTGGAGAAAATCCGTAGGGCTATGAAACAAACAAGTCATTAACATTTAACAGTACATTTTATTATGAATTGCAAGGAATTTAAGGATAAAGTGGTTGACCTTTTTGACACCACAATCGATATGCAGACTCAAGCAGAATGTAAGGCACACATGGATGAGTGCCCCGAGTGTAAAACCTATTATGAAAATTTGGCAGAAGCGTTTAATGCACTACAGCCACAAGAGACGACAGCAAAATCATCTGTCAGCACCACAGTCCACAAGCGGCACCATCTCTGGCGTTACATTGCTGCAGCCGCCGTGTTCCTCCTGGGATTCTTTATCGGTTGGAGCCACCTTTTTTCTACGTCTGCTGTGGCCGAAACTCCACGCGGCCAGCTCTTTGAGCAATGGATTAAAAGTGTGCAGAATGTGGGCAGTTTCCAAATGACAGTCTATGCACGCACCACACCTAATGACAACTTTGCCTATTTCAATCCAAAAGCCGACTTCGTGAGAATAGACATCGGACTACTGAGACAGAATGACAGCGTGTTCTATCGTGTAGAGAAACAGAACGGGCGTGCTATCGTATTCGACGGCCAGAACCAGTATATGTGGATACCCAATGCGCTCTACGTAAAAGGACCTCGTGCAGCCAATTTCCTTGAACACTTTGTCAACCTGCTCTATCCCGAGCGTTTGCTGGCTATGCAGAAATCTGCCATCGATTTTTCCAAGAAGAACGAAGTGGTACGCACAGAAAATGATTCGACCATTACCCTGACATTCAAGGGAACGGAAAAAAACAGTGACCTGCAACAGTTGCTTGAGACTGGAAAGATGGGTGATTGCGGAGTGGAAGTAGAAAATGTATTCACAAAAAACGACGGGCTGCTGCGCTTTGTCAAGCTATGGGTTGTCAATGATGGCCAGAAGACCCTCCTGCTTCATATCGACAATACCCAATATAACATTATGATGAGTCGTGCCAATCTCATTCAAATCCCAGACGCTCAATGGACGAATGTAACAGAAATGACAACTCCGACTGTTGGCGACAGTCTCAGCGAACTGCAAAATGAGACTGCCACACAAGCCGCCCAGCGCATACTCAAAGCCATCATCAGCACCGACAACAGCCAAGCCAGCGAAGCACTTATATATTATAAGAGCGTGCTCCCCGCGCTGAGCGAAAACATGAAAGGATGTAAAGTCTCTGACTTCAAAGAACGTCGCGACAGCGATTATGTTGGCACATACGTGTTCTACACTTTGACGCATCCCGATGGGAAACAAGAGCAGAAGCACATCGCTATCAGGAACGACAACGAAAAGCATATCTGGATAGCTGATGGCGGGCTATAGTTAATGGCACCAGTACCATTGAGTGATTAATATTAGTGATGAGTGTTGAGTGATAAGTGTTTAGTGATGAGTGATGAATAGCAATGGTTGCTTGCTTCTCCATCACAAAAGGCATATCACTCACCTCTCACTTCTCACCACTCATCATTCACCTCTCACATCTTAATCCTTAATCAGTCCTTTTTCCATCAAGACGGGTAGGATGTTTGCAGCCGACTGGCGGCCTTTCTTTTTTTCATAAGCCTGATAGCGTTCAAGCAAAGCCTTATCGTTAGCTAATTCTTTTTCCATGAACTCATCAGTGATGCGAGTAACAGCAATTTTGCCCTTGGCATTGGCTCCTCCCTCAAGGATATAGCATCTATAGCTATTCAACTTATCCATGTTAAGCCAAAGACCCTCAGAAACCACGAACGAAGGAGCTGCAACAGGGAGAGGCGCAACCACCGTAGCCACGTCGCCAGCTACGGCAGCCAGCAATGCAGCACCATTAATCCAGTGAGCCACCACACAAATCTTCTTCTCAGCATAGCGATAAGCCTGAGCGTAATTGCTTACATCAAGTGGAATGTCATTGCAACGAAGATTACGGCAATTGACATAGAGATGTCCGGCATATTCCACAGCCAACACATCGTTTTTCAGAATCTTGTCACACTCTTTGTCACCAGTCTTCAAAGTGTACTGGTCATCATTAAACTTAAGCTGGCACATCTGCTTGGTCTTACCCGCAGTGAGAGAATCAATGGGAATCCAACGGTTTGCAACGAAGTCTTCATACGTCATGCAATACCTGACATTCTTTTGTGCCTGTGAGGTCAATGTACCGCAGAAGAAAAGGATGGCGGTAATCATCCATAATTTCACCTGTTTCATCATTTCTGTTTTTTGTTAAACTTAAAATGTGAGTTAGTCTTTAAAGACTTTACAAAAATACAAATAAGTTATATACCTATGGTAAGTTTAACAATTCTTAACCTACAAACCACCTTTATTGCCCTATAAACAGAAAAAAAAGATGATTTTTCTTTATTCTGCAAAATAATGACTAACTTTGCGACACAATAACAATCATGATACAAATATGACAGATGAAGTAAATTCATTATACACAAGACATGGCGATAAGCCATGTACGAAACCTGCCGAGGGCAAGCTGGGAATACTTATCGTAGGCAACGGTGCCGTTGCCACCACGTTTATGACAGGCGTACTGATGACTCGCAAAGGACTGGCAAAGCCCATTGGCTCCATGACGCAGTATGACAAGATACGTGTGGGACATGGCTCCAACAAAAAGTATCTCAAGTATGCCGACATCGTACCCTTGGCTCAGTTATCAGACATCGTGTTTGGATGCTGGGATGTATATCCACAAAATGCCTACCAATCAGCCATCTATGCCGAAGTGCTGAAACGAGAAGACATTGAGCCCGTGCGCGACGAGTTGGAAAAGATTGTACCGATGAAGGCAGCCTTTGACCACAACTATGTGAAGCGACTCTCTGGCGATAACGTGAAGGACTGTCGTGACCGATGGGACATGGTGGAGCAACTGAGGACAGACATCAAAGCCTTTAAACAGAAGAACGAATGCAACCGAGTAGTAGTGTTGTGGGCAGCATCCACAGAAATATACGTACCCATCGACCTGCATACCCATGGCACGCTGTCTGCTCTGAAAGATGCCATGAAACGCGATGACCGTGAGCACGTGGCTCCCTCAATGTGCTACGCTTACGCAGCCCTGACAGAAGGATGTCCATTCATCATGGGAGCACCTAACACTACCGTGGACATACCTGCAATATGGGAATTGGCAGAGAAAATGCAGATGCCCATTGCCGGTAAGGACTTCAAGACAGGGCAGACATTGGTAAAATCGGGATTTGCCCCGATTATCAGTACACGCTGCTTAGGACTGGATGGATGGTTTTCTACCAACATCTTAGGAAACCGAGACGGACTGGTGCTTGATGAGCCGGAAAATTTCCGTACCAAGGAGGTCAGCAAGCTCTCTACCTTGGAAACCATCTTAAAAGCCGAAGACCAACCCGACCTTTACAACGACTACTTCCACAAGGTACGTATCAACTATTATCCGCCCCGCAACGACAACAAGGAATCGTGGGACAACATTGACATACGTGGATGGATGGGCTATCCCATGCAAGTGAAGATTAACTTCCTTTGCCGTGACAGCATTCTCGCAGCCCCAGTATGTTTAGACCTATGCTTGCTCATCGACCTTGCCCAGCGAGCCGGTCGTTGGGGAACGCAACGGTTCCTGAGTTTCTTCCTGAAGAGTCCGATGCATGACTATACAAAAGGCGAGAAACCCGTCAACCACTTGTATCAGCAACATACGATGCTGAAAAATGCCATCAGAGAAATGGGAGGATATGAAGCAGATGAGGAGATTGACTAATCAGGTCAACCTCCTCATCTTCATATAACAGGTTATTTATCTTTTTCTCTTTTTCGTAGCCTCACGTATCAGTTTCCACTCACGAGGAGTGAAATCAGAGGAAGATGCTTTCCAAGAAGCATCAGGCATGTACCACCAAAGTTGATTGAAATAGGTGTTCAACCTTTTGTTCTTGAACACATAGCCACGATGGGCATAGGGAAGATTACGCAAGATACGAGTATCTTTCTTCTTGTCATCAAACTGCCACATTCTGTATTGGTCGCTACGGTCATAGAAAGAACCCAGCACGGCTTGTTCGTTGAAACTATACATCACATCGGCAGACACAATCAGTAAATTTGCACGAGGCACAAAGTTGGTGGAGTGCCATTCAAGCGTTCCGTTACGCAGAGATACCTCCAGCCATTCACCATCATACGGTCTATTTACCTTGCGCATCTTTCCCGTTCCTTCGGCAATCTTGAATGATGCTGCGGCAAACAGCGAGTCGGCAAAGCAGAAATGTTTTGCTGTGTTCTCAGCCTTGATACGCAGAGTGAAATCATCAATCTGTCGGTTAGCCCAACGCATGGCAGGTTTGAGCCAATAAGGAATCTCGAAGGTACGCCCCACTCCATAAGACAGACGATACCGATAGGTATGATGAACCTTATTGATATCCTCCTTGAACGAAGCTGTGAAATAATATGCGTATGCAAAAGGCATGATGCTATCGGTCTTTGCATCACGAACAAGGTGCAGTGCAATATCGTCTGCCACCTTCCATTGGTTTAAGTCGATGGGCGCAAAATCCTCATCATCAATGCCAGGAGCGTTGACCACGGCATTCTTATACGTCAGCGGTGTGCCGTTCATCGTCACCGTAAAATCATAAATGTATGGATGCTTGCCTTCCTTGTTGAGTTCATCCTCAAGGTTGTATGGAGCGTCAGCCTCGAATCCCATTTCCACTGTCTTGGCTTTCCCATGATTCATAAACTCATAGAGTACGTCAATGTTGGCAAATCCGTCGTCGCCAATGCTAATGGTCAGTACCTCCTTAGCCACGCTGATGTCAGTTTCCTTGATAGGCACCAACTGGTTGCCATTCACGAATACTACACCGTCATTGCCTTTTGCCACCAAAGCAAACAAGCACAATACTGACAATAAAAACCATCTAATTTTCATACTTTTGTGTTTTATATCAACATTCATTATATAATCAACAAAGATAAATAAGAAACGAAAGAATTCAGAAAATATTGAAAAAAAGACAAGTATTTGTTATTTTTCCATGAACATGAAGTTTTTTCAAAAATTTTGTGTAAGTTTGCAAAGACAAATCATTACTATATAATATGGATATTACCGAACGGTTTTTAAACTACACAAAATTTGACACACAATCGAGTGAAGAATCAGAAAGCGTACCAAGTACTGCGAAACAATTAACATTTGCCAAATATCTCAAGGAAGAACTTGAAAATGAAGGGCTAAGCGAGGTGGAAATGGACGAGATTGGGTATATCTATGCCACTCTCAAAGCAAACACCAAGAAGAAAACACCTACGATTGGATTTATCTCACACTATGATACAAGTCCTGATTGCAGCGGAGCAAACATCAAACCACGCATCGTCAAGAGCTATGACGGTGGCGACATCACGCTGAGCGAGGGAATCATCTCATCGCCAACCAAATTTCCCGAACTGAAAGCTCACGTGGGTGAAGACCTCATCGTGACAGACGGCACCACCCTGCTTGGAGCCGACGACAAGGCTGGCATTGCAGAGATTGTGCAAGCCATGTGCTGGTTGCGTGACCATGACGAGATTAAGCACGGAAAAATCAGAATAGCCTTCAATCCCGATGAGGAGATTGGCATGGGTGCACACCATTTCGATGTAGAGAAGTTTGGTTGTGACTGGGCTTACACCATGGATGGAGGCGACATCGGTGACCTGGAATTTGAGAATTTCAATGCCGCCAGTGCCAAGATACATATCAAGGGTGTGAGCGTGCATCCCGGATATGCCAAGGATAAGATGATCAATGCTAACCGACTGGCAGGAGAATTTATCGCTATGCTTCCTGCCGACGAGACACCAGAGACCACAGAGGGCTATGAGGGATTCTATCACCTCTTGGGCATCAATGCCAACATTGAGAATGCCACGCTCAGTTACATTATCCGTGACCATGACAGAGACCGCTTTGAAGACCGTAAGGATTTCATTGAGGAATGCGTGAAGAAGATGCAGGAGAAATACGGGGAAAACGTGATTACCGCAGACATCAAGGACCAATACTACAACATGAAGGAAAAGATTGATCCAAACATGCACGTGATAGACATCGTTCTGAAAGCCATGCAAGAAAGTGGCGTTACGCCAAAGGTGGAACCGATACGCGGCGGAACAGATGGTGCTCAATTGTCTTTCAAGGGTCTGCCCTGCCCCAACATATTCGCTGGAGGAGTAAACTTCCACGGACCATACGAGTTTGTTTCCATACAAGTGATGGAGAAAGCAGTAGAGGTCATTACAAACATTTGCAAGATAACAGCAGGATACGAAGATTGACAACTAAACTATGAGTGAATTACCCAGCCTAATTAACGACTTAGCCCTGATACTGGTCGTTGCGGGAGTTGTTACGTTGGTGTTTAAAAAGCTAAACCAACCATTGGTATTGGGATACCTTGTGGCAGGATATTTAGTTTCCCCACACATGCCCTATACCATGTCTGTGGTTGATGAAGCCAACATCCAGATATGGGCAGACATCGGGGTGATGTTTCTCCTGTTTTCATTAGGACTGGATTTCTCATTCAAGAAGATTCTCAAGATGGGCATGTCTCCTATCATTGCCGTGACCACCATCATCTTCTCAATGATGACACTGGGCATATGCGTAGGCCATGCTTTCGGTTGGGCTAACATGGATTGCATTTTCCTCGGAGGAATGCTTGCCATGTCGTCCACCACTATTATATATAAGGCATTCGACGAATTGGGGTTACGCCAACAGCGATTCGCCGGTTTGGTGATGAGCGTGCTCATACTGGAAGACATTCTCGCTATCGTGATGATGGTGATGTTGTCTGCCATAGCCGTAGGGAACAGTCCCAACAGTGGACAGATGATCAACAGCATCTTGAAGATAGGCTTCTTCCTTGTCTTATGGTTTGTGGTGGGTATATTCCTAATACCCATTTTCCTACGAAAATGCAGAAATCTGATGAACAACGAGACGCTGCTCATCGTAGCATTGGGACTTTGCTGTCTGATGGCTGTCATCTCAACGAAAGTGGGATTCAGCAGTGCGTTTGGTGCTTTCGTCATGGGAAGCATCCTTGCCGAGACCATTGAGGCAGACAAGATTATTCGGTTGGTGGAACCCGTGAAAAACCTATTTGGAGCCATCTTCTTCGTATCAGTGGGAATGCTGGTAGATCCTAACATTTTGATTGACTATGCCCTTCCCATTATCCTATTGGTCATTACCATCATTTTAGGTCAATGCCTTTTGGGAACATGCGGATTCATGTTGAGTGGTCAGACATTGAAGACCGCAATGCGATGTGGATTCTCCATGGCGCAGATAGGTGAGTTTGCCTTTATCATCGCATCTTTGGGATTGTCATTAGGCGTGATTAGTGATTTTCTTTATCCCGTAGTGGTAACGGTTTCAGTGATTACCACCTTCCTTACTCCATATATGATTAAGGCTGCCGAGCCATGCTATGAGACTATAGAAAAGAAGCTGTCTAAGAAATGGATACGCAGGTTAGACCATCTGGGAGGCACAAGAGAATCTACCGTACACGAGCTAAACGAATGGAAATCGCTATTTAGGCAACTGGCAATATTCACGGTCATTTACTCTATCCTTTCGGCATCGGTCATCACGCTGATGTTTACAATGTTCCTGCCTATGATGCAACGACTGATACCCAACGAGAACCTGAATTGGTTGGTGAATGCCATCACAGGCTTGGTGACAGTAGCTCTGATTTCACCATTCCTCCGTGCCATGGTGATGAAGAAGAACAAGAGCCCTGAGGTACGTTCGCTTTGGACACAAAACCGCATGAACCGTCTTCCCATTATCTTCTCGATATTGGTAAGAGTTGCGATTGCAGGTGCATTTATTTTTTACATCTGCAATTACCTCACCCGTTTCACCAATGCCTTGATGATAACAATTGCGTTGCTGGCAATCGTAGCTATGGTGATGTCGCGTTCATTAAAGAAACAAAGCATTGCCTTAGAACGCAAGTTCATACAAAACCTACACTCACGAGACATTGAGGCACAGGTACATGGCAGAAAGAAGCCACTCTTTGAGGGAAGACTACTCGACCGCGACATACATATCAGTGAGTTTGACGTTCCTGAAAACTCAACATGGGCTGGAAAGAAACTCTCACAGCTACAGATAGGCAGTAGGTTTGGAGTTCATGTAAGTAGTATTCAGCGTGGTGTTCAACGCCTGAACATTCCCACGGGACATACCGTCATCTTCCCTGGCGACCGCATACAAGCCATTGGCAATGATGATCAACTACATCAGTTCGGGGTAGCCATCAGGACAGAACAATTTTCTGAAGACCCAGAAATAGAGAAACGCGAGATGCACTTGAGAAAGATGATTCTACACGGGAACAGCGAGTTTATCGGCAAGACATTGAAAAACAGTGGTATTCGAGACAAATACAACTGCATGGTAGTGGGCGTGGAAGAAGGACAAGAGAACCTGACCATGATAGATGCAGACCGACAGTTTATGGCTGGAGATAATATCTGGGTGGTAGGCGAAGAAGAACATTTAAGGAATTTGCTCAATGCTTGACAAAACTACACCGTCAAGCACTAAAGAATTCATCAATACCATCTTACCGCATTGCTGTAACCACTACGCTTATCGTACTTCAAAGCATCGGTAAGCGTACTTGCATTGCATCGGAACGTGAAATCGTAACTGGTATATGGTGCCAAGACTACCCTACAACTCATGCTAAAGCAATGTAAATCGCGTTGCAAACTCGCAGAGGTCATACAAATAGACTTATTATCGAAATCATAACCACTATTAAAATGAATATCCCATCCGTCACTGATACGGATATTTCCACTCACGTTAAGCGTCTGCGAGAACTTATATGGATAACGCATCGTCTTGGTATTAAACTTTCCACTGGTATTCTCACGCAAGGTGATACCATATCCGAACGTGATTGACCAAGGCATGGAAAAACGCATGTAACCATCTTCATCAGTCTCTGCCTTTCCTGATCTTTTCTTTGCCCCATGCTGTCCCTTAACCATCACGTCGTCAACATTGCTTTCCATATTGGTATCTACTCCCTCATCGTCATTCTTGTTATTCTCTTTCTCTTCGGTATCATCACCCTTACCAAAAATTTTTTTAATCTTTTCTGGTGTCAGAGTATATGAAATATTCTTGGTTATACCTTGGAAACGTCCGAAACGACCTCGGCTCCATTCGGTATGAGTACCAATATAGGGACGACCGTTTTCATCGAGATCGTATGCATAGGTGGCAAATACGGCTCTCATATTGAAAGTATAGTTTTTCCACCATTTCAATCGGATATTCATATCCAAATCACTCCACGGACGATCCCTGTCACTCAAATTATAAGACATATTGATTCCCAACTCATCTATCAAGCTAATCTTCTTAACGCCTGTGGAATCCTTGTCACTATTGATTTTCATCTCTAAGTTGTTGCTCAAATCGAGAGAGATACGTCCCGTCCTACCTGTACTGGGTCTTCCGAACAAACCATTTTCATACGGAGAATAACGCACCAACGACACATTGCCATCAGCATCTGTCTTTTGGTAGGTATCAAAATAGCCATAACGGTCGGCACCGAAGTCTGGCGTGTAGGTGAAACTAATCTTGGGTATGAAGACGTGGCGGATAGTTTGAACCTTTTTACCAAAAATCTTTGGGTTGGGAGTAAAATAACCATACAACGTTGTGGAAGCTCCTAACGAAAGGTTCCAATCGTACACATTGTAAAATCCATAAAGAGTATCTGCCACTTCCTTTTGAGCAACAGGATCCCACTTTTTATGAATCTTATTGGTGTACATACGGTCTGTGAAATTAAACGACGGATTGATTTTCAAGTAATTAAACAACGTAAAATTTGCAGTAACAGGAATCACATGAGACATTCCGTTTCGCCAATCCTTAATCAAATTGGAACGCAACAGCTTTTTCTCATTGGTATTGATAGAATTAGAGAGACGACCCGTATATTGGAAAGAGATCTTCTCGTACCATCGCTCACTGCCCACCATGTGTTTGCGTCTGAATGGATAGATACGACTCAATGAGATGTTCATATCTGGCAAAGTCATGGCAATACTTGAGTCGCGCATATTTTGCAACAACGACGTTTCAAGAGATAATGACAAACCTATACTGGAAAAACTGGTTGACCAGTTTACGTTTGACGTTCGCGTACTCTGTGTCATCAATTGAGGATTATACATACTCGTCAAGTTATTACGCTCATAATTCTCGGAAGAAAAATTCACACTTGCCGTCAACGTACTGAATGGATTGGCTTTTGAGTCTTGACGATGGCTCCACAATAACTTGAAACTCTCCCAACGGGATTGGTCTATTCCTTCGTCACCTGTCTTGGTATCTTGATAGCTGATATAGAAGCTACCACTGTATTTATATCTTTTATGGTAATTGCTGGCGGCTGAAAGTCCCCATGAACCTTTGGTGAAAATCTCACCAAGCAACTTCAAGTCCCACTTATCGTTGATGGCAAAATAATAACCTCCATCACGTAAATAGAATCCTCGATCGCTCTCATCTCCATACGTGGGCATGATAAAACCACTGCTGTAACTCTTGGTAAAGGGGAAGAAGCCATACGGGATGGCTAAAGGCAAAGGCACGTCTGCCACAACCAAATATGCAGGACCAAACACCACGTCTTTACCTGGTCGCACCTTTGCTCTCGATAGGGCAATATAGAAATCGGGATGTTCCTCATCGCATGTCGTATAAGTACCATGCTGCAAGAACACCTCTCCCTTATCGTTTCTCTTGGCTAACTCACTCGTAAGAAAACCCTCTTCTTGCTGGGTATAAACATTAGAAATCAAGCCCTTCTTGGTCTTGAAGTTGAAGGAAATCGTATCATTCTCATACGTATCGTTTCCCATCTGAAACACTGGAGTTCCAGAAAGTCCCTTTGGTGCAAGCGTATCTGCCACACCAGTAGCGTGAACCAAGCTGCTGTCGAGGGTCATAAATACCTTCTCGCTCTTCAAGTCCATGTTTTGGTATTTCACGTTTGTAGAACCGTAAAGGTAAGCCGTATTCGAACCAGCAATATATACGATGGAATCTGAAGCAGTATATTCAACAGGAGATTCAAGTCCGTTTTTCTTTTGTCTGTACATCGAGTCTCTCATGATGGAATCATCAACGGCCTTGTTGTGATGATAAATGGCCAATTGCAGGGAATCCATCTTCGTAGTATCCACTTCTACATGTCCAATAACGGAAGAATCTACGGGAACGCTATCATTCACAATGCTTGCTTCCATCCCTTTTCCCATCACCTTCTTCTTGGGAAACATTGGCACAGAAGCATTCGCCATTACGAAAATAACGGCAAACAACAATAACATTATGAATGTTTTTCTTTTCATTCAATCGGCAAAATTACACAAAAAATAGCATATTACACCGATAAATAGATTATTTAACTGAAAGAAATGCCATTACTCTCCAATAATGCCCTTATTTTTGAGCATCTCGATAAAGTCATGGACTTCTTGTGTGGCTAATTCAAATGAAACGGCAAACTCCTCGGACAAGTGTTTTGAGATGATTTCCTCATCATTGCCTTCGTTGATTTGATTAATGATAAACGCACCCGTCTCATTCATCTTATAGGCATGTACCACTTGTTGGGTTTTCTTATCCTTGACAACGGCTACCACCGTTTCTCCGAGTTCTTGTAAATCTATCTGACAATTAAGTTTCATTTCTACAAAAATAATATCATTGTTGTTTTGCCTTATACAATTCATACTGATAAAGCATCGACCGTTTGATGTCTATAACATGTTCTTTCCTATTGGCAGCAGTACATTCCATGTTGTTGGCACACATGATAAGACGTATGCAATCGGGATAATACGGACAGGTAGCACAATATTCTGATTCGGGCAATTGCTCTAAATAACTATCATAAACCGCCTGATCGATTTCGTCAGAATCAATGTGTCCATAAAGATGCTCATCTGTTTGCTGCTCACATCTACCCAACTTTCCATCTGGCGTTATCAACACATCATGTACGCTGTCTGCCATACATTTATGTAAGATCAACTTATCAGAAATGGTGCTTGGACGGATAAATCCCAATTCTTCTAAACGGTCGTATAACATCACACGCCTTTTCAACAATTGCATTTGGGAATCTTCTGTCTTCTCAAACATAGAAGTCTTTCCCTCATGGTAATCATAAAGTGCATGAGTATATACCCTAAGTCCTTTGACTCGCTGAAAGCGGTTACCCAGTTCTTCTACCAATTGCTCAGCATCGTCCATATTCCTCAAGGTGACATTGATACGAATATCAACGCGAATACCTGAACGCAGAAGACATTCAATGTTACCAAGCACACGTTCGTAAGCATTTATACCTTTATAAATATACGCCTTGCTTCGATTATACACATTCTTAGTACCATCCAACGTAATCTGGACAGACTTCAAATGCCATTTTACGGGAGCTTCTGCAGCAAGCTCTTGGGTAAACAAGTAACCATTACTTACCATGGAAGACTCAAAATCCACACCTTCCTGAGACAGTCTTTTACAGATGATGTCTATTGGAAGGAGATTAAACAGTGGTTCCCCACCAAACCAATTGAGCTTGATTTTCTTGTCGGAAGGACAATTCCTAACAATATAATCTGCCAACCTATTAGCCACCTCTTCCGTCATAGACAGTCGTGTGCGTCCTTTCTGATAACAATAATAACAACGTGCATTGCAATCAGAAGTGGTAAGAATAGTGAATCTGTTGATGTGATGATCAGAGGAAGTTGCAAACATCCTTGCTACCGTTTTCAATTGATGGCATAACTTACGGTCATCATGCGAAATCGGCACCAAGAACATTCTTGCAACCAACTCATCCAAATCAGTAAGATGCGTAGCCTCTTCATTGTCCAAGTGAATTAAGCTTCGCGTTAGTACATTATAAAGCAACAACCCGTCAGCAACGGGCTGTTGTATAATATAATTCAACAAGCGGTATTGTTCACCAGCCTGTCTTTTAGGTTTACTCAAAAATTTATCAGCAATCGTAATCGTTGGACAGACGATTTGCATAGTCTTGTGAGTTCCTATGATGGTTTCCTTTTACTGGAACCAATTAGTCCTCCCAAATGTTAGAGCCACCTGACTTGCCCTTGAAGATGTTGCTGTCATCATCCTCTGGGATACCTGCGTCATCGCTGATATGATGCTCACCAGGACAAAGGCTGTTTGCTGCACAGAATGCAAAAGCACTCAATTCAACCTCTTCCATCATTGGCTTGGTATAAACTTTCTGTTTCATTTCTTTACTCTCCTATTATTTGAGTTTAACTATTATTATTTCAATTCCAAATTTGGTGCAAAAGTACAATATTTTTATAATTCAAACAAATAATATCAATATCTTATTCCTCTATTAAACATTTTTTAAGAATTCCAAATTAATAAAATAGTTACTTCACCGTCACTTTCTTTACCGTTCCATCGTCCTTTTTAATGATGTTTACACCAGGACGGAGGTTGGGAGTAGGTCTGCCGTCAAGCAGATAGATGTTGGAGACTTTGGAATTGGCATTTGGTGTACTGATACTTAATGCGGTTTCCGGGTCCATGATGCTTTGGAAAAGATTCCAGCCCTCGGTGGCTTGATATTGAGCCAACCTTTCCTCTGGTACGATGAGCGTAGCGTTCTCATACACGGCTGCATCGAAGACATGGGGATTGAGTACCCATAATTCGTCTTGGTCAACCAAGGAAACGACTGTCTTGATATTGACGCAATCCACAAAGGCGCTGTCGCTCAACTCATGCACATTCTTGCCGATGGTGACTTTCTCCAATGACAAGCAATCCTTGAACAATTCCTTGCCAACCTTTCCGCCAAGCGTATCTGCAAAGTTGATGCTGATTTCTGTCAAATCGGTGTGACCGGCAAAAGCACCGTCTGCAATACCAACTACACGATAGCCACTGATAGAATCTGGAATGACAATCTCTCCGCTTTCATCAATACCCATGTCATTGATTTCGCAAGTACCATTTTCTGCATCGTTGATGGTGAACGTAACCGTCTTTCCATCTTCGGCAGCAACGGTGAAGCTGTCACCAGCCATTGGTATCTGGCGAACGGTAACATATTCGGTACAGGCACCATAATTACTTCTGATACGGAAGGAAGCCTGACGACCCTCTGGATTAGGTTCGTTGAAGGGTTCCACCTCAAAGGTCATGCGAGTGGTCTTGTCCTCTATATCTTCAATCTTCTTGACCGTCAGCCATGTTGCTGACTCATCTTCCATTTCCACGAAATATGCGCCTTCAGTATCTTCACCCAGGTAGTAAGGACGAGAAGAACGGAAAATCAAGGCAGAATCTTCAACCAGTTCCTCACCTTGTTTATATGAGGCTGAAACCATGCCGCCACGTGCAGGTGCTTGCATGGACACGAGAGAAGTGTCTATCTGTGCCACATCAAACATACCCATCAAATAGATTACAGCTTCCCAATAACTGACATTCTTACCATCGTGGTAAGACCATGAGGTTTGTTGGAGCTTTCCATCCTTATCATAGCCCTCCGTGCGAGTGATAAACTCTTCGGTTTCCTGTTCGTACAATTCAGGCAAAGTTACCCAAAAGCCCATTTGTTCGCACTCTTCCAAGCCTTCCACTACGATAAAGAACTCATCATCCAAGATAACAGGACCCTCATCGAATGAAACGACAGGACTGGCGTATGTGACATTATCCTTGGGATCTTCTATCCAACTTGTCACGTCGATATCAGCCTTTGTGATACGACCTTTGGCAACGGTATTGCCATAGGTGGTTTTATCGATACGCACCGTAACCTCCTTGCCTTCAGGAATCATACTCTTTGCAATCTGATAAGACGAGAAAGGTATTCTCAAAGACACAAGACAGAAAGGAGCCGCTGGTTTCTGGTAATGTTGTACCAAAGTATGATACAAGAAATCCTCCTTCACACCGTCACCATCTAAGTCACGACTGCCCTTGAAAGGGAATCCAGGGAAATCAGCCCATCCCACGTATGAGCCTCCGATAACATAATCGGTCTTGGTGAGATTATCCACCATGTCTTTCGTGGCTACATTGCCATCGATGAAAACTTTGCCAGATGCCACTCTACCAATGGCGAACGTATCTTTACCTACAGAAATCTGAGGAATAGGGAAATAAGCCGTCTCACGCTGAGCGGGATAACTGGCTGTATATGTGGAAGTGCCTTGACTGACGGTTTCACCATTTACCGACCAAGAAGACATTGCCGCATTGGTACAGTTATTGGTGAAAGTCAAATCGGTGAATGGAGGGACCACCAGACTTGCCGTAGGATTTCCGTTCTTGTAATACGTGCCCTCTGGCTTAGCATACCAAACGCCCTTGCTGAAAGTAGAAGCCTTCCTTTGGGTGCTTCTCATGCCCCTTTGAGTGGGTACTACTTCACCTGTAAACTTTTTCAATTGGTTGTTGTATATGCCGTTTCCATTGAGAGTAGCGGAAACAGCCAACCTGTCGCCATTATTGTTAGATAAACCAACTGTTGACCAAGAAAACAAAGCCAACACCAAAAGACTATGTTTAAATATCTGATACATATTGTTTATAGTTACTAAATACCATGTTTATCGGCTGCAAATGTATGCAAAATATATGAGACAACCAAAAAAAGCAAACAATTTGTTTATGATATGCTATCTGCAAGCTTTTGCATCCGCTCTGCCAAATGGCGGCAATCATCAAGTACATTCCATATACCATCTTCCGAAAGCACGCCACGCTTCAAATCCGAAGGTAGATGTCCAGCCTCATCATCTGCAAAATCTTGTTTCCACAAATCGCTTCCATAGTAATCTTTGAGTGATTGAAGCAATGGTGCGACAGTCTCACATTTGTCTATGGCAGCAGAGAGTTCGGTCACAGACTGCTTAACCTGCTCCAAGCCCTCCTCCATCTGTTTGATTCTTTCTATTTGTTTCATTGTCATCATCTCCTTAACACTTTCCTATTGCCATCTACCACAACGCCGTATGAGGATTCTGAAGCCTTTATGCCATTGAGAGTGTAGGCACGATTCTCTGCATTGGGAATAGTCAGGGAGGCAGAAGGAATGGCTGTAGGTATATCCTCAATAGCTTCGTATTCTGCCATTGCCTCGGCAAAACGAGCATCAAGGTCTGACAGACGGTAGAGCCCGTCGGCATTGGCAGACAAGTCCTCTACGGTGACGGGCAGCACCATTGGCGGAACGTCTAAAGAGAGAAGTGTGCGTCCTTGCAACTGGCTCACCTTAGCATATACCAGGTTAATGGCAACATAGTCATCCTTACCATCGTTCCATTTCTCAAAGACCAGTTTTGAACCAATGGGCGTATGCCACTCAAAGGCGTTTTCCGTTTCAGGAAAATGGAAGCGAAGGGCAGCACCGATGCTTGCCAGATTAGAATCGTGACCACAAAGGAACATAAACTTACGGTCTGTGCGGTTCAGTTCCTCACGGATGCGGCTCACCAATGGATAAGCAAGATTGACAGAAGCAGCATGGCTGGTGAAAAGCAAACCATCGTAAACCTCCTTGACGCTGCAGATAGCACGCCATTGTTCAGCAGAGAGTTCGTGACCAAATGCCGTCATGCTCTCCGTCTCATAACATTGCAGAACCAGAGCATCGGCAACGCTGTTTGCCAGTGTATAGCCACCTGTCATACGTGGCTCGTCACCCTTTTCTATCTTAAACTGAGTATCTCCAAACCAGAAATGCAATGAATCGCCAGACTGAGCGGCTGGCGAATGTTCCATATCTATCACCTCCTCGATGAGAAACAGCGCAGGTTGTACACTCTGCATCCATGCTTGCGGACCACCATGAATGGTCTTCATTTCGTCAAGAACCTGTTGGCGATAGGTATCGTTCATCTTCGTGAACTGTGGGGTGAACACAGGATCCATCTTGTCCTCATCATACTTGTGGGTAATCTCTACGTTGGCAAAAGGTAAGAATCCAGCCGAGAAATACTTAGCCGTGGCAAAGGTTCGCTGTCGGGAGTTGGCATAGAACAACACTTCATCACCGTTAGGTCGGTAATTGTCTGGCAACAACCCTTCATTCACTATCCACTTACGGAAAAACTGTCCCATCTCTGTCTCTAAGACGCCACCGCGCAACGACAGTTGGCTGCTGGGTGAAGTCCATTTGAACCACTCGTGGGGAGAAACCCTCTTATAAGCAGCCCCGCCCGACGACAACGGTGATCGGATATTGTGGCGGCTCATCACCACCACTTCTTTCAGATCATATCTTGCGCGGAAATCATCCGTGCGTTGGATTTGCGCCCATGCGCTCATGGCAGTCGTCATGATTGCCATGACTAAAAGAGTCTTCTTAATCATATTCTTCTTAATTTTCAGATACACATTAAATAATTAATATTTGGTGCAAAGATATAAAATAATTTGAAATATCATCGTGCCAACTGGATAATTCATGTTGAACAGCTATATAATCTTTGCTTTTTATCATTTGTCTCTGTCTAACACGTCGCAGAAAAAGTTTCATTGATTCCCATTGTATGGAACCAACGGTTTCTGGCATAGTGACCGATGGTTACTTGCATAGTGACCAATGGTTACTTGCATAGTGACCAATGATTACTCTACTCTCACTTCTTTCTACTAACATCCCTTGCTTTTTCCAAATAATTGCGTATCTTTGCAACCATGAAACATATCCTGTATGTCATATCGGTATTTCTCGTGACTACGGTGCTTGCCTCTTGCACCGACAACGAGGCGATGCGCCAGAGGCTCAGCTACGTGAGCCAGTGCAACCGTGCCGACACGGTGTTCACCGAAAAGTGGCTACCCACGGTAGATTCGTTGGTTCGCTTCTTTGACCGACATGGAAACGGCAATGAGCGAATGATGGCGCATTACCTAAAAGGTCGTGTTCACCATGACATGGGCGAGGTACCGATAGCTTTGGAATGCTACCAAAAGGCGACGGAAATGGCGGATACTATGAGCATGGATTGTGATTATAAAACGTTGAGTTCCATTTATGGGCAAGAAGCGGCATTATTTCACAAACAACACCTTCCACATGACGAGTTGAAATCTTTATTATATTACGAGAGATACAGGTGGAAGATTCGAGACACTGTTGAAGCAATAAAAGGCTATGAGTTGAGAACTCGCCCTTATTATTTGATGAATGATACTGATAGTGTTCTCAGTATAGCCATGCGTGCGCGTCAACTTTATTTGGCAAATGGAAATAGAAAATATGCAGCAAGTGTTTTGCCGACAGTTATCAGCATATTACTTGATCGTCAACAATACGATTCAGTTTATGCATATATGGGAGAATTTGAAAGATGGTCTGGTCGTTTTGACAATAATGGTGAATTAAAGGGTAAAGGTGTTTACTACTATGAAAAGGGACGTTATGCACTTGCAAAAGGCGAACAGGATTCTGCGTTTTTGTTCTTTAAAAAATCGCTTGATAGGGGATACAAAGAGGCAGGATATAAAGGTTTTCTTTTATTATATGAAAAGCAGCATAAAAGTGATTCGATTGAAAAATATGCTCAACTTTATGTAGACGCAAATGATTATATGCATTTACATACAAATCAGTCACTAATACATAATATTTCTTCCATGTACAATTTTGGAAGACAGCAGAGTATTGCTAAAAGAAAAAGCGATGAAGCTCAGTTTAATCTTATTTGGGCAATATCTGTGACATTGGTTTCTCTTTTCTTAATTTATTTAGCTTGTTTATTTAGGTGGACAATTAAGAAAAAGAAAGCTAAAATCCGCCAGTTACAAGATTTTATTGAATTTGATAAAACACAATTAGGTTTATTGAATAAGGAAGTATTTGTTTTAAAACGAACATTATCTCAGTTCTCTGAAAAGAATGAGCAAGAAGATATGACCGATAGGGAAAATAATACAAACGAAATTCAATTGTTATTGGAAGATAAGGAAAGAGAACTTTCTTTGTTGAAAAAAAGATTGCATTTCTATCAATACGGAATATCCAATCCTGAGGATTATTATAATATTAGTCAAGGTGAAATATGTGAAAGTTTTCGAGGTTATCTTAAAGATGTAAGGCATCATCCATCTGAAAGTGAATGGAAAAGCTTGTATGTTTATGTGGAGGAAAAGCTTCCTTCATTTAAACCAATAATTTTTCAACGAGGAAGTGTTTCAGAAGACCAATATAAAATATGTTGTTTGGTTCGAGTTGGCTTTTCTCCTTCAGAAATACACGTTATAACAAATATGTCGAAAGAAAATGTAAGTGCCATTCGAAAAAGATTACTTAAGAAGATTCTCGGCGTAGATGGAAAGCCAAAGGATTTTGATAAATTTATTATGGGAATAAAAAAGTAAAGAATTGAAAATTTATAATTCTTAAATAAGTTATTGAAAGATAATAAGTTACAAGATGTAAATTTTTTGTAAATTATTAGAGGACTATTATTTTTGATTGAATTTTTTCTTTTCATATTTTTGCCGATGCAAACTAAAAATTGGTAGAATATGAAAAAGTTTTTTTTAATGGCAATGTCCATCGTTTTTTGTGGAGTCATGATGACTTCTGGTGTGTGTGAGGGAAACATCTCTTATTTGGAATTAAATGTATCATTTATTGATCCAACAGAAGAACAGGGTGATCCCCAAAAGGGTTCATCTATGCCACCTTCAGTTTACCTGATTGACAATGAACTATATTTTGACACACCATGCGACGGCTGCACGCTGAACATCGTGGACAGTAACAACGTGGTGGTCTATACGACTGTGATTCCTACGGGAACGACCTCGTTGGTGCTTCCCCAGACCCTCTCCGGCGAGTACGAGCTGCAAATCATTTGCGGAAACTACCTCTTCTATGGCAAGATAGATTTGCCGTAAGTACTACTAAACATTATTCTATTATAATGTCTCAACAAGAGACGTGCCAGTGTAGCTTGACTATGTCGGCTATGGAAGGTACGTCTCTTTAAAAAGAGGAATACAATCTACATTTAATTAACAAAACAACTACCTTTATGCCAACCCATATTTCATTTACTGATGGCAACAACAATGCCAACTTGTTCATCAAGGAACTGTACATCGGGAGCGACTGGAATCATGTTGACAGAACCAACGACCCCGACAAGATGGTGCTTTACCAAGCCATCGGTGGGGGCAATTCCCCGCAGTATTTCATAGTTATAGGCATCCATAGCTCTTTCATTATTGGCACGGGCATGCAAGACGGTTTCATGGTGTCCAACAACGGCACCTCAAGTTCCATCAAGTTGGAGGGCGTGGGCATCTTCGCCGGCGTGGACTGCTACGCAGTGGTGGACTGGAGCCAGGTGAACGGCTCCGTCTGGTTCGATGCCGAGGTGGACATGGACGCGGCTAGCGACATCAACAACTCGCCGACAATCAAGAAATATGTCTACGAGCAGGCGTTGGGAAACTTTATCCCACCGTCCCTTCCAACCATCGAATTCCAAAGGACAGAATGGACGGCTCCCCAAGTATCGGGTACGACTGTCAACGTAAGTACGAAGGCCGAGCTGCTCGCCGCCATCAAGAACTACAACAACATAACTATCAACCTCCAAGCGGACATTCCTCTCTCAAGGGACACGTCCACTACGGGCAGTCTGACATCTGACAGGAACAACGGCGGCAGCCTGAACACACTCATCAACATCGACAGCAAGAGCCTCGTCATCAATGGAGGCAGTGAAAGACACAAAATATATGAATATGAAATTGCAGATGAGATTCAAGCAACATTGAATGGCAACCGATACTATGCCTCCTATAACAATGGTGTCACTGGAAACGAGGCATTCATGACGGCCGGCGGCACCCTCCTGCCCTTGGCGAGGAGCGGCGTTTACAGGTCGTTGGGTTGGATAGTCGGAAACAATAACAGGTATGGCTTTTCCCTCCCCAGCGAGCTTTTCAATCTGTACCAGGTGGATACCGACAACGTTTTCATCTGCTATGGCTTGAACTACCGCCGTTACGTGAAGAAAATAGCGTATGCGACGTATGGTGTCGTTTTTTTCGATGTCACGGATGCCGATGACGAGACGCTCAACGATTATTCCCGTAACATGCTGACCCCATACCCATATTTTTTCCTCGTCAACTATGCGGGCGACGGCGACGGCATCCTCATCAAGAACGGGCAGCTGTCGTTCCCCGCGAGCCTCGGCGTGACCAAGGTCAGCCCATGTTGGGCGGAGCACCTGTTCCGCATCAAGTCCAATGCACATGTGGTGTTCAACGAGTTGTCGTTCATCGGCGGAACCGATTATTCCGTGAGGAACGACGGGAGGCTGCGCGTTGAGGGGTGCAGTTTCTCCAACTGCATTGCGGGCGGCATCAGTAACCTGCGGCAGCTGTTCGTCGCCGACAGCTCGTTCTCCGACATCAAAACCTTCGCCGTACGCTTCGACCACTTGCAAGGCTCCTATTCTCATACCCCCTACATGGAGGTGACGGGCAGCACGTTCAGGGACATCGGCCACTATGGCACGAACACGGCGGCCGTGTGGAGCACGGGCAAGGCGTACATCGCCGACAACGAGTTCATCGACACCAACTACTGCGCCATCCACTTGGGGACAAACAACTACGATGACACCCTTTACAGCGAGAACATGGTGGAGAGGAACCGCATCCACCACACCCCCGAATGGAGGGAGCGGCGGCAAGGGCTTGGCCTGCAGAACTCGGGCGACATCTACATTGTGACCAACAACGCGAAGGCCGTCATCCGCTACAACAGGATTATCGGCGCGGGCGGAACAGGCAAGAACAACGCCATCTTCGCGAATGGCGGTGCCTACAACCTGTTCATCTACTGCAACGTCATCTCCTGCACGGAGAACTACTACGACATTGACAGCAGGGACGTGAGCGAGTTGGTGGTAAACAACTCGTTCCCGTACACACTCCCATCGGGTAGGCATGTCAACACGGACAATTACATCGCCCATAACGTCTGCGACGGGAAAGTAAGGATCCAGGAGAACACCCACGAGACGCTGGCTAACGGCACGGGGTGCGAGTTCATTGACAACTACATGCTGCCTGGCGCAATGGGGTCGGGGATGCCAAGCGGAGTGGAGACGGGGAATGTCTACAACGAGGTCGTATATTGTGAGGAGAGCGACGGCATCACCACCCACACGATAGCGGCGGCAACGTTCATCAAGCTGCTCGAACAATACAATATTGACGCGGATAATTCACATAATGACATCTAAATTTACTTACTTAATAGATACGACTATGCCAGACAACATCACTTTTACCGACATCACCAACCAAGCTCATAATTTCATCAAGGAACTTTACATTGGGAGTGATTGGAATCACGAAGACAACGGCAACGATTTAGATAAGATGGTGCTATACCAGGCCTTCCCCAGTGGCGCATCCATAGAGTATTCCATTACCATTGGCATCCATAGCTCATACAGCCAAGGCGTAATGCACGATGGCTTCACGGTATCCAACAACGGATCCTCGGGACCCATCAAGTTGGATGGCGTGGGCATATTCGCTGGCGTGGACTGCTACGTTGTGGTGGACTGGGATTTCCTTTCAGCTATCGCAATGATGCAAAACCGCCCAGATGGATCCGCATGGTTTGAAGCGGAGGTGTACATGAATGTGGCGACGGACATCAACAACTCGCCGACCATCAAGAGGCATTTCTTTGAGCGGGCATTGCTCAATTTAATACCCCCATCTTTGCAAAGGTTTGAATTAAACAGGGGAACATGGACTCCCGTCACCACTAACACTACGGTGAATGTAAGTGATGAGGTGGGGCTTGCCGCAGCTATTCTAAATAACAATTCGGTGACGATAAACCTAATGGCTGACATCCTAATGCAAGGCAACACGGGTTTAACCGCCAAGGAGAATGATGGAATTACATTAAAGTCACTTATAAGAATTGATTCAAAAAATGTCATCATCAATAGCAATAATGGGCATAAAATCTTTGACTATGCCCATCGTGTCACGTGTGCAACACCGCCCCAAGACGGAAGATGCCATTTTGCGTACTCTGAACCTGTTTTAGGCAACGAGACATTCGTCACGGAGGACGGACAGATTCTTCATCTCGCCAGAAGCCAGGTCTATCAAGCGCAAGGTTGGTACACAGCCGAAAGCGACAATTATATATATGGGCTAAGCCTCCCCGATGAATTGGAGAGCCTCCAGATATCGGAGAATGACGATGTGTTCATCAGCTACAGGGTGTCTTATGAAAGGTTCACAAAAAAAGTGAAATCGTGTTCAGGAGGCATCATCAAGTTTGAAATTGCCCATATGGACCCTGATGATCCCGACTATAATCCCGAGAAAGACCCAGATAGAATGACAAGATGTCAAAATATGAGGGCGTTATCACCAAAAACTCACTTTTTCTTGACTAACATGAGTGGTATTGGTGGAATTACTATCAAGAATGGTATTCTCTCATATCCTTCCGACTATCCGGAATTCAGCATTTGCGAAGCCAAGTATATCTTTCGCATCAAGGGTACTTCAAGGGTGGAAATTAACGGGGTGAAGATTATTGGCGGTACGGAATACGGGATCATGAACACCGCATCGGTAAAGATTAGCCAATGCGAAATGACAAACATCGGCGGTGGCGGACTATACAATAGTTTGGAGGCATACGCCGACCAATGCGTGTTCCATGACTTCCTAACTTCCGCTTTAAGGAACGAGCATTATCCTGAGTCTTCAGACTTACCCTATTTAGAGGCGACAAACAACGTGTTTAGGAACAATGGGCATTATGGAACCAATGACCATGCAGTGCGGAGCAATGGAAACGCCTACATAGCACGCAACGAGTTTGTTGACACCAACTATAGTGCCATTTTGATAGGCAAGGTGAATTGCAGTGACTGTGACAAGCTGCCGAGCAATCTCGTGGAATATAATTTCATCCACTATACACAAGAGTGGATAGATAAGCGTAAGACACTTGGTTTGCAGGATTCTGGCGACATCTATATTCCACCAAATAACAAGTTGGCGATAGTCCGATTCAACAAAATTTTCGGGACGGGTGGTATTGGTGGGATTAACGAGAACAAAAAGAACAATGCCATCTATGCCGACGACGGGGCGTATAACGTAAAGATTTACGGTAATGTCATCTCTGGAACGGAAAACTACTATGACATTGATTGTAGGGATGTGAGCATTCACTTGTATGATAATCCAGACGGATATGAGAGAACTATTCCGCCAGAAATGTGTATGAATACAAATAATTATATAGCCTATAATATTTGTGACGGTTATTTAAGGATGCAAGAAAACATCTATCATATCAAGGAAGGGTTTATAAACAGTACAGGCTGTGAGTTCTCCAATAACTTTGTCGTGCCAAGGCATGATGATTGGACAGAAGGGGAGGTTAAAAATATAATCAATCAACTTCTGGATTATCAAAATGGCGAAGCCTTTGTGACGGATGGAACCGGCATAGTGGCTGCTGCTATGCTCATTGCCTTGTCGGACGGCGATGGTACAGAAAATGTTTCTGAAGAATAAGCTTGTTAGTGGACAATGGACATATTCACGCTCATCAAGGATATGCGGGAGGGGGTGGAGACGCTGCTCTCGCAAGTCACGGAGATGGAGAAACTGCTCGATGGTGCTGTTGTTGCAGACGGCGAGGGGCGGTTCTTCGCCAGCGAGGCGTATGCCCGCTTCCATGCCTTCACGGGCGAGGGGCATCGCAGGGAGCCGCCGTCAGATGGGGAGTGGGGTGAGCTGGAGAACCTCTTCCGCACGGCTTTCTCAAGATATTACCAGTTTGTCGCCATTGATCACCGCCTTACCCGCGACCAGCTGCGCTTGTGCCTGCTCATGCGCCTGTCATTTCCCCACTACGTGATGGCACGAGTGATGGGCGTGGATAGTGGCAGGGTGACGCGCCTAAAGGCGCAAGTGAACCGCCGCCTGTTCGGCGACAGACTCGCAAGCACCCTCGAATGTAACTTCAGACTACACTTTTAGGGTGAAAATGCCCCGAAAGTGTAGGAAAAGTGTAGGGAAAAAGATGTAGGAATATTTGGAATGACACATTATTTTATTTATATTTGCAAGTGAAAGACCTATTTTTATATATGTTTAACTTACTAACTTTCAATGATATGGAAACAATGATGATGAACTACAGGAACTGGATAGGGCAAGTCCAAAGGATAGTCCTCTCGTTGTGCGTATTCCTGTTCATGGGCAACAGCACCGCGTGGGCAGGGATGGAAATAGTGATTGACAGCATCAGATACCAATTGGATGATGACGGCACGGCATCGGTCGTCAAGCATAAGCCATATTATGGTTATAAGTATGATGGGCATCTGGTCATTCCTGGTTCTGTTGAGTATGGCGGGAAGATGTATGTGGTGGATGGGATTGCCGCAAACGCCTTTTACTACTGCCGAGAGTTGCTGTCAGTGACCATACCGAGTAGTATTGAGGTCATCGGGAAGAGCGCTTTTGAAGGATGTAGCAATATGGACTACGTCAATGTTGAAGACATTGCCTCATGGTGTGGCATCGAGTTCAAAGACCCGCATGGTAACCCCCTTTCCTGTGCCCATCACCTATACATCCAAGGGCAGGAAGTGAAAGACTTGGTCTTGCCAGATGGTTTGACAAGCATTAGCTCGTATGCGTTCTATTACTGCTTCAGCCTAAATTCCATCAAGTTTCCTGATGGTTTGACAACAATAGGGAAATCTGCATTCTATGATTGTAAAAACTTGGAGACAGTAACTATTCCCAGTAGCATAACAACAATTGGTGGCAATGCGTTCGCATTTATAAGTAGTCTATGCGCAGTCCATATCACCGATCTTGTCGCTTGGTGTAACATCAAGTTTGAAGACTCCTCGGCAAACCCCCTTTATGGACATAGCCTATACATAAACGGGCAGGAGGTGAAGTCTTTGGACATTCCCGAAGGCTTGACATCTATTGGTGATTATGCATTTTGTGGTTTTTATGACTTGGTTTCTTTGACTCTACCCAGCAGCATCACGGAGATTGGGAATGGTGCGTTCTTACTCTGCCGTGGATTAACCTCGTTGACCTTACCCAATGGCTTGACATCCATCGGAGACGCTGCCTTCCGTAGCTGTGCAAGTTTGAAGACGGTGACCATCCCCCAAAGCGTGAAAAGCATTGGGAGGGAATCGTTCTATCTATGCAGTAGCCTCACCTCCGTGAACATCCTCTCGCCAGACGTGAAGATGGGCGCGGACCCCTTTAGGGATTGCACGGTATTGGAAGATGTCTCCTTGCCCGAGGGCTTGGAAGAGTTGCCCGTGGGATGTTTTAGTAGGTGCTATTCCCTTCAGCGTACCATTCTTCCCCAAAGTTTAAGGCAAATGGGGGCAAGTTGTTTCAGAGATTGTAGGGCGCTGTTGTCCATCAGACTTCCCCAAAACATAAAGCGAATAAGTGTCGGCTGTTTCAACGGTTGCTCCCAATTGCGGCGTGTCGTAGTGTTGTCGGAAGATGAGTGCGTCCTTGAGGAGGGTTGCTTCTTTAATTGTAACTTGTTGAATGATTTTGTCATACATGCCACGACCCCTCCCGAAAGGAAAGAAGGCAAATACTATATATATAGCGATAACTGGGTGATGGTGGATGACCAGTTTTATACGCCTTATGGTGGGGGGAAGAAGAACCTCTATGTGCCAGCGGAAAGCATAGAAGACTACAGAAGTTCCGACCTTTGGGACCAATGGGAGAACATCATGCCTCTGGAAGAGTTTTTGGATGATGATGAGGAATTGCAAGAAGATATCCATCCATCTTCTGACGGTAAATACACCTACAGGGGTTTGTATTACACCTTGGATGAGGAAGAGGGTGCCGCCTCTGTTGTCGGCGTCATTGACAGCTACTTCTATTACCCCAGCCCTGCCATCTCCGATGGACGTTTAGAGGTGACGAATGTTCTCATTCCCGAAAGGGTCTCTTATAAAGGCAAAGTTTATCCCGTGACGAGCATAGGCGACAGATGTTTCTACGAATACCGTAACTTATGTTCCCTCACCATCCCCTCGACGGTCAAGACTTTGGGCGTGAGATGCTTCGAAGAAACATGGAGCCTCTTCTCCGTCACGTTGCCGGAGGGATTGGAAAGCATCGGAGAGGGATGTTTCTATGACAGCGGATTGAAGAAAGTTGACATTCCCTCGTCCGTCACTTACATTGGAGATTGCTGCTTCGAAGAAGCAGCATTGGAGAGCGTTATCCTCCGTTCCGATAGATTGGATTACCTCGGTGCGGGTAGCTTCAAAGCCTATAAGCTCTCCCAGTTTGTGTGCTACGCTGAAGATGTACCCCAATTTGAGCATGAGATGTGGGGATGGACTTATACACCTTTCCTCAATGACATGATTTCCCAGAAAGGTACGCTCTATGTGCAGAAAGAATTGGTGGATGCCTACAGGGCATCAGAGGATTGGGGGAGGTGGAAGGAAATCCTGCCCATCGATGCATACGACTCCACCAACGACATCACCACGGTAGAGGGTGAAAAGGAAGCAGATGC